>Ga0179593_1291324_pt1 | contig 18840 bp, 26 predicted proteins | sample CZODoug2_1_08_16_FD_185931 | JGI IMG/M metagenome (GOLD analysis project Ga0179593, IMG submission 185931) | Vadose zone soil fungal communities from Angelo Coast Range Reserve, California, USA - CZODoug2_1_08_16fungal (PacBio error correction) | ecosystem: Environmental > Terrestrial > Soil >...
GGGAAAAAAGAAAAGGTGAAAAGAGAGCAGGAATCGGGTTGCAGGGAAAATTGGAAAAAAGGTACCAAGGACAGGAGTTGTGTCAAGACTGAAACGTCAACAAAAAAAAAAACCCCAACAAAACAGAACGGCCAGGTTTACTCAGTGGTTTTACGCGAGTGGAGGCGCGTTTCGGCAGCGGCCCGGAAAAGGGAAAAAAGGATTGGTGAGGGGAAAATTGACGGGCCGCCAGGGGGTCTGGGAAACCACTCGAGCCGGGGTGAAACCAACGAAAAAAGAAGACCATAGTGGGAGGCTTAGAGAACAAAACAGGGACTAATGAAACTATTTAAAGAGAAGGAGATAGTAACCCTGGGAACTTGTAGGAGCTAGCAGGAAAAAATTCAGGGGACCTTGGAAGAAAAACTGAAACAAAAGGGATGTAATCGGGTTTCGACCAGTCACGGGATTGGTTTTTTTGGTCGAGGGAGAAATTGGTTGAAGACGGGAGACTGGGAGGGAATGTCAGGAAAAGGGTCGAGATGGTCCATAAAAAGAAAATAAGCCCATTGCTGCAAAAACAGGAAAAAATAGCGGAGGAAGGAGTTGCAAAACAAAATCCGAGCACTGGGGAAAAGCGCGGGTCGGGGAGAAAAGGGAAAGGGGGGTGGGGCGATTTGAAAGGCCTGAGCGAAAGAAGAAACCGACGACTAGAGGGTAAAAAAGGAGACTGGAGAAAAGTGCCAAACGGCTCCAAACCCGGAGCAAAAGAAATTAAACAAAAAGAGAAAGGGGGGAGCGGGGTTTTTCCAGAAGGGTCGGGCCAGGAAACCATCGGGGAAAAAGAAAGTTGTGGGCAGGAAGACAAAGCCTCAAAACCGGTGGTAGGGAAAAAGCTACGAAAAAAAGGGGAGGACAGGAGACCTTGTTTTAACGGAGAAAACTCAGGTGCACGGGGCTCACCCGTAGCTGTGGTTGTTTTTCAAAGGAATGCGACAGGGGCTACCAGCTGAAAAAAGGGACAAGCCGTATTTACAAAAAAAGCAAAGGATAGGAAGAAAGGACCTTTTTGTTTGTGGTCAATTGAAAACGCCACCAAGCTGAAAAACAAGTGAAGGGCATCAACTAGGGGGGGTAGAATCGACAGAACTTCGCGAATACCTCTACCTCGGGGAGGCAAGACCGCCAGGGACGTGGGAGAGGCAGGGGGTTATTCAAGGTAGCAGAAGAGAGAAAGAACTGTGTTGGAAAAAACAACGCAGACAGGAGTGGGGAAAACCAGGGAACGATATTTCTTTAGTTGAGAAGCGCATGGGCAAAGTGGGCAGAGGGGGGGGAAAAAAGTTTGTGAAAATGGGTGGAATTTGGTATTTTTCAATTCTTTGTAGTGTGTTTTGGGCTTGTTTATTTGATTTTCCAGTTGGAGGGGGGGACAAAATAACCGGAAATGGAAAAAAAGGAATTGAAGGGGTTGGATGAAAGCTGACAAGGATGGCAGTCGGGGCGCACTGCAAACGCCTAAGACCTCAGGCAACAGGCAGCCAAGGGGGAACCAACACACAACAATACAAGAAGGCCTGAAAAAATTGAATGGTCACTTCCGATTAGAAAACAAAAAAAAGAACAACAGTTTTAAAAGGCACCAATTCCGAAACTGTTCCCGGGGACCCCAAGTTGGGGGGGTCTTGGGGGGGGTTCTTTTTTTCCGGATGCTAAAGGCGTGGTTAAAGGGACCCCGGTGACCAGCACGACGACAGGTCTCAATTCAGGAAGAAAACGAAGAAATCTGGGTGAAAAAGAGATGCAACGACAGGCAAAGTGGGGAGGGGTAATGAGATGCGAAAAAAAAAAGGAGACAAATTAGTCAAAAAAAAGCGCACGCCGGGAGACAAAAGGGAAGCCAGGACAAAACATCAGACGTCTAAGGGGGGTTCAACTGGATTGACGGCAAGGTGAAAATCGTGGGGGGGGGGACGGAACAATCAAAGGCGCCCCGAACAGGGCCAGAGTTACAACCACAAAACAAAAATAAAATCAACGGAATGTTAAAGGCACCCTCCAACCCAAAAGAAGTCAAGAGTCCCCAGGCGGGTCGGCAAAAAGGCGGGGGGAAAAAGAAAGGCGGCAAAGATTGTAGTTGGTCAAAAAGCGGAGCACAACTAAATAGGAGGTTACACCCACAGGGGGGGGGACACAGGTAAGGCGAATAACAGCATACTATCCAAACGAAAGCGAGACCGGGAACCAGGGTGAAAAGGCTAGCTGGGGGGGCGAAGGGGAAAAATAGATCGCTGCTGCATGTTGCGATGGGGGAAGGGGTAGTCCTGGGGAAAGAAATCAGGGAGGAAAATAACGTAAGCGGGGGCTTTCCGAAGGAGAGCCCCGGGGAGTCAGGTTGGCTGAAAACAACCAGGCAAGGCCGGCTGAAGTTAGGGAGTTTCAGCGCTATTTTAACGGGACATCAAAGGGGGGGGGCATAGAAAAATGAATTTCGTCGGGGAATAAATATTGGGGGCCAGAGGGGCACAAGGAAGAGAGGGACAGGGGGGGGAAGACCAGCCCGGCGGGGGGAGTGTGGGCCACCAGGGCAATAACAAAGAGGGGTGTTAGTGTGTGGTTGGGGACACCCCAAAATCCATCTCACATGTACAAACTAGGGAGGGGTTGTGACCCGCAAAACTCTTCACGAGAGGATCGAGGAACCAAAGTGTTCAGAGAGCAACAAAGTAGGGGAAGAAAAAGAAAATATATTGCCATTGGGGGAGACTTGCCGAGTAGGGAAGGGGCACCTTTCACGTATCAGGTTTGGAACAGGGGGTTCGGCAGGTTTAAAAAAAGTCTCGGGGGGGGGGGAGCAGGTAAAAAAAAAAAAGGAAAAAGGACCTAGTCTTGTGCCGCATGGGGGGGTCCACAAAAGAAATGTGAAATTCAAATGAAAAAAAAGAAAGGGAAGGGGGGAAAAGAAAACGATCGTGCACGTTATGGCAACGGAATGGGGGTGGGACAAAAAAAGAAGAAACGAAACCCAAAAAAGAAATAAACAACCACAAAAAAACACAAAAAAAAAAAAACAAACAACCAAACCACGAAACAATGTACCGACCAGGACGATCAAGAAACCAAAAATCAAGATACAAGGGCTTCACCAAGATGCCTTAGGAGGGGACATTGTAAACCATCAAAACATCCAAACAAAATGCAGCAGAAAGTAAAAGGGTCAATGAGGGCCATCAAACAATCAGAACATGGGGGCCCAGTACTCGTGGGTAAGGGGGGGAGTTTGCTATTCCGCGCAGGGGGGGATCCTTGCAACAAAGGTGGGGAAGTGGGGTGGAATGGTGTCCAGAAAGTCCAGTGGGGCTGAAAACAAGAAAATAAAAACCTAAAGAGACAAGGGGGCGATGGCGGGAGGGGGGTGCAGGAACCGCCCTAGGTAACAGAAAAATAGTGTCTTGGGAAAAGAAAGGGGGTATTGGGTGAGTGGGCAGGCAGGAAGGGGGTTTCCTGGCCTGGGAGGCCGGGACGGCCTTGCTCACCCAGCAACAGAGGAATGGTTATTGGACCTGGGGAACCAGGGTCAACGCGCAGGTGTGGGGGCTGCGGGGCGAATTGCGAGTGGAAAAAAAATCCAAAAACTGTGGTCGAGAGACAGGGGCAAACAAAACGCGCACCGAATAGCAAACATGGAAGCAGAGCCCTAAGAACATTGAGTAGCAGCTGCAAAAACTCTGGCAAAACTAGGGGGAGGGGTAAAAAACACACAAGCAGAAAAAAACGAGAGGGAAAAGACCTCGAGGGGACAAATCTTCAAGGTTGGTTCTTAACCAGCCGGAACTTATTTCACTCGATCAGGTCAAGGGCCGTGGGGCCTTGGGGGGGGGGGGGGTGAAAGGGGGGCGGACTTCGAAGTCGGAGTTTGGCCGTATCGCCAAACGAAAACAATAAACAAGTGGAGGGCGAGGGCCTGTCCACAGAAACTTACAATAGGGGGGGGAAACTGGGAAATGACAGGAAGGAACAAAAACCGAAATAAAAAGAAGAAAAAAAAACACAAGCCAAAATGGAAAACAATACTGAAATGACAACAAATCCAAAAACGCGCCAAGATTTGGAAAGGAGGCCGGACCAGAAAAATAGACAAGAGGGGGGGGGAGCCATGTTCTGGGCCAGTCTGTATAAGTTGGGGGGGGGGGCGAACTAAGGGGAAACGTTAAAACCGCAAAGGCGCGTGGCAAAAAAAAACGCGGACACGGGAGGGAGTTAGGGAAGAAAGGGATGCGGGGGGGGAGGCCCGTGGAGGCCCGTCAAGTTACTTGGAAAAGACGGGCACGGGAAAAATGACGGTCGACAATTTGGGGATGGTTGTTGGTAAACGCAAACATTTTTTACAAGACTGAAAGTAAAAGAAGCGAAACAGGGGAAAAACAGGGTAAAAATTCAACGGAGAACACGCCAACAAGAGGTGGGGGACGAAAAAGAATCGGGCAACATTTGTTTCCGAGGGTCACGACTGACTCGGGGGAGCGTGTGAGAAGCACCCACTCTTTGCCCTGGGTTACAGGAAAAACAGACGGTTCAAACTCCCCTTTGAAAAGAGGGGTGCCTTTGGGGCAACAGGGGGGGCTGAGGTTCTGAAGCAGGGACAAAAATTTTCCCGGAGAACGTGCCTTGGGGGGTTTGTGAAAAAAAAAAACAATGAGACGCGAGTGTTCAGTTATGAAAAACGGGCACAAAGTCTTCCACATGCGGCAAAGGAAGTTTGTCGCAAGAAAAAACGCGGTCCCAGGGACAGGGGGACCGAAAGCAAAGTCGCCACGAAAAGGTCCGGCAGCAGGGGGGGTTGTTATTGGCGGGAAAAAAACGGAACAACAAGTTTTGGGGGGGGGAAGGGAATTGTGCGCTGGGAGCACACCGGCGTAAACAAAAAAATTGGGACAGAGCCCAAAGGGGCATCGGGGACGAAAAGGAAAATAGTACAGTAAGTCCGTGGGGGAAAAAAGTGTTGGTGCACATGCAGGACCAATGAAATGGTGCTGGGCTCACGAGGTCAACGCAAAAAAGTAGAAGATCTCCCAACCTAGTGGACCCGAAAAAGGACCCCACAAAAGGGCCGCAAAACTCCGTCCAGACGGCAACACAGAAGGGGGAGGATGCGAGTTCCAAACCAAAAAAGAGATGGGGGGGTGGGGGGGAAAAGAACACCGCGTCGAAGGAAGTCCACAGACATCAGGGGGAAAAGGTAAGGGCCACGAACCCCACAACCGAGCAACAGACCACACAGAAAAGAGGAACCAAAAGGAGAAAAAAAAGACCGCGTATTAATCGGTGACGCAAGGGCAAAAAAAAAAGAAAGGACGGCCTGGGTGAAGAAAAGCCCGGCAAAAGGGAAAGGGGGCTTCCGCGATGACAGTTCGTGTCAAAAGTCGTCTAGCCCACAAAACAAACACGAAAAGAAGGAGGAGGAAAAAAGAAGGGGGATGAAAGAACTGAGAACATAGCGGGAAGCGGGCGGTTTGGCGAAATTTAAATGAAGGGACACGAAGTGGAAGTTTTTGGGAAGGGGGACACCGAGGCCAGACAAGGGGCGGGGAAAAAAGGGTTTCAGGGAAACTGGGGGGGGGGGAAAGGATCCGTTTGAGAAGTGGGGTGGGGGGGGGGGGAGGGGGAAAACAAAAGGCACCAGCGTCCAAGGTAGTTGCGGGAATAATAGGGAAAAAAGAAGAGGTCTTTTCTGGCAAAGTGGCTATGTGAAAACGAGGGAAAAACGAAAGAAATCGAGTGTTCTATGAAGGAGCCGTAAAAACCCAAGGCTTAGGGTAGGGGGAAAGGGAGTTACTCACCGGGGGGGCCCACGAGGATTCGGGGGAAAAAAGAACCGGGGGAAGGGCTGGAGGAGTCCAATAATACAGGGGGGGGCTCTTTGTGGAAAAAAAGGACGAATAAACAGGGAAACGTGGAAGAATCGTTTTGACGAAAAAAAAATAGCACGAGGGGGGGGGGTTGGTTCTCGGGGTGGAAAGGGTGGTGAAAGAAAGGGCAAAGAAAAATTGCGAACGAAAGAGCGTGAAAGAAAATCCATGTGGCTGCAAGGGAAAATTGCAGCGGAGAGGGAGTTCCTAAAAGAGCCCCTAGGGATCTCGAGGGAAATCATAGAAAAATGTTTTCAAGGGCAGCAAACGGACAGTGGAAACTGGGAACCAAAAAAAAGAGACAGAAGAAAATCGGGACGCTTAATCCGAGGGTGGGGAAAAAAAAGAAGGGATCTATTAGCCCTGACTACCCAGGAAAGGAAAACAATTAAAGGAAAAAGCAGGAAAGGGGCAGCAGGGTGGGCAATTAGGCCGCATTCTGGGGGCAGGAAATCGTAAGTAAAAGTTACTCTCAAAGCGAAACTCTGGTGAGTCAGAACAGAAAAAACTGTTTTGGGGGGGGGGCAGATTCTGTCAGCGTGGGAAAAAACCGATCGTTGAGTGGGACCGGATCGTGAGTGGTTTTGTCAAGGCTCGGGGGGCTTAAAAACGGGAAGAAGCGGGGGGACGGGGCTTCAAGCGACCAGCAGTTTTGACCATGGTTGGAAAGGCCGTCCTGGGAAAACTGAAAAAAGGGGAATCTCGGAAATGTTAAAATCCCAATGCCAACCCCTTGGTCTAGGAATGAATTAGCAAGAAATCGAGACAAAATGAAAATCAAGGGAAGGGAGGGGAGAAGGGGGTGTTTAAGTCAGGACTTGGAGGAAAGGAAAGCGAAAACTAGACTGGAAACAGCGCAGGGAGAAACCCCTAATAGGGTTAGTTATCCAAACAAAACGGCCTGGCCAAATAGGTTAATCGGTAGGGGGGTTGTGGTGAAAAAAGGGGGGGATTTAGGAGTTTTTCAAGGGGGGAAAAGGTGGGGAGGGGTGTGTGGGGGGGGGGGCAGGGACTTTATTGGGTGCGGCAAAGCCATATTTTTTCAAAAGGGGAAATTAGGGGGGGTTAAGTGAAGGGGGACAATCACACAAAAAAAACTTCAAGGATGACCTTCGGGCGCGACGCAACTAACGAATCCGCGGCAAGCGAACCCCAGAACAAACGGAGAAAGGCGGGGGAAGGGAAAAAAAGATAGAGTAAGGTCGTACTCACAAAGGGGGGAAGAGGGCCCAGACCGGCCCGGTCGTGGCAACACGACCGGCGTTTGTATTTTTTCTTGAAGCAGGGGTGGTGGGTTGAAAAAAACGAGGGAAAAAGAGACAAGAGAAGCAATAGAGCGCTCAAATGTGGTAGATGACGCGGTTTTTGCAAAAGGGAAGTAAGGGCTAAAGGAAAGGGGAAAAAAAAATCAAGGAAACAACCGGAAGCATACAAGCCATATCTAAGGTAAAAGAAGGGTCAAATCCCCGTTGAAAACAAGGTAGGATCAGCGGGAAAGGGCCCGAGGAAACAATGGAACCAAGGATAAAAAAGCGCATCAGCAATACAGGTAATTATGGACCACCCAATACAAAGTCATGAAAAGGGGCGGGCGCTATTCCAAAAAAGCGACTGTCAGAGGAAGGAATGATTTTCATTTGTTTTCGCGGGGAGAACTTTAATAGGCGGGAACAAGAAAAGGGAGCCCAATACTTGAAAATTAAGAGCGGAGGGTATAAAACGTACAAACACAAAGGTCCCAACGCAAAGGTCACACTTCTGCGCAGTGATTAGAAAGTAAGTGCAAAACAAAAAAAACAATAGTACCGGCATGGGACCAAGGGTGTCAGGGGGGTCGGGTTGGGTAATGTTTTGGGGGGGAGGAAAAGGGAAAGAATCCTAGATAAAAAGGGGTGACAGGTAAATTGACTATCTTCCGTGGGGGAGGTGCTGGAGCACAGAAACGTGCCACCAGAAAGAAGTTAAAAAAGTTCAAGCGCGATTAATGGTAGGGGAGACTTAGCCAAAGAAATACAATGTGAACCAAGGGGGGGGGGGGCAAAAACAGACCCACCAAAAAACCATCGAACCGGGGCGGGGGGGGACCCACCACTGCCTGGGCGGGGAGAAAAAAAACAGGGCGAAGCAGGGATGAAGGACGGAGGCAGTTGGGAAAGCGAGTGTGGGTGGGAAGAATAGGAGGGGATGGGAGAAAGAGACGTGGGGATTGTGATGAGGAGGGGTCAAGGGGAGAATAAAGGGGGGTAAGGGAGGGGAGAGAAGGATAGACTGGAAGAAGAAGGGAGAGGGTGGTGTGCAGTGAGTGACGGAAAGAAGGCGGTGGGTGAGGCAGATGCGGGCTCTCGCAATGTGGGGACACAGAGGGGGAACGGGTCCAACTAGAAGGAAGGGTCACGGCCAAACGGAAAAAAACAAAGTCGGAAAAGTCCAAGGAAAATCTCTTCACACAACAACCGTATGTTAAAAAGGAATAGGGAAATACCCTGACTCTCATGGCAAACGAGTATGGGGAAGGAAGTCAGCGTTGGCCTGTGTTGGCAAAGATTGAAAAAACAAGTAAGGGGTGGTACTAAACAGAAAAAACGAACAGGGGGGAAGAAGGGTTGGAGTGGGCCAAGGAGGGGGAAAAAAGGGGTGAAAATTATCCAGAAGAAGTGATGAAATGGGAAACGGAGAACGATGCGGGGGGGGGGGAAATGGGTGGGGCTCACTTGAAAAAAAACAGAAAAAGGGGGACTCGAGAGAAAGACCAGCCTCAAGTAAATTAAAGGCCCTGATCCCAGACACAAGCAACCTGAACCATTCCATCAGCAGATGGAACAAAAGTAATAGACAAAGAATAAAGGGGGGCGCCGTTGGCAAGGGAATCGCGGGGGGAATCGGTAAGCTGTGTCGATTGGGCCTGTAGGGGAAAAATACCTAGTCACGGGGGCACTTAAAAGAGGAAAAAACACAAAGCGCATTCGCCATGGGAGCTTTGGAAGGGAAAAAAACCGAGGTAGAATCGTCGTGGGAGAAGGTTAAACAATGGATGTGAAGGGCCCTGAAAGGTGGGTGCAGAGGAAGTCGGGACCGGTCCAGATTTCAAATACGGCCAAAAAAAGAAAAAAAATTTACGTCGGGGGTGAAAGGAAAGGGGGACAACTTTCAAGAGCCGGAAAATGTGGAAGATGCCGGGTGCTCTGAGGAAATGGGTGGCAGACAGTGGACCCAACAATCAGGGAAAGAAGAACCCCGCATCTAGGTTAAGCGGCCCGGAGGAAGTGATGTGGCGACAGCGAGGGAAAAACCGGAGGGACAAACCGTGACAGCAAAAAAGAAGGTAAAAAAAAAAAAAAAATCGGGGGAAAAGCCTCTTCATGTGGGGGGGGGGGAGTGGGGGTTTTACGAAAAGGACTGCTGATGACGGGGTAGTTCACCGCCAAACAGGAAACTTATCCGGTGGGGGGGGGGACATAAGAAAAGAAAAAGGGAAGAAACTCGGATTTTTAGGGGGCGACAAACGACCATGCCATCCTGGAAGGATGCGGAGGACTTAAACAAAGAAAAAAAGCCACAATAGAGGGAAGGGGAAGGCAGACATGGCCGCCAAAAAATCAGAAACAAATACAAAAAAGGAAAAAGTAAAAATCACCAAAAGAACACCAGACACACGGACACTAGGGGGAAAGGGACCCAGGGGGCAAAAATGAGGCAGAGATGGGTAGGGGAACATGACCGACGGAGTAAAGGGGGTATCGAAGGAAATCAAAAAAACAGTATAACACGCCGGTCGGACACCAGGCCGTCGCATGTGCTCAGGCGTAAATGAATGTAGACGAAGTGGGGAGTAGTGACGAGGGGATGACCCTAAGTGAAGTGGGCAAAGGGAGGAAGAAAACTTTGCTGGGGTGGTGTCGCCAGAAGAGGACGTGAAAGAGGGGAAAAGCAAGAAGGAATGGACCGGTGAAAGCAGCAAACTTTCGAAACAAAAACGAGGGGGGGGTACCCACAAAAAGATAAAACTGCAACGTGGGGGGGGGGGGTGGTTTTTCACCGATCGAAAAACGGGAACGACAAAGCTTGGGGGTGGGAGAGCAATTTTCACTGTAAACGATTTTAATCTGACACCTGAGGAAACAAACGCCTTGGGTCCCGATTTGTGGAATGGCCAAGTCGGGAGGACCCCGGGGGATCAAAAATCATAACGAAGGTTGGGAAAAAAAAAAATCAGCAACCCTAATCGTCGGAGGGGGGTTTTCATTACGCAAGGCCAGTTGAGTACAGTTGGGGCGGGGGGGCAAAACAAAGGGGGGGAAAAAAAGGGACTCAACACGAATAGGTCAACCAGGGAGAGAGGAGCAAGATAACAAGGACCAGCAAGCAATGGGGGGTTAGTTCAGGAAAACGGGCAGCGGGAAAAAAGGGGACAGCAATTGCTTGGGAGACAAGGGTAATTGAAAAACATTTTCAAAAAACGCCTACCAAAACGGCACTCGAAGGAAGAGGAAATGCAGCACCGTTCAGGTGGTTTTGTTCCAAGAAAACTATTTACTTGGGGGGGGGCTACAGATCAAGACGGCCAGATAGAAAAAGGGGACGACCTGATTCCAAAACAAGACAAAAGAAAAACAACCAAAACCCGCCCTGCAGTAATCAAAAAAAGGATTCGTTGGGGGGGTCCAAAAGCTCCGTTGGTTAAGAAAACAGAACTCCCCGTATACCGCCACAGCGTGACGGGCACGGGCCACAAGGGGGGTTCCAGCAAGAAGACACCGAAAAGAGAGGACACCACGGAAGAAACTGGAAGCAAAAAAAAAAAGAAAGAAGTTCGACAAAAAAGCACTTCACCTGTAGGTTGAAATGACACCAACGCCGCAGTCCCATAAGGGAGGGACAGGTGAAAGGGAGCTAAGGAAAACAACAGACGGAGTAAAGAGAGAGGAAAAGGGGGGGGGGGGTCAGACCGCAGTTTTGCGAAATTTTAATGGAACAGACGGCAGAAAAAAAAAAAAAAAAAAGTGGGGAAGGACGAACACCCCGACCTCGGAACGGAAAGTGTGCCCTTCCTACCTGGGTTTGTGAAACTGAATCAGAGGAGAAGGGGGGGGGGGACGGAAACCGCTGGCCAAAGGCTTCAACGCAAGTGCGAGGTGACTCGCTGGGTTTGTGTTGAAAAAAAACATCGAGCGGAAAAAAGGGAAGAAAAAAATAAAGTGGGAGAGGACGGATCAGCGGATAGACACCCAGGGGGCTGGGAAGAGGTTCAAAAGAAGAAGGAGAGCGGGGAAACGCCAAACGTGGGGAAGGACGAGCAAGAAAAAAAGTTCCCGGGTCTTTTTTAAAACTTTAAAAAAAAAAATAAAGGGGAAAGAAGGAATAATCTTTGGTTCGGACAGAGCCTTGGGGTGGGGTCAAGGGGGGGGGAAAAAAATTGGGTTGAAGGCGAACAATAAAATTGTTCACACAAAATTGTATAGCATGGTGGGAAAAACGGGAAATCACAAGGGGGGCGGGAAGAAAAGGGAATTAGAAAAAAAGGGGTTTGGGAAGCAACAGACTAGGTAAAGCAGGAAGGGGAAAGGAACTTTCGACCTGGGACGACACTGAGAACAGGACGAGAAAGGAAAAGGAAAACTCGAAGCTCAGGCCGGGTGAAAGACAAGGATGGGAAAAAAAAGTTCCCTGGTCTACAGAAGGGAAGAAGACTAAAGGGGAAAAGGAAAAAAGAGGGAAAAGAGGGGGATTCCACAGACAGGGCTGGAAAAGTTAAAAAAATCAAAGGCGGGGGTAGAAAAAAACCTCACCATTGGATTCACATCGAGACCAAAAAAAAAAGGTTGCCAAATATGGGGGAGGGGGGGAAAGAAAAAAAACCAGTAGTTTGAACGCCAACCCAGGAAGGGAAAGGGGGTTTTTTTTGGTGTGGTGAAACAAAAACCGAAGGCCCTACCTCACAGGGAAAAAAGCAGCATGGGACCTCTTACAAAAAAAAAAAAAAAAGGGAAGAACGATTAACAAAGGGGGCACCGACCCCTTCAAGGACCTGAACCCTTTCAGCATACGTAATTGGGGGAAGGGAAGCCACATCAACCTTCAGGACGAATACCATCAAACTGTAAAAAAGAGCAGGGGGGGGTTGAAGAACGTGTGTTTCCTTTAATGGCAAGAATAGATGAAAAAAAGACAGTGAAAAAAAAGAGCACTCAAAAAATGCGCTGAGGTTGAGTTTAGCGCGACAAAACTGAAGGAGCAGGTGTGGGGGGGGGGGTCACAGGTGGGGGAGTTTAGGGAGTGGTGGGTTTGGGGAAAAAAGGGGGGCTTGGGAATTGGGGGGGTGACCTGGTTATTATTCTGGGAGTGTGATTTTCTAAAATTTGGAGGGGAAACAAAACCGCCTCCTCCCGAAAATGGTCATGAAAAAAAGGGGGGAAAATTCAGGTGGAGAAAAAAACGGAAGGGGGATGGCAATGGAAGGGCGACCCCCCCCCAAGAAAAACTCACCTCCAGACCTCAATCGCACAGGCGAATTGGCCCAAAACACCACCAACGATAAGAAATGGCCCATGTAAGAAAAAGAAAGAAGGGGAAAGGGAGGGAGAACAAAACTAAATCAACACAAATGGGTGGGAATATTTCAAAACCAAACGGTCGGGGGGGACAAAAGAGGTAGTTTTCTGCTTGCAAGAGGAAGGGGACAGGGGGTGAAAAGCAAAGAGTGTACCATCTCCTCGTGCTAAGGGGGAAAAAGTCCATCAGCGCTAACGAAGGACAAAGGGGTGGAAAGGAAATTCAGGGGCAAAAAGAGGGGGGGGAGGGAGAGGGGAGGAGAAAAAAGGAGCAAAAAATCTAACAAGCAACACACCTCAGGACGGTAAACAAGTCAAAAAGAGATAACGGTACCAAGAAGACCCTGATGAAATCGGCGGGAAGCAAGAACAACCAAAAAACAAAAAACAAAGACAGGAAAACAGCGGGGGGGGGAAAAAACACAAAGGGATCAGCATAGAAAAAATCAGCATTGAAAGGCTACACAAAAAACCCAGACGTGACTGGGAAAAATTTCGGAAGTAGCCAAAAAAAAAGGGTCCAGAAATGGCGAAATCCCGAGTGTAAGGTGGCAGCTGAAACGTGAATATGAACGGTGGGAACACATAAAGCAAAGTAGCGGAACTATCCATCTGCGGAAAAACAGGGTGCAAAAAAGGACGGAGGAAAAAAAAAAAAAAAAAGGGGGGGGGGGGGGGGGAACTTAGGAGATTGTAAAAAACGGTGGACAGAAAGGGAATTCACACTGTTGCAAAGGGAAAAAAAAAAGGTTGGCACGTGAATGCGGTTTTAGGGAAGTGTTAAGAAAAAGGGAAAGGGCTGAAAGCCTGGGGGGGTAGTGTTTCCGGGGTCTATGAAGGGAGACCGAAAAAAAGTTTTTAAGCAAAATTACAACGAAAAAAAAGGGGAAAGGTGAGTCAGCTAGGAAAGGGGTCAGGGCCACACATTGGAAAAAACGCAGGAGAGGTACCATGTTTTTCCACGGTCACAAGAGGAAAAAGGAGAAGTAACCTCCTCTTGCATGCTGACCTTACCCCACACCTCTGGATGGAGTGGCGTGAAAAGTAGTGGAGTGGGGATAGCGGCAGAAAATAGAAGCGAGTAGCGGGGAGAGAGAGGGAAGCCACGTCGGGAGTCGCGTCTGGGGGTTTGGCAGAAGACGGAAGTCCGAAATTAAAAGCACGAAAAGTATGAGACGGAGAGAGAGGGGTGGGAAGTGGCATCTGTTCCACTTAAGGGACAAAAATTTATAATCAAAAATCAAAAAAAACAACACGGGGGGCGTTGAAATACAGGAGGGGAAAAAAAAAAACTTTGGGATCATCAAGGAGTATTAAAAGGGACAACAGGAGACAGTCAATAGTTGGAAGGGGGTTGAGGTCCAAAGGGAAAGCGGGTGGAATCAATCATCCCAAGAAATTAAGATGGTTTTCAGTGGGGAAAGAAGCCCAAGGTGGGGAGTAAAAGACCCAACGAAGTGTCTTAAAAAATGACTCATAAATTGAGCTCAAATGGCAAAAAAATTTTTAAAAACGTCACAAACAGTACGACACGGGGCAAGAAGAAGCAAAAACGACATTGAAAATGCACCGGCGAACAGGGAAGACAAGAAAAAAGACAACATCAGAAGAAAGAAAATGCAGAAGAAGCAATGGGAACGGGAATTCGAAGAACAGTCTCGCCGTGGCAAGGGGAGAGGACCGGGGGGGCGCGTTCCTCCGACAGAAAGAAATGCAACTCGAAAGGGGCCTTTCAACAAAAAAATAGGGGGGGTTGTACCCTCTGGGTCAACGTGGTCAAGAACAAAGCGGTAAACCAAAAAAAATAAATCTGAATTCCACAGGAAAACGGGGGGGGGGGGCCAAAACGAAAAAAAAGGTTGATGACGTCAAGTTGGGGGGCCGGTCAAAAAAGCGTGTGAGGGGGCAAGAATCCTGGTCAACGTCGGGGAAGTGCGGGGGGACGAACAGGCCCAACAATTAATGCTTTAACTTCAGTGCCCGGGGACGCTGAAATGGGAGAGCGGTTGAGCTGCATTTGCATAAACCAAAGGGGGGGAGGGCCCGAAAAGGGAAAGAAAACAGCAGCCGCATCATTTGCAACCGCAGGAAGTAAGAGGAGGGAAGCTGGTCACGAGGCAACTTTCACACACGTAGCAAAAAAAACGAGAAAGGGAAAAAAAAGCCGGGGGACCCCGCTTTCAAAGTGGGTGTTGAGGGGGGGGTTTTTCTAACAACGCAGGAAACTTTACGCGGTTGGGGCAAAAAACAGCTGTCCAGTGCCTGGGGGGAGGCGCCTGTGCCGGAAGGTCAAAAAGGGGGGGGGGGGTTGGTAGAAAACAAATCAGACATTGAAGCGCAGGAGCTGGGCCCAGTTCCAGTTGGAAGGGGCGCTAAGCGAAACAGAATAAACCAAAAAAAACGACAGAAAAAGGAAAAAAGAAAAGGAACAAGGAAAACAAAAGAACACAAAAAGCTCCCCCGCTTTGCAATCACGGAAAGACACCTAGCTTCAACAGGTAGCAAGGGGAAAGTCACTTGTGAAAAAATAAGCTGGAAAAGGGGGGGGGGGGGGGAATCCTGGGATAACAGAGGCGGGTGGCAACTCAACAATGCATGGGGGGAGAACGCTGTCGGATGGGAAGGGCACAGAAAAGGGGGGAAATGCGTAAAAGGGACCGAGGATGGAGAAGGGGTCTGGAAAAGCAGGGCACGGTGATAAATCTAAAAAAAAATGAGGCCCCCCCTGGGGCATTTGGTTTTTGGGGTTGTTAAGCGGGGAAGCGAACAAGGGTCAAGGAAGAAAGGCCAGATCCCGGACAGGTGAAAAAGTCAGCTCACAAAAAACTGAGAACAACGGAAAACGTTTTCTCCGCGACAAAAAAGAGGCAACAGTTTGTGAAAAAAGACTTGGGCGAAAATGGGAGAGGGGACGCACTTCTTTGGAAAAAGAAAAGGGGGAAAAAACAAAGGGGAGAAGCAAAAAGTGCAAATCCGAGGGTAAAAGGGTGGCCAAATGGCAGGGAGCAGGGAAAGTGGAGGAATTTTGGGTAAGGGGTACAGGAGCCAGGAGGAGGGGGGGGCGGGGTTCTTGTATAAAAGAAAACGGGAACAGTTGGACCTGAAAGGTGGTCACGGAAGAAGTTTCAACGCTCAAAGCGACCTGAAAAACTACGACAGGCCTACGCACGAAGGAAATTAACGGAAAAAGAAAAAGGGGATTTAAAAACTGGGGGGGACAGGAACAGGGGATCGCCTTTTCTAAGATGTTTTCATTGAAAAATAAGCAAACCTGGAAAAAAAAGGTTTCACGCAAAAAAACAAAGAGGGACCCGTGCGGTCAGAAGAGTGAAAAACGGAACGTCAGTGGGGTTGTAGGCGAAAGGAGGAACGGCAATCAACGTTCCGGGCGGAAACAGATCAAAACCAAGGCGGGGAAAGGAATTCCAAAGCAGGGGGAAGGCGCATCAACGTCCCACACGAGGGGGCTGGGAAGGTTGAACACTCGGGAGAGTGTTGTTAAGGGAACAACCGGAACCAAGTGGACAAAAAAACATCGGGGACGCCGGGCAAGGGGGTGAAAGAAGCAAAACGGGACTAAAAACCATCTTCAAAAAAGAGAAAGGGGAAAAAGGGGACGCCAGGTGGAAAGTCACGGAGGGAAGCAAACGGCGGGTGAATGGAAACAGGGGAAAAAAGAGCGCGTCAGCGATCGGGGTTCTGTACAAATCGCTCCTAAAAAAAAAAAACTAACCGGAGGAGAGTAATAGGGAAAAGGAAAGTCGCCCAGCGAGCGGGAGTTTTTGCACGGAAAAGTGTGAAATGGAGGGGGAAAAAAAAGAAGCGAGGGGGTTGGCATGTCATAAACCGCAAAAAAATCAGTGCCGGCAACAAATTGTTAACCCTTGGGGGGTGGGGGACGAAATCGGGTGAGGAAAAAAAGATAAATGGAAAACCGAAAGGGCACAAGGCGGTCAACGATGTTGCACGAATACGGGACTCCTCGGGGGGGTTTTGGGAAAAGTGGGAAAAAAGTCCACGTTGGGGAAAAACCACCAAGAAAAGAGGGAACTTGGAGAGAAGGAAGCGCAATGGGAAAGTATGAAAAAGGGGTAGAATTTCCAACGTAGGTATAAGCAGGGGTGCCCCACCTAACTGGCTGGGAGGCAAAAGAAAAATTCAAAGGTCGGGATTGCAAAAACGGAAAAGGGGGGGGACGGAAAGGGGGGGTAGGTTTTCGACGGGGGGATCAAAAAAAAGGGTTGTTGGGTCGAAAAAGGAAACAGTGGGGTGGAGGAAAGTCATCAGAAAAAAAAATACGTTAAGGAAAGGAGGAAACGAGCGGGTTCCAAAAGAAGAAGAGGGCTTTGACGGGCGCGTAAGAAAATATTGGTTAACTCCGCTAGACGGGGGGGGGGGGGGGAAAGGCGCAGCAGGGATCGAAAAAGGTGTCCAACACTTTAGAAACGGGTCCAGGAGGCACAAATAACATCCAGAAAACAGCTCAAGGGCGAGTGGGGGGTAAAAGTCCAGGGGAGAAAATGGACAGCCAAAACGACCAAAGAGAAAGCAAATTCCCAGGCATAGTTCAGCGTGGACTTCGGATGTAGGGGGGAAGTGAAAAGAAGATCGGGAATAAGTAAAGGCAAATCGGGAACTGTGATTCCATAAAATAAAAAAATTGGGGGGACCGTTAGGGGGGGAGGGGGAGAAAAAATCGGGACGTGGGCTCCCAGGAAGAGTTTTCCACATTCATTAGCTTGACAACAGAGTAAAAAAGAAATGAACGGAGTCCAAAAAAATCAAATTTCGACAGAAAAGGGGTCGTCCGCCGAAGGTACCCGAAAAGGAAAACGGGGAAAAGACAATCTGAAGTAAGCGCCAGCAAAAAGAGGAAAAAAAAGGTCGAATAGTAGGAGACTCACCAGCAAGGGAAAGATCAAAAAGGCGCGTGGAAAAAAGGAGGGAGAAGCAGTTGGGTATCACAGTGATGGACTAGAAAGAGGGCAAAAAGAACCGTTCCGAAAAATTCACGCCCTAAGGGGTTGGGGGGGGAAAGGACGCTTACAAAAAAAAAAGGGAAACGTCGGGGGGAGGTTTGGGGGAATATGGTTAAAAGTGGGGGTTGTTGAAGGGGCCGTATGGTGGTAGGGGGTGTATTAAATTTTCGGGGGGTGGCGCCAGGGACGAAAAGACCGAAGGAAGAGAAACGGGAAAAAATATGAGGGGATTCGTGATCAAAAAATGAACCGCACTTAATCAAAGGGGAAATGGCCAGGGGGGGAAAACGGTGTCAGAAAAATAAGACTCCTCAGGACCGACATTAAGGCCAACAAAAACAAGAACGCGGAAAGAAAAAAATGAATTAATGGCAGAAGGGCTTAAGAAAGAAAAAAAAAATTGGAATAAAAGGTTATGAAAGGAAGGGGGAAACCTCTAGTGGGGTGGGGGCTTCTCAAGAGATCCCCTGTGGGTGGGAAAACAAAAACATAGTTGTTAAAACAAAACAAGAAAAAAAGCTCATAAGAAAAAAAAAAACGAGACTCGGGCCATCATCGCGGAGGAAATTTGTGGTTATAATAGAAAGCTGGCAAGAGGGTTGGGTTCTGGGGAATGAATGGAGAAGAAAAAAAAATTTCAAGCGGCAAGCGCACAAAAAGCTTAACACTCACTCGCCGAAAGGGGGGGACAGACGGAAGTGAACGGCGCTTCGGACTTAAGAGCAGAAAAGGGGCCAAACGTGGGCAACGCAAACAAACATTAAATACAAAACTCGGTCCAAAAGAGGGGAAAGATAAAAAAAAAAGAGTGGACGAGAACAGGTGCGACAGGAACCAAACTCAGACCCATAAAAGGGAAACGAAGGGCGTGTGTTGGGGGGATTACAAGGGGAACGGTAAAAAACCACACAGGCAAAAATGGATAGGGGGCAAGGGGGGATCAGCGAGAAAAAAAAGGAGAAAACATTCCTGCGGTAACTGCCAAAAGGGCCAGGGGAACCCGACCTGAGTTGTAGAAAAAAGGAAAAGTTCCAAATCACCAAAAAAACCCTATGTGGACAGCTGATGGGGTTTCAGAAAGGCTGGTTTATGGGGCAGTTGGGGGGGAGGCAGTGCAAAAGGGGGGAAGAAAATGGGGTGAGCACAGGTGTTATTGGAATCGGGAGCATGTTGGTTGACATACAATTCACACGGGAGGGGGGGAGGGGAAAAGAGGTGAACTAGAAAAGGTTAGGCACAAAAAAGACATGCTGTATAAGCGAATGTTGTTTGGGGGGGGGGGCACTTTGGAAGCGCAAAAAAGAGGAAAAAAAAAATGAAGAAGGAGGGGGCAAGGAAGAGGGAAAAACCAAACCGAGTTGGGTTGGGGGAGAAGATCAACAGAAGAAGAAAACATACGGTTAAGGGGGGAATACTGCCGGGCCT
>Ga0179593_1303719_pt1 | contig 18840 bp, 20 predicted proteins | sample CZODoug2_1_08_16_FD_185931 | JGI IMG/M metagenome (GOLD analysis project Ga0179593, IMG submission 185931) | Vadose zone soil fungal communities from Angelo Coast Range Reserve, California, USA - CZODoug2_1_08_16fungal (PacBio error correction) | ecosystem: Environmental > Terrestrial > Soil >...
CACAGTATGGTCGTGGGGGGTCACCAGCGCAGTAGAGGAGAGGGACGATTGAGAAAGAAATCTTAAACACGAAGGTAGGGTCAAAACGGGAGAAATCCAACAAGACGTAGGCAGATGTTGAGGGGGTCGGGGTTCCAGACCAGAGGAGATCAAAAGCTCACTTCAAATACAGCGGGTCGACACACGCGTCCACCTAGGGGGGGGTTGGGATGGGGTACGGTTGGGCGTAAACAGAAAAAGGGGGGAGGAGGCATGAATCCGAAAACTGGGACCCCAATAAACTACCAGGAAAATTTTCGAGGGGCGGAGGCAAGGTAGTGGGGGTAGGGCCGGACGTCAAAAAGAGGCAAGACCGCAACCGGGAGTGCAGGGGGGGGGGGAAGACCTCCCACCAGTATTCTCCGTTGATCAGAAAGGGGAAAAAAAAAAACGAACTGCCAAGGGAAATTGGTGAATCGTCTAAGGTGGGCGTTGAAGGGAAAACCCACCGCCCGCCACGTAAGGGGTGGGGAGAGGTCAAACCAGTTGTTGCAAAGCCCAAATTCCGGGGGGGGCCGTCGCGGAAGCCTTGAAAGGGGGGGGGGGAAGACACGCCGGACGGGGAGAGACTTTCGAAGGTGCCCAAAAACCGAACTGCATAAAAGAAGAAGAAAGGGAGAGTTTCGTGAGGGCGAAAAGCAAGGTGATCGGCGTAAGAGGCCGTAGAAAGAAATTACGAGAACCAACAGAAAAAGCGCCCACCGGGGGGGGGGCAGGGAGCCTTGACCGGGGCAGAACGTGGACACGGTCTACGACAGCCGGCGGAAGCAGGCCGTAAATTGGGGGTAGGGGAGCGGTGAAAGGATTCGCTGAAAGGCGCTACTGTCAAGAAAAATAATTGGTGGGCCGACCACACCTTCAGAGGCTCCGGATTAGACCGTCCTGGTCGTGGGAGACACCGGTTTAGGGGGTTTGTAAAGGTCAAAAAACTGGTGGGCAATCACGAGCGGGTCCACCCTAAGAGGCTTTGAAAACGACGTCCAACAGACCGAGGGGGTACTATGAAAATTTGTTTGAAAAGGGTCTCAAACTCAAAAAACTCTGGTGAAAGCTGGGAAAAAGCCGTGTTCAACGTATCGCATCCGAATCACACCTCAAAAAAACGCAAAACCCAAAGAAAACCCCTTCAGTATAAGGAACAAAACCCAAGGTGTCCCCCACCATCTCAAAAGTTTGGGGGGTCCCGACTAAGCCTAAAAGTCGAAACTAAACTGAAATGTGGTGCCGGAAGGTAAAAAAAGGCAGGGGGAAACGCACGAGCCACCCGACCAACTCTTAAACACAACGAGTTCTTTCTTAAAAAAGGAAAGTAACACAAACAGGCCCGAAAAGAAGTGATTTGAAACCTAAAAAAAATTCAGATCTATGAAGGGGAAAAGATCACAACGAAAAAGATGACGAGGGAAATGTAGCGGAAAAAAAAAAAAAAAGGACGGGGGGGAAATCAAAACTGGGATCAGGGGGTAGGAGTCTACGCCGGTCAAGAATCAAAAAAACGCGGGAAAAAAAAAAAACTGTGAAAAAGGAAATTGGGGGGGGCCTGATTACCCAGCATGAGCTAAGGGGGGCCCAGTCTGCAAACCCTCTCCCCACTAAAAATTGGGATAACCCAAAAAAAAGGCCTCGTGTAGTCGAAGATCGGGCTTACGGAACAAGGGGGGCGGGAAAAAAAGGGGGGGACAATGAAGAAACGATAAAAAAAACTAAAACCCAACAAAGCAACAGGGGGGGTTTTGAACCGAGCAGCCCAAGGCATTATAAGTAAAAAAAAAAGACCGAGAGGAATCCTCAGGGCTAACGGACCAATGTGGAAGAGTAACGAGGGTCTGGAAGACCACGTCACCAAATAATGTTAATGCCATACTATCTACATCAACAAAACACAAAAACCCAGGGGGGGATAGATCTGACAAAGAAAACATCAACGAAAATTGGGGGGTTGGGGACGAAACGCGATCAGCCGTCAAAAGGGAGGGAAAGCGAACCGGAAAGAGAATATTCAACTTCACAGGGAACCTTGGGAGAAAAAAAGGACCGACGAGTCGCAAACAATAGGGGGCCAGAAGAGGAAAAATCGCGGGGGGAGAAAATCCTCCTGGGCGATCGTGGGGGCACGGACTTGAGAGAAAGAAATCTTCTACCCGCTGTATTTAGCACATAGGCAGGGGAAGAAAAACAGGTGAAAAAGACGCCAAAGCGAAGGAATAAAAACGGGATCCCGGGGGGGGCGACTAAAAGGAAAAAAGCGATTTTGGAGCTTCAAAAAAAATCCGCGCCAGACAACAGCGAGAACCGCGTGGACAAAAGGACTCAAAATCGCGGAAAAAAAAAAAAAAGACAAGCCTGCGAAAATATCGGGGTCAAAGCGACCCTTTCATCGCAGTCGGGGGCGGGAAACTGCACGGCACAAAAAAAAAAGCAAGAAAAGTCCCGTGTTGAAAGGGATCCGAAAGAGCATCTACATCTTTTGGTGCAGGGGGGGGCCGCGAAAGGGTCGTTATCCTGTCACGGTTTCCCAGCCGCGAAGGAGGGGACACAAAAAAATCCACACCAATTTAGGTGATCAATACCGGGGTGGGCAGGAAAAACAAAAGTGTATATGGTGAAGTTGACCTGGGTTTGTAATGAAGACTTAAAAAATTGCAGGTGGAAAAACCGTAAAAAACTGGTGCCGAGCATTCAGCACGAGGTGGAGCAGGGTCAAAGCATGAACCCGAGACGAGAACGCCGCCAAGACGCTCCGCAGACGGGCATTTTAGCCCTAGCAACTAAAATGGCCCCTCAAGGGGAAATCGCTACCACCAAAGCAAAAACACAAAAAAACAAGACCCGATGAAAGGTCCACTCAAAAGAAAAAAACACCAACCATAATCGTGTGTGTCCAAAAAAAACCCAACCAAAACCAGGAGGGGACAGGCAAACACAAGGACGCGGACTTGACGGGAAAGACCTCCAAGCCTCGAAAGACCAAAAACAGAAAAAACTGAAAGAAACCTAAACCGGCTCGATCAGAGCCCCGGGACGGCAGAAGAGTGCCCCAGGGAAAGACAAAAAACGCCTACGAAAAATTGGTATGCACTCGAAGGGAAAAAATAAAAATCGGCACAGACTCGATGGAAAAAAAAAAAAACAAGACCAGGTCGCGGTGCGGAGGGGGAAAGGCAACGACAGACCCTAGTCAAATTAGTCGGTAAAAAAAAACTCTTACTTGGGAGACAGGGGGGAAGGGAAAGGGGGGAATACCAAACACACCGAAAAAAACGGCATGGACCCGCAGGGGGAGGCCGGCAAAACTGGGTTCCAAACGCCTCCTCGACGAGCATCCCCTTCGGGGAGGGAAAAAAAAGAAAAAGAATTCCTGAGAGGCGCGTGGTGTTGGACCGATCATCGTGGAGGAAAAAAAACGATCGTTCCTGCTTCCAAAGAAAAACAACTTACACTACTTGGGGGAGGGGAGGGAGCAGAAAGTTGTCGCCGAACGCAACTACAGGCCGACAAGCCGATGAAACCAAAACCGTCCCATGCCACCATGAAAGGGAGGGGAAAGAGTAAGAATCTAAAAACGAACAGACAAGGACGCCAACCTGACCAACGACACGGGGTCGTCCACCCCCGGGAAACCGGGAGTGGGAAAAAAGAGCAAGCCTAACAGAGGGTAAAAAGAAACTCCAACAACTGGTCAAAGCCTGGAGCATCGGACTGAGACCCCCAACTGGTCGGGGGGAGCCGAGCCGAATTCGAAAACAGCGAGATCGAAAGGACGCGTAGGGGGGGGAACAAAGGAAAAAAATCTCCCACAAAGTAACCAAAGAGTGGGAAGAGACTCCGAACAAAAAAAAAAAAGGGAGGAAGAGGAAAGAGAAGAAGAGGAAAAAACTCCGGGGAGAAGGGAAGGGGTGTAAAACTATTGGGGGGCGCCAGAAAAAAAAGGGACGTCATAGAAGGGAGGAATGTTCAACAAGAAAACCCAACAAGAGGGGGGTCGGGGAGGAGATATCCAGCGGAAAACCGTCGGGGAAGGGGGGGGGGGGGTGAGTGTCTTTTAAAAAAAAAGACTGAGAACCATGAAGACCGGCTACCAGTCGTAAAACGACAATAAGGTGACGGGGCGGCAGAAAACACGAGTCGGGGTTTTAAATGGAGGGGTCGTAAGCCGGATGGGAGACGATATCAAGAAACAAAACAGGAAAACGACACGGGGTGGTGTACAGAGCGAATACCCCTTCCTGGAGAAAAAGTTCGGGCCACCCCTGCGTAGTTCACGGGATGTGCAAAACAAAGGAGAGCACAAAGCACGGCCCGGAAAAATGATCTCACGACCATCGAACGCCCGTGGAAAAACAAGTGGGAGCAGCGACGCAAACGTTTTACCAAAAAGTCTTTTTAACGCACCGACGGCCGGGGGGAATCACGGTTGTTGGACAAAGCCAAGCCAAGGGGGCTCGGAATCGAGGTTGGGGAGAACCGATGAGCCACCTTCCTGGGGACAAAAGACAGGAGGGAACACCGCTAGGAATTAGCGCAGGGGTCACCAGTGAGGCCTAACCACCGAACGCCCGGAAAAAGGGATCAGGAGGCAAAAATGACAGTTAGAATAGGATTCCTAAAAGAAAACACAAAAATCAGAGGGGGGGGGGGGCAGCGGAACAAAGAATTATCAATTCAACTGGCCAGATGATCCCGGGAGCAGCACGGGAAGGTCTTATGGGGACCTTTTTGTGGGGGCGTCAAAGGTCAGCAGTGGGTCGAAGCCCTAAGAGGGAAAAGGGGGGCAAAGGGAAACCAAGAAGAAAAAGGGCCCGTGTGGGGAACGAAACAAAACCCACCCAAGGGACACATGGGTAAACTAGACCGTTTGCGCTTTTTGGTGGGGGGGGGGGGATCTGAAAAACGAGCAGCGACTTGGAAGAAAAGAGCGACAACGAGGATTCGTAACCCCATCGGAAGGGAAATACAGGTTTCCTGTGAGGACGGAATGGGAGGTTCGGAGGTGAAGGACCTGGGACGAAAAAAAAAGCTGCCCTCGAACCAACAGGTCAGCGAAACCCGGGAAAAAAGTGACAAAAAACCTCAAGGGGAGAGGAAAAAACCAGGTAAGCACAACAAAATCAAGGGGGGTGGGGAAGGCGAAAGCAAGAAATGGCTGTAACTTAACCGGGGGATGTTGCACAGAAGTAGAAACTGGACGACAGGGAAGAAAAGACTACCATCTTAAAAAGCAAAACGATGTAGATTTTTAGGGGGCGAAGGGGAGAAAACAACGGCCAAAAAAAAGAAACCTGGGAAAGCCACCGCCAAGGGGGTCGCGACAGGCGATGATGCGGAGGGGAACCCCTAAAAAAGGAAGGTCGCTTTGTCTAATGAGAAAAAACCTTTACGTATCGTATGATGTGGAGGCGACGGGCCTGAAAAAGGGAATCAAAAAAAAAGGGGACAACGGCCGGGAGAAGACCTTTCCTGGTTTCGTAAGGGAGCAGTGGAACGCAACCCAACCGAATAGAGAGGGGCGTCAAAAACTCACCGGGTTACGAAACCTAACGAAAAAACGCCCGCCCAGCAAAACTCGGGTAACGAGAATCTGAGGAGGTACGAAGAAGGGGGGGCAACACAATCCGATGATGAACGAACCCGCGAAAGAAAGGCAAACGAAAAAGCGTGTTTGCACGACAAGACCGAGCACAAACGCCGTGCCCGAAAAAAAGTGAGAACCCGAGGGGGAAGCGTAAACCGGGACGAGGGAAGGGGGAGGGGGAGGAACCGAGAAAGAAAAACAAAAAGCCAGGTCTGAGGGGGGGATGCAGAGGCGACACAAGAAAGATTCAAAAAAGACCAAAACAAGGACTGGGTGGCCCGTGGGGAGAGTGACCCGAACCGCGATAGGGTTCTGTTGACCAAAGGGGCTTCCCGGAAAAACGATGAGAAACTTCTTCAGACACCCGAAGCAAAAAAAAAAAAAAAAAACAGGAAACTGGTCGCTCGTGGTCAATCACAAGGGACTTCGGTGGCACGATCGGGAGGCGGTCCGAATAACATAGTGATCAAACGGGAAAAAATGACAAAAGAGCTCGCCTAAAAAGGGGGAGACTACTCGACAGAAACCGGATAAACCGTCCGGGGGGGTGGAAAAAGCCCCCTCGCCGAAATACGGGAAACCGGGCCAGTGTGTACCTTGTGTAGAAGATCAGGAAGTGGACGCCAAGAAACATCAAAATCCACGCGTCCAGGGGGGACTCAGGAGAAAACGCGGGTGGGGAGAATCGGTCCAGGGGGATTCATCAAGCCAAAAGAGGCAGCAATATGAAGGGGGGGTTTCAAACGAATTCTACTATAACCATCTACATCGGGTGCGGCAACGCAGGCCGGTCGGGAATCAGCTTCCTTTACTGTCGAAAAAAACCACCATGTTTAAGACGTGGGAGGAAGGCAAAAACGGGGGATGATTGGCGGGAAAAATGGGGGGGTACTTGTCCAGAAAGTTTCCTCTAGGGGAATGTTTAGAGCGTTGTAGAGGAGGGAAAAAAGGAATCCAAGTTTACGACTCCCAAAGGGACGAAGAAACAAATCACAAAAAGCTCCGTGGTCCGCGAGGGGGGGGTTGTGACGAGAAAGGGTCCATCCGGTCTGGAAAAGAACATACTGCAACTCGAAAAAAAGCCTACACCCCTACACGAAACACACACGGGAAAGTCGACGCAGCTTAACTGGTGTATAAAAAGGCCCAGAAAGGGACCGGGGGGGTCCAGGCAATGTCGATCGAAACGGAAAATAGCCAGCACGCTAAAGACAAACACAGGAGAGGCAGAAGCTATGATGTGATCAGAACAAAAAAAAAGTGACGCAACCCCAGCAAAGAGACAGCCAAACCGAGGAGATTCGGGCTGGGGGGGTTAAATCGACGGAAGAAAATCGTTCAACAAGAAGGCGATTGTGCCACGACCCCCCACAAAACGGATGCATGTACACGAAGGAAAAGAGCCCCTCACATCACTCTTTAACAAATAAACAAAAGTCAGGTTGTTGGGTCACGAAAAAAACCAAAAAAAAAAACAAAAAAAAAAGACAAAGAAAAAAGAAAAAAAAAACAAACAAACACAAATGTGGATTTCAACCGTTGCCTCCAGACATTGATAAAAACCAAAATCAGGCCTGCGAGATCCACGCGTGGCACCAGGAGGGGCACAAACGTGGTGAATGACAACACAAAGCAGCTGCATGTCCGAAAGGAAATCTGTCCCAAAGAGACGTTCACGATCACTAAGGTCAAGGGACTGGGGGAAGGTGGGGTAAAGAATCAGGAGGGGATGGACCCGGCCGATCTTCGTTCACTCTTCGGGGGAAAACAAATAAGCAGATGGGACGAACGAAACTAAGGCTCCCGCCGATGAAAAAAACAAAAAAGAACGGGCGGTGGCCGGGGGCACCAAAGAAAACGTCCCCGACGACATAACGCCAAATATAAATGGAAAAAATCGAGTCTACCCCCCGGTGTAAATGAAGAGGAAAGGGAGGGGATCGAGAGGGTGGCTGGAAAGAACAACATCGGGACGTCCCAGGAAGGGGGGAGGTCGGTCTAACAAAAATAACGAGTCCAAACGAACCGATCAAGGGCTAAACAAGAAAAAAAAAAAAAAAACATCGACATAATGAGGACGGAGCATGGGAAAAAAACGAAAGGGAACAAACTATAAAATATCATCAAGAAAACACAACCCAATAAACCTATCATTGCGAGGACCGTGTTGGGGTCAACGGCGGTCCGGAGGAGAGAGGTCAACGTGGTCTAAGGAGATCAACGAGAGGCCAGGTGGTTCTATCTAAAACAAAAAAACTCCAACGAATTGTTCTTGAATTTCAACAGAACAAGACATTCAGGGGAATCGGAAAAAAAATGGGAAACAAAGGGCATTGTCAACTCACCGACAAGGGGCAAAAAGGCTTAAATTCCCGATTAGAGATTAAGGGACTCGGTGACAATACAAATACCGCCACTACGACGGGGGGAAGCTCGGGAGGGGTCAGGGGGAGTCCGGCACAGATCAAAACTAAGAAAAAAACACGTTCGTAGGTGGATACCCCGAGGGGGAACGAATGGAAAAAATCACGGAATGATCGCAAAACCACCGGCAGACGCCCCGGGAAACTTCTGAATCGGACGAAAAGAGAAGGGTAACGCCGGTAACTGAAAAACACGACTAGTTGGGGGATAGTTGTGCCGAAAAACAAAGGGCACGCTCGCCAAGACATGAGGTGGGGGGAACATGCCCAGATGACGAAAGCGGGGAAAAAGAAACCGTGGAAGACCGAAAAGTAATTGAACGTTAAAGGTAAAACGCCTAAGGACCAAAGGGGGGTGAAAGGGACTGCCATGCAGCCGAGAAAACAAAAAAGGAAACGAACAAAAAGCTACATCATGGGAGTAGCCCTTGGGCCAAGCCGTGGCAAGGGCTAATGCAGGAATAAAAAGAACGGAGGGGGAAAAAGTCTAAGTATACGGGGGGGGTGGATGCGATGAGGAAGAGAAGGCAAAGTACCCTGAGAAAAAGATATTTTCGTGCCTAACGCCAAAAAAGGAAAATATGCGCGAGGAAAGGATGGGGCCTTTACTCTTTAAGGGGGGACAATGTTTCTGAGCCTCCGGTCCAGAAGAAGAGCTTTGGGTGCAAAGGTATGAATCGTCACCCCCAATCCATATCTTCCAAGGTCGCTCACCGGGTCGCTGAAAAAAGTTCACGCCCTCAAAAAACGGGTCAGAAAAACACGCAACACAAAAATAAAAGTGTCTCAGAAAAAGTGCCAAAAAGCAAACCATCTCAAGTTAGTGAAAAAAAAAAAAGCAAGGTCAGAAAAGGCACCAGGGGGGGGGGGGGATGTTGGCCCGAAGGAATGAGCGGTGAGTAAAACCAAGAAACCACAAAGCCGCAGCCACACCGGGTGATGATGTAGGTGAGGGAAAAAGGTCACGCGGAAAAACGGCACTGCCCCTTTGAGAATGCACCAAAAAGGGCAGTTCGCGACGGCGGGGGAGGGTTGGGGAAGAAAAAAACCAACCGGATAAGGTGTAGGGGGAAGTCCCGTGGAACAAGCGGGATCGAGAACTTTAAAAGGAATGTCCGGCCGAAACTCGACCGCCGTCACGAGGATGTGAGGGGGGTAAGGCCAGTTACCAATCCACAACGCGGAAATGAGCATTCAGGCAAAAGGAAAACAAGATGTTCATCAAACTTGTAGACTGAAAACGCCCCGACACGGGTATTTCCTCAAAAGATCGTCTTCCGAACGACGGTGCACGTGAACAAATCAGCAGCGGGCGGAAAAAAAGGCTGACCCGATAAAAGAGCGTGTGGAAGACCGAGGCGCCAGGATCATAAGGCTATAAAGGGTGATAATGTCTCCCGGGGGTAAAGCGTAAGAAGGGTGGACGAAAGATTCGCGGGCAGAAAAGGAAACAATAAAAACAACGAAAAAGGGGGGGGGGCTGGTAGAAAAATGCGACATAGAGGTCGAACAAAACAAAACGGATGAGGTACAAGGTTTCATAAAAAAAAGACCATCGGTAGGGGTCAGGCTACGGAGAGGGGGGGGGGATTCTCGTACAAGGCCGTACGAAACGAGGATCCATATGTAACACCTGTTGGATCCTGACGCTCAGGTCTCCAAACACATCTTGCCGATAGGGTTAAAGCAGTAGCGCCTCCGGCTCGGGGGGCAAGTCGTAACTCAGAGTCCTGAAGAAAACGGAGCGGAGACTCAAGGAAATTTCGGTAACCGCCCAAAGAAACGGACTTCACCAAAAGCCGGGGGACAACCAAGGGTCACCAGACAAACTTCCCAGGGGGGTGTCGGAGCTCTGCGGCGTCTCGGAAAGAAGACGGAACACCCGCTTTCAGGGAGCGCGAACCATTTCCAAAAAGGCATAGTCAAGAAAAGGTGGGGCAGAAGACTCCTCACCAACGCGAAAAAAGGGAAAATAGCGCCGTTTGGGAAAGGCTACTACCAAAAACACGTTGGTGGAGGCGGGGCATGTGGAGGGGATAAAGAGGGTGACCTCCTCGGAAAAATCACATGTGTAAAGTTAGACCGGCAGGCCCGGTCCGACAAACAAGGGGTTAGATGGCGGACCGTGTTTGGGGGGAACGATTGTAGTTTTCGAGGGGAGGGAGAAGTGCGCTGAAAAACGGGGAGGGGGCCGATCAAAATGGGGTGAAACCGGGAGAAAAAGTCGAGGAAAAAACACGGCCGCGAGGGTGACACTCGCAAGACGAGGTTGAAAAACAACTTTAAGGAAAAGCACTGCCTCAGACCACACAGCTCCAAAACTACCCCACACCGATAAAAAAAAAAAAAAAAACACCAAAAAAAATCTAAGCGGGGGGTGGCAGGTGGGGGGGGAGGCAAAGGACAAAACCTGCTTCAACCTAAAAACACAAGAAATTCTGGCGATGAGCTAAAAAAAAACCAGATCCTCTACGTACTTGAACGAGGAGTCTCGTAGATCACATAAAAAAAGTTAAATGAAAGGACCAAAAAAAAGGCCAAAAAACTAGAGTCGGCTTGTTTTGCTACGAACGGCAGTCCCCTAGGCCCAAAATCGAAGGGGGGACCCCTAAAATTGAAATCCTTCGAAAAGGTGGAAAATCACGAAACGCAGAAGACACAAAAAAACTGAGTGTATAGGCAGTTAGGGGGTTGTACGTCCTCCCGACATCGAACGGACTGGGAAGAAACACACAAGGACCGGGGAAACGAGAAAAAAAAAAAAGGGACCACCCACAGCACGGTTGGAAAACCCGGAAACCCAAGCGAAAAAAAGTTGGCCCCCGAAAATACCACCATGGAGGAAAAAATCGAATCAACGGAAGTGACAAGGGGGGGTCGGCAGGGAGGGGTCCGAGAAGGGGCGCAAAGGAGAGCCGTCTGCTCTGCAAGGGCATCAAAAATCAAAGGAAAACCGGATGCAAAATGAAACCTTGGCCCTGACCCGACACGTACCAACCGCACCGACAAACGCCCCGAGGAAAACACACCCACGTCGTCGTTCGGTGTGGGCGGGGGCCTGCACCGAGGAAGTCTGAAAAACAAAGAGTCTTTGCCGGACCAAGGTCCACCCCCACCGGGGAAAACAACCAGAGCGAAAAGGAAAGTAGATCAAAAGTGGGGTTGCGAGAGGGCGCTCATAGAGAAAAAAAAGAGAGAGGGGTCAGGTGGAACGCAAAAAAGCAAATCGGACGTCCAAAAGTCATCGTCTAAACGACCCAAGCGGTACAAAGAGAGATGGACCCCGTTCTCCAAAAAAAAAAAAACAAAACCTCAGCGCGCAGTCAAATTGTCCAGAACCCCAAGCGACCACAAGTGTTCCTTGAAATCACCACGAGTGTTCCTCTAAAACAAACAAAACCAAAGTAAGTGGAAGAGTATCATGAAAAAGAAGACGTTTGCACGGAGGGGGTCCCCAACCAGCAAAACGTATCGGCGATCGGAGGGAAATAAGGGCGTAAAGCCCTAATAACCCTGGGTCAAATAGACCTCTGGGGAAGGGGTTGTTCTTCCACCCTCTCTGAGAAGAACTTGCCCTGCAAAAATCTTCCTACACGAAGGGAAGAGACGACCCGAGGAGTTTCTTTCCGTTAAAACTTATTGACGTAGATCCAAGCTGTTTCAAAGTCTTTAACAACGGTGTTGGGGGTAAGAGGAGGAGCCTGAAGTAGGGGAGGGAGTCAGCTGCCATCACGAACAAAAAGGAAGGGGGGGAACTTTGGAAAACATTTGGGAACCAGGGGGCCAAGCGACGTTGAGTCAAGATGAAAAAAATCAGGGCAACAAGCTCACAAAAAAAGTGTAAAAAGTCGGAATCTGACTATCCTTTGACCCCACGGGGGGGGGGAGGGACGGTGGACACGGCGAACGGCTGCGTCTCCCGGGGGGGTGCGCCGCCTGGCGGGAAAAGAAGGAGCAGCCAGAAAAGGGGGGGGGAAAGCAACATGCCAAAGGGTCTGGCAACCGCTGTGGTTCAACTGGGAAAAAAAAGGGATGAGTTACAGTGCATTGCGTGATGCCACGGAAATAGGATTGTGGTTCAGGAAAAAAAAATCCCGAGGAGGACCGTGAACGAGAACAACAGACGGATCTCGGGGTTGGACAGACGAGTCCTTCCACATTAGAGAAGAGAAAGCGGGGTTCCCTTAAAAAGGGGGGGTTTGGACCAAAGGAAACTGATAGTCAGACACAACGTGAAAAAGGAAAAGTTGGGGGAAAAAGGGTCAAAGGGGGGGACTTAAAAAAAACCAGGTCCCCATCGACGATGAAGGACCCAGGGACGGGTCTCGGTGGGGGAAGTGGTAAGAGCCCCTCTGAGGGTAAAGAAGCAGAGCGTGCCGAGGAATCGTCAAAAAACCATAGCGAGCGACAAGCGTTTACTTGGCTCCTCTTCGCTTGAAACGGGGGACCGCCACGTGGGGGTCTTAAGAGAAATCGCACCGGACGCAACACGGGGGGGACATCCAACCCATACCAGAAACAAACCAGTAAAAACATCTTCACCTGGGGTGGGGACCCGGCAGCAGCCTGCCGGTCAGAACGAAAAAAAACTGGTTGTGATTCACACAGGGATTCCAAAATTGATCAAAAACAAAAAATGGGCCAACCGTGAAAGAATGTGGGGGGTAATGAACGCCGGCGAAAAAAAAAAAGCCCTACATGGAAAGAATGAGCGAAAAAAATAAATGGAGCATCAAGAGAGACGGGGCAGGTCGCGAGTGCCCCACTAAAGAATTCGATGAAGAATCAAGCAAGGAGAGGAAACCGAACGACAGTTTTGAAGGGGTAGTGTACGACGGAGCAGTGGAAAAAAACGCCCAGAGGGAAGTGGGATGTGAGAAACTAGGGACTCCGCCAACCACCCCCAAAAAAAAGGGATGAGAAAGAACGTCTTCAGGGAAAAAGAAAACGTGCCAAATGACGACAGAGGATGAGGGAGAAAAAAAAACAGGAGACCCAAAACGCTGTGGGAAAATCGCCAGGCACGCGCAAAAAAATAACGGGCAAGGGGGGGGAAGGAAAGATGATCTTCCCGAGGGAGCGGTCACGCCAGGGGTGGCGATATCTGGTCAGAACACGGGAAATCCAGAAGGTCTTCAGGGAGGCAACAAAAACAACTAAGTCCAAAGAAGAAGTAAAGGAAAAAGAAACAGACCTGGCCGGGTTCACGTCCGAAAAGGGGAAATCCTCAGTCACGGGAGGAGCCGTAAAAGGATCCTAAAGAAAACCTGCGGCGCCGAGCCTGGTACTGAAAACAGGGGGCAGAAACAATCAGGGAGGGCACAATCGGACACTTAAACATCCCATGGATAGGTGTGGCAATTGAAACCGAATATATACTTCGCAGGAACCCGAGCGGGGGGGAGGGGGAGCTCCTCCCAAGGAAAAAAAAAAAAAAAAGAAACCGTTGAGACAAAAAAAAAATCGACAGGTGGAGGGACACTGGGAACTACTTCGGGACTACAATAAGGAAAGTTCTGAGTTTGGGGTAGGAACGCCAAAAAAACAGTTCCGCCGCCCAATCCCGAATGTTTCCCACCGTAAAGGGAAACTGTCGCGACCAGACGAGGTCGGAAATGCGGGACTCCGGGCTCAAAAAAAGCCTTCAATCGCAACTGGTCCGAGAAACTCAAAACAAACATCACTGATTCGGGTAACCTGTGTTGAGGCAGGGGGGGGCGCCGAAAAAACTTCCAAAAATCGGTTTCTGTGGCCCTCGCTGGGGGCGGGGTAAGAGACTGTTCCGCCAGCTAAAACGTCGCAAAAAAGTCAAACACAGGGCAAGGGGTTCGACCGTAAATGCCGTTCCAGCCCGTCAACACCCAACTGGGCAGGAACCTTGCGGTTGTGTCTGAGTTATCGTGTCGCGGGGGGGTGAACGTGGGAGGGGGATGGGCGAGACAAGCAACAGGGCGGGGTGACAGCAAAAGAAAAGGTCTGGAAGAAGAATGCCACGAACGCTCTCTCTAAATGGGCGATAAAAGTCGACGCGAACAACTTCCTGACAGGTAACCCGGCGAAACCCCTTCCAACGTCCACCCCAGGAAACCGAGACAAACGAAAAAGACGGCCCGCAGGCGAAAAAATTGGGGCAACGTTGGTGAAAAAAAAACATCTTCTGTGACCAAGTACTAAGGCCGGCGGGGATCGCAAGATCTCCCCCGGGAAACACGTCCTTCGACCTGATGGCCCGGGAGGGGGAACATAAGTGAGTACGAAATCGAAAAGTTAGGGCTGCCCATGACAGACGAGAACCCGCAAAAAAAAAAAATTAGGGGGAAAAAAGAAGGCTGGTTGTTCGAGATAAATCACAAGTGAGGAAAGTGACCCTCCCTGAACTAGATCAGGAGTTATGCGGCGGCCACACGAAAAAAAAAAAAGCAATTGGAAAAAAATAGCAGGTTTGTGACGTCGGGAAAGCCCTGTCGAAAACGGGCAACGTCCAGAAGGCTGGGCAATCCCCCCACGGGGGGAGGGGAGGGCAAAAAAAAAAAAAAAAAAAAACAAAGGTAAAACCGCAGGAGACGTAAAAAAGGCACACAAACCCTGAAGTCGGAAACGCATCAGAAATGGAACCAGGGACGCCCGTTGGCCGCTGGGACACCGGCGATCGTACGAAACTCCTTTCAGGGGAGAAAACCCGGAAAGCTAACGTGGCAGGGGGAAAGGCAGCGACAACCCCGCCAAGACGGAAGGCCTCACAGATGAAAAAAAAAACCGTCGGGGATGCACCTAAGAAGCGGAAACACACGGACGTTAGCCCAATCAAAAAAGAAAGAACGCGGGGTTCGTCTCAGGGGTTCAATCACATTTCCAAGGTCGGATTTTAGCAGCAGAAAGGGAGAGCTAAAAAAAAGGGGGGGGTGCAGGGGGAAACTAACGAACAAAAAAAATGAAAATACCTTGCGATCGTCTACTACAACTTACTTTAGGGTGATCGAGGCCGGTCCTAAAAAAATCAAAAAAAAAAACATCGGCCGAACGCGCGCTGTGACAACACAAACGGGGTTCTGAAGAAAAAAAAAGGGATAATCTCTCCAACATGCTCTAAAAACAAAAACGGAGGAGGGGGGAACAAGGACTCGGGTGGAATGAAAGCTTGGGGGGCCCCAGGCCGTCATCTCGGAGGATGTGAGGGCAGAAAAATCATAAACACCCTCGAGACCCAAGTCTATACAAAAAACGAGTCTTTTACGGGGGTAGGTCAAAGACCGTCCTAGCCCAGTCCTACAAAAAAGCTGACCAACACGAACGGGAAAGGCTACGAAAAAAAAGAGTGTCGGGTATGGGGACGTTACTACGAGGGGGGAGATTCCCTCAAAAAAAGTGCATCCGACGACCATGACGAAAAAATAATTGGGGGGTTAATCATCGGGGTGAGGCCAGGGGAAGTCAGGGGGCGGGAAGTTCCACTCAAATTGGAAGAAACATTTGGAAGGGACTGGGAAATAAACGGAAGGATACTACGCCCTTGGATCACGATGATAGGGAAAACCACGCCCAGCAGCCAAGTAAAAAGGAGGTTGGAAATCAGCAAAGATCAGGGGGGACGAGAAATAAACACGGTCCGGAAGGCTGGAATGTCAGTTTGGGGGGTTGGGGAAAAAACCACGGTTTCTCACTGCTGGCAGCAAAAGTGTGGAATCAAAACGAACCAAGCTGCGAAACACGTACTTCAACACCCAGGAGGAAGAAAAAAAGGATAATTAAATTCCCAGAACGCTGTAATGATCAGGAGGCAGGACAATAGGCCGAGAAACGGGGAGAATGACCGTCCGGAAACACCAGCAGGAGCCGAAGGGTGGTAAGAGGCCTGGCAACAAAAACGTTCAGACTAGGAAAGCCGCCGGGGAAAGTCTGGGAGGTAGGCACGGGGGGGGTTGCAGGCGGAAGAGTGAAAGGAGACAACAAATCGCGAAATGGCAGCACCCTAATGGAGGGGAGCGGAACGAACCAACAAAAACAGAGCGCGGAAGTGCCCATGGGTAGCGGGTAAGTGGGGGGGTTCCAGGACTCGACCGGAAAGAGCGGGGGCGGGATTATTTAGGAACACACAATCTGGGGGGAATAGAAAAGGGAGGGGCTCCTGGACTCCGGGTGCTCTTGAAACTCTTGGACGAACCGTTTGCTAAGAAAAACTCTTAAACGCTGTTCAAAAAAGCTCCAACGGAGGCAAACGACGAAAACCAGCAATATAGAAAACAACCATTTCAAAAACTCATGAACTCGCATCGACAAAACGGGTCGGGGTGGATTGGTTCAAGGAAACTGCGGAACAGGCACGGGGAAAGACCGACAAAAAATGCCAGCACAATAGTGGGAGGGGTATCTCAGGGGCTAAAAAACAAAAAAAAAGGCACCCTAAGAAAGTGATGCCCCACCAAAACCAGGGGGGGTTCGCAAACGCAAACGAACAGGTGAATTCCCGAGACGCAACCAGCGAGTGGGAAACAGATTGAAATGCCCCTGGAACGGGGATCGAGTAAAATGACGGCGAAACAAGATGGAAACGCGGACTTCACTGTAGTCGCGAGAAAAAACTCCGCCCCGCGATGTGAAAAAGAACAGAAGGGCGTCCTCACCAGGTACCTCAAAAGGCAGACGATGGAGAATGCAAAGAAAAAAACGAAATCGAAAAAAGGGAAAGACTAAACTTTCACGAGCGCCATAGATGGACCGGAAATCCCGATCGGACAAAACAAAAGGGTGGAAAAAAGCGCCAGGAACTCAATGGAGGGTAGGGTCAGTTCTATTTACCCAAGACGTAGAAAAAATCTGACTTCTAACGAAGAAAACAAAGGCAACAGCCCGATGCAAGAAAAAGGGGGGATGAGCAAGAGGATCAGGTCAAACAAAAACAAAAGGTCTGGATTAAAGACAATGGGGACATCCAATAACTCAAAGCGTGGCATGTTGGGAGAGAAGGGAACGACAATAAAAATCTGGACCACGGCGTACGAAACAGACTAAGGAAAGAATACTTCGTCAAATCAAATGACGCCGCTCAAGAAGAGGGGGGGAAACACTCGGGCCATAAAGAGCGCGACGAGAAAAAGGGGATCGGGGGAAAGCTAACACTCCCACTACCTACTAGGGGGGGGCGGAGCTACCCTCCGGCAAGCCCGGGAACCTCGGTGGAGACAAAACGCTTACAAGAGTCGGGGAGTAGGGCAAAACTACATCCCTGAAAAAAAAAAAACGTACTGGGGGTCGGAGAGCGTCACACTCTAAGTCCAAATCATCACGGAGTCGAAAAAAACACTCCAGGGGGACCTCAACGTTCGGAGCTCACAAGGGGGCTCCGGGGATACCTTCAAAAAGGGGCTCTAACCTGCGGGCATAATTATCAGGGGCAGGGTGGGGGGTCATCGGGGGGTGCGTCCTAAGAAAAATAGGACAGAAAAAAGGGGGGGGACGGGGGGCCGACACTCTTTGTAGGGATCCGGCCTTTTTTACGCAGATTACAGTAGGCCAAACATCAACAGGGGAAGTTGGGAAAAGGAGCCTTTCGCCACCACTTTGAGAGACCTGGTTAAAACTTACTGTCTTGAAGGGAGGTCTCTGTGCCGCTTACCGGGTGGGGAGAAGGCAGGGAAAAAAAAAATCCACAACCGCCAAGGTGGGACCCGTTAAAAACCCGAACGAAAAGAGAGGGACTAGTAGGAAGAAAAGGGGAAGAAAAAAACATTCCCCTCCCTCTTCTTCTGAAACGGAGCTGCCTCGGCCCACCAAAAAAAACAAAAACAATACCAAAAACAACCCAACAGTCCAAAAAGAAAGACATCTTTTTGGGGGGGGCCCTGGGGGGGGGCCGCAAAAGGCCACATCTAAAAAAGGGGGTCACGCAATAATCCACCAAACAAAACACAGGGAAAAAAAAAAAAAAGCAAGAACGGCGGCCGCTCCGGAAACCTCGGGCCACGAAAAAAAACCCGGTAAGACAAAAAAAAGATGATTGGGTCGTGGATCAGTCAACAACCTGGGAATTTCTTGCCCATGAACATGATGGCAAAAAACGATGCGATCGTTACGGGTGGGTAAACTAAGACTCCGAAGTGCACCTCAGTCAATCGGGAGAAGTGGCCGGCGACTAGTTTTGCGCGGCACTCATAAACGAAAAACCGGGAGCAAATTTAAAAAAGAGGGTGTACGCTCTTCAGAGGGGGTCCAAAACACAAACAGGGGAAAGGGGGGGGGGAAAAGCAAACAAACTCAGGAGGGAAAAAAAAAAGGCGGGGAAAAACGCGGTGGAAAAAATCGTCGGAATTTGGCAAACGGCTCCGAAACAAAAAACTGAGCCGCGAACGAAGGAAGGTCAGGAGTGTGGTTGAGACCAATTTCCCTTCGGATCGCTTGTGCGATTCCGTGCATCAAAAAAAAAAGGAAAAAGAAGGAAACGGTTAAGAAAAAGGCATAGGGAAAGGGACCGGGAAACCGAACCTCCGACGTGCAAAACAGTTCGTCCGTACTGTTTCGGAAAAAAGAAGGCGGTAATCGACGAAAAAAATTTATCACAACAAAAAAGGTCCCCTGAAAAAAGACTAGGGGGGTAGCGAAGAAAAAGGCGGGAGGGAAAACATGATAAAAAGCAGGAGGCATAGACGAAGGTTCCTGGAACGAACGAAACAATCGACAGGGCCAAAAAGCAGGGGATAGGGGAAGGAAACCCCCTATGGCTCCTGTATGATCAGAGAACCTTTAAGATACCAGAAAAGGGAGCGACGAAGACAGGACAAAACGCGTCCATCCCTGAATCAAAAGGGTTTC
>Ga0179593_1266042_pt1 | contig 18839 bp, 29 predicted proteins | sample CZODoug2_1_08_16_FD_185931 | JGI IMG/M metagenome (GOLD analysis project Ga0179593, IMG submission 185931) | Vadose zone soil fungal communities from Angelo Coast Range Reserve, California, USA - CZODoug2_1_08_16fungal (PacBio error correction) | ecosystem: Environmental > Terrestrial > Soil >...
CTCATAATCAGCAAGTCACACAAAACACCCATACTAACAACACGTCAAAAAAAAAAAAAAAAAAAGAAAAGCGAAGAAAGAAAAAAAATACAAAAAATCAAGCGCAAAGCTGTCAATAAGAAAAGACCATCAAATCAAAATATGAAGACAAGATAACAGCAAAAACGACTAGAGGGAGAGAGAAAAAGGGGGAAAAAGACCAACAAAAAATTGGAAAGTCGGAAACCTGGGAATAAAAGTGTTCAAGTAACTTAGAGACAAAATAAACAGAGGGAGCTGGGAACGTGTCAACCTTAGCATACAAAAAAAATTAAGCAGGCAGAGTAGTCTGACGCACCGAGTGAGGGGAAAAAAAGCGACTACTTGGAAAACATCGAGTAAAAAAAACATGAGGTTGGCAACAAGAACGCTCTAAAAGATCATTGACAGAGACATCACGAAATCAAGGACCGAAAGAAAAAAGCTGCCTAGAAACCATTAGGACGGGGGGAAGTAGGGTAATGTGCCGAGGTAGGGAAGCAGCAAAAGTAAGAAAGGGGAGAGGCTCCCACGCACGTTTTTGAAAGGGCGCAAAACATGGTAATCATGTGGCTCGGGGGGGTTACCCCTAAAAAACCGAAAACTCAATTTCGAGACAGAATCCAACGGGGAATGACCGGGAGGAGACAAAAGAGTACTCCGGGACACGAGAAAAAAATTACTCGGTCCACGGGGGGCGACAAACAAAGAAAAGGAACAGAATGTGACCGGAAAGCACGGGACAACTGGAACTTTATTAAACCATAGTCTCAAATAGAAGTAAAAAAAGCCGAGCAATAAGTCGAAGAGGGAGAAGAGAAGATCAAGGGGAAAAAAAAAGGTGAGTCCATCCGAAAATCGTAACTAATTAAACCACGGACAATTATGCACTCCGGTGAGAAGAAGGCGGCAACATGAGGGAGGCGATGACAGAAAAAATAATGGAAACAGTAGATTCGCAATACGGGAAAAATTAGGCGGCAGCTACAACACAAAAGCAAAACTCAAATGGGTTGACCAGAATCGGATCAGTGACAACGAAAAAGAAACAATAACCAGGGAATATGAAAAAGAAGGGCCTCTCAGTTTGTTAGGGGGGGGGCCTCGTAGAAAGCTCCTTCAACGAAAAAAATCGAAAAGAAACAGAAAAAAAAAAAAAGAAGTAGAGGAAAATAAAAGACACTAATCAAGAACCGCAATCCACTCCAAACGAAAAACAAACCAAAACAAAAAAGAAAAAAAACCCTGAGGACAAAAAAAAAATGGTCATTGGAATAAAGTCCAACTGGAACGGTGAAAACAAGGGGAAAAAAAGCGCGACGGTACAATTAAAGAGGGCAACGAAAAAAAATGGGTTCAAGGGAGCAGGGAGCAAAACGGAGGGGAAGCGGGGGGGGGGGGGGGGGGGCCCGGGGGGCCTCCCATACCCCTCAAATCGGGGGGTAAAAAAAAAAACAGAACCAAAGCAGAATGGGGAGGAGGACACTCAAACGCCAGGGGGCTATCAGCAAAAAACCCTCAAAATTCAAACAAAAACAAAAAAAACTATACCATTGACCAGGTCGGCCCTGGAAGGAGGACGTGGAGGGAGGGCTCCGTGGAGGAAAACGTGGATTTTCTCAACAAGTAGGGGGCCACCAAAACAAAAAAATGTCTAAAAGTGAAAAAGAACAAAAAAAAAAAAAAAAAAAAAGATGCAACAAAACCACAAGGACAGCAAAAAAAAAACGAATAGCGGGCAAGAAAAAAAAAAAAAAGAAAAAACAACCAAACAAAAAAAATGACCCGCAAAAAAAAGCAGAACTGCATATAGTGGGAACCAAAATAGCTCTAAAATAAAGAAATCAAACAGCAAGGGTAAAAAAACATGGAAAGAAAGGAAATTGAAAAAAAGAATAGAGCACTCTCGACCACTGGCAAATCCTGTAGCAATTGGAGGAATCAAAGTGAACGTAAAGTCCCTCAAACAAGCGTTTCCACAAAACAACGACGCCTCGACAGGAAAATTACGCCTCATACAAATGAAGGGTCTGGGAAAAAATAAGTCGAAGTCACCAACAAAAAAAGGACCGACTCGACCAACCCAAAAAATAAAAAAAAGCGGGGAGAAAAAAACAAAAACAAAAAAAAAGAATGAACAAGGTCATTTAACACGACTGAACGAGAGGCGACGGGCGAGCTGCGCTTCGCAAAGCGGGGGGAAACGCATAAAGGCAAGGCGCTGATATAAAAAACACATTATCTAGAAAAAATAAATGGGAAAAAAGAGTAAGCCTGAACCCACAAACCAGGGGGGGGGGTGTAAAAGATCATTACAGTGTGGGGTCCACGACGGAAAAGGTTTAACCTGGGAGCAGCCCCCAAATGGAATTGGAAAAAGAGCTAGGGGGAGCCAGACCACTATAGAAATCCAAAATACCAACAACGGGGTAACAAGAAAAAAAAGCCTCAACAGCAAATCTAGGACAATTAAGAACACGGAAACAAAACCTACCTTTGTCTTCAAAAACAACACGCTCTGACTAAATAGGGAAGGCCATCAACCATTCACGCAACGGAAAAGAAAGAAAAAGGCCAAAACAGCGAAGTTGTCCCATGTAAATAAAGGCATCTTGACATGGGGGAAACAAGGGGGACTGCTTGGAACCAAGAAAAAGGCAAAAAAAAACTGGGAAAATAACAGAAAAAAGTAAAAGAAAAAATGGACGGGGAAAAAATACAACAGTAAATAACGCACGCCTAAAGGGGAGAAAGACAGTAAAATAAAAGGTCAGATCTAGGGACCAGGGGTACTGGCACAAAGAAAATAGGAAGTAAGACGACCCCGAAATAAAAAAAGGGAACAACAAACTAATCGAATGGAGGACAATGAGGAAGACCGTAAAGCAAAAACTGAGGAAAAGAAATAGGACGGAGGAAACGCGGAAAAAAAACGGACAAAAAAAGAGGGGAACCACAAACAACCCACCCCAAAACAACACCCACGCCTCAGCAAAAAATGAATAAAGGGAATCAAAATACCTCAAAAGGGGGGAGGCGACGGGGGGGATACCTGCCAAAAAAAATAAAACAGCCCACCAGGCCTAGTAAGTAAACGAACCTCAGAGAAATAAACGATACGACGTGGGGGGGGGGGGAAAAAGAAAACTCCCACTCAGTCGCCAAATTGAAAAGGTCTGTATGAAAGCAAACAACACACAAAAGGACTTGAAAGGGGACGGAAATCAAGGGAGGGGAGGGGGGGGAGATCAAACGGGACAGGTAACGCAAGTGCACACAAAAAATACACTTAAAAGAAATGAAAGGAGGGGAAAAAGAAACAAAAAAATACGCAAAACTACGTTGGAAAGGGGGGGTGGGACCCAGACTAGTGAAGGAAAACAAAAAAAAAAACACTCCGGGAGTATCCCAGGACATTGAAAAAAGGAAACTAATTCCTGAAAAGGGCAAAAGACAGAGGCATGTGTGGAAGACGAGGTAAAGTGAAAAAAAAAGAATAAAAAATGGTCTGGTAAGGGACAAAAAAAGGCAGAGGGGGGCCAAAAAAAGAGAGGTATACTGCAGTGGGGGGGGGGGGGAGGGGGTGTGATCAAAACTACTGCACTGAGAAATCAGGCCATAAACTCATTAAAAAGACAACAATCCGAATCTCACAACAAAAAAATCCAGGGGAGCAAGCGGCAGGTCGGACGACTACATTTGAAAAAGGGGCGGGGACCCCAAAAAAAAAGATAAAAACAATCAGCACACACTGAGATAATGCTAGGGACTAAGGTGGCACATACAATCAAACAAAGAAAAAACGCAGCCTCAAAAAAGAGAAAAAGATAGAAAAACAAGAGAACAAACCAAGAACTAGGGTCAAAAGGTTGAAAATTACAAGAACCCATAGAAAGACCGGGAAAACCAGTAATGTTGCACATAAGGAAGGAAAAAAGATATGACGTAGGAAGAGTACTGCCAACCAAATGGCTAGGAATTGAATCACTCTCAAAGAATAAAAAAAAATAACACAAATAACTACGAAAAAGTTCCCGAAGAAGTGATCTAACAAGGAACAAAATACGGGAAAAATTCGTGGGGACAAAAAAAAAAAAAAGGAAGTAAAAAAAAAAAAAAAACTCAGAAAACCAAGAGGCTAAATAGATAGTCAACTAAAGAAAAAGACGATACGGAAAAAAGCGCTTAAAAGGAGCACTATACAAAATACAAAGAAAACAAAGAAAACCAGTCAGGACCGTCCTACGAACTAAAAATTACAAAACTGGAGCTCGAGGACGTGCGGAGCAACACCAGAATGAAAATCGTCGGCGGGGACGGTAAATGAAAAGGTGGGGAAAAATGAGGTAAGTGACAAAAAAAAGAACAAGGAAAAAGTAGAAATAGAAAAATGGCACAACATCCAAAGGGTCGGCGCAAAACTAAAAGCCTACACTTAAAGGATACAATCTGGGCTCAGATGTGGAAGAAAAAATGAGAAAAAAAAAGAAAAGGGATGGGCACGGGAACAGAAATGGAGTAGAGAGGATCCGAACAAAACTCAATACTATTAAGGGAATAAAAAAAAGCTACCAAAAAGGGACAGACAACAAGCCATAAAAAACCGAAACAAAAAAAAGGACACGAAAAGAACGGACAACTCGGACAACCAGATCAAATAATGCAGAAAATAACTTAATATCTGAAACAAGAGAGCGAGTCTAAAAGTGGGGGGAAAATATCTAAACAACAAAATCAAAACTAAAAGGAAAGTGAAACGGAAAAAAGGGACGAGGGGCGGGAACAAATGGGACCAAGAAGTGAAAACCAATAAAAAAAAGGTTCATTAGAAAAAGTAGAACCAGGGGGGCGGGAACAGAACGGAAAGTATTGTAAATAAAAACAAGGAGAGAGGGGGTAAAGGGCGAGTAAAAACACTAGGGGAACCTAACGGTCGACAAAATGACATTGACTGAGGTTAAAGAAAAGAAGAGGAGGGAAGAATATGGAAAACAGATGTACACAATAGAAAAAATCAACGCTACCGGAAAACATACACTACGGTCGGAGGGAGTGGCAGGGCACAAAAGCGGCTAAAGACACAAAATAAAAAAAGGTCACTCACTGATTAGGAAATAGCGGGCGGCTAACCTATATATCAGCAGAAAACAAAAAAAATTGTATAAAAAAAATCAAAAATGGGGCGAAGAGAATGGAGGGGCTTCAAACTCAGGTCTGGACAGCATGGGAACAAGAAAATACGAACGCAAAGCACAACGGGGGCGGAGGCGGGGGTTAAGGAAAAAAAAGCAATTAAAGATAGATGGACAAATCTGGGGGAAACACTTCTTGTGTATACTGAACGCACAGAAGAAGGAAGTAAGAGCAGGGACATCAAAAAAAGAGGGAACGGGACAGGACCAGAAATGAGAAATCGAGCAGACAAAATTGAAACAGGTGGGGGGGTCAGTTCAGACACGAACAGGTCAGGAATAACTCAAAAAAAATTCACTAAACAAAAAATAAAAAACAAAAAAAAAAAAAAAAAAAGAAAAAAAAAAAAAATAAAAAAAATAAAAGGAAAAAAAGGAATGAGCCCAAAAGCCGGTGTTAAGAAAGGCTGAAGGACCACTGGGTGAATCGCATCGCGGGGTGATCGAAAGCAAACAAAGAGGTGGTAGAACTAAAGAAGAGAAAAGATCTGTAAAGCAGCATGGGTGGAGGAACACGGTTAAGATCAGAGGGGGGGGGGGGGGGGGGGGGGGGTCGCAATTTACAGAGGTAGCGTCCTTTATCAAAAAGGGTCGAAAAACAGGAAAACAGGCAAACAGGAGTATAGGACACTTTGTAATAGGAAAATAATGGGCACTGAAGAGAAAATTGATCAACTCAAAATAAAAAAGGGACGATGACCGGGAAGGAGGGAAAAGGGGAAACAGGTCACACAAATGCGGCGAATCTCAAATACCCAGACGTCAGAAAACACACAAAAAGGGCCTGGAAAAACGAAACAAAACAGGGGGGAAGTTGGGACGAAAAAAACGAGACGCGACAGACAGAAAGGAAACACACCAAACAAAGGAGGTGGAAAGGGGAACTAATAACGAGAGGTATCAGAGCGAGAACCAAAGCGGCGTACCGATAAGTGAAACACAGGTGGAGGCGATGATAAAAAAAAAATTGGTACGCACAAAAAGAGGTCTCAAACGAAAAATATAACAGTAAACGACTTTAGGCGAAAGAAAAACCAAAACGGGGAAAAAAAATAAATATGGGAAAACAAAAAAAAGAACCGTACCACGCCATGAAAAATGAACGAAATTAAAAAGAGGGACACAGACGAAGACATAAACCCATAGCCAACACGCCCAGAGCTCCCTCAGTAAAAAAACAAAATCGAAACAATATCATGGCCGAAAAGGATCGGTGGCAGGACACGTCTCCAACGCAAATAAAGTAAACCAGAACAAAAAAGAGTGGGTAGAACCTAAAGATAAGTATGACAAACAACAGAAAGGGTAATGCCCACAGGAATATGATAGAAAAAAGGGCCGAACGGGAATCGTGCTACAAGAAAAAGTCCACTACACTAACAGTAGAGCAGAGAGATGACACCCAGTCTAAAAAAGTGGGAAAGAAAAGGGAAAACACAAGAACAAGAGTACGGAAATAAAACAACTACAACAACCGGGCAAGGGATAGCGGAAAGGAAAAAATAAGACAAATAGGTAGAACGAAGATCTAGTTGTCAAAACAAACTGGTAAAATCAGGAAAAAAAATGACAAGAATAAACAGCAAAACTAAGAAAAAGATACATCGACCCGGAAAAAATCAAACAAAGAAAAATGACAAGAAAAAAAAAAAAACGGGTGAGGAATTGAGGGAAGGGCCTAAGACAAAAGACAAAGGAAAGAACAAAACCGGCAAGCAAAAAACCAAGAGAAACTGAAAACGCCACAAGGAAAGACGGATAAGGGTACTCAAAAACAAATCACAAGGAACATGGAAGAGAAATTTTAAGAAAGGAAAAGGAAAGATAGCAATCCAAGGAGGGGATTCAGAGAAGACAAATCAATGTCGGTCGAAAAAGGGGAAAAAAAAGATCGGGCGCGAGGATGGGAATCGAGACGAACAACACTCTGTCGGAACGGCTGCGGCAAAGAACGCTACAAAGTCAATGGTCTGAATAAATTAACGTGAAACGGAAGGTAGGAGTAATAGAAAACAAATAGGTGCAATGACAAAAAAGGGGGGAAGCGCTGAAATAAAAAATCCTTAACACCATAAATCTCTGGAATCCATCAACAAGGGTTAACAAGCAGGAGGGCAGGGAACTAAAGGTAAAAGCGGTAGAAGAAAAACGGAGAACACCGAGTTAAAAAAAAAAAAAAGAACGAAACATTGGTGTCCTACCAAAACGAAATGCGGCATACAAAAAAAATAGGGCTCCCGTCAAGGGGGAAACGGTCGAAGAAAAAGATAAAAAAAAGGAAATGAAAGTTCAGGAGGTGAGAAAAACCGGGTAAAAAATTTAGGAAGCGAAAGTAGTAGCTGGGAAGGTATTCTAGCTCTAAGGTCGAAAAGTGTACGGAGCGCGGACGGGGGCAAAGAAAAAAGGATAATGAAACGAACATAAGGTAGACGCAAGTTGGATGGGGAGGTAGAAAGGGAGAACATAAACAACTAAAAAACAAATTGAAGTGAGGGGGCACCTGTTGGGAAACATTAGAACGGTGAAACGCATCAGAAAAAAAAAAAGGAAAGCCGATCAGGCCTAGAAGAGTAGGGGAGCCCAAACATTACGCGACGGAGAAAGAAATATGGGGCCAGGACGGGACGCGTTGCCTGAAAAAGGGTAGAGGATAACCCGGGCGAAATGGGCACGGCGGAAGTAAAAGAAAAAGGAAAAAAACGCCCAACATCAAAGTTTGGGAAAAAAAGGGCGAGATCAAGATTAAGAAGCCGGGAAAAAAAACACCATGGAAACAACAAAAAAACACAAAGGAAAAATGAACGAGGCAGTCCTATTTAATAGTAAGGGCTCAGCGACAGGTTACCTTCGGCAAGCTGGGAGGGAGGACGATGCGAGGGGGGGGGTACCTCGTACCCAAATGCCTGAGGGGCAAGAGGAGCAACTGAGTTGGGGGGAGGTACGCTATGTGTTGAATTGAAAAAAGGGAGTCGTGAAAGCAAGGGTAACATGGGGAGGGTGTGGGGAGGAACACTGTATATGTCACGCTTCGCACGAAGAGCGAGTTGTGGGAAAAAAAATGAGGGTTGGTCGGATCAAAAATATAACGAACATGTAGACCAAAGGAAGAAACAAAAAAAAAACAGGAACTCAAGATTTTTGAATGAGCGAGGAAAAAAAAACGAAAAAGTGCCGACACAGGGGAAACGACCAGGGTAACAAAGAGCGGAAAGTAACCTTGATATCAAAAAATTAAGGAAAAAAAAGTACAAAATAAAAGAAAAAAGTAATATACAAACCAAGGCTGAGCAGAAATGATGGAAAGAACCAGCGTAACAGGGCCAATAGGGGACAGGACCGACAAACACCCACTGGAAAGAACACATAAAAAAAAAGCTGGAGTCAGGGAAATGAGCTCAACTGCCAACGTAGGATGACAGTGTTCTGGAACAAGGTTATAAAAGGAGGCCAAAGAGTGTCACGAAAAAAAAAAAAAAAAAGAGAGAAAAAAGAAGATCAGAAAATAGGGGTTATACAAGGGGGGCAAATTAACCTGGAACCATAGAATAGAAAAGCAGGGGGCTAGGGGGCACAGGGATGAGGGGCCGGGAATAAACAAAAACACGATAAACTAGTACAAAAAAAGGGAACTAGGACAGTTACAAGTAGAGAAGAAGGGTAAGAGTCTTAGGGAACTACTCAAAAGGGTGGGTGGTGGGGTGAAAGGGGTGAGGGAAGGACGGAACTGTCATAATCGCGGTCCTGTTGGGGGTAGAAAACGACCGTGGTGCTAGAAAAATGAAGAAAGGTATGGGCAAAAGCTCTAGATAAACAGGGTGTCATAAGGAAAGAAGGTGATAACAAAGCATCAACAAAGGTCAGAAAATACCACAAGTAAAAACAAAAGAAAGACAAAAACGTATGGGAAAAGGGGGGCGCGGGAAGGTCAGGAAGTGGAAAGGGTAAAAATAAATCAACAAAAACAAAAAAAAAAAAACTAAAAACAAAAAAAGTAACAACAGGTGTACAAAAAGCCGTGGGGGCAAGAAGTGGGGGACAAATAGGGGACAATGGAGGCGAGGAATGGAAAAATAAAAACGAGAGCAAAAACTCGAGGGGGGGAAACTCAATGTAGGTTATCCAAAGTCTGGGTAAGAGGGCGGGGGGGTGGGGGGGCAAGTCTGTCAAAAACAAGGGGGTATACGGTCTCATACAGAAACGAGGACGAAAATACGATCTTATAGCAGGGGAAGGGGGAGGAAGGGTTGAGTCAAAGCAAAAGTACGACAGTACGACAGACAAAAAAAAAAAAATAGTAGTTGACGCAATGGGAGATATGGTGGCAAGTGAGGCGCAGTTCTAGGATGGATGCCAAGAAGGGAACTGACGCGCATAGAATGCAGGTCTAACCTAAAAAAAAAAACCGGGTTCATGCAGGAAGATCCGTTCGTGGGACTTCCTCATAAGTGAAGCCGAAGGAAAGAGAGGTTCAAACGACGGACAAATGGTGGGTATGTCCCACGGAGGTAAAAACATGACTGACGGGGCCAACAACAAAGGGGATCAAAAAGGCCAAACCAATCCCATGAGAACAACAAAAAAAAAAAAGAGAACAAATAAATTCACGACTGGGTCCAAAGCTTCCACACACCCCCAGATGTCAAATCAAACTCCGTTAACAAACCCTCCCTCCGCGAAGATCAACCATACAAGGGTGGGTAAGACGGAAGTAAGCACCAAGGACTTCGGAAACACGAAAAAAAGAAGGAGGTACACAAGGTAGACGACAGACCAGTAAAAAAGAAAAAACACACATAAACAGGAAAAAGATGTCTACACAAAAAAAAAAAATAAAAAAGGAAACAAAAAAAAAGTAGAGCAGCACCGGTAGGGAGGAAACATCTAAAACTAGAGGGCTTTTTCCACAACTGTGGATCAATAGTCTCCCAACGGTACACCAAAAAAAAAAAAATAAACAACAGGTACCACAAAAAAAAATCGTTGGACCAAAGAAGTTTATCCAAAAACCACCAAGTAAATGGGAGTACCTACAACCCCAACGAAACAACCCACCCCGAAAAAAAACACAGAAAGACGTCCTCAACAAAAAAAAAATAACAGCATTCCCCTTCGACAGAGAAGAAGAAAGTAATACCGTGGAACAGGGAAAAGGAACGGGGGGCGCAGTCCTTCAAGGTTTGCAAAATTACTGAGACTCAACTATCAGGAAAAAAGGGACATCACTTACTACAAACTCCAAAGGGAGTAGGTGGATAAAACTGCAAGGGGCAGGACTATGACCAGGAAATGAAGCGGAAAAAAACCAAAAACAACCACGCCAACGTTCGTAACCGCTACGTACGTGCAAACAACTGGAGATTCAGAAAAAAAACAAAATCAAAATACAAGGTAAAGGGCGAAAAAACCAAAAACAGAAAAAGATGGTCGAAAAAAACTATCAGGGTGGAAAATGAAAAAAATAAGAAACACTTAAGGGAACGATCGCCTAATGGAAATAAGTTAGACGCAAGGAAAGTCACAAATAGCGTTGGAAATAAGCGTACTCACGAAAAAAATTGGTATAAGAAAAGAAAGAGAGAATGAATGACGTAGAGAACGAAGGGGAGGAAGTGTACAATAGAGATAGAAAGCAGGGGGGAAAAAAAAAAGTCGGGTGATAGGGAAAAAAAAAAAAAAAAAAAAAAAAAAAAACTACGATCAGGAAAAAACACATCACAAAAAAAAAATAAAACATCAATACACTAAGTCGTAGGGGAAAAACGAGGGCTGGGAGGAGCAAAGGGGACCGGGGGTGGGGCCAAACAAGAAAAGGGGGGGGTTGTCGCAAGGAAAAAACCATTGCGGCGCAACAAAAACACGCCAGACGTGAGGCGAAAAACGGCTAAAGCGGTCACATTTGAAAAAGGGAGCAAAAATCAAAAAAAGGGGGTTTCTCACCTTAGGTAGGGCTGAAGCGGGTTGAAAGAAGTCGTAATGGGAGCAAACAGGTGTAGGGTTGGGCAAACCGGGAGATCGTGACTAACCATCTTGGGGAATCCGGGATCCTGGACAGGAAGCGTCACGTGAACGCGCGCCTGGACGCAAAAGGGCTGGAAAAATCTGTGGCGTGGAAGAGAAGAGACTACAACAACAAAAAGAATTAAATATAGAGACCCAAGCCACTATGAGCTTATGGGACAGCTGGGCAGGGAAGGGGGAGGTCTTCTGAAGAAAGAGCAGGGAAACAAAAAGCTGGACTGGAACTTCTCACCGTCAAACTCGATGAACACGCTTCGAACCAGAAAGAATCAGATGAAGGACAAAATAAAAAGTAAGCCGAGAAACCTATATAAAAAAAAAAACGAGAAAAAGCGGTACGGGTGAAGGCGGGGGAAAAGGGGGGAACGCTCCTTGCCGGAAAAGTCTCGGAGCAAAAATCCCTTGTGGCAGTCGGCAAAAAAACACAACCCATCAGGAGCCTTGGGGGAGAGTGTGAAAAAAAGAAAAAAAGCAATTTCTAAAAAATCATCAAAATTGAATAAAGTAGTAGGAACAAAAAATCGGGAAGCGGACGGGTGCGGCAAGGGTCGGGAACAGGAGCTAATTTCAACGTGCATCAACGGGCAAAGGACGGAAGTTTCAGGAAGAAGGGCTAACGATGGCGGGAAAAGAAAAAAGGGCCCGAAGACTCGAAAAAAAAAAGGAAGGATTGAAAGACAACTGAGCTATTCAGAGTAAAAATCGCAGGCTTCGACATGGACGGGGTAGCGCACTTAAGTGGTGCGAGTAGATGTGCGGGGGGTTTGCCCTAATCTTTCAGTATGCCAGGACGGGGCTTTTTTGGGGGAAAAAAACCCTGCCCCAGGCATCAGAGTCTTCACTGGAAACCCACATACGGGCGATTTTCAAAGAGTCTTCAAAATCAGAAAAGAGAGAGTAAGAAAAGGCAATGGAACGGGCCTCTAATCAAAGCCTGGTAGAACGGGGGCGCTCGCAACGTAAACAAACATCACAATCGGAGAAGTTATAGGGAGCAGACAAGCCAGGTATACCATGGAGAAAGTCGCAACGGAAAAAGCTTTAAAGCCTGATGGACACTTCCATGGGGGAAGTGGCATAAAGTGGTTCTTTTGAAACAAAAAAACTCTATGACCAACCCTTGTCGACAGAAGCTTGGTCGAAAAGGCCGCATTTCCTACGCATTGGAAGATACAATAATAGAAGATCTCCCTTCCTATGCTGGCGTTGAACTACTGTCCCCTCTAGCTGTCGCCGATACAAAGGTTTAGGACAAAAAGACAGGAAAGGTCAAAAAATCCTCCCAAAAAAATACCGGGCAATGAAATGGGAATGCAGGGAAGGGAAAGAAAGAGACAAAAAAAAAAGGAAGTAAAGGGCACGAAAAGGAGGGAGGTCAGCTTTGTGCTTCGAAAACACAGTCATCGAGCACACTTCTTCGTCCGACGGAAGAATCATCTGTCTGTAAGAAGCAGATAAATGGGCTTGGGAAAACAATAAAACAAATACAACCGGGGATAAAAAAATTTGAATTGGAACAGCAATGGGTGAAGAAGGGAAAAGCAGGTTTCTACAATGAGACGCACCGGAGGAAGAAGCTCAGAACAAAAAAAGGGGGGAGAGGGGAAGGGTCTTGGAATCATGTGGGGTGGGAAAACACGTGCTTTGTCAAAACCAGAAACCGGCAGATCAAAAACATGTGAGGAAATCATCTGGACGACGGAAGAAAACCATGGAAGGCGCCGGGCGCAAAGGGCGATAAGTAAAGAGAAAAATACTAAATGAAGGGATAATCTACGACTAACTTCCATAGGGGGGGCCTTCGGGGTCGCATACTAAGGAGGGGAGGGCGAAAGGACTCGGCAACAAAAATGGGGGGGGAGGGGGTCAAAAAAAAGAAAAAAAACGAGTTCGTAAAAAGACGTGATTCAGACGAAATGCAGAACGGTACAAGGAAGAAGTGCGCCCGGAACCTGAAAAGCAAATAGACGTGGGTCAGCGAGAAAAGAGGGAAATCGGGAAAAAGAGGGGTTTGAGGGAAAGGTGTCCGAGGGTGGTCGTACAGTCGGTAAAACACTGCAAAAAAAGAGGCTAAAACAGAAAGAAAGAAAAGGGGGGTGGGATACGAGTACTGACAAAAAGTAGTGCAAGGGACCAGGTTAAATGTAAATAAAAAAGACGGAAAAACTCAAACACGACGATGAATTGAGGAACCGAAAGGAACGACAGACAGTGGGTCAACTACAAAATAAGGAAAATTACGAAGTCAGACAAAGACTCGGCGAAGAGGCGAAGGAACGGGTGGGGGAACAAAAAAAAAAACGAAGACAAGGCAGGTCCATGCAAAAGCAATATAGGAAAAATGCAAAAAAAAAAGAAAAAAAAAAAGCAATGCAAGACAAACCAAACCACACAACAGGCAACGGAAGAAGAAGAAATACAAGAGGGGGGGACTCAGTAAAATGAATTGCTCACCAACGGCAGGGCGAAGACGTATAAGAAACTCTCACCGGGTCAAGGAACTTAGCTGGGCTACCCAAAGAACTCACAGACACCAATGGGGGGCAAACGTCTCCGGCGGAAAGGGTTTAATTACTGCGGCAAAAGGAACGGCCCCTACTAAAAGGAACATTCATCCGTACCTAACGCGACAAAAAAGAGAGGAAAGAGGGGGGGGGAAGTGGGCGAAAAAGAAAAACAGGACAAGAGGCGAAAGGGGGGGTTCTGACAGGGAAAAGAAAACTTCATGGCACAAAATCAAAACGGAGTCGGGAAGAAAACGGCTACAAGTAATAAAATGGAGATAAGCAAAGGCGGGGGGGGCCGGGGAATGGAATAAAGCCAGGTCAGACCGGGAAGGCCCACATATCCAGATCCGATAGACACAGGGGGAAAAAGACATCAGGGGACGGCCTCTCACGACGGAAAGGCGATCAAAAGCATGTCCGGGGACAAGTAAAAAAAAAGAAGGATCTAAAACGACGCTGGGACGAAAAAAATCAAGGGCTGGCCGTGGAGCTGTAGAAAAAAAAAAAAATGGTCCGTTAATATACAAAAAAGCATTGGAAAGGAGACCAATGGGATAAGACGGGTTGATTGGAAGGCATGATGTGGGGGAAATTAGGTAAACAACTAAAAGTTCGGAAATTTGAAAAAAAAACGCATCGGACCAATAATGAAGAAGGTCTCGCGCACAGCAGAGAGAACGGGATAGAAAAACAGCAGACGCAAAGGGGAGGGGGGGGGGATGGGAAAAAAAAAAAAGATTGAAGCATCACAGGGTTCTGCCGAATCTTCTAGGGGGGGGCTTCGGACTCAGTCCTGGGGGGGAAGGACATAACGCGGGGAAAAGGGGTGCTTCTGAGGGGGGGTCTCAGGGGAACCAAGTCTTTTTCTTGGGACTTTTCTGTGGGGGGTGATGCCCAACGAAAAAGGGGGGCGATCGAAGGAGTAAAAGGGGGGGAGACGAGGTACTGAAAGGGTGACCAACAGTTCCTTTCAGAAATCGATACAGACACCGAAAAATTGGGAAGCGTTGGGTGTGAAATTTCGAACGAAAAGGTCGAAAGGGGGGGGGAAAAAGTGTCTGGTTTCCGAAAGGATCCACTTCTTCCTGTACACAGGAAGAAAGTGATCGAGCAGGGGGTGAGAAAAACGAATGACAGAAGGATGGGTGGAAAGAATGTTCGTTGACACGAAAAATGGGGGGAGGTGAGGAATATAGTGTCTAAAGGTACCGATGAAGGAGGAATATAAAGAGAGGGGGGAGCTATGGGCAAGGAATGGGGGAGGGGTGGCCGGAGTTTATCAGGGCCTTATATCGAAAGGGGCCTGCTTGAGCGAAACAGGGTAGCAAAGGGGGACTTGGAGAAACTGGGGGTGACAGGGGGAGCACTGGGTCGTCACAACAAAATAAAAGTTAAGTCGGGAAAAAAACTCTCCATTAACCCTTTGGAAAGGGGGTGGGGGGAAAAAAAGGGTAACTAAACCTGCTTGGCGGAAGGGCTGAGACAGATACCAAAAAACCCCAAAAACAAAAAAAACCTCACTAGGCTGAAGAAAGAGACTGAGGGACGCCGAACCGGAGCGAGGAAAGGGGGGCACCAATTAAAAACTTTTGGGGAAGAGGATTATCACAAGAACGCTGGGGTCTGCAGAGGGATGTCTTGCCCCAACAAAAAGGGGGCGCAGGGAAAGGACACGAAAAAAGTGAAAACCTAAAAAGCCTCTTTTCACTAAGAACATTCATACAAAAAAAAGCCATCCACGACCACTGAATTGCAAGAAGAAGGCGAAAACTCGGGATAAGAAACCCTAACGACGGAGGACTACCAAGAGCATCCAAGAGAAAAGGCACACCCTGGAATCAAAGGAACCACCAGTGGAGGGTACACCAATCTGCGACTAAAGGAAACGCGAGGAGAAGTAATATCTCACAACGACAGAAAAATAGGGGCCCTAGTAGCAAGTTCGACCAGAAAGTGTGAGAAATGCGACACATACCCAGATTCCAATTCAGAGGGGGAGGGAGGGAGAGGACTGAAGGTAAGGATGGCTCAAAACAGAACAGGTAGGAGCCACTAAGATACCCTACTCCGAGCTATCGGACCTGCGGCATCATCATACAAAAAACTTACAAAAAAGAAAACAAAAAAATCACGGGAAATTCAAGGCCAAACCCCTCCTAATGAAACAAAAAAAAACTCTCACCGCTAGACCGAAAAAAATGCTTCCGCAAAGGGCTAGTGAAGAAGTCAGGAAGGGGAAACTCAAGAATTTAGTCGAACTCAAAAAAAAAAGCGGGTGCGAATGCTTCGGTTTCGGAGGAAAAATCTCAGTGTCTGCGGGGAGGGACAGCTCGGGGAACCGGGGGGTCGATTTAATGACCGTCTTGGGGGGTTCAAGAAGGGGGGACGAAATACTCGGTTCCAGACAGAAGAAAAAAAAACATCCGAAGTCCAAACCGTATGAGAACAGGTTCGACTTGAAAAGTAAGAGACCGAACGTAGAGTTCCTAGACACACGCAGGTAAGAGTCAGGACGAAGGAGCTAGCTAAAAGAAAGGTTGCAAATTTACGTAGGGAAAGGACTGGGGGGGCGCGTTTAAAAGAAGCGTGAAAAAAACCATGGGGAGGCGGATGATGGAGCCTGGGGAGATAACGGGCATAAAGGGAAAAACCGGAGGGCGGTCGGGCACCTTCAAAGGAAAAGGGAGAAAGTTCCTTCCAGACGGAGGGGCAGAGAAAAGTTGGATGAGGGTAGCCGCAGGAAACGAAAGAATTGACTGGAGTGTGGGAGAGGTGCGTAGACATCTGCCTGTGCCTACGAAAATCCGCGAGAAAAAAAGGGCTGTCAGGCACAATGGGAAAAAATGTCTCAAGGTGGAAGGGAAGGTAAGGAAGCGGGGGAAAGGGGGGGAGTGTAGCCAATTCAAAACCGGCCGCATTCAAAAAGAAAAAATGGAAGACTTTTACCCCAAAGTGAGACGGAGAGGAACGCCGAGAAGAAAAAGGGTGAAAGGCTGTAGAACGAAAAAAAGAGGAGGGGGTCTCATAAAAAAAAAAAAGCAATTTTACCTGAAGGCGAGCTGGTTTGGGGCGTTACCGGGATGAGGGGAATCTGTGTGGGGACAGCGCCCGATAAGAAAAAATATGAAGTCGGGGTATGATTGAGAGGAAAGCAGGCAGCCAGATCTGCTTGGGGTGAAAAAGGGAGCGGTCGCAAAGAGAATAGAGTTCAAGATTGAGACGGGTTCGAAAGGGGGGGGGAAAATGGGGGGAAAATGAAAAAACCTCGGGCAGAAGACAACCAAAAAAAGGATGGGGGGGAAGGCCGCAAAAATAACTGCCCCAAAACAAGGGGGACCGGAAAGTAAGGAAATTACAGGGAGTTGGTGGAACCAACACCCCACTTTCTCGGAACGGATTCTTACAAACGGGGGCAGGGGGAGAATAGTAAGAACTCCACCCCAAGGAAAAAAAGAAAAGGAAACCCGCCGTGATAAAAACGGAGAAGGGAAACTGCCAATCTATCTTTAGACAGAGATTGGATCCGAATGCAGGATCAGGAGGTTATGCAGGGATACGTCGAATAAAGGGACTTAAGTAAAGAAGATTAACCAAGGAAGGTAGGATAAAGAAATGTGGCGCAAGGTAACGATAGACCGTCAGGATAAACACATAAGAGGCTGGTACCGGGAGCACTAGAAGGAGGGCGTATAAAGAAGTCCGGGGTGGGCCGGCGCCTGAATTGTTGTCCGTCGAGAGCAGAGCAAAGTAAATTGAGTGAGGGGGCACAAAGACAGTCGGGTGGGAAAACCAAAAAAGAGAAAAAGCGAAGAAGGGGAAAAAAGCTCTTTGGGGGGGTCCTTGGCGACACCTTAGGAGCCCGGGAAACGTAGAAAAAAAAAAGAGAAGAAAAAAACGTAAAAATTGGGGGAAGAAAAATGGGAAAAAAAAGAGCGGAAAAAAACAGATATGAAAGGGGCAACTACGTAGGCGAAAGCCACTGATAGGCCCTAGGGACTAATCTAAAGCGGGGGAAATTTCTGATACGGAATGGAGCCAAGAACTGCAACGTCGTTCGTGCGCCGGATGGGGGGGAAATCGCAAAAAACAGACCCTTAGTATGGCATGAGTGGGATTATTTGGACCAGAGGGTCCGGGAAAAAAATTTCACGGAAGATAAAGGCGGGAAAGAAAAACAGAAATAACTTGCGATGGGGGGAGTAGAGAGATTTCATTCGGAAATGGGCTTCCGGTTGAAAGAATAAAAAAAATGTGATACACGAAAGGGTGGTCAAGGTTAACAGGGGCCAAGGTCTCCAGACCGCAGGAAGCGGCCAAGACGAGAAAAGGTCAGCGGGGGGGAGGAAATTCCAGGCCTGTGACTAATAATACCCTGATGGCCTACAATCCGGAAGGGAGTGGAGTGGTTCCCTGGGGTTAAAACGACGAAAGGAAGCATAGCGATCCGTGACGTGGAGGGACTACAGAGAGTTAGGGGTCTGTGAAAAAATGTCTTTCAACGTAAAGTAAATAAAAGCCATTTGGTATGATGCAAAGGGGACACCTGATGAAAACAGGGAAAAAGTGACAAGGAGAAAAAAAACAAACTTTAACAACGAAAAAACTTAGAGTGGAACCGGTGGGTCATCGAAAGTCTCCAAGAAAAAAAGTGTATAGGGGGAAAAAAACAACGCGAAGGAGGGGTAGCCTAGCTCCGGGGGGGTTCAATAATTCACATGAACGGTCGCCTTGGGAAAAGGGTGGACACTTAAGGAAGCAATAGGGTGTAACGTGAAAACTACCTTTTAGGGGGCCCGTAAAAGGGCCACACTTCTGGGAAGAAAGTTGCTAAGACACGCAAAAAAAGCGGGAGATGGGGGACGGAAGGAGGGGAAGGGTGCATTCGGGGAACCAGCGAAAGGGTGGTCAAAATCTCCCTAATGACTGACGGACCGGAACACTGGGAAGGGAGGGGACGAAGAGAATTGTCTGAAAGAAGAGGGGACTGAGGGGTTCACAAGTCAAAAGAAGCTCAACGCGAACCGCGTTGATCTGGAAGGGGTTCAGGGGGGCTTGGATCTGAGGATTGTAGAAAGCCGGGTCTGAAGCAGGGGGGGGGTGGGTG
>Ga0179593_1332575_pt1 | contig 18839 bp, 21 predicted proteins | sample CZODoug2_1_08_16_FD_185931 | JGI IMG/M metagenome (GOLD analysis project Ga0179593, IMG submission 185931) | Vadose zone soil fungal communities from Angelo Coast Range Reserve, California, USA - CZODoug2_1_08_16fungal (PacBio error correction) | ecosystem: Environmental > Terrestrial > Soil >...
TTTCCCGCTTGCGGAAGACAACGACCAGCATGGAGGGGGAGAGGAACAGGAACCAAGCTGCCCTGGCCACAGAGGGTATAAAAATTAAAACACGCCAGGAACCGGGCACTGGGGGGTATAACACACCCCCGCGTAACAAACAAGGTCACAAGGCGGAACCCTAATTTAGGAGCACAAAAACAGAACCGGTGGGGTTGAAGGGTTGGGCAGGGGAAAAAAAAAAAAAGGGAACCACAACTGCGTTGTCGGCGGAAATGGGGGCCACTGGGGGGAAAATCCGCCCCCGCGACAACGATAGAAAAAATTCTGCACTGGGGAAGGAAAAGCAGGGTGGGGCCCAGTCAAGAGTGGGGTCTTTAAAAAAGTTCAACTCTACGTCGTCTTCATATCTGGAAGGGGTCACGGACAGGGTCTTTCCGCACCGGAACGGCCCCGGGCTGGGCCCCCCAGTGAGGGGGGGATTTCAAAACTAACAAGTGGCTTCAAAAAAACGGGTTATACATTGGGGGGAAATTGGGGCAACCAAAATGTCTCCCCACCCCTGCATTACCAAACAGCCACAGTGGCATCGGAGGATAACGGCAACGGTCCCCAGTAAGGAAAACCCAACAGTTGGTGGTGCAAACACCTATTGGACTATATCCGGGGCAGAGCGCGGGCTGGTGGACCTTGGGCCCACGCGCCCCCCCCAACCTGGCACAGCCTTAGCACACGCAAATGGTCGGGGATCTAAGTTCCAAACAAAAAACACGTAGCGCGCAGTTTTCATATCTCAAATATGACCTGAAAGAGGGAAAAAAAAGAATTGCGATGTAAGGCACGGAGGTCTATGCGAGGGGGGGACGGGGTAAACAGCGGGGAGTCTTGTGTGGCCCCCCCCCAACCCAACTTTGGGGTACAACCGGGTAATTCCCTCAACAAAATGTAAGCCACCCTTAGCGACTCCGCCTTCGTGACATGAGGAGGGAGCCGTGTCGTCATCACAGAGAAGGCAAGCAAGAAAAAACGGGGCTCGGGAAATAGATGACATGGGCGGGTCGGGTGGAGAAGGGAAGTACGGGGGGGTCGGGAAAAGAAACTCGGGAGCTTCTAGTTCCCACTACTAAGTGAAAAACTCAAAATAAATGCAGCGTATCGTTTCGAAAAAAACCTTAGGGAAAGAGTAGTGACCACGACGGTCAAATGATAGGGAAATTGGCCGACTTGAAACTCCAAAATGGCGAGAGAGCGGTGGAAAAAAAATTGGTGTGAGAGGCGAGGAGGCACTGAAATTTCCGCGAAAGCACAGATGGGGGAGGATTGGTTCGTCAATTGTGGGGATTTTAGGCAAAAAAAGGAAACGTCACCGGGGGGGAAAAAAAGCGCAGCGGGGACGGCAAAAAGTGGGTCCTCACATTCATAAGCGGTGTGAGCGCATGGGGGCGAAAGGACGGGAAAAAAAAGAATAACCCTCATTCACCATCAACATGGGGGGTTGCGGGTTGTTTACTGCAAAAAACTGAGTCCGGGAGGCATCACCTTTCAGGAAGGTCAGTGTACAGAGATTACTTCCACTTCCACCCCGTTGGGGGCCGGGGACGGCATGGGGGACGCTGTGAGATTGGTGACAGAGATTGACCCGACTCGAGTGGAACCTATCAAAAAAGACATCATCTAACAACAGAAAGACAAAGAAGTACGGCCGAAGCATAAGAGGACTACCCCGCCAGGGGGAAATCAACAACATGCGGCGGGGAGAATTTTCCTCGAAGGTGTAATCTGACTGAGTGCGGGGCAAACCCGTAGGGGAAAAACTGACGTGAAAGCCAAAGCGTTGCTCAAAGGGGGGGGACAAATGTATTGCGACGGCTCCTCCACCCACACCATAAGGGGTTTGTGGTAAAGGGGGGGGGGCCTCGCTACCCGAAGTCAGAAACAACTGGTAAACCACTCGCAGGGTCACCCGCAGAGCAGTGGGAAAAGAGTAGGACAAGAACACGCATTGGGAAAAAACTGCCGCCACGCGAAACAGGAGTCAAAAGGGATTTAGAACATCGTATCATCATGGAATAAAAAAAAAAAAGCCAAGGAGACAGGAAAAAATGGTCAGTGGGGGGACTCGAACGATGAGACGGGGGGTAAAGTAGAGCATACAGGGTGAACAGGATGCATGTGGGTTTGTTCGAGGGGAAATTCAAGGTGACGATAAGGACAAGAGGAGGCTCCGAAAGAAAAAAGGACTAAATACAAAACAGGGGACGAGGGGGGGCACAGCGGCAAGTAGGGGGGCCAAAAAAAGAGAATATGAAACATCAAATTTTCGAAATGGGTTTTGAGTGCCCAAAAGGGGGCCGGGAAGAGAAGAGGTCGTCAGCGAGGGCGAGTGAGCAAAGGGGAGATTGGCCCCGGCCAAACCTTGGTAATAAAAGTAGGGGTGTGGCCCCTGTGGCAGTTGGGGGGAAAATGACATATCACACGAAAGAATAAGGCCATTTCCCCCCGGTTCAGGAGGGGTTTGGTCGACGCCTTCACCCACCAGCCTCACCAGCACCAAACAAACCCAAACCACAAGTCACCCAAGAACCCTCTACCCCCGATCTCCATCAACAGACCTCTCAAGGGCAAAACGACCGGGACGGGGCCGGGGTCCCAAACACGAGAACAAGGGGCCTCCAGGTGGTCCGGAAGGGAGAGGGCCCAGGGGAAAAGGGGTGAAATAGAGACTCCAACAACAAAAACTCACGGGACAATCAAGGTTAAGGTATGGGTGTAGTATAGAAAAAGATTGGGCACCCTTGGGGTATTTTTTACTGGGGAGGCACCAATACACATACCACGACTCCAAAAAACAGGTGTTGTCACGCTCTACCCCCAACCTCAACAGAGTAGATGCAAGTTAAATCGACACTCCCACCCCCCCAGCTGCCTAAGCGATGGGGGGGCTAAACCTACAGTTTGCCACCCGGTCAATGTAGGGGTGGGCGTATGACGTTAATGAACTGGGTGGACCATGGAAAGTGGGGGGAAAACTCCTTCTAGGGTAAGCAAACCTCCCCAAAAACAACCCTCTCCGACTACACATTAACGCAGATGTGCGGGTCCTAGTTTGACGCTCTGCCACTTACTGTGCCCCGGACAAGAGGCCCTTGACACAAGCGACGGGACAATGTGATCGTTTGGGGCGTGGGGAAAGGGTGGGGAGAAAAATCCACAAGCCCCTTTGGGGGGAACTCGGTCCTCGGGCCCCTTAAAAGAAAATCTCGGGGGACACAAGAAAGGGGCTCCCAAAAAACGGGGTGCACACCGCCCCTCGGGAAGTCAGGGGACATTGCTGCTGGGTGTCTGGTTTTTGCGTTGACCCCGGCGAGTGGGGGGGGGGCACCCGGTACTTTGAAAAGACAAACCAGGAGGTGATGTTGGCGACCAAGTCGGGGTTCACCTTTGAGAGGAGGAAAACACCTAGGTGGAAGTGGGGCGTTGTACCCAGGGTTGGAATGCAACATTTTTGCTTCACTCCCACATCGCAGAATTAGTGGAGGGGATCTATCCGCGAGGACATGGGGGGGGAACTGCTTTCAAACACTAAAAAAGTGTGTGGGTAGAGAAAACGGGTCCAGGTTAGAATTTTTGTTGGTATTGGCCATCATACATACGAGGTTCGCCAATCATCCTAAATAGGGACCCCCCCCACGCAATGACAATAAAACACAACCTCCCAGGCTCAACCACCGGCGGTATACGAAATTGTTGGCAGGAACGGATGCGTAAAAAAGGGGTCGATGGGCGCCCTAGTGGTGTGGGTGAAGGAACTGTGGACGGAGCACGTTTGACACAAATCGACGGAAGTGCCGTTTGACGAATTTCATACACACGAACACGTGGGGAATGAAACGGGGAACGACTTAAAGGACTAATCTGACGGAAAATGCAATTGATGCAGACGAAAAGACGGGGGAACCAGGCACCTGAAATGTTTGTTTGGTTAAAGACGAGGGACGGAAAAGCACAGCGGATGGTCAGGCATTTGAACATTGTTCTCAGGACGACGGTGTCAATATTGTTCCCAGAAGTTGGTGGGGATATAAAGAAAACACTTTGGAGGGTCACTGTCAATTCTTGGGAAAGGAGCCCCGCATGGGAAAAAAAAAAGGCAGGTGCCGCAGAAAGGAGTATGTGAAAAAATGGCAAGTGTGGTTAAAATACAGACGGAAAGAAAAGAAAAAACAAATCACCTTCAACCGGGACAGGTAAATATGAGGAAATTATCGGGTTGTAAATCTTAGGTGCCGTGAAAAGATCCGTCACCGCTAGAAAAAAACGGAACTTGGTGCATAACTGTGGCCAGAGTCCGAAAGGTCCCGAAATGTAAAGAGGCAGGGTATCCTGACTCGTGCCCTAAAATAAAGCTCCAAGTAGGATAAAGAGGTACAAGCAATAGACCGCCTTAAAAAAAATTGGTCGCAGGGAAGATCTCTTGTTCACACACAACGTCGGCGTTTGAAGGACACTAGTGGACACTCTGAGAACCTCCGGACTAGGAGGAGGGGATAAACAAGCGTGCAAAAATCCAACTTCCCAACGTCTCGACTTGAAAGGGGTCCGACGAAGGGGGCAATATCCAGCTGGGGGGGTCAGGTTGGGGGGTTTTTGAAGGTCCGGACCGTGGGGGGGTGGATTCTCTAAATCTCGTTGCGGTGGTACTGGCGCCTGAAACCGAGGTAAAATTTTCTTACCGGGGAGTGGTGCCAAGAATCTCGTACGATGGAGGTTTGCCATCGTTCCGTGAATTATTGTTTAACCATTTGTGGTTCGGCGGGTCCCCGCGATGGACCTAAATCCCCTTTGTTGATAGGACAAAAATGGGCGGTTACCAAATCAACCGGAAAAAATACCTATGGGTCGCGTGTGGTTAAAGAATACATCAAATTGGGAGGACCCAACTGCAGACACCAGGGAAGAGAGACCTATTTCGAGGAGGCATAAATAAGGGAAATACAGAAGTGAAAGCATGCGGCGGATTTGAAAGGTCAAAGCCAAGCTTTGGGGGGCGTTTCAAAAACGAGGTGAAACGCGGCACTAATTGGCAATCATTTTCCGACCGGTCCTTGTCGGCAAATTTTCGGGCCACGCATTTTGTTGGGGGAGGGTATAAGGACGGAAGGCACACTACAACAAAATAAGTGAAAACTACACCCTCCTTCTTCCGTCATCCCCGGGGGGCATGGAGCGGGCTCTGTGGTGGGCCCCGAGGGGGTCAAGGACCGTGGTTGTCGTTGAGCACAGCAGGAACCACACCCCAGGATAGTAAGGGTAGATGGTCCTTAAAGAAAAACAAACATCCCGGGTACAAAAAAAGCGCCGGAAGCACCACCAAACCCATAGGCGGAACCAGGACCCGATTCAGGAAGAAATCGTCGTGTGTCTTCCACAGCGAGGGCACAGTGAAAAAGAGAAAAGGGAGGGTTGGGCGTAGATTGTTGGAAAGCTCAGGAAAAGCAACGAGGGTTGGACTTTTTGCGCACAGCACGGGTTGTTGGGGGTTTTTCCCAGCACAAAACCACAGGTGTCATAACAATTTTTGGTGGGGCACCATTCCTAACCGTTTGGTGGGTGGGTAAAATAGTTTGAAAGCAGAGGGGGGTTTCAATGCACGTATGGAAAAAAACAATGACTATCGGGTCCAAACCAAAGAAAAAAACCAATGTCCTAATTTGGAAACAGCTCAATAAACTCTACCAACTACTTCTATCAAGAAAACATAAAGGGGGGGGTGGAAATCACCAGAGCCCAAGATAGGAATGTCTTGAAAGCTCAGGATCATGGAATGTGTTGGTCTGCTGGCTGGGGTCAGATTCCGCTCAACCTTGGTGCCGGTCGGGGGAAAAAAAAAACATGGGGTGGGGGGGGGGCGCGGAGGTTGAACGCTGTCACTTAACAACAATCAGATATGGGGTAATAGAAAAAAGCCCAAAAACTGTGGGACAAAAAGGGGGTGGGGAGGGAATCATCAGGGGGTGGACGCTGGGGCAAAGGTAAAATAGCGCCACTATCTGAAGGAGGAAGCCCACATCAGAATGCATGGGAAAAAAAACGAGGAATTGTTTCCGACTTTCGCCGAAAATCTGCACGGAGGACAGGGAAACGGGGAAGGGCCGCTTGTGCCGAGAGGGGGGGGTAAATTGCAGCGAAATGCTTTCGGGGCAGGTGTTACCCAATTGGGGAATGGGAAAGCAATTCAGACACCCCTACCCGAAAACAGTGGGTCTTGTTAGGAGGAAACAAATACCAAAACATGGGGGGGTTGGGGTTGGGGGCGTTCCCGGGGTAAAGAGGGAAAGCATAGTGTGGGTATGCAACATTCCCGTTAGTAGGAACGTCACCATGGTAGAAACGGGAACGACACAGTGTGAGGGACATGGTGCAACACATATCCGGGGCCAACACTGAGGATGACTAACAGCGTAGGGAAAAGAACCCTCCAACATTCACTATGAGGCCGCATTCAAGATCCAAGGAATTACCTTTGCATTGTCCCCCCCCGGCTCGTAAAAAGTTAGCAAGTAGGGAGGTGGTGACTCAAGGAGACGAGAAACATCCATCGGGCCGCGCCCAGCAGCAATCCTCCAAGATCCTGCTTACTTAAAAATCATACGAGCCTTATGTCAATTGCACAGATAATCTTGAAACTTCTGGTGGTCACTAAGCCACCTGGTGGAGAACTCATGGGGGGGGACGGCAAAAAAAACTAAGAATATCCCTTCACCAGAAATACCACTTCCCCCACATGACAACACAAACCCGACCACAGCCGGAAAGGTGAAAACACCACCGGGCAGACGAGAAATTGTGATTCTGAAAATAAAAAAAAAGTCGCCACAATGAACTGTTTCCACGGGCCAAACCAACTAGCGGGGCAAGTGGTTTGGCCTTGGTCACATTGTCGCAACAAAGAACGGAACCAGAGACGTGACTTGTACGTACAAAAGGCGGCTGGAATCCAGCGACTAAGCCCCCAATCCCCCCATTCAGAGCCCCATGAGAGGACCGCGCCGAAAATCGACCGGCCATGTCCAGGAGAGTATACGGCCGCAGGGCGGAAGAGCCAGGGGGAGCAACCAAATCCTGGGGGGGGACCAGAACAAAGAAGGGGGGACAAACCCCCCCAAGCGGAAAAGGGCAGGCGGCTCGGGCGCATAGCTCTTCCCAAGGCACTCCAGACCCTCCGTACATTGCTTGGGTGGGGGTCGGTTTAGGTAAACACGACGCCGGATCTGCAAAAATCAAAAAGGCACGCTCTGTCGCTAATGAGGATGGGCGAACCGGAGGGAAAAGAATGGGATGAAGTGAACGCGAAAGATAGGAGAACATGTGAGGTTAAAAAAATAATATGTTTTGGTAAGCACTGGTGGGGACACGACAAATCAGAAAATCTGACACAGAGCGCTGGGCCACCACTCTGGGTCCCCAAAACAAAAAAAACAGAAAAGGACGCGCAGGGAGCGGTGTCGCAGCGTGCCCGGACAGAATGGCGCATCGTTCAGGTGACACAGAAGGGTGCGTGCGTGCCATATTGTACAAAAAATATGGGGGGCATGGGGAGACAGGCGCCCCTCTAGCCATCGGAAGTGTGAACAGGGAAGGGCCAGTCGGGTCACGTACTAGACGACAGAGGCCAGGGGGTGAGTATGAGGCCAAAAAAAGGAACGAACACCTCAAAAAACTATTCAAAGAAAAGCCGACGAAGAAAAAGAAGGGGATTGACGGAAATGAAGGGAAACATCATCAGTCCACACAAGGCGCAAAAAAAAACACTCCCTTATCAACAGTAAAAAAAAAAAGTACAAAGCTTTTGCGCGTAACCCATTAAGGCGGGGGAGGGGGGGGCACAGAACACGAGGGTCCTTGCAAGGTGTGGTCAACTAGGTACCCCGGTGGGGGAAAAAAATGGGGGGAACTTGTAAAGTTGGGTAAGAACGGGCCAAAGGAATACATAGATGCAACAGACCGAGAAAGCAGAGAAAAAACGCTTAGGGGGGGGGACCGTTCGCAAAGTAACGAACACAAAAAGCACAGAAAAGGGTCAGGGATACAAAGTGGTCTAACCAACTGTGGAGGGGAAAGGAGGATGGTCACGTGACCGGGGGGGCGGGAAAGAATGGTGGCCCAAAAGCAACCTACGCACTTCTGGCCGTGAAGTTTTTCAACCTGATTTTCAAATAATAAAAAAGAAAATCGTCCGTATGGGGGTCGCAGGTTTTCCGCAGAGATACCGCCCCCTATTCAGACATCTTCAAGTGAAGACGAACAACAATCACCCGACCCGAAGCACCAGGAGTTCCGCAAAAGCCAGCCACCCAAGTCTTTGGGGACACAACACCAGGGCGTTATGTCGCGCTCTATAGGCTCAACCACAGGAAAAAAAAAGGACAAAAGCACTCCAGTTAAAACAAAAAACCAATTTGAGAAAAAAAGATGAGGGAAAAAGGTTTGTATCCCACATTGGCACAGTGGGGGGGGAACCCCCCCACCGGCAAGGTAAAACCCACCCAAACCTTACAAACCAAAACCAAATATCAAAAAGTACGTGTCGGGGACCTTGGTGAAAGACACTCCCAGTGTGGCGTGAAGGGGGTGTTATTGTTGGTAGGGATCCCTTAGCAAACAAATCAGTGGGCAAGACTCAGGACATCCAAAGGAATCAAAGGCCATTCAACCCGCAAACGAGAACCCAACCCCCCCCTGCCTTGTAAGGAGCGTCGCAGGGGCGATTTTGTCACACCGGCATCAAGGGTAACAGACCCAAACGAGTCGACGACGCAAAAAAGGCAGAACGGAAGGGGGCCGGCCGCCCACAACCCCCCCCCCACGCCCGTACCAGGGGTGCGGTTGATCTTCCGAGTGTCCAGGCATAAAATGAGGCCTATTCAGAAAACCATGGGGGGAAAAAACGAAACCGGATGTGGAGTGGTTGCAGGGTTACTTTTCAGCGCCACCAATAGGAAAGGTGTTTGACACTGGTCAACGTGGAATGCCTCACGGGGAATTGGCAAACTCGGAGACCTACAACATCTGGTTTTATCGACCCATGTGGAAAGGGGGCCAAATGGACCGGGGCAAAACAGCGGGCTACCTTCGGGAAATAGAAATCGGGGTGACCGGTCAGAAATGGTCGCGTAAAACAGACCATGGTGTCGGGGAGGGAAAAACAAAGGAATGAATCAGGGAGAAGAAGGGTCCGAGGAAGGGGGACATCAACCAGGAGTACAATCAGAAGGCCAAAATCAACCAATGGGTTCGGACCGTATACCCCATGGAGAATGGGATCTAAGGGGCCCCTATGAGTCCTGACCGGAAAAAAAATAAAGTCTCGGGAGGCAGGTCGATTTCATGCAAACGGGCAAACGGGGGGGATGGAACACAACACTAATAGTGGGGAAAGCCAGAGTCTGCCGAAAATCAATCGCAGGGACCAAGCCACCCTGGGTTGGGTGACAAACGGCAAAACAGCAGTGCAAGGGGTCTAAACTTAAATTGTCCCCGGCTCAGGGGGTCAGGAAAGTGGTGGGAATTAGGGGTCAGAGGTCTCCTCGCAATAAGAAAAACGAGAAGGCGTACATAACTAGGGGGGAAAATCCCTCCGCACGCAGCAGTCAAGGTGCCGGAGGGGATCTCGCTTCTTCAGATAAAAAACAAACTACCAACGCACGGGAATTAGTGAATTTATCTGGTGGAACATCAGACAGCAAGCGGGAAGACCTTGGGTGGGAAGGTTGTGTCACCCGACGAGCCATGATCACCACCCTCCTTTCTACGGCGAGGGCCCCACCCCTTTGGGAGGCGACCAGAAGGCGGCGTTCGCTAAGGCGCATAACCATAAAACGTGGAACCAATTGAAAGGAAAAAAAATCCAAAAACCTTCTGGGCGGGGAGGAAGGTGAAGCCCCCTACGCTGGGTCAGCCCCCCCGACCAATGGCCCTTTCGCCAAAAAATGTGCTGACGTAAGCCGGGAGGGGGCTACAACGACCTATTTCGCAAAGGGAGTGGAAAAAATAAAGACCCCCCAAAACCAAAACAGCTTATGAGCGAAAACGGAGTTGATTCAAAGCAACGGGAGCAAAAATAGAAGGCATACACAAAAACTTTGCCGCTATTGGGGGGACGGGCGGGCCAGGGGGGGCGAACGCAAAAGTTCCCCCCTACGTCGCAGCTAGGGGAATTAGGTCGCGAGGGGTGTACCCCAAGGGCACGACGGTTCGACAGCGTCTGTCCACCACTAAACAACCCCCACCCTAAAAAAGAAGGACACCCTCGACACACATACGCGGCGCACCGCAACAAGTCCCCCCCTATAAAAGACCGAATAGTAAAAAAAGGATTGACCCGGGGGCCCTGACCGGGACCATTTGGAAAAGAGTAAAAAAACCAATACCCCCCACCCAAAGCACATCGGCGCGAAAAAAACCCCTTAATTAAAGAGAGAACAGGTTTCTCGGGGGAAAGTGGTGGCAAAGCGGAAGGGTCACCTACTATGCCACGGAGCTGCTGAGAACCTTTGGGGGCAAAAAAAAAAGAAAAAACCAAAAAGACTCGAGGGACACCATGCAGCGCCCCCTTTGTATGAAATACATTTGTAATATGACCTCCCCTGAGTGGGTTTATGAATAGGATCTGCCGCCGTCTAGGGATAGACAGCGAACGATAGGGTTTTGCCATGATTGTAAAGCAACCGTGGCTTGGGTGAACATGGTAGGACACATGTCCCTAAACGTGAGTTTTGTAAGCCATAGCAACAGTTCGCAAAAAGCACACAAAAGAATTTCCTTTGGGGGGGTCAAGAACCAAGGAGGGGGACTCCTTGCGGAGGGTAGGCCGTGCAGCGTCGTTTGGGGGGGAGGTAACAAAAGCCGTATCATTTTCCCGAGAACTGAAACAACAGGGCGAAAAGAGCAGACAAATAAAGAATATCTTGCAGCACGTTAATGACCGTCAAAACAGGACCATGAATGACTGGGTGGGGTTAAGCCTCGATGCACGTGCTCCCTGTAGGGGGGGGGAGGGGGTGAACAATTGGGGAAAGCGCATCCAAAAATAACAAAAAGGCTGTTGGGTCCTGAAAACACTAACAAAAGGGTCACACAAAGGGGTTATTTAGAGGGCACAACACCTGTCGCTTGTGGGGGACAGGGGAAGCACAATTCCGGCAGAAAAAACACCGTCAATACGTGGGTTGACGAAGAACATGGCTAAATGGTTGCTGGGTACAGAAAAAAAAAAATAACCGCCGGGTTGAAAAACTAGAGAATCAGTCAAAGACAAACAGGATTATCGACAAAGATGGAGAAAAAAGGGAAATTTTGTTGGGCTTTTCGGGGCTGTGTTCAATCCCGAAGTTCACGTTCCTAGTAACAGATCTGTTTGCTAAAATTGTGAAAACGCTTCACGGAACACAAAAGGGAGGACTGGTTTTGGCCCAGACCTTCGCCCGTTTGGTGGACGGGGTTTGAGGTGTGAATGAAAGAAAGCGGGTTTGTGGCGGGCCGTCCACGCCAACTACATAACTTACTCCAAACAGCTGGGGGGTACGATGAAACTAACCTCCCAAGCCCTCACCGGGCCCCTCCGAGACTTCTTAAACCAAAGCCACCACGTACGAGAAACCTGTCACCAGTGGGGCTTGAACAGTGAAAGAAAAGTGAGGGGTTTGTCGCCGGGCGCGTTGCTGACCCCCCAAACAAGACGTGACATAACCCGTGTGCCGGATTGCAACAAGAGGATGTTAAAACGTGGTTTTGAAAGGGAAAAAAAAAAACGGGGCCTGTTCGGGGGGGGGGGGTGGGTGGGGGGGGGGGGGGGGGGGGGGAAAAGGGGGGAGGGGGCCGACAGGGGGGGGGGACGCACCGGGGGGAGGAGGGGGGGAAGGGAGCGGGGGGGGGGGGGCCCCCCCCCCGAACGCACCCCACCCCCACCCGTGAACCCAAAAAATGCCCAACTCGCCCGGTACCCCTGTTATAGTCTACAGGACAGGGCCAATTACCCAACACCAACCGGCAGCTGGCCCGGCTCTTCGCTAACGGTGCGGGCTTGGGCAAGAGTCAATGGTGAGTGTCTTTAAAGGAAATGGCAAATGGTACAGGGGAAACAGGATCTAGGGGTGTGACATCTCCCCTCACGCTTTGCCCTAAAAAGGGTAAAAGAAACGCATCCCTGCTGACGCGCATGTCCCTGAAACAGAACTCGTATTCTAGCGTAAGGATGCAAATCGACGGGTCCAAAACTCTTAGAGGAGGAACTACAGACGGAAAGGAGGCGGTCAAAAAAGGAAGCAACTAGCCCAGGAGCGGTTTGGGGGCAAAAGTTCAACCTATCTGGCAGAAAAGAAAAGTAATTGAATCTTGTGCAAGAGAGGGCGCCGATTGGGTGTCTCGAAGAAGGAATATTTCATGCCGACGAGTAATGGGGCAATCGGTGGTTCATCGCGCTGGCCCTGAGCGGCCCGGTCCCCGCGCACACAAACAACCCACCACCACCTCCACAGAACTGTTTAACATCCCCGCAATTAAATGACAAAAAAACTATGGAGCCCCCCCCACCCTAACCACGCCCTACACCCCCCACACTGGGGTGGCATTGCCTCAGCTAGGGAAACAAGGTCAAGCCGAAGGTTAGTTGGTTTGCCGACGGGACGAGCCGTTTGTGGCCGTAAATGGTGTGGACCGGTCAGGGGGGGCCCTACGTAGCGCGTCATAAAGGACCAAACGATGTCTAATGGAGTACGAAGAGGATGAACATGTGGCCCCCCCCCCCACTAGCGTTACTGGAGGAGGGGTGAGGTCCGGTTTTGTTCTTGGGGTGTAAGGGTAGGAGAGCGGAACGACCACGGCAAACGCAGGGCGTGGGAAGGGTCAAAGTTAAAAAGGGAACCGTCCGCACACCCCCCTAACCCCTGAAACGGGACCTAAAACACGCGGGCGGCCGCCCCACCACTCAACCCACCCGTGCTCAAAAACAATATAACTCAAAATTTGGGGGCGTGTGGGGGGTTGTCTTAGTCAAGGAAAAGAAAAAAACAATGCATACCCAAAAACCCACCCCATACTCCTTTCTTAAACGGGTGACTGGGGGTGCGCCGGACGGGCAGCGAATTGGGCACATAAGTATTCACGCAAGACCGGGGGGAACCTACACCCCGCCAATTGCGACCACGCGGGGAAACTATAACTTTGGAATACGGGGGAGGAAGAAAAAAGGGAGGGGAGCCAGCAAGATAACAAAGCAAAAGGGGGGGAAAACTCGTTTTTCCAACAAACGGAGTGGCGACGTAGAGTGCCCGAAACCGCCATGCACCCGAAATTCGCAACACCACGCCATCAGGGATTAAAAAAAAAAAAAACTAACTGTGAGATCAAGAGGGGAAAACGGGCGGCGGCCCTTCAATTAAATACGACGTCACCCCACGCCGAGCAAAAACGGGTGAAAGGGATAGGGAAAAAAGGTCCTTCATAAGCCTGGCCAAATCACGCCCATCTACCCCAATTCATCAAAAAGGCCCGTGCGGGGGGAACCAAGAAACAAAACCCACCCGCCCCCCAAACGTCCGTCGCGCCGCGCCACCCTTATCATATAACGGTAGGTAACTGCAAGACTAGGCCCGCGAAAACTACACATCAGTTTCAAAAACCTGAAAACGACACCTGGGAGCGCTACAAATGGGGGAAGTGGGTGTGAAGATATGTGTTCGCTCTTCGGAACGACACTTCCGGATCGAAAAGAACCTGTCGACTTGGTGGTGGCACCAAAGGTAACAAATGGACGAATAATACACCAAAGTCAAAACTTGGGCGAGCGCGCAGCTCCTCAGCGTGGCGGCAAGTAGAGCGACTGAGGCAGGAAAATAGGTGGTTAGGCTGGACAGGTTAAGGGTACAAAAGTTGGGAAGACGTGTTCAGACTAACAACTCGTTGGAGGAGCATAAGTTGAATGGAAAATAACCGCGATCCACTCCTGCTGAGGAAAAGGGGGCCCAAAAAAAAAACTGGATTGCCGTTGAAATTGGTCCCCCAGGGGACGGCAAACGAGAAAAAAAGCCGAATGTGGGGGGGGGGGCTGTCCGTGGTTCAATAAAAAAAAGCTGGTGCTAAGATTCCGCGAGAGACGGGAGATGAAAGGAAAACTAAACCTACACAAACTCATGACTGGTTCGCCCTCACGCCATGGCGGGGGTCCAAGGACGCGAGAGGTCAACAAAAAGCGGACAAGGGCACTGGGCGTCAGAAAAAACTGTATGAAAAAGAGAATATAGGGGAAAGGGGGAACTGGGTGGTGACATTTCTCCGATTCAGGAAATTACGTAAATCCATGTGGAGGGAACGTTAAGGGGGGCTATCTACATGGGGGAAAGGACGGGGCGGGCCTCCGAAAAGGGTTTTGGCGGCGCCTCACAACCGCTAGACTCCGCGGCCGTGTGGAATCCGGGCGGCCCCTGAAACAACTCTGCAAACGTGGCAGGGGGAAAAATTACTATGGCGGGTGCCAGTTGCACACGTTCCTATTCGGAGCAGGGGAAACAAACACACGAAAGACAAGAGGGGGGGAGGTGCGGGCCGCATTGCAAACAAAAGGCCAGTGGGTGGAAGGAAAAGGAGAGCTTTAATGCATTGTATAGCCCCCAAACCCACCATTATACAACGACACCAAACCCATGACCAACCACAAACAGAGCATAGTGTAGTGGGGTGGGGGGGTGTTTTGTTCCGTACGGACCGCGGCAACATAGAAAAACACACATACAAAGCGGGGCGAGAATGCCAGCTGTACACTGTGCTCGGGGATCACAAGACACTCAAGCCAATTTACAAGCCCCAAAATGAACATGTGAAAATGTATAACACCCAAGCATCGGAAACCGTCTGAATAGAACCCCAACCCGCCAAACTGGAACGCACTAATGATCGGGGCGCGGGTAACAGAAAAAGGTTTAGGAGGGAAAAGGGGAAGCAGCAGTTGACGATGGAGTTTCAACCAAGAAAGGGGGGGGGATGAAAAAGGTCCGTCTACCCTCCGTCTGCAACCAGCACCGGGATTGCAAAAAAAAAAAAAAGGCCAATCCACACATCAGAAAAAACACAGGAGCGTTGGATCGAATGGTGGCGGCGGGGGGGGGGCAACACTCTATGAAAAAAATGATAGTGGGACCTGGGGAATTACTACAGCCAAGCCCTAGGGATGGTGGAGGCCGTCAAGAACTCCCTCCCTATTCACGACCACCACAACAGAAAAACCGGGGGTTTTTCTGGGCACAAAAAACTTCGGTGTCGGGGGACAGAGGGAGCGAAGAGGACACAAGTTCGCCGCCAAAGGGAGGGGGTTTTTGGCAATCGAACAGCGTAACTGGTCAAAGAAAAGGTTGTGTGTCGAGGGGGGAAAAGAATTATTGGGTTCAGAGGAGTGTCGCATCGCTGCGGTCCAAGTCGAAAGCTGGGTAAACTCGACGGAAAGGGAACGGACAAGGGAAAAGGCATTGTTGAGGGCAGAAAAATCCGGAAAAAAAAATGGGGTTACTGTAAGACAAAAAACTTTTACCGAAAACACCCCCCTTCAAAATTGACCGGTACTCCGAACGCGGCACGTGATCCCTGCTTGCCCCGAATTGTTCTGTTGTATCCTCAGATACAAGATAAGACTGACTGTGGGTCGGGGCGAGAACCTGGAAGGGAAGGGTTCACGAGGGGTGCCGGATATCATTGTTGGAAGTTCATGAAACCATAAGGACGAAAATCCGTATGATGCACTATTCGTGTTCTTACCGACTCACCGGACCACTGGCCGAGCGCCCTTCATAACACTTTCCAGCCCCGGGATGGTCGCCCACCATAAAGACTACCCGCAAACGAAGGTAGAAGGGGGCATCAGGGCGGAACCAAGAGCAACCCAACATAGGTCACGAAAGATTTTGGGTTACCTCAAAGCTACCAGGAGAAAATCGACGAGCCGGTGTGTTGTGTATCATTTTCAAGGGTGGGGGGACAACGGGAGCGGATCACCGGGGGAACGGTCCACTGGTGGACCCCCCCAGCACGCACCCCTCAGAAGGAAGGACTAACGGGGTCAGAACACCCACCGTCCATTCACGAACCACACCCGCAGGGGTTGTTAAAAAAGCACATCAACGCCCCCCCATCTACTACAGCCCATTTCAAGTATATTAAAGTACCGGGTGTGACCCACCTCCACCCACACCCCCCCCTATCCACCCCCGAACCAGCAAATAAGTGGCCATGGGGCGCACTTTAGGCCGTTTTTCATCCATCGCCCCACAAACCCCCCCCCCACCCCCACCCTAATGGATCTACCACCCCGGCCTGAAGGGCCGGTGCAACCCCAATCCCCCGCAAAAGGGGGGGTGCTGCAATAGCTCAATAACCTAGATGAAAAGGATCGCAGAGTAAGTATAACCAAAACTACAATTCGGACCTGCAGGTGGGAGAAGGCATCTCTTCTAGAGTAGTACCTGCCCCGCCGACGCATCATACCCCACCAACCCCGCTCGTTTCGGTCCCCATGGGAAAAAGGAGGGCGGAAGAAGGAACAAGAAGTCTCAAAACTTAGGGAGGGGGCGAAAGGCTGGGGGGACATTACTACATTGGGGGAACTTAAAAAACTATCAAAGTACAGCAAAAAGCGAAAACACAACATGGGGCGTGGTAGACCAAAAAAAAGATTCGGGGGAAAAAAAAAGTCCGACTTGACTTACAGTGGGGTAACGGGAAAAAGGAGAGGCAAGGGGTCTAAACTGCAACGTGAACCCATCCGGGACATAAGGGGAAAATAAAGAAATCGTTAACTGGGGAAGGGGAAGTCAGAAACGAAAAAGGGGTTGAAGAAATCTAGCCGGCGCCCGGGAAAATAAGGAAAAAAGGAGCTGTCCGAGACTGACATCTAGAAAAATCTGGTGGGATTACCCCCTAAACAGGGGGAAACAAGTTTTGGGATTTAGATTGGAAAACAATTCCGTTGTTTGAAGCAAAATTAAAAAAAACAAAAAAGGGTCGCAAAACAACTTCAGGGGGTCCTATGAAAAAGGGCAAAGCGGCGGTAATTTGGGAAAAAAAAAACCGAAAGAGACTATCACACGATAAAAAAGAAAGAATTTTTAAAGAGGTTTAAAGTGGGCAAATCCACGCCGTGGCAATTGAACAAATCAAAAAAAAGAAGACAGACACGTGGGACAAGAGCTGGGAAAAGGGCAAGCCCTGGAACCACAGGAGGGGAAGGTGGGGCATCTGCCCCCTCACCCAAACACGTTTTTGCGTCCAGATGGTGGGGGAGGGAAGGAAAAAACCAAAAACGGGGCGGGTGCTCACACGTACACAAACCTGGGGGGCGGCACAGGGGAGCTAGCCCGTACGAATTAGCCAGCCGAACAGCTTGGAACGCGGGATAGTGTAGTTTGAGGGGACGGGTCCTAAAAAATCCTGGGGGGGAGGGGGAGAAGAGAGGGGGGGGGCACGGCCGGGGGCCCGTGGGATAAAAGAGGGGTAGTTTGGCACGAACCGCCCCAAAAAAACACTTCAAAACGTACCTGGGAGGAGGTTTGCCGAACATGCTCAGCAACAAGCAGGTCCAAAACCCCCACATGACGACTGAATCTTCTCACACAGAATTGTGAGGCTACAGACAATGGGGTGGTTTCTGTGTGCCCGAAAAGAGGGGGCGGGGACCCAAGGAGGCACCGCTGACTGCTTTAGCAAACCCTGACAGAAAAGACCGTGGGAAAACAAGCCACAACGAGCGGCGCGCAAATTCGGCGAAAGAACGAAGCGGACATACAGGTAGAGAAAAGCGAGGGCACCAGAAAATCGAAGTACTACACACGACATCAGAAGACTTGAAAGTATCAAAAAGTCAGCACATGAGAACCGGGGGTGCGCCAGGACAGCGGGATAAAAAAACCGGGGTAGGGAGAATGAAGCAGGAAACATCGGGGAGAATCTTCAAAACGAGAAAACTCCAAGAAAGTAAATTGTCATAATAAAAGGGAAAGATGAAAGGGATAGAAGGTACCGTCAGGCTGAAACTACTTAAAGCGTCGAGTACGGACTCCAGAACCAACCCGCATCTATTGTACGGAAAAAACCACACCAGGACGTAAACAACACCACGGACAGCGGTGTGGAATCAAGAAAAAATTCTAGAAAAAAAAATCGTACTCAAAAAAACTTTTTTCCTGGGAAAGAACGGGACCCAGCTCAAGTCGTGAGGAAGTGAGGGGTAAACACGAAGGTCAACGCCGAAGGAAAAAAAAAATTCATCGGGTAAAAAAACGACACGGCAGGCAGGAGGGGGGGGTGCCTTGGGGGGTGGTGGGGGAAAAAAAAAGTGGGCAAAAGCGAAAAAAAAAGACCTACAAGTCATAAAGGCGAAAAGTCCGTACCTGTCTGGGGAAAGGGTTACGGGAAGAGTAGACCTCCTTTTGGTGGTCTGGGGTGGTCTTCTACAGGGCAAAACGAAGCGTACCCGTCGAAATTCCAGCAGGATGACGGTTCCGAATACCGAGGACATAATTTTGCGAGGGGACCGCAAGATAGGGAAGGAAAATCGGGGGAAAGGAAGCTGTTGTAACTCCAAGCCGAGAAAGAAAATAAATTACCCACAAGAAAAGACGGGGGGGGGGGGGGGGGGGGGGGGGGCCTCGGGTTTTGGCCCCAAACCTAGGACGGGGAAAGAAATTCCTAACCTAAGACTCAAAGAAAAATTGTGTCACTGTCCATACATGGCAAAATAGGCCCAGCAAGGGCATTTGGGGGGGGGGAGGAGTCGAAGGGGGACCGCCTTGATGGTGACGGGGGAGAAAACGGGAAAG
>Ga0179593_1371107_pt1 | contig 18838 bp, 10 predicted proteins | sample CZODoug2_1_08_16_FD_185931 | JGI IMG/M metagenome (GOLD analysis project Ga0179593, IMG submission 185931) | Vadose zone soil fungal communities from Angelo Coast Range Reserve, California, USA - CZODoug2_1_08_16fungal (PacBio error correction) | ecosystem: Environmental > Terrestrial > Soil >...
TTCTAGGGCTGAGGGGGGCTCGATGGGGGTCCCTTGGTTTCAGTTGTTGTTTCCTGAGGTGTCCGACTAGCCTTTCGGTGAAGGAATCTTCGCGAAGGAATCTTCAGGGTGACGAAAGGAACAGTGGAAGAGGCTTCTGTCGATTGAAAGGGAGGAGAGATAGGAGGGAGATGTGGTTATGGGCGAAAAAAAAAAGGGGAAGGGGGGCTGTCGGTCATAGAGGAAGACTGTAAATAAATCCAGAACAAAAGAGCGTCTTTTCTCACTTTCCACTGTGACTGCATCAGGTAAGAGTTCAGAGGCTTAATCTTTTTGTAAAGACTTGTTCGTACTTGGGCAGTCCATTGCTTGCCCCGTTGCCCTTGTTGGCTGATGCCTGATTCGGAAGTCGGACCGTAGCCGAAATCCAGTGCATTTGACAACAACTCGGGCTTGCCGAGGCTGAGTAGAGAAAAGTTTCAGTAACTGCAGGTAAATACGGCGAGGGAGAGGAGTGGTCTGAAGGCCAGGGGATCCAAATGCAAGAAAAAAGAGGGGAAACTTACACCAAAAAAAGGTAGGCCGGCCAAAATGTGGACAGGAGAATAAATCACTTGGAGTTGTGTATACTTTGTTTACTGTAGCGAAAAATTATCGTGCATTCCATACTGGGGAATGGAAAAAATTTTCAGGAAGGTACGTAAGTGTAGCCGAGCTGTGGAAGAAGAAAGAAGGAGGGAACGTAGTCCTTTAAATCATGTTTGGAGACAACAAGGGATCTACTCTCTGGTAGGATTGAGACCGTTTTGTCAGAGGGGGGTGTGAACAGGAAAGAAAGTTCCGAGTATCCTGCGGGGCGAAACAATTAAGTTGACCTGTGTTCTCAGAGGATACGCTCTGCCGGTTGCTTGTGCGAAGTCTCTTAATGCTTATGCTGGGCTTGAACAGCCGTCGTAGAACGCAACCCAACGTTTTGTAGAGTTCTTGATTATTCTCTGTTCGGCGTTTGTTCCTGAACGCTGATATTGCTATGCAGCGTGGTCGAGAGGTGTCTGGAGGGCGGGTTCCTTGGTTTGAGTCCAGTGGAAGGCGTGGATCGTGCCCATTGTAATGGGGGGGGTGCGTGCAGGATTTTCTCGTAGTGGTTTGGTGGGGCAGGTCTTTACTTGAGTCTTGCGTCAGGGATTTCACTGAGAGGAATTTGCACGGGGCATTCCCGTCACGGAGGGGGGGTCCCCGGCCGAGCGAACATAGGGGGGCCGCTCGGTATTGGTCTGCGGGGGTGGCTTGGAGGCAAAAAAACGGAACCACGGGCGGGACTCGGCTTATTAGAAAGTCGACCATCGGGATGAGGGAGGGTGGCGGGGGGGGGGTGGGTGGGGGGGTCGGGGGGGGGGTTGGCAGGAGGAAAGCATTTCGGATACTAGGAGGGGGGAGAGTCTAATCTTGAGATAGGTTACTTGGATTCCCGCTACTCTCCTCAGTAGGGAAACCTGATTGTTGAACTGAGTGAAAGGGTCAGACGGCTGCACTCAGGGACGGGGGAACAGAGGGGGGGCGAACGGGTTGAGGGGCTTAAAGAGGAGACCATTCTTGGCATTAGAGAGACGACTGGGATTGTACGCTTACATCCTTGTTAGTACCGGCTTCCTGGCGGGCGATGTGAGGGCCTTGAGCTGCAGGACCGGTCCTGGGTTTCACAACGCACTACTAAGAGATTTGGGGTCTCAGTCAGCGGCCTCATTGCAATTAGTCGGTCGCGGATCAGAATAGGGGCTAACTGCCTTATTGTAGCCATCTGGAAACGGGGCGTTTTGTGCCGAGAGTTGAGGGAGCTGGCTTTCTTGAGGTTATTGGAGGACAATACAACCAGTCGGGCCAGAAGAATCAAAGTAAATGACGGGAATAGGAAGGCGGAGTTTTCATGAATTACGTGGCTAGATTCCGCATGATCACAAAAAAAGAATGGAGTATCCAGTGCATTTTGTTTTACATGTTATGATGGCAGGGCAAGCGTGGTTTTCGAGCTGCCATACTGGGTAACTGATCTCCAGGTGCCTTCACTGAGTGGCTCACCGGGTTGCCGCGGACCTACGATTCGTCAACGTATAGGGGCAGTTGAATCCGGGGATCCAAATTACGGAGGCTTGGGGCTAAATTAAATAAGTAGTTAGTTTTGGCTTCGAAAATGCGCGAAGTGCGCATTGAGACCTGAAATGTCCACAGAGAGGAAAGGCTGGACTTTCTCGACATTTTAATCGGAATCTTCTGGTGTAGGGGGTTGGAAACGCGGGTGTAAGGGTTCGGGGGTCACGGGACAGAAACTTGATAGGATCAAAAAAACATGGGAAGACTGTGACTTCGCCGAGACCAGAGGCTGCTGGCTTGGGTTGACTGTTCATGCGATTTGGTGGGATTTGGCTGGATTTTCCTTCGTGGAGGTGTCGGTTGCCGGGCGCGGGGCTTAATCTTTCGCGGGACGGGGTTGTGACTCCTGGGCGACCTTCTCTTGTGTTGCTTGACTGGGGGGTGGGACTGGGGCCGCCGGGCCTGACTTGGAGTATGAAAAAAAACAGAAAGCCTCCTCACCGTAGTCAGTGGGAGACATTATTTTTTCAAACCGGGATTTACTTTTGGTTTCTATCTCTACGGCCACCGAAACGTATCGTCAGGGACAATATAACTGCAAAGATGAATCGGTTAAACCCGACGGTCGTGGTGCCAATCGTCCACTTGGGTTATATGCTGCTACGTTTTTAGGTAGACGCAAGGGGTGAATGAGTACTGCAATCGGAGCTTGTACCCCTGGAGCCTCCACACCTACGGTCTCGCGTCGAGGCGGGTGAATCCGCGAACGTAACCGCAGAGGACCTTCCCAAAAGAACCACAAGACGCGGAACTCATAAACCTAAAAATCACTAACTGATGACCCCCCACCTAGGTGAGTACAAATGTTTTCGTTTAGAAGGTTTGTTAAAATAACTGTGGGCCTCAACATTCCCACCTGACCTCGAGGGGTGGCGCGGCTCGCGACGAAGTCGAAGTGGATGCCTTCTTCATCTTTCCTCATGGATCAGGCTAGGGCATGGTGAAGTCTTGGCGATGGGAGGTGCGTCCACACCCTATATACCAACTTCCTTGCGCGAGGATGGGGCTTGGCTACCCAGCGCCCACCGTACCTGTGTCCTATGGTAATGTTCATCGAGCTCCGCAAACTACGCACGGGCCTCATTACTAGCGTCAGCGGCTCTCGTCCTGTGTTCTTGAGCGGAGGGGAAAGGGAGGCAGTTGGGAGGGGGGTGGGTGGGGGGAGGGGGGGGTAAGCCGGAATGAGAGAGTGCTAGAAGATAGGTAAGGAGTGAGACACGTATGGCTAGCTATCCTCCTCTTTGAATCGGTAAACCTTGGGTAGCGTGTGACTCACTGATTTCCAATGACGATTGCTGTACTCTTTCGAGGTTAGGCTTTAGAGAGGGACTCACACAAAGCCTCAGATCCAATGGCAACAGTACCTAATGGTGCTGACTCGTAAGAGGCTAGGGGCATTCGGCACTAACGACATCGAAAAGGGTGCTATGAAAAAGCTACTCACTCCCTTCCTTAGGGTTTATCTCATTTTCAATGGCCGGTATTCTGCCGAGAGTGATCCCTCGGCCAAGTGACTAAATAGAAAAGCCAACTCTCGCACCGCCCGCAGCGGTTCAACGGATGAATAGATATGAAAAGAACAAGGGTAACCTGAAGTAATAGAGCAAATCAAAAGCTCGAGTAGGAGCTTCAAGGTTAAAACTCAAGAAGATACGAACTCACCGGAAAGGGAAAGGGCCGGACCCGGGGACTGAAGAAACAGAGGCGATCGGCAATAATGCGCTCAAAAAAAGAAACAGCCCTCAAAGGGTTAAGCCACCGCTTCCGAGAAACCGTAGGGGGCAAATGGTTCCACACAGGGGGTAGATCGGGTTGGGCATCCTAAATCCATATATGACAGTGAAACTTATAACGCCTATCTCTCGAAGTAGGACTGAGAAACTTCCCGTAACAATAAACGCCAATAGAAAGAACAGGAATATACAGAGAAAGAAGAAATAGATCTAGTTAAGGCCATGGGGGCAGGCTTTAATCCTCTACCAAGGGGCCGGACTGTCAATAACACCCTAACCATAACAACTATCAAAGTAAAACTCAGCCTGGGCCCTAGATCCCTAGGTACAAGTGTCAGCTCCTTTACTCGTCTCCCGCCGGAACCGCATCCTGACTCTCGGGGCTCGACACTAATCCACTTGCCTACCCGCAGTTTCGTCCCCCCGTCACATCAGGGAAATAGACGCTCCCCGACCTTACGGACATCAGAAGAATGGTACAGGCATTTTGACAACGAGCTGAAGACGGTTTACTAGGGCCTCCGACATATTCTCAAGTCCGATCGCCTACTGCCACTGTAAGCGTGCTACCAAAGGGAGTCTATCCCCTACGTGACGGAAAACGAGGCTTCGCCAGCGGGGTATGGTGCACGTCTGATAGGAGCCTCTTCTGGTCTCAGGGAAAAGCGTGAAACGTAATACTAGGAGAAGTGAAGGGATAGGGATCACGGCCCCCGCGCCCCACGGTGGTAGGAGGTGGGATCAGTGCGCGGGCGGTCTCAAGGCAGGAATGCCACTTGAATGCCACGGGGGCATCCACGGGGTCTGACGCTGCGCTGGGAGCGCCTTCAAAGTGCTGCAGGCCAGAGGTTTGCAGACGAACTGCTTATGTCACTTCGGTCTGAAGGGGCCTGACTGGGTCCCCAATTGTCCCAGAAAGCCACAAAACGCTGTAACTGCCGGTCGCGGCAAAAGGGGGGGGAAAAAAACGTCGCCCGCGGGGGATTGTAGACTGGTCCTTGCTGCAATTGTTGGTACTAGTGGGGGATGTATTTAGGAAACGGGCTAGGGGAGTGCTCGACGTGGGGCGATTGACATCTTCTGACGGTCTACAAGGAATGTTTTGCAGCCTGTTCCGTACACCTGCATGTCCCTGCCGGGGGCCTGGGGAGGTGTCGCCGGGGGACCAGCTGGGCTACCGATAACTAAAACTCCGGGAAAGGGGGAATTTTCAAAACGAAATTGACAGCGATACTTAGCCATTACCCAATACTCTCCCAAAAGGGGAAACCCAGGGTCCGGTCGTCACACCGGGCCAGAGGAACAAAAAGAGTACGCGATCAAACATCCAATAATATAAGTAAATAGTGGCTACAAGAAGTAAATCTCTTCTTATAGTGTATGAAATAAATGCTAGGTCTGCATAGCAAACCACCTTACCCTGGCGACGAAACGGGGTGGGGGGGGGGCAAAACGAACCCTAGACATACACCTAACTAATCAGTAAAAAGTAAACCTTTAACACACTCGCGAAAAGGGAAAAGGGAGGCTCACACTGGGGCAACTTCTAAGAGAAAACCGAAGGAAAACCACACAAGGCAAAAGGAAGCACGACCAAAGGCGGCTAAAAACAAAGGAGAAGGGAAGAAAAATGATGGTCGGGATTCCGATTTGTGAGGTTAGGGGAGACTGAGCCTTCGGGAGGCAGGATTCGATCGGGAAGGTCACTCGCCGTGGGTGCTCCGAGAGAAGCGGTGTCAGGATTCAGAATGGATCGCCAGGGATTGAGGGCAAAGGGAAGAGGGAAGGGGGTTCGGGGGGGGGGCAGAAAGACGAGGCGGGGCTGAGGGGAGCCAAGATCTTGATGAAAAGGATGGGGACGGCTCGACCCCCAGACGCGTGTGGGTGATAGGCCCACTTCGCAAAAAAAAGAATAGCGGGACGGGAGTCCCGGCATCCTCAAGGTGGGGGCAGGGGGACGAGTCAAGCACTATGAAAGTTGTGCCACTTTGAGGAGCCGGGGATGGTCCTGGGAAGTACCGTGGGAGACTTGGCAAAAAGCTTTGGCTATATGGGAATCGGCTCTGCAACGATGGGGTTACTTAGCAAATGGTGACTTCGCTGGGGGTCAATGCCGGGCAGTTGGCAAGTCAATCAAGAACATCTTGTCACCAGAAATTACAAAAAAAACGGAGGAGGATGTTTTTGCTACCTTGGGGCGAAGGAGTTTTGTAACTGTGACGGGGCCAACTCGAAAGAGTGCTCCTTTAAGGGTGCAAGGTGGTATGAAGGGGGCCCATGTTGAATTTCTAACTGGACGTTGAGGGAAACTCTCAGAAGGTGATTTGTGACGGGCTTTTACAAGGGAAACACCCTCGTTGGTAATGAGTCGGCACTGCGGCAGTCTTTAAACGGGGGCTCTGAGGAAACACACTCTGAGCTCTGCCTCAAACTAATGCGCGTTCGGATGGCCTTTGTATGTAACAAGTGACACGTGCTGTATGATGGGTAAGATTCGTCGAAAACTTCTTGCTCGGGGGGCTCCATGGGGGAAACGAGATTTATTTAAACTGGTTATGTACGGTGCCCTCGAGAGCTCCCCTCTTGGATGGTAGAATGAAGGGGGGCTCACTACGGCTTTGTGTTGGCAAGTCGCCCTCTGGTTCCTTCTTGATAATCAGAGGGCGATTCTTCGTCACAACGAAAGGAGAGTAAACCTCAGAATCTCTGAGCATCAGGCCGGCCTATGAGCACCGTTCGGTACGGGAAGAAAAGGTTCGGGGGGCGTCAACTGAATTCATTCGCGGCTCATTCAGTTTTACAGAGGTATTGACTCGTTAACTGGTAACGCTACGGCCCCATGCCGGCGAGTTTTAGAAGGGAAAAGGAAGGCGCCTCGGTGCCCGACGAGGGCGGGGCTTAGAGGGACACTCGAGATCAAATGAGGCCCAATGCTGGTTTCAATGATGAAAGGTGTCGGACTCTGGGGGGAAAAAGACGTACGTGCCTGATTGAGGAGCCGACTTGGGTTGCTAGGTGAAACGAAAAGGAGCCCGGCGGGGAGTCATCTCTCAAGGGGGAGACCCGGAGGGGGGGGGGGACTTCGAAAGGGCAGGGAACCAGTACAGTTCGGCAGCCAGTTTGCGTGAAGACTCCATAATCTAATGGCCTGGCGGGCCCATCTTGAGGGGAGTAGAGTTCTCTCATATGTTTCTTCCTCTTTCAAGCCCCTCTAATTTGACAATAAGAAGGGGGCCGCTGGGGGTCTTTGGAAAAAAAGGAAAAGAAAAAAAAAGGAAAGTTGGAGGGAAAAATTAGGAAGTTCGATCAGCGGGTGAACGCGGGATGAAAAATATTAAAAAACGAACAAAGAAATAAAAAAAAAATAAAAAAAAAAAGTACGCAAACACAAACTAAGCACCACGAATCAAAAATTCAAAATAGAAGATCTAATGTTATGTAACTAACCTGGGAAGGGAATATGTTGAGATTAAAGACTCAGCAAAATGAGGCAAAACAAAAAAAACACATCCGACGGGGGTGAATAAGGGGGGGCGGGGGTGTGGACGGGGGCTGGGGGGGGGGGGTCCTGGAAAAATTAGTGGGGGGTCTTGGGGGGGGGGGGGGGGGGGGGTGGTCAAGAATCGACACAATAACCTAAGACACGGCGTTGCCTCCAGGGGGGGCTCCGTGCGTGGGCGAAAAGGGAAAAAAAAACACAAAATATACCAAACCGCATAGACAAAAACAAAGAAAAAAAAAAAACAAAAGACCCACGCGCAAACCAAAAACTAACTAATAAAAACATAAAAAAAAACAACGAAAAGAAAAAGGCTCGCCAGAAATACAAAATAACAAGAAGGGACCAGGGGGGGGGTGGCGGAGTCCCTGGTAGGTATGCCGGGGTGGTGGGGGTGAAGGAAGCTCGGGGGTGTGGGGGCCTCTGGGTGAGGAGCCGGGGGGGGGGGGAACAAAGTTTGGCGTGAGGGGGGGGGGGAAAAAAAAAAAAAAAAAAAAAAAAAAATTGGGGGTGGTGGGGGGGTGGTGGTGGGGGGGTGAACGTGGGGGGATTAAAAAAAACAAAATCCGAAGCGTCTAGTATGGAGGGGGGGAGGATGAAAGAAAAGAGGAAAGAGATCTAACCTGGTTTAGCGCAGGTTTTTCGCAGTCTCAGATACCATTGCCGAGCGACTTCCTCTGGAGGAAAAGATTCTCCGGTAATCGACAGTCTTTGGATTTTCGTCGCGGATCAATCGTGGCCGCCTGCTTGTTTTGGGTTTTTGGTGCCTAGATCGTGAAAGATGTGTTCCTAGTGCTTGTTTATACTACCGTAGCCGGCCCCCCGAGAGGGTGCCGAGGAACGCCCGAATCGTCTCTCAACCTGGCACCTCTACATTGGGCTGCTGTGGATGCGGTGGACATGCAATGAGGGGGGTAGTATATCGTTTCGGGGGGGGCCTTGAACTAGTATCGGCATGAAAAAACGGCCCCACATCTCATAACGCCACCACCCTATACTTCCCTTTCAGGTGTGGAAATTGGCCTGGTTAGTCCCCATCATGGAAATTGGTGCTTCCGAAGGGAAAAAACGACCTCTCAGCGGACGGCCGCGCCCGTGTCTTAGGTCTGGCCCCACACTATTCCAAGTGTGTTGACAGAAAACCCAGCACGAGTTACCTGTCGGTAGGTGATCTCTCAAGAAGAAAAAAACCCACAACCTGAGCTTAGCAAGAGAGAAAAAACCACGAACTGGGAGGTTGTAAAAACAAATTGCTTACCAAGACGACCCTGGGAAATTCTGTATGCCGCTCCGGAGGGCCGGTTGGTATCCAGCCAAAATCTAAAGCAGGGGGTCTCTCAGAGCTCACATCGAAGTCGGCCCCGCGTCGGGAAGAAAGATCGACTACATGCAGAGGGGACCGCGTATCCGGATGCTCAGAGACAAGAACCTCCGAAAACGGTTGTGATGCAATTATTTTGGTGGTGGAGGGGTTGATAACTAGGAGTGGGTAAAAGTTCGGTATGGTGGGGGAAGTCCGCATCGACCGGTGTCTGGTCCTCACCGACCGCCGAGCCCCAAGCGGACCCTCTCGAAAACAACCAGATGGCGGACGATTAATCTGAAATTCCTCTCATTGGGAATCCTGGGGTCCTGGCGGTTTGGCCTTCGTAAAGTCGCTGTGTAACACGGGACGAAGCATCGGGTTCTCACAAAGTGAATTCTCACGGAACCCAGGTGAAAAAGGTGTTCGCATCCCGCAAAATCCTTGTTCTTGACGCTGATGCTCCTGTGGTGGGGTGGGTGTCCCTCGGCGGTCCGGGTTTCATCCATAAAACTAAAGCGACGCGGGACGGTCGCTTCAAGGATACAATCTTACGTAGACTCGCTGATTGAGGACCTTGTCGTAGTTGGGGTCATCAACTGCCCGTGCAGGAAGAACGTTGTCCCAACACCAAACATGTTCAAAGTGTTTAATTACTGAGTCGTGGGGGAGCGATTCGACAGCGCCCGCATAATAAACGCGACTTACAAACAATTTCTCGATCTCCGGAGGGTTATCGGGGGGCGGAGTCAAGGGGTCTGCAAACGATCGTGCCTCGGTCTCCTCAATCAGAAAGATCGGAAAAAGACCAGGTCACTCCGTACAAATCTTGACTAGGGGGAGCCCCGTACTCGTCGCAAATTCACAGTGTACGCTCGAATGAACCGAATCTTCCGGAGCACGTCAAGGGTGGCAAGTCCCTACGGAAGAACCGGACGAAAGGATACGAAGAACACGAAAGGAGTCCACCAAATAAGAGACGAAATCAGGGATACGTCGCAGAAAAGAAGCAGGTGCCCAAAGGCACAGTAACAGTGACGAATCTACCACGAAAAAGATCGGGGAAAAAGGCCAGGGAGGCAGACAGTGGGGTGGGGGGGGGGGGAGAGTGCGTGGTCAAAAGGGTAGCTCAAGCCCGTGGGAAGCACGACGAGGCAGACTCTAATTCATTGTATCGGACCAGAACTTACTAGCAAAGCGAGAAAAAGGCGCCATGGATGGACAAAACCAACTCAAGAGAGAAAGAAAGGGTCCGAGCGGCGGTTGGCCAAAGGCCGGGACCTACCTCACAGTCTGAAAATCCTAATACACTCTAGAACAAAAATATCTACTCGAGGCCACACATCCCTCGAAAGAGGGGGGGGGAAGAGAAAAAGCACCTAAAATAGCGACCGACGGAAAGAAGCAACATCGGGTGGAACCCCTAATCTACGACATCATTGAAAACAAAGGAACTGAAACATTTTGCGAAGTCAGCATAACTCAAAAGGACGGATCACAAAAAAACAGCGAGGAGAATCAGGGATCGAACATAAAGACTTAAAGACTTCTCCTAATGAAGCGTTGCCTCTCAGGTAAAACTCCCTCAAAGGAAGAAGTCTCAGAGAACAACCACGACATAATCCCCACGCCGACACAAACGCTCTCGTACAAAACACCTTTCAAATGGGCTCCCTGGGGGAACAAATCACAGTTCGAGAAAGTATTAGACCAAGGGACGGCCTGGGAAACACATGGCAAGTATACGGAAATTGTTGGTCTTGGACAAGAGGGGTGGGGGAAGGGAGCCAAGCGGAAAAACCAAGAGCAGGAGGACGCTTCGGTGGGATGGAACACGATTGAAGACTTCTGGGAGTATCGCAGCAAGGCAAAGAAGGGGTTAAAAGAATAGACAACGGACTACTTCAGCCCAGGAACCCCGGCGCAATAACACGGCACCCAAAAGGTGGCAGAGGAGTCTCTAACAGGAGGAAAACAAAGAGAAGAAAAAGGCGGAATCCTAGAAAGAGGTCTTAAGTGGGAGAAAGATGTGGAGGAAACCGAATAAGTAGGGAGGAGAGGCGGGGAAGTCCAGATGGAAAGATCACATGAGAATCGGAGGATAAGAAGCCCGCAAAGCGACAACACAAAACATCCACCGACCACACAAAAAACACCCAACCAACAACACAAAAAAAAAAACAAAAAACACAAAAACACAAACTACCCCAACAAAAAGCAAGGGCAAAAAGAAAGACTCAATACAGGGAAATCAGTGAAGAAAGTAAGGGTCGCCGCGTCACGAAATTCTAACGACCGGCCCACGAAATCTGAAAACTTAGAGCGAACCGACTTGAACAGAACAGAACAACTAAGAGAAGAGCAAAGACTAAAGCATCACAACAAAAAACACCGGGAGGAGGGGGGAAAGAGGGAGGGGAGAGTGTTATGGCGGGTCGTAGGGGGCCCGGGGCGGGGAGGGAAAGTTGGGAAAGGGGGGCCGGAACGAAGGAAACACCTCATGCGGGTGTCCGGGCCCCTAAAAGAAGGAGGAGAAGCGAGGTGAGACAGCCTGGACTTAGTAAGGCTTCGAAAAACTTGCTGTACGTTGCTGTGCTCGCGAGTCTCGGGGGGGGGGAAAGGGTGAGAGAAGCCTTACGGTGACTGCAGGTATTGAAAAAGCAGGATTGCAGAAGACGGATGTTGGCCGCAACCTAACTCCAGGAAACGGGCGGTAGGTTTCTTGACCCTCTCGCCTTCCTAGGAACTCCAAAACCTTGTTGGGTCCACTTGGAAAAGGGGGTGCCGTCTCGGAACAAAAGGTTCCACTTATGTCGGCCCTTGGAGGCGAAAACTCAATGGCGCAAGGGGGACAAGTCACTTCAGTAACCCCAGTGACCGGGGTTCCAGTTGCTTAGGATTATGGATGAATAGGAGGTCAAGGGACGACATTGACAGAATTGCTTTAAAGCCGTCTCTTGGATCATTCGGCATGGGCCGTGGGAGTGGGCAAAGAGCCCCCTCATGGGGGAGACACCGGGCCGAGTCCGAGGAACGTCTTCGGGCTTTGTGAGGAAACAGTTCTCCCCCACTTGAAGAGCAGGTGCTAAAAAAATTAGACTCTGGGGTTTGAGGGTGCCGCCGGAAGAGAGACTGCAAGCGTTACTGAAGCATGATGAATATCGCGAATGTCGCTGGGCGTGGGGTTGGGGGGGGGCAGTGGTCGAATCTCGGAAAAAAGTACGGTTTGCGGGAGTTTTTTAGAAACGAACGAGTTACGGCTTATAGGATTGCTTCGTTGAGCGTGGGGGGCGATCTCTTTCTAGGGGGATATGTCGCTTGGGCTGATTGGAGATCGAGGAGATGATGATGATGTCTGGTCTTCAATGAAAAGTGGGGCATATAACCCAGACCCGGGGTGGGGATTTCTAGGTGGAGGATCACGGGGGAGAGTTTGGTTCAAATTTTGGAAAGTGATTGGAGGTCGCTAAAGAGGGGTACTGACGATCAACGAGAATCGTATGGGCCTTTAGTTCTCCAAGGTCACTAAAAAGAGGGGGGGGGGGGGGGAACCATCTGAGGTAAATTCTATCGGGGGGCCGGGAGAGAAGGGTCCTATTATGAAAAACGGCACCTGATGGAAGGACCGTGCGCTCTGTGAAAGTGAAATGGGAGTTGGAGTGTCTATGGTGCCTGGGGTAGAAGAACTTTGTACTCTTAGTAACAAGTCGGGAAATTCTGCAGGACCTCCTGCAGAAGTGCTCACTAGGCTGGGGAGGAAAGAAAGTCGATTTCTGTCGTAGTGACGATCTCATCATAGATCAAAACAGGTAGGGTTCCCATGTAGTAAAAGGTAAGGGCAGACTATTACTTCCTGCTTGATAGCCGAGGGGTTGTTGTTGAGGGAGGAGAACGGACCTGTCTGTAGCTCCCACGGTGAGGACAGTCATGAAGGTGGTTAAGGGCGGAATTCAGGTCGCGGGTGAGGGGGCCGTGAACGTGCGGAATTCAATGGAACGTTAAGGAGCACGCCTCGAAAAGGGGGGGTTTCTCCGTAGCGGACGCGGGAAAATTGGAGCGGGGAAAAATGGTTTAAATTCCAAAGGGAAGTGTAAGCCTCAGTATGGAAAGGCGTTTTCCTGCGGAGTTCGGGGTGCTTTGAGGGGAACGTGAGCACGGGGTCTTCGAAAAAGACACAAGGAATAAGGAACCGAGAGAAAGTGTGACGATCCAGTCTCAGCTGCGGAAAGGGCTGGGTTCGATATTGCGCTAGAGAAAGCCCGATAGATTTAGCCAGTTTGGGGCGGTTATGGAGATGACTCAGCAGAAGGGGTGGAACTCCGTAAAATACAGAAGACTTAATAGTCCCTGAAACGCTGGAGGGGGGTACGAGCCCTTTACTGCTACGGATTCGCTCCCTGACGCCTACGAAGGTGCCCGTGAAACACTCCTAGACGTGTGCTTATTCTTTAACCGGGAGGAAAAAAGCCTTACTGGGTTGTCGGGAGGGGGAGGGGCGAACTGCTCTAAGCACATGTGTCTGACCCTTGGTGGGCTCCATCTCCCTCTCCCTAAGGCCCGCGTGGGGGCACTGGGGCTATGAGATCGCCGTGGTTAAGCATCTTTTAATCGTCGGAGAATTTGTGTTGTGAGCACTAATGTGCAGGGGTTGATTAGCACCCCTGCCAAATGACAAGAAAAATAACCTAGAAAAGGCGCCGACGCTCACTGTCTTAGGGTTTCTGTCAGTCCGCGTTTTAGTTCTGTTTCGTTTATTTTCCGAGGAGGCGGTGGGGCTATTCTCTGGGGAGCGCTGTTGCCTGAGCAGAGGCGCTGGGTGTGGCCGGGGGACAGTGTGCAATGTGTCTAGAAGTAGAGTTTTCCCCGTCCACGGCGGTCTATCGGGAGAAAATACTCCACGCGGCAGGTGAGCCGTTGATTTCGTGGGGGGAGTAGTCGTGTGAACGATCCTTCTTGGGTTTTGGCCGAACGCCAACGGATTGAGTTCAATGATGACTTGGGGGTTGGGGGGGAGTGCAAATCGAAATGAGGAAGAAGAACCAGCTAGACGTGATGTCGGCCCCTCGCGGAGATGGCGGGGGCAATGAAACTTCCTGGTGTCGCCAAGAGCTTATTCCTCAGAACGACGGGACGTGAGGTCTAGGGTGCAAACTAATGAGGCAGTGGAAATTCACAAACAGACGTACGTCAGGGGTCAACAGGAGAAACGCCCGGGCAGAATACGCCAGAGGTAACACGGTAACCGACTGACTCATCGACCAAAGAATAGCCCTCGAGGTCGGGGCACGGGTTGTCTTTTCCCTTTGGGGTTGGGGTGGTAGAATACCTGGGGTAAGTGTGGGCGTGTACCGACAGTGAGAGAAAAAGCCGTTAAGAGCGTGCGCCCCAAAAGGGTATCAGGTTGGGTACGGATAGAAAAGCTGACGTCAGGCTCCGCGTTACGGCTGGTCCTCGCTTAATGCGGATCGGACCAGTGAACGCCCAGGATCGCAGACCTTTCGCAAAGAAAAAAACACAACGGAAGTCTCAAGAGCACCGCAAAGCGGCGAGGCATCGCCCTTACCCGACTTCGCATATCACGCGTAAGAGCTAACGGTCGAGCAATAAAGGCTAGAGGCCCGATACGGCGTTAATGACACTTATCGGGGACGGAAGTGCGAGAAAGAGGGACAAAGGCCAATCTGTTGTCAGAATCCAGACCTTAAGCGTCGGTCGGAACTCTACGCGACGAGAAAGACATCCTCCAAGCGTACTTTGTCAAGACCTCAGATGAGAACGTCCATTCAGGGTTGCTGCGGGGGGTTGGGCTTAAATTTTCACTCCTCACTCCTGTTGACATCTGTCATTCCATAACGAAAGCTCCTACTCGAAAAACCACCTAAAAATACAATCACCAGATCGGAAAAACAAAATAGGAAAAACTAGAGATCATTGCACTAAGTGAGCAGGGCGCAAAAAAGAGAAAAGGGCTCGAGGGTCTCAGAAAGTTGGTGAAAAAGGGCGGCTCAAGAAGCACTCAGGAACCAGACTGAGACGGCACCTACACCTGGCATGAAGGTCCTAACCGGACGACTCGAAGAAAAAGGAGCCGCCCAAAAAAAGGGGCGCTTCCTCAAAGGACCAGTACGAGTTCGACGACAACCTCTGAAAGCTAAACAGGGAAAGCAAGGGGCAACAATAGTGCGCGTGTAGGAGCGAGTATCGAGCCACCCCTCGATGAAAAGAAAGGGATCACCGCCTGAGGGATCGAAAAAAAAAAACATGGGGGCATGGGCGAAGAGTTACAAGAAGGAGCAATCATGAGGACCCTGGACGAGAAGGGAAGAACAGACCGAACTAAAACGAAGGGAACGATTCATGGAAGGGGAATTAAAGGTCACCTTAGCCAAGGCTATGTAGTTAAACAGCCTTACTAAAACGCAACTAGCGTCTCAGCCATCCCTTCTCATTGGTCCGGGCGACACTTCAAAACTTCATCAATCAAAATCCCGCACTACCCACCGGGTCGGGGGCCCCGCCCTCGGCCTCGTCGGACTACTAGACCCTCGTCCCATACCCAGTGCGGGTACCTCCAAACCCATAAACAAAACGTCAAAGCATCCTCAAAAATCACGCAGAGAGATCACGACTAAGGCACAGTCTGAGAGAAGAGCAAAACACACAATACGGTACATGGCAAGACTTTCACGAAGCACGGTTTCGGAGAACGACCCCCACCCGGAAGGTAGACCGACTCTACCAAGGAGAAAAGCTCACCTCAACATCTTAGTGAGACCGGACCGAGGACTTAAAACTGTGAAGAGTCACTACTCTCGCAGAATCGTATTACACGGTCAGCATCTAACCCAAGTACGGCAATTTAGTAAATGTCCTAACAGGTCGTACATACTCACGTTTTTTCATTTACCTCTTTGTGGAGGCTTTAATCAAAGTGCTTCGAAGGACAAAAGCGCCGCGTCCTTAAATCATCTCTGTTCAAATCCTGCTTGGGTTCCACCCGGACTGTCTCGTCAACTAGGGGGAGCGGCGTGAGCCCTTTTTATACAGTAACGAATCCTGTTCTCCTGGTCCCTGGACCTCCCCCTTGAATAAAACCGTATACGCCATATTGGGTGGGTGTGGGGGCCCCGCAGTATGTTGGCTAATAAATGATCTACCCAAGGGGCCACCAAAAGAACCTCGCTAGGTCCTAGGAACATATAAATTGCGTTCAATAGGGCTAAGAAAAAAAAAACGACTCTCTTTGATGGGAACTAGCTCTTATGAATAGTCAGGAAGAATACAACTTATCTGACGGGAAGCACTAAACAACAAAGGGGAGAGACATAAACTCACGCAGCATTCGGACAGAAGTCGAAGGACCCTGTCTCTCAACAAACGAGAACTAATGGAAAAAGAAGCCGTCACACTCAGGGGGCACGTTGCGAAGGCTGACCAAAAGCCTTCCGCAACCTACAAAGGGCAACTGAGAAGAAAAGCAGAAAAAGAATCTATCAAAAACACAACGGAGCATTACTACAGAAGAATGAGGCGTGGACGGACGGTTATTTGCCGCATTGGAACGGGGTGGTACGGTGGAAGGGGAAGTCGGTGGTGCCCCTTCTCCTGGCCAGATGCGTGGGGCCGGCCTCTTGATCTCCTCGTCTTTGGATCGACCGGTGACCTGTTCGTACTTTTCCTGTAGGGAGCTCATCTGAGGGGTAGGACTTTTAAAACTGAGCGCTAGGGTCTAGTTTTGAATGGTTCAGAGACGGTGTAGAGGCAGAAGTCTTTGACAAACAGTAGGTTGCCCTATCGCACGACATGCTGGCGTCGGGTGAGTGTGATCCCCTAGGAACAAGGAAGGGGGCTTTTCGTGGATGCGGATGTTCGCGCTGTTGTGAAGTTTGCGTTGTTCAGCCGGCGTTTAACCCGGCCGTGGGGCTTGGACGGCCGGGAATGGGCCTGGACGAGCGATGGGCGACGGATGGCCCCCCCTTACGGTGCGGAGGCGTCTCGCCCTCGCGCTTAAACCGGAAGAACCTGGGCACTCTAAGAATCTCTTTGAACAGGGAGGGGGGGGCCTGGGTAAACACCATGAACGTTCGGCGTCAAATAAAAATCTGCACCACCGGGCACCACGGATCCAAGGGTTGATTAGTAAAAAAAAACCCAAGTCCGTCCTTCTGGGTGGGGAAATTGTGGGAAAAACTTTCTCGATCGAGACTTAGGCAAGAGGGACTGGGATTGAAAACATTGAAAGGAACGCTAAATGTGTAAGTGTTGGCGGTTACGGTGGGGCGACGCTCACTGAACCTTTTTGGGGAAAGGAAGTTTAACCTGACATGGGCAGAAGAGAAATGGGGGGAAGGCGGGGGATCGGGGGCGATCTGAGTCGCATGCTCATGAACCACATCGGAGAGTTGGAGTAGTTAGTGCTTCAGGCCATTTCAGTCCTAGCCCGCATGATTTATGATTCTTACTTCTGTAAAGAGTAGGTTTGGTGGGCCGAATGTGTTGAGGGAATTTGTCATTGCGCACTATGGAAGTAACTTTCCGGTCAAAAAGGATAGGAAGCGCTCAGTGGGATGCCGCGAGGCGAATATTTGGGGGAAATACGTCAGGAAGAAAGGGAGGTATGGGGGGTGCGCCGAAGAAAAAGGCAGGGAGAAGACAAACGGAAATACATAAAAATCCGGAAGGACAGCTGTGGCACGGTCGTGTGAGAGGCGGGGAGGGCGAGGGACACGGGAGGCAGGCGTCTTACAAGTTCTTGTAGAACCGGGTCTGCACACTTTCGAAGGAATTACGAGCGTTCGCGCCGTTCTTTCCTAAAATTCTTCAAATCTGTACTCATCGTCTTGGAGTATACCGGGGCGGCGCTGGCCAGACCTCAGTTTCTGGTCCCCCTTCCTGTTTGAAACCGCATGATCAGGGTGTATCAAAAAGTCGGCGACTAACTCAGTGCTTTCCTGATTGATAATCCACGGGGATAGTGTCTGACGAAAAACAGAGCCATTGTTGATTCGACTCGACCGGTGCAAACTGTCAGAAATTTTGCCCCACTTTAGGTGCGGGTCCTGGGCCGGGGTCGGGGCTACGTGCATTTCAACGTGTTAAACGATGAACGTCAAGGACCCTCGGATTTTTTCGCCTGATCCAAGCTGATTACGAAGTTGAGGCTAAAGTCTGAAAGAGTGTTCTTCCTAGTTTAGTACTTCCATAGAAGTGAAACATTGCGGTGTACTGGAGGTTGAGGAAAGAGGGTCTAATTCTTGCGTTTGAAAAGTCCCCGCAATTATCACGCCTTCTTATAGAAAAAAACCTTCCTCACGTCCCATATCGCAAGAGACCTGATTCCTTAGAATCACTATTGGCAATTGAATCGGTGGTGGGATAATAGCGAGGACGAACGATGCCTACCACGAAGCTGCTTAAGGGCAGCAGGTTTGAGGTAGTTGTGACAGTTGTACCATATTTCCGAGGGCTCGCTAAAAAAGGTCATTCACTTATCCGACAAAATAACGGACCTGCTTTGTTTTAGATCGACGTTTGCTCAGCTCCTTAAAATTACAAGCCCGCGGTCAAGCGTCCATGTTGCGTTTCCGATTCCGGTAACGTTATCTCTATTGAAGTGTCTTAACTACCCGGCCTATAAGAGGAAAGTTCAGGGATGGTGGGTTGAGAATTATGCACGGAAGAATGCGCTCAAAGATGGTCAAAGGGGGCGCAGAAATCGAAAGCACCAAAGAGGCAATGCGGAAGAGTTCAATTAACACGCGTTTTTAAATATCCTAGACTCATTTTTTGGCGCTGCAGTCAGGGTTCAATTGGGGGGTCGGCATGACGGGGCCTCGGCAAAAAGAACCATTACCAGAAGAGGAAACTTGCCCGAGAAACTCGTGACTCGCTATCTGAGGTTGGGTTGAAGCGGATCAGCGAAAGGTGGCTGGATAGGGTAGGTGTAACATGGGGGTGTCCTCAGGGGAGGGTTAGTGACGAAGCTTCTCTTAGGATTGCCCGGAAAATCGCTGGACCGGCAAGGGGGTTTGACTGAAACCGGAGGAGAGGAGTGAGGACTGGGGAAACGACCAACAGTGGACAGGACGGAGTCGGCGTCCTCCCGCCTCGAATACCTGGGGGGAAAAAGGGACTGAGAGGAGACACAATTCATTGCCAAAGTATTGGCTGTTTGTG
>Ga0179593_1564273_pt1 | contig 18836 bp, 22 predicted proteins | sample CZODoug2_1_08_16_FD_185931 | JGI IMG/M metagenome (GOLD analysis project Ga0179593, IMG submission 185931) | Vadose zone soil fungal communities from Angelo Coast Range Reserve, California, USA - CZODoug2_1_08_16fungal (PacBio error correction) | ecosystem: Environmental > Terrestrial > Soil >...
AAGAGGAGGAGGTCTGAAAAAAAAAGGCAGAGCAGGGAAGAGTCCTTAGATCAATCGAAAGAAAAGTTTAAGGCGGTGGAGGGGGGGACCCTTCTTCTCTTGTGGGTCCAAGAAAAAATAAATAAAATAGGGAAAAAGCCCGAACGAACGGAGAAGGGAAGAGTCGGGCCGGAAAAAAAAAAGATGGAAACTTCTTTTCATCTCAGAAGTACGAGATCAAGGGGAAAGAATATACACCAGTAGAAAGGATAGGCCTCAAGGAGGAGGAACTTTCCCGCCTATCATGTAGGAGGAGGGGTATATCCTTTTTTGAGAAAGGAAGACATGAAGGAAAGGAGGAAAGAAAAAGTACATTCTATACACGGCAAGAGTATTGACTCATTCTTTATCCGCCGGAGTAAAAAAGGAGGTTGATACTTTTTTAAAAATAAAGGAAAAAAACCGTCCCGAAAGAGGAGGACTCTCGCCTGTGAACCGGGGGGAAAGTCTATTAACCTGGGAAGAGGGAAGGTACTCATTACGTCCCATAAAAGGAAAAATACGATCCGGAAATGGAAGATGAGCCCCGTTGTAGAAAAGGGAGGAGGGGAAGGGAGTTCCTCCTACGTCAGGTAGCAAAGAGAAGGGCACCAGGTCGTATCTCATCCACTTTCGGTACGGGAAAAAGAAGGGGAGGAAGGGATTAAAAAAGGATGCGGAGCTCACTTCTTCTGGCCGTTGGCGAGAAAAGGGGTGGGGAAGGAAGAAAGGCCTCACCAAGGTTACGGATCTAGGACTCATCGCGGAAGAAGGAAAAGGCCCTTCCGACCTTGTCGTGGTGGGGGTGAATGGAGACCCGACAGGTCATAGAGAAGAAAAATCCCTCTCAAGCAGCTAGGGAAGGAAAGGGGCCTCGCACATTCCGTCTACGAAAGGAGGGGGAGAGTCTCTTCTTGTAAGAAAATAGCGGTTTCGGGAGAGGGGAAAAATTCCCTCCGCTTATGAAGGAAGAGGAAAATAGGATATTCTCCGGGGGGAATAAGTACTTTGGGAGAAAGGAAGGGGGGAAAATCCTCCCTTCCCAAACAGGTAGAAAATACCGGGAGGGGGGGAAGAATAATATCTCTTCTGCCAAAAAAAAAAGAAACGGTACTTAAAAAACATCTTTCTTTATCAGGAAGCAAGAGAAGAAAGGGGGAAGGATCTTCTCGTCGATATGAGGAAAAGGAAAAAAGGAGACCTTGCTGCTTTATCTCGTCTCCGAGAGAAGGGCGTCTCAAAAAAGGGGGGAGGTCTCCTTCTGCCCGGTAAGAAAGGGAAAGGGGGGAGAGGTGCAATCGTGTACACTGGAAGAAAAAATCGGATGGAGGCGAAAAGGTGGGATACTGGGGTCAGGAACCCGTCAGGAACGAGCCAAGGTCTTTATACGAGACTGGCGTCGTGGAAGATAGGACAAGTCGTCCATCTTCGGGCCGCGGCCGGAAAATGTCCAACTCAGGGAGCGAACTCTGGGCGCCAGGAAAGGGAGTAGTTTCCGTAGGGGAAGAGGCTGACCTCCATTGGAGCATAAGGGGGGAAGGAAAAGTCTTAAAAAAAAAGGGGAAGGGGGGGGGAGATCTCCCATCGCGTGAAAGGAGGAGGGGGATGTCTATATGGGAGGGGGAGGCCTTCTCTCGGTCGGAGAAAATGGAGAGGTCTCATAAAGGGACGAGCGAAGGGGAAGAGGGAGGGGTAGATCTTCTTTGTACCCCTAAAAGGTTGGTCCCTCCCCAGCATTACCGAAGGAAAAAAAAAAAAAGCAGCTAAGAGAAGAAGGGGGAAATTTACGTTGAGGCCCGCGAGCGAGGGGGGGTCTCCCTACGACGAAACGTGAGAGGGGAAGGAGGCAAGACCCTCGCTTCAGCTCTGGGGGAGAGGATGAGTTATAGAAAAGGAGGGGGGAAGAGAGGTGAGGAAGTTCTCTTATGTCCAGCGACGTGGAAGAAAGAAGTGTAATCTCTGAAAGTAAGGAAGAGTTCTCCTGGGCCGCTTCAAAAGGCTCCATTACCGGCCGAACCGCAAAGACAGAGATGAAGCATCTTAAGGAAAGAGATAACGTAAGACTTTAGGAAAGTGAAGGGGCGCCTTTGTCCTTGCCAGGAAAAACGCTGGAGCTCCGACTCGGGGGGGGGGTGACAAGGACTCTCTACTGCCAGTGACCCTGAGGAAAAAGAGCTAAAGAAAGAGAGAAGTGGATTAACTCCGCTTGCCAGGAGGGGAAAAAACGCTCTCCGTAGAAAGGGAGGTAAAATATCTATCACGAATTATAGAAGGGGGGGGGAAGACCGACAAATAAGAAAATCCACCTACGCCGCTCGGAAACAGTAAGGATAAGCTCAGGGCTGGAAACAATGAAAGTAATCTCATGCTAAAAGGGGAAAGAGCCTAGTAGGCGGTTGTGCCGGAAGGGTCCCGACTTGTAGTCGAGGTGGTCGAACGGAAAGAGGAAGGTAACTCGACCGGAAAAGAGAGCCCTCGAATTACGAAAAGGGAAAAGAGGTTCAGTGGCAGGGGAAGGGGCAAAACCTCCGCAGCCACTAAGAATAGAATCAAGAAAAGAGAGAAGAGCCTTATCTTCATGGGAGGGGGAGGGAAAGAACGTTTTTTCCATTTCCACCAAGAAAGAGGCAGGGCGGGCTGTCCGGGCGTACTTCAAGAAAAGGAAATGAAAAAAAAGGAAGGGGAAGCCTCGTTCGACAAAACCCACCTCGGGGGGAAGCCGGGGGGGGGGACACTTGATCGAAAAAAAAGAAGAAATCAGGAGGGCAGGGATCAAGCCGCGCTTGTCCCGGCCGAAGAGAGGGGGAGGAGATCTACTTCCTAAAACCAGAAAGAGGAAGGATGTAGAATACGGAAAAAAGGGGGCGGGGAGGACGTTCTTCCGGTTAGGAAGAAGAGGATTTCCCCTACTTTATCGACCTGAAGGGAAAAAATAGGAAAGAACGTTAATCTCCCCTATGGGGGGAAGAGGGGGATTCAGGGCCTGGAAAGGGGAAAGGATTATGAGAGGGGAGGGGGGGAAAACTGCCCCCTGGCCGCCGAGGCAGAAAAGAAGGGAATAATTATTCGAAGGGATCGCAAAAAGAGGAGGAGAATGAGGTTCTTGGAGGGGGAGGAAATGAAAAGAGGCCCAGTCTCACCGCGTCCCTGAAGGGGAGGAGGAAGCCTTATTCCTGAGTCCTCGCTCAAAGAAAGGGGGAATCCCTCTACCTTACCGAACAGGCCGCGAAAGAACCAGTCGAAAAGAGAGATCTACAACTTAGGATTAATGCGCAGGGCTGGTCGAGGGGAAAAGAATCTTTCGACACCGAGGTCCTAGAAGAAAAAGGAATGCCAATAGGGGAGAGGGGAAAGGGAGAGGAAGGGAGAGCTTTGTATCTCACGAGAGAGAAAAGATAATGCTTTCTCTCTAAACCACCGGAAAGAGAAAGAATAGGAGGGGAGAGAGTCTTCGCGAGCGAGAAAGAAAGGAGAAAGGGCTCCCTCGCGTTTGTAAGAAGAGAATTAGAAGCCATCTCTCGCAAAGAAAGTGGCCGAAAAAAAGGGAGGCTTTTCTGTGAAGCCTTCCCCCTGGGGGGGGAGAGATGGCGGTCCTCCTACAGAGGCCAGGCGACAGAAAAGGGGAGAGCCGCGGACCGGCCGGAAGGAAGAGAGTCCTCGGCGAGCTGGCCGAAATAAAGGTCGACCCGAAAAAAAAGAGAAGAAGTACAGTTGGAAAAGAAAATGACCCTCATTCCTCCTGAAAGGAGGGAAAAGAATCTTCTGAAGAGAAAAAAGGAGAAAGAGACTTAATTCTACGTAGAACGTAAAGGGGGAAGGTACATCCGAAAAAAGAGGGGGGCTCTTGTCTCTCGCCAAGAAGAGGGGGAACATCCTCATTTCGCATCGCAGGAAAAAAAAGGAAAGTCACATCTCGACGAGCCGAAAGGAAAAGGAGATATAAACTTCTGAGAGAAAAGAGAGGAGGAGGCCGTTGTACGACAGGGAGAGGGGGGGAAGTTTTCGACGGCTCTAGAAAAGGTAAACGTTCCCTGTCACACGTACTGGGAAAAAAAGGAAGTGGGGTCTGGAGGGGGGGAGGGAAATCCTCGAGGCGAAAAGGAAAGAGAAAAAGGGACTCCTTCGGGTTCGCCGGTGGAGGAGGAAAGACCCCTACTGCGCTGGAAGAGAGAGGGAACCATGGGCCGGAAAAAAAGAAAGGAAAGGGACTGTCTCCCGTCCTGGGCCACGGCAGGAGGAAAAGAAGGCTTCTTTTGCGGGGCCTCGAAGGGGGAAAAAAGGCTACCTTTCAGGTCTACCTGAAAGAAGGAACCCAGAATGGGAAAGTTCCTTTCCTCGCCCTTAACCGAAGGGGAAGGGGAAATACCCCCTTGCATTGAAGTCGCAAAAAATAAAGAAAACCTCCATGCAAGCCCGGGCGTAAAAAAGAGGAGGACACGTACAGGAAAAAAGAACTCAATTGGCGCTCTACAGAAGAGGGGGTTCACCTGAAGGAGAAGTCCTCTCTCCGCTGCAGGGGGCGTCCAAAAAAGGAGGGTAAAGTCTTTCATGTGGACCTAATGAAGGGGTTCCTTAAGGAAAGGAAATGGGGGGGAACGCCTTTTCCATAAAGGGGGGTACACGGAGGGAAAGAGCCCTCCACTCGCCCGGCGGGGGGCGTAGGTCCTTTAGTTGTGTCCACCGAAAAAAGAAAGAAAGGAAGGAATCTTTCGCCTCCTGAGAAAAAAGAGAAAGGGGGAACGTTATCGCCCTGGGCGTCGTCGAAAGAAGGGCGTCTTCGCCTACCTGTTCCGGGTCGAGAGAAAACTGTTAAAAAAAAAAAGAATCGGGCAGAGCTCTAAAGGGGGGAGAAGGGATCATCCTGGTGGCGGTCAGAAAAAAGGGAAAGGGGGATCTGACGAGGCGAGCGGACAAAAAGAATGGGTGAAAAAGAAAACGGCGGGAGGTCACTAGCACGCGGGACGAGGAAAGGGGAAAAAGGATCTTCTCTGACCCAACCCGATCCGAAAGGGGGAAGGAGAAAAATCCTTCCACTGGCCCGCGAGGAAGAGACCCGGGACTGGAAGGAAAAAGAGTGAGGGAAGAATCTAATCTCTCTCACCACAACAAAGAGGAGGGAGTCTCACTCTTTTCTTGAGGAGGGTCGGCCACGCGGAAAACAAAAGAAAAAAGGGACTCTCCGGAATCTACCATCAGAGATAAAAAAAAAAGGGGGTGCACTAGAAAGAAGGAGAGGGGAAACGCCCTCCTCGTCCCTAAGGAATTCTCGTACCGCCCGCCGGAGGAAAGATAAAAACCCCAAGGGGGAGGGGAAGGGAAGGGCAGTTTCAGAGAAAGGACGCGTGGCCTACTCTCCCACCATATTAGGCGAGGAAAGAAGAGTCCTCCTTCTCGGTGCGGTGAAAGAGAAAGGATGACATTTCTTCTGAGGGACCGGGTTTAGAAAAAAAGAGAAGATCTATAAAAAGGGAAAAAGGTCTATTTTTCCTTACGAAGGGGAAGGAGAAGCCTTCGTCGGGCGGGAGGGAGGTGGAAAAAGAATTCTACTCCTTCCCCGCCGGTACAGAGAGAAGAGTTACAAGAAAAGGGGGAAGTCTATTAACCGTCGGGGAGAAAAAGAAGTCCCACTGATCATTTAGAGGTAAGAGACAAAAAAAAATTTCTTCACTGAGAGAAAGGGGTGAGAAGGGCTGGAAGCCGAAGGGAGAGAAAAGGGAGAAAGAGGGCAGCACTTCGGTAACGGGGAGAAAAAATTTCTCCGTTCGAGGGAGACGTCCCCGCTCGGCAAAGAGAAAGGGTTAAATTTTGAAGGAAAAAGGTATTCCCTCACCCAGGCCCGACCAGGGAAAAAAAAGAAGCCTCCCATGCCCACGCCAGAGGGAAGGGGGGGAAAAATTATTTTTTTTTTGTTTGCGAAAAGTGGAAACAAAGAAAAGAAAAGTCTCATCCGCTCGAGGCAGTAGAAAGTCTCTTGCCCAGGCCGGCGACAGAACAACGGAGAAAGTCTCTTTTCGCGGCGGGGGAGGGAAGAAGAGTGGCGGAGAGGCTCAAAAGGAAGGCCTTCTCCAGCGTCCCCTAGGAAGGGGGAAAGAAGCGTCGTGTCAAACGAGGAAAAAGGAAGTTATCCTCCCGGCAACACGGAAAGGGCCTAAAGGGGAAAAAAAAAAACTACAGCAGTACCGTCGTAAAAAGGAGAAATTATCTTCCAAGCATAGATCGCCGCAGAAAGAGGCTCTTCGAGATGATGAACGAAAGTTGAGACAGGATCCTCGATCAAAAAAAAAAAAGGGTCTCGAGGCCGAGCGCCCGAAAAAAAGGGGGGGGAAAGGAGTCTTCTCCCCGTTCCCAGGACGAAAAAAAAAAGTTGAGGAAGGAAATCGCTTTCGCGAACGCCTTAAGGGGGGGGAAAAGTACCCGGAAGAAAAAAAAAGGACTTCTTAATACTAGCTGTCGTAGGGGGGGAGAGGGTGACCATCAAAATTCTTCGTCTTGTCCTCGCCGACTTCGCCCTCTGGGCGAACAGGAAACGTTCCGGCGGTCGAAAAAGGGGAAACTCGGGGGGGGTTGGCATTCGGCCGGACAAAGAAAAGGAAGACGCCCAGCGGTGGCAGCATGCGATGGTCTAAAAGATGAGTACCAGGAGGAAAAAGCAGCTCGCGAAGACGAAAAAAAAAAAAAGAGTTCTTAGTAGAAAAAGGAGGTACCCAAAGAAAAAAAGGAGCTTCTCGCTCGCGGCGAGAAGAGCCCGCTCTAACATGCCGGGGAAAGAAAGAAAAAAGAGGTTGCCATTGAAGGGGCGAAGGTTTCAAGAGAAAAAAGAGACCATCCCGCGCAAGAGGTTTTAGATCTCGCCGTTATAAAAAAAAAAGGAAGAGTGGGCATCGCCTTGCGGCGGCCGGGGGGGTAGAGAAGAAAAAAAAATCTGCCGCGGCGTCCGCGAACAAAAAAAGGGGGAAGAGGTTCGCCTGTGCCCGTTCAGAAAACAAGGAAAGCCTTCACGAACCCGCATGGAAAGGGGGGCAGGACGGGGAAGAGAAGAAAACTTATTCTTTATGGCCCGACAAGGAAGTCGCTGGGGCGGACCTCGTAGAGGGTCTCCGACTCGAAAAAGGGGGGGAAAGCGAAAGGCCCAGAATGAACCTCCGGAAAGAGAGGCTCTCTCACATTCAGGTCGAGACCGCGGGGAAGCCCAGCCGAAGAAAAGGGAGGGAGAACTAATTATGGAAGGCCCTGAAGGAGAGCTACTCATCCCACAGAAAGCCAAGAAAGAAAGAATCGGAAAGGGGGAAGGGAGGGAAAGGATCACATTCTTCAAGGAAAAGAGACATTATCGGTGTGCCGGTCGGAGGGGATGATTAGTGGGGAATCTCTTATCTCGCCGACCTGGGAAACGTTTTGCTCAGGGCAAAAGGGGGGGCGAAGGCTCTCAATTACTAAAACAACAATCAGAGTTGCAAAAAGGGGAGAGGGAAACCCCGCCGAAGGAAGGAAAAAAGTTCATATCAATTATCTCAAAAAGGGAGGAGAAGTACAAGATATGAGATCAGAAAAGGGGCGATGTGGAAAAAGGAAAGGGAGTCTTTCTTTCCCGTGAAATGCTAGGAAGAAAAGAAAAATGAGAACACCGTTGTCTAGGGCAATGGAAAGAAAAAAGGGGTAACCAAAAGAAGGGGATCTACCGTCACAACCGCTACTCGGGGAGAGGTCAGCCTTATCATAAAAAGGAGGAGAAAGCCTGCGCTTCTGAAGGTAGGTATGTTTAGGAGTAGAAAAAGCTTCCTGTACCACAGGGAAGGCAGAGAAAATTCTTGTATCTGCTACTGGGGAAAAAGTCTACGGCAGGGAGGGGGAAAGGACTGCACGAGGGGGAGAGACTAAGGTGATCGGGGATAACCCTATTTCATCTTGCCGTCGGGAAAAAATAAAGGAGGCGCCTATTCGGAGAAGAGAGAAACAACAAGCCGGAAAAGAAGGGATTAGTCTCATGATCGGCCACCTTCAGAAAAGAAAAAAAGGGGGCATTTTCTTGTTCGTGCCGGGCCGGAGGAATCTCCATTCGCAAGAGGAACGGGGGGGAGAGGGAGCAAGAGTCCGAGAAAGAGGGGAGGAAGAAGGGCCATCCTCTCCCTGACCGACAGGAAAGGAAAAGAAATTTACTTTCTGTTCGTCCTGGTATGGAATACAACTTCGCCGAGGGAAGAAAGTATCGGAAAAGGAAGAGAGTCGGAAGGGGGGGCTCCTCTAGGGCCTAAAAAGAAGAATCTACCGCTCACGTCGGCGAAAAAGGTTATCTCCCTCGAGCGAGAGAAAAAAATTCTTGCGCGGGGGGGAAGACCGTCTCTACTACGCCTATAAGAAAAAGGAAAGGGATTCAAGGAGAAAACCCATCGGTTGTCCGCCGCGGAGCAGGAGAAAAAAAGCGCAGCATCCTCGCCTCTGAAAAAAGAGGGAAACTTCGCTGGAGGGGTCCGCAAAGACGGCCTAGGAAGAAAGAAAAGCCTTCCCCGGTCGAGCGCGAAAAAAGAGGTTCTCGCGAGGCCGGGCCGAAGAAAGGAAGGAGGACCAAAAGCTGGAAGAACAAACAAAGCAAGGAAAAGGGAGGGGGGCCTGGACTCAGCCTCCTGACGGCGTTCGGAAAAAAAAGACGGACAGTTCTACACTAGAACCTATCCTAAGGGGAGAAAAAAGTCCTGGAACGTGGGGGGAAAGGAGATTCAAACCAACGGAGGTGCGCTCTGCAAAAGAGAGAGATCCATCCGCAGGTAGCAGAAAGGAAGAGGAATCATCTCTACGAGCCGATCAGAAGAAAACCGAGGGAGAAGAAGCACTAAGCTGAAGAAAAGGGGGAATGTCATTGTGCCGACGAGCTCAAAAAAAAAGAAGGCCCCTTTCTCCGTGGAGGGAAAGGGGGAGGAACCGGCCTTTTTCGGCTGGCCATCGCGGGAAGAAGAAGCAAAACCTACGGAGAAAAGGTTCTCCAGGGTTGTCCGACTCAAAAAAAGAAAAGTCCTCTCCTCTGCGCCGAGGGGGAGAAGGGGAGAAAGCATGTTGTCTCTCCCGCGATTGGGGAAAAAAAGGGGCACGACTGAAGAAAGGAAAGAGGAAAGGGGGCTTTTTCCAGTAGCGCAAAAGCCTGCCCCCCCACAACCTCCTGTAGCACCGGGAAAAAAGGGGTCTCTGCTGCCGTTCCTCGGAAAAAAGGGGGGAGTCGACCCGGAAGAAAATTGCTGCTCCGAAAAAAGCTTCGTCAACCGACTCGATAAAAAGAAGGGAGGAGGTCTGCCTCCGTACCGCAAGTGGAAGGGCACCTGGGAAAGAAAAAAAAAGGGGCTGTTTCGACCCCCTGGGCCTCCAGGAAAAGTAGATCCATTCGGGGCAGGTGGAAAAAAGGAAAGGGGGGGAAGTCCTTACTACCGGCTTGGAAAGAAGATGAAAAAAAAGAAACTCCCTTCTTGTACTCGGACGGGGGGAAGGGGGGGGGGCCCCCCCCTTCTTCACCCGCCCTCCCTGAAAAAAGGGAAGAAGGCTTCATACTTCCATCGAAAGGGCAAAAAAGGCCGTCCGAGGAAAGGAGCCTACCTTTTCCGGGTAGAAAGAGAAAGGGGTTCCCTTTTCATCCTTAATCGGAAAAAAGAAAAAAGAACTCATTAAGGCGGCCGGGAGGGGAAAAATCAGCAGGTTGGGAGAGTTCTCGACGAGGCGGAGAGAGAAGAAAAAAATCTCTGGGTGCAGTCCGACCGCGGGGAGGCCCCGTCGTGGCGGGAACCGAGAAGTCACGCGGGGAGGGGGAGGAGGGGGGAAAAGTGGTCCCCACCGCCTTCCACGGGACAAAAAAAGGGAAAGACGCTCCCTGTCTCGGGACGGGGGGTCGAAAAGGAGGTCTACGAATCGAATCTCTCTCACAACACACAGAAGAGCAACCGATTAGGGAAGGGAGAGGGGCCCCGTCCCTCGCAGTTAGCGCCGGAGAAAAAGAAGAGGGCTTTGTGAAACGGGGGAAGAGAGGTGTGTCCAGCGCGTAGTCGAACGTCCCGCGAAGGGGAGACGCACTCTTCTGCCGGACCCCAGAGGAAAATCTTCTAGGCTCGATCAACCTGACCTGTAAAAAGGGGGCAAGTCAGGAAAAGAAGGGGAGTGCGCGTGCCCGAAGGAGGGGGAAGGATTTATCCTGGTTTGTCGACCCGGAGGGAAAAGAAGAAAAAAGGAGGTTGCCTGATGAAAGACCTAGGAGGGAAAAGAGTCGTCCGCCGGCGGCGGGCGTGGGAAAAAGGAAAACTTTTTTGGCCCACTCACAGGAAAAGGAAAGCCGGGCGCGGGGGGAAGACAAGGGCCTCGGAGAGGGGGGAAGTTCCCACTGAGCATTTAGATGGACTGCCCCGAAGAAAGAAGGAATGGGGGCTTCCTTTAGTCGCCCCGTGAGAGAATGGAGTCAGAAAAGAAGGGAAAAGGCGTATCTCATCCACTTGCGGTACGGTGGGGAAAAGTCGCCTTTCTGATGAGCAGGGAAAAGAGAGTCCTTGTCGGAGCATAAAAAAAAAAAAGTGGCGGTTCCAGGGAAGGAAAGGGAAAGGTCTAGTAAACTGGCACCGCGAAGAAAGAAAGGGGGGAGGGTACATTATTTTGTGTTGGGGGGGGAAAAAAGACATGTCGGGACTCGAGAAAGCCCAGAGTGAAGGAAAGTAGGTCGTCGTGCCACTGCCGCTGAGGAAGACCTCTCTTGAGAGCACCTGCGTGAAGAAGGAAAGGCGCCAGAGGTCGAGGAAAGCGCTCGAGAACGTGACACCCCCTGCGGAGGCCGGGGCGGAAAAGGGAAAAAAGGAAGGGGGGGGGAAAAAGGGGAGAGGTTCCCGAAAAGACGGGGGTCCAAAACCTTCTCTTCCAGGACCTTGGGTGGAACCGAGGGGGAGAAGGAGGTCTGTCCCCCTTCCAAAAAGGAGAAAACCCAAAGCTAGGAAAGAGAAAAGCTTGCTGATCGGAAGGGAGGAAAGCTATTTTCTCGTCGGAAGAGGGGGGGCCATAATCTCTAAGGGAGCGGAGTCCTTGTAAAGAAAAAGCGCCAAAAGAGTGGTGTGCATCGGTAAGGAAAAGGCGAGGGGTGATCGTGGTACACAAAGCCGACCTCGGGGGGGGAGAGAATCCTGTCGGCGCTGCTGTCAAGAAAATCAAAAGGAAAGGGGGCTTCGTGTTCGCCAAAAAAAAAAGTTCGGCCACAAAATCGGCCTTGAGGTTCCAGGAGAAGAGTCGCGAACGAAAGGGAAAAGAATCGCTCTACCCGTAAAGGGGGGGGGGGGGGGGACGGCTTACCGCCAGTGGAGCAGGAAGAAGTACAAAGAGAAAAAAAAGTTCCTCATGCGAGGTCTGGGGGGGCTTCGAAGAAAGAAGGAGGAGGACCCCCGGATGGGGGAGGACGCCAAGGGGAAAGAGACCCGTCTAATGCTCGGCGTAGTGAAAAAAGGTCGCTCGCCAGCAGGGAGAAGTCGATCCCAGGAAAGGAAAATGAAGAAAGGGGAAGGACGTTGAGGAAGAAATGTACCTCTCGTTGGAAAAAGGGAACGTTCAGCAGAACAAAAAAGGGAGGGCTCGTTTATAGAAAAGGACGAAAAAAGGGGGAGTTCTCGGCATGGGAGGGAAAAAAGGGGAGAGGGAAAATCTTACGTTGCCGAGCGCGGAAGAAAGGGCGGAAGTCTAAAAAAGGGGGGAGAAGGGCCTCGTTCATCCCCAAGGGGGGAAAGACCTTTCACGAACCCTCCCCATGAATCAAAAAGGGAACGGGTGGTCCGAACTGCCTAACGGGAGGAGCCTGTGGGCCTGGCCTCCGAAAGGAGCCTACTCGTGCTACGACGGTAGGGGGAGAAGAAACGGGTTGAGGGGAAAGGGCAAAACCTATCACCTTCAGGTCGAGAGGGAGAGAGTCTACCCGTAAGCCCAGCAATGGAAGAGCTGGGGAACAGGGGGGGATACACTTCAAAGAAAAGGGGGAAAAACATCCTCCGCTCTTATAACCTACTAATCGCGGGAGAAAAGGCCGCGTTCATGGGGCACTGCGAAAAGAGGCGGTTGTTCCTGTCCGACCAGGGAAGGGGGGTTCTATTTGGTCGAACGGAAGAGGATCCGACCTTGAACTGGGGGGGGAAAAATCTCTAATTACGAAAAAAAGCCCCGAAGGGGCCGTTGGGGAAGAAAAAACGCAAAAAGGGTCCATTAATGAAAGATCTCCTCAAAAGGGGAACTTACCCTAGTATAGTTCCTTAAAGCCCTTGCGGGAAAAGGACACAACGTCCACATTCCAAAAAAGGTCCTTTCGTACTGAAAGGGGAAAGTTTAACTCGCACCCCGTTTTCGAGAAACTCAAACGAGAAAGAAACCCTATCCTGTTACAAAAAAAAGGGAAAACCTCTACTAGGAAGGAAAAAGGATCCTTAACGCGGTCCTTGGATATAAAAGACCGGAGGAGGGGGGGGAAAGCTCTACTTCCGGACCCCTGCCGGGAAGAAAGTGTCTCTCTACGTGGCAAAGAGACGTCATGGCGGGCTTCCGGGGGAAAAAAAAAAAGAGTTACGACAGAGGAAAAGGGGATCTCACGACGGGAAGCTAAAAGGAAGAAGGGGCCTTCCTCTCTTATGAAAAGGACTATTCGGAGCTCCAGCGAAAAGCCCCAAAAAGAAAGGGGGAGGAAGAACATCTAATTTAGGACGCAGGGATAGGAAATCGTCTGGTTCATTTTGCTTTTGAGGGGAAGGGGGAGGCTCTTATTACGAGGAAAAGGAGAAATTGGTAGCTCCGGAGAAGAAGAAAGCCTGTCCCTCCTCGACCGGGAAATTCACACGCAGGACGGTCTGTTCGGAGGGGCTAGATAGAAAAAGGCGGGTAGGGTGAAAATCTCGTCTTGCTACAAAAAAAAGGGGAGTGCCTCCACGTGGGGGAAAAGAGGTTCGTCGACCGCTCGGAAAAGAACATTGGGAGGAGAAAATGAAAAGAATCTCTCTACCAAAAAAAATCCTTCCTACTACGCCGAAGAGGGGAGGCGATCGCTCGAAGAAGGAAAAGCCTTTGTCCGCCCTCTAAAAAAGGGGGAAGCCATCTCGCAGCACCTCAAGGAAAAAAAGATTTTGCTAGCGAAGGGTGAACGCGCCTGAGGAGGGGAGGGACCATCCTACCTGCCGGCCCCGAAATACTTTCTGCCACGAGGAAAGGGCGTCCGGACGGCGAGTACAAAAAGCTCTTCCAAAGAGAAAAGGCATTTCTACCGACCGCAAGGAGGAAAAGGGACTCCCTTTGGGAGGAAGGGACTTTTCAAAGAATAAGGGGAGGGGGGGGGTCTTCCCTTCCTTCCGAAACACCTATCCGGCGCGGGGAAAAAATATGAAGAGAGGGCGCTCGGCCAAGAGAGATGAGAGAACGGTCGCCTCGCTCTGGAGTCCGAAGAGGGGAACCCGCGGCGATCTCCTGCGTCCAAAGCGGAGCCTGGGTAAACGACGTGGAAAAGGGCAGGGGGCCGACGAAAAAGGACGGAAAGTCCTGGCCGCGACGGGTGGTCCGGGAAGGAAGGGGGGGCCATCTCTGGCAAAGGGAGGAAAAAAAGAAAAAAGGCGAGGTGACGCTCGGGCCGGGGAAAAAAAAGGGACTTCAGAAAGAAAAGAAAAATCTTGGCGCCTCGACCGCCGCGCAAAGGAGGGGGTCTCATCCTGTCGCGTCATGTCACGAAGGGGGAGAGGGCGGTTCCCTCTCGGAATGAAGGAGAAGGACCGTCTACCAAAGGGGGAAACCTACATGTCGGCATGGCCGCGGGAAAAAAAGATAGCCTTTACCTTTTCGTCCGGGTGCTGTAGAAGGAAAAACTTCACTTACAAGGTGCTGCAGAAAAAAGGGCGTATGTCATAAAAGAAAGCGTCTCCCCGTACCGCAAGAAACCTTTCCGTAGATGAAGAGGAATCGGAGGCCGAAGTCAGGGGAACACAAAGGGGGAAGGTCGTTGCAGGTGGACATAAAAGAAAGGGAAGGACCTATCCTTTTTCCCGAAGGTTAAAAAAGAAAAATGCTTCGCGCACCGGAAAGAGCAAGGAGTCGCCGAGTGGGGGAAAAAGGAACGCCTTCCGTCGGCGCCTCCTTCGCAAAAGATCTCCCTGGTCGTACAGGGAAAGGGAGCTTCTCCTACCTGTTCCGTGGGTTTTGGTGGAAGACTCCCTTGTCATCCTGATAGGAGAAGAAGAAAGCCCGCGAAGTCGTCCGGGGAAGAAAGATTCCTGGGAAAAGGAAAAACGTTGCCGAGCTCGACGATGAAAAAAAAATCTTGACCCGGAAGTGAAAAAGGGGAAGGAATACGCGGTCTGAGAGGAAAAAAGGTCTCTGCGGTCCCCCGAAAGGGAAAAAACAGATCCTCATGTTCCCCGTGGGAAGAAAATCTTCTCCTGATGTTCTTCCGAAAAGGGGGGGCGACGGGGGAATAAAGGAGAATCTGAATCCTCTCAACAAGAGGTCGAGAAAAAGGGGGAATACGACCCCCGTCCCGCGCAGGGGAGAGAGGCCCCTTGGAAGGCGGTGGTGACCAAAAAAAAGGGGATAGTTTGTTTCCAGCAGCCTGGGAGGAAAACGTTATGATCCTCACCGCGTAGGGAGGAGGGAGGAGAACTTTCCGGGTCACTCCGCAGAGAGTTAAAAGGAAAGGCTCGCCGCCAAGGGAGACATTGCCCAAAAATTTCGTGGAGGGAGCCGGGTTGAAGGGGGCGACGAAAAAAAAAAAAAAACTACCATTGCTATCACGGCCAAAAAAAGAGGGGAAGGATGCTCCGCTGCAGGAGGGAACGGGTGGGAACGGAGGGGGGGAAAGGAAAACGCCTTTCCCCCGGTAGAAGGTGCACCTGACGGTCTCGTCGAGGGGGAAAAAGGAGAGGAGAGTCATTACTGCCCTGTAGCTTAGAAAAGGGAATCCCGAGGGGAAAGGAGAAGCACTTCTTCCTAAAAGAAAAGGGTCATGTCTCGCCCCCCTCTCTTCAGGGAAAAATTGCGGTACGGTCGCCGAAGAAAGAAATCGGAGAGAAAAGAGAGACTTGCTGAGCATCACAGGGGGGGGTGGGGGCGATCTTCCATGCCCTGGGGGGGAAAACCCTTCCTACCAGGTCCCTAAAGTCTGCGCAAGGGGGGAAACCTTTTCGGTGTACAGGAGGTTGGGATACCTGACATGTCGCGGAGAAAAAAAGCCCTATAGTGCCCCGCATCTACGCAGGGGAGGAAGGGAAACTGGAAAAGAATTCTACTAACTCGCGGGATGAAGGGTACGGAAAAAGTTCTCAGTATGGCTAGGAAAAAGAGGAGGTCGTTCTCTATCTATTCGCAAAAAAAGCATCGGAGGAAGAAAGGGCTTTTCTCCCGGGAGCCTAGGGGGAAAAGAGATTGCCCGCCGCAACGGAAAAAACCACGGGAGGAATATGGTATCCGAAAGAAGAACCGCCACAGGAGAACGTCAGGAAGGAGAGGAGAGGGCTTATCAGTCGGGATGACCTATAGAGGAAGAGGGGGCCAGAGCGAGGCGACCTGAGATCTCCCTGGAGCTCGAGGGACCGACCGCGAGAAAGAAGGGGTCGTCGAACCAAAAAAAAGATTTTATCGTTTTCACTGGAAAGGAGGCTGCAACGCCGGGAGAAGCCGCCCCGCTCAGGAACGACAAAGAAAGAGGTTTAGCGTAAAGGGGGAAAGAAGATTCGCGGGCGTGTCCTCGCCGGCCGTCCGAGAAGTCTGAAGAAAAAGGGCCTTCTGTCGGGGGGAAAAATCGTTCCTGGTCATGTAGGAAAACTCAAGGCGCCGTGAAAAAACGGGAAGGGGGAAAAAGGCTATATGGAAGGAGGGGGGGGTCCTTCTCTCGTGCGGAACCGCTCATCGCCGCCTTGGAAAAGAGACCTGAGGGGAGAGGAAGAAAACCCCATTTGTTCGTCGCGGGGGGGCTCTCCTCTCTGAGGAAAAAGAATCTCTACATGACGTCAGGGGGGAAAAGAAGAACTATGGGAAGGAGGGGGACCTCTTTGTCGAAAGGGAATCCTTCCGAAAGAAGAACCGGCGCTAAAGAGACTACTCAGTAAAGACCTGTCTGCGTTTGGAAGGAAGGTTCGTTCGGGAGCCTTACGTGGCCCCAGGGGGGAGAAAAACTCTAACACGCCCAAAAAGCGGTGAGCCTGGGCCGCGGAAAGCGCCGCCAGGCAAGCATTCGGAAAAAGAACTTAGGCGTATGGCCCAAAAATCGGCCGAAGGGGGCCGGGACCTCGTCGAAACCGGAAGAAAAGGGGAAAACGTCCGCGCGACGCCAGAAAAGGGAAAAAATCGTGCGAGGTCGAAAAAAAGTAGAGGAACGCCGAGCAAAGGAAAAACGAGGCTGCCGAGCGGGGTACACTGAAGTAGAGGAAGAGGGGGTCCGGAAGGAGACACGCGAGGGGGGAAAAGGGGGGATCTTCGCGTTCCGGATCATGCTGCGCGAGGGAAAAAAGAGTAAGCGGTTGGGGGAAAGGGAAAAAGGAGGAAAGGGTTGTCGAACGGGCTCTGGGAAGGACCCTCGACCACGGGTTCGATTCACCTCGATAAAAAAAGGGTTCATGTGCCGTTTGGGGAAAAAAAAAACATTACCGATCAGGAATCTCTCTCACAACACCAAAAAGAGGAAGGATCTTCATGGCCAGTGCTGGAGGGAGGGGGAAAAGTCCGAAAAGAGAAGTCGAGCGGCGCGAGAAAAAGTTCTGAGGCACAAGGGGGAAGCCCGTTCAAAAGACGATCGGGAAAAGCGACTCGGCGATGGAAGAAAGCGCCTGTTAGATCAGGAAAGGGCGGCTGGGGGGGGGGGGGGGGGGGGGGGAGGGACTACTTCCGGACCGAAAAAGTCCCTCTACTGGAAGGCTACTTGGCCCAGATCGAGAGAGAGGTCCTTTGAAAAAAATCACGCGGAGACTCTACGAAAAGGTGCAAGTAGAAGGGGAGAAAAAAGGGCATCTGTCCGTCGCGCGACCATCCGTCGTCGCCGAAGGGGGAGCCAGCCGTCTGGGAAGCCGAAAACGGAAAAGGGTCTAATTGATCGGCACCGTCATGGGGGGGAATTTTCTTGTTCGTGCCGGGGGAAGGGGAGGGGAAAAAAGGGAAAACGCTCGGGGAAAGGGGGGGGAAGGGGACTCCCTAACTCTCTCGTGTAACTTCCTCAGGCATCCGAAATAACCATTCCTCTGCAAAAAACGGTCTTTCGTCCTGGGGAAAAAGGGATCTACACTTCGAAAAGGAAGTTCCGAGGGAGAAGCGTCCGTTCGACACAAGCACGGCCGACATTGCCCCTCAGGAAAGCTATATTCAGAGAAGGGGAAAAGGGGGGTGTGAAAAAAATCTCTCTCCTAAAAAACCCTTTTTTTCAAAAAGACGACCCTCAAGGGAGATCTTCTTCTCTATCGGAGAGATCTCTCTTCCCCTAAAAGGAGGGGGAACTTCCGTCGGGAAACTAGAAAAAAACGCCTGCTGCCACTGAAAAAGGCTCGGCGGGGGAGACCCCCTGCACGATCTAAAAAGATCCGAAGTCTCCCCGATTTCGCTCAGAAGACACTAAAAGCTATGCCGCTGCCGGAAGGATAAAACCGTAACAAGAAAAGGGGAAACTTTTTTCTCGTTCCTTAGAGGGGGGGGTGTACATCATCCTCCCTGACAGGAGGGGAAAGGGGAAAAAAAAGGGGTACTTCCCGGCCTTCCATTGGTTTTGGTGGTTGAGAGAAAAAGCCCGTCGACGGAGAACGTCCCGAAATGCACCCCACGCGCGGGAAAAAGCCTCGCGCTCCAGGATCGAGAACAAAGAAAGGGCCCCGCCCAAAGGGCTCTACAGAGCCGATCGAAGGAAAAGTCTCCTGCTTCCGCCAGGAAGGGTACACGGTCCTGAAGACTAGTCTCTTAGAGACTCGTTAAAAAGGAAGGGCGGAAGGGGAGGAAAAAACTTCCTTTTCTTCTGGGCATCGAGGGGGGGGGCTCCCCTGCTCGCTCGGCGCAGAAAACGTGGGAAAAAAGAGATCACGTACCCGACGATAAACCAAAAGGAGACCTCTACGCGCGCCAAAAAACGAACAAAAACGAGGCAAAAAGGGCCTCGAGCGGTTCTCGTTCATGGAGCGGGGGAAAGGGAGGTCTCCCTCCCACCACAACCTCAGAGATTCCCGTGAAGAAAAAAAAAGGGTCGGCTTTTCTGCAACCCCCGGGCCTGAGGGTGCTTGCTCCTCAAAGAAGGGGCGAGTCCCCGACCGCGAGGGAAAAGAAAAGAAAAGCAATTTCTTCTCTACGACCGGGGGAGACGCTGCGTCGGGAAGAAGAGGCTTGTGTTCGACCACGAGAAAAAAGGCGAAAAACAGTCGGGGAAAGAAGGGAGTCCTGACGACGAGCGTGTGAAACCCTTCGGTTCCCACAAAGGGGGGGGGGGAACCCGTCGCGCCCGCCACTCAAAGGGTAGCATGAGGAAAAAACGCCGCCGCCGTCGGCGCCTCCTGAGGAAAGGGCCTTTATCGCCCTGGTCGTCGGAAGAAAAAAAAAAAAATCCTTGTCTTCTTCGCCTACAAGGGCCCTAACGAAGAAAAGACGCACCTCCCCAGAAGGAAAAAACCCCCATCAAAAAAAAGAAGGGAAGACCGCTCATCCTTTTTGCGGGAGGAGGAAGAAAAGGAGGAGAAGGGAGGGGGGGCCTTACGACGCTTTGCTTATCTCAAGGCACTCGTGACGAGGCGCTGAAGGCGTCGTACCCACCCATCCGCAGGGGGGACCCAGAAAAGAAAAAAAAGGAGCTTTACTTTTGCGACGGAAAAGAGTTCTACTACTCG
>Ga0179593_1457724_pt1 | contig 18835 bp, 21 predicted proteins | sample CZODoug2_1_08_16_FD_185931 | JGI IMG/M metagenome (GOLD analysis project Ga0179593, IMG submission 185931) | Vadose zone soil fungal communities from Angelo Coast Range Reserve, California, USA - CZODoug2_1_08_16fungal (PacBio error correction) | ecosystem: Environmental > Terrestrial > Soil >...
GGGTAGCGGAATCGAAAGGAGAAGCAAAGCGTACCGCTGAGAGCGGGGAACTTCCAGGTCCTCGGCGGGGTCGCACTATGCCTAAGGAAGGGGCCCCGTACGGTGTCGAAAAAAAAAACTTGAAAGTCCGACTTAGGGGGGGGGAGCAGCAAAGAAAGGACAAACCTACCAGTATTTATCTCCATGAGACGAGCTTTTGATAACTCCACGGTCGAGGGGGAAAAATCAAGAAAGGCTGAGTAAAAAAAAGAGGGGTCAGCTTCACGCTTTCTCACTTGAAGAAAGAGCGGATCCACAGTTAAAAAAGGCTCCGGTATGGAAGGCGAGGAATTTCAGAGCCGCCTGCGGGGGGAAACCCGGTCCGAGTAGCTCTCGGAGGCAAAAAAGTGGTAGTGTATCGCACATTTACGAGGGCGAAGAGGGGGGGGAGGGGGCGAAGTGGCCAGGTGAGAGGGCAGGACAACGTGAGGGAGGAGAAAAGGGCCGCCAACTCCTGTCTCTGGGGTGGGTCAGGGGACGTTTCTACCATCGCGCAGGGGAAGAAGAAGATCAGATACGTAATACGTCCGAAGGGTCAAGATGAAAGGGAAAAGGGTAACGGGCTTGACGATGGAAGATTTAGATGTAAAGAGGGGTAAAGGCGAGGGATAAGAGAAATGAACGGGGAGAAGCGAGTCGGTCTAAGGAAAGGAGAGGAGGAAATAGGGTCGGCGCTTGAACTTACCGGAAACTATGATACATACCGAAAGGGAAACTCGATACTCTCTAAGGCATCGGGACGGTGACCAGCCGCAAAGTACTGCGAAAAGGGGGGAAAGGGGGAGTCCAAAGAAAGCGCCGAATGGGGGTGGGAGGGACGAAAGACGAGGGCAGTGGTCGTTGGAGGGGGGAAGGCCTAAAGGACCAGGCGGCGCGCGGGGAAAAGGGATGGTAGAAGAAGGAGGGGAAACGGGTGGCGAAAACAGGGCGAAGGTCGCGTTTTCCTGCTGAACAAAAAACGCTGACGCAGAAAAGGAGGCTTCCAGGTGATAAGGAGGAGTGCACTGAGGAAGGGAGTAAAAGATGTAAGTCGAATCCGTCGATAGGAACGGAAGTAAGCGGGAATTTTCGATCCTTCTTATTCTGGAAAAAAGAAGAGAGACATCGAGAAACTTGGGGTCGGGTACCGGGAAAGAAGAAGGGGGAAGGGGCGGGGATAAAAGGGCTTAATCGTTCTCGCGTGCGGAACACCTCTCTGTGGGCCTGGTCGCACTGGTAACAAAATCCGGGACCGTGGCCGGGAAGGGGAAGGGGGGCGGATGAAAACGGGGATCGCAGAAGAGAGAGGAAGGGGGTGAGACGAACAGCTCGTCAAGGAGAAATAGAAGAAAAACTACAGGGAACAACTCTGTCGGGCCGGGAGGAGGATGAAGAGCGGGACTTGCTTAGATGCTGGGGGGGAGGGGGTGTTACTGCCGGTACAACCCCAGGTTAAGGAAGGGCGAAGGATCCACGATGTAGGAAGGTCACCTGTCTCCTCGGTTCCGACCAAGGAGACCTCTAACGCGCCCAAAAAAGAAAGCGATCACGCGGCATCAGGGAGGAGGAAAAGCGCCGGCTCGGCGGCTTCGTCGCCGGGGAAGGGGGGAAATCAAAAAGAGAGAGGGGTCGCGTGCGGCCTGGGTACTCCAGAGACTGGGCTCTCCCGGGCGGTAAGTGCTTGACGACTTGAGAAAAGAGAAAAAAAAAAAAAAAAAAAAAAAAAAAAAAAAAAAAAAAAAAAAAAAAAAAAAAAAAAAAAAAAAAAAAAAAAAAAAACCAAAAAAAAAAAAAAGACAGCCCAAACAAAAAAAAAGACCACTAACACCCAACAAACCACACAAAGAAAAACCCCAAAAACGAAAAAACAAAAAATAAAAAAAAAAAAAAAGAAAAAAAGAGAAAAAGAAAAAGAAAAAAAAAAAAATGAGGGGGGGGCAGGGGTTTGGGAGGTAAAAGAAGAAGAGAGGTGAAGGGCAGGCAACCAACATTCTATCTGGGGGCTAGGAAAAGATGAAATTACTACGGAAGGTAATGAGGACTCCACTTAGAAGACGAATCTCCGGCCCGAGGAGAAGGCACTTTCCCTTCTCTTCCGCGCAGAGAAAAAAAAAGAAAAACCGGGTTGCGGTGCGCGAGGCACACGAAAGGGAAAAGGCCGATCCCTTTGGTACGCGGGGAGGCAAATCTTGGGCAACGAGAATCCGTGTAACTAGATTATAAAGTTAGTCTGAGGGGGAAAAAGGGGGGGAAGTTTGCCGGCAATTAAAGGGGAAAGCGCCCTGTTCCCGTTCGGTCGCTGGCAAGAAAAAAAAACATATTTAAAAAGAGATATGCCATCTCCCCGCAAGGGTTACTGGCATGCCAAGATAAAAGGCTCGCGCCTTCATGAGACTGGAAAAAAAAGACAGAACCGTGAGAGCGCCCAACCGGGGGTCTTAATTCTCTTGCCACGAGGGAAGAAAAAATCACATCCAGCCAGTGATCGGCCGGGGAAAGCGCAAACGTGCGAAGACGAAGGACAATGACCTGGCATTTTACCGCTGAGAATAGGAGCGAGAAAAAAACCGTAAGAGGCGTTCCCTTCAAGGACCAATGGGGGCGAGAAAGGAACCTATGAAGACACGATGAAAGAGCACCCCTCTCCAGTCAAGGGAGGATAGGGAGCGTAAAAGAGAGCAAGGATATAGCTGGTTCTGACAGCTATGGGAACGAATCTGCCCACCCTCTTTTGCCAGGATTTCGTCCAATAAAAAAGGAAAAGGAAGACTTGAAGGCAAAAAACCGCGCGGAAAGTAAGAGAGGAAAGAAAAGGAGAAGGATAGTAGGTCTTGTTCATCACGTGGCTGGGTCCGGGACGAAATCTTCTACCGTAGCCTGAAAGGACAGGGGGAAAAAAGAATGAATACTTGTTCGACAATAAAAACTATTCAGGGTACAGCAAAAGAAGAAAACGTGGTTAACCCGGAATCCAGGGGCACGTCAAGGGAAAAAAAAACCGGCAAAAAACGGAACCAAAGACAGCGAACGCCGGCCACAGGGGTCAATGGGGGAAGAAAGGTTCTCCGGGACGGGGGAGGGTCGCGAACAGAAAAATCCACCGTCGGAGGGGAAAAAATGCTGACTCCCGCCGGTAGGGGGCAAACGGATGGGGGGGAAATTTGACCCTGTACCCATAGATGGTCTAGGAAAGCGTCTCAATCATCAAAAAGGTGTACCAAAAATGACAGGAAAACCTGCCCCGGGACAAGTAACCCGCCAACATCCTGATCTCGTCATTAAAGCCGACTCGCAGCAACGCACCGTCCTGAAAAAGGGTGAATTATCGAGCACGATGAAAGTGACATTCCAAGGGGACGTCCTAAATTGAAAGAAGGGGGAGAGGTATACCTTGGAAGGGAAAATCTCTCTTGCGTAGAGGGAAGGGAAGATATAACGAATCCAACGTTACAGGCTGGGTGAACCGAAGCTCCTCGGCGGAAGGGAAATAATTATCCCCCAACGGGAAAAGGACACCGCGCGAGGATTGGAAAATCCCCTCCCCCACGGCAAAAAAAAGGAAGGAAAGCACGTCAAAAGAAAAAAACACACTCCCCTGAAGAGGCTAAGGGTCTGTGCTTCTGGAAGGTAGTAGGGGCCTCCGTCGTGCAGGGAGTGTATACGTCAAAACCAAACAAGATGATATGTTCAAAGGAATTCGCGCCTGGGGGCGACCTTATGCATCGGGGTGAACGATCATAACCTCATTACGAAGAGAGGCGATCCAGAGGGGAAGGAAGGGGGGTCTGACGACATCGATGGGAGGATTTAACGTTCGATGACCTGAGGGACCACTCATCGCCGAAATACAATCGCGGGGAGTTCCCTCAATCAAGAAAAAGACATGCCAAGTAATCGGAGGGAAAAGTGCAATTAAGTGCTCATATGACGAAAATGGCGCGGGGCTCAACCAGACACCGAACGACGCCGACAAAAGGAGAGAAAAAGTAAAGTCCGTTTCGCATCACCGGACCCGGCCTATCCACCGAGGGGAAAGGCCACCTAAAGATCCTAAACTTCTGAGAAAAACCTCTCGTCAAATCACACAAACTACACATGCTGTCCTCCGAAGAGGACCAGGGAGACCCTAAGGGAGGGGGGTCGAAACTCTTAGAACAAAAAAAATACACACTTATACCTGGAGCCTCTGTTAAACCGGGAAAGGTTTAATGAGGGCAATCGCAAACGGGGGGAGAGAGTGCATAAGACTTATTTCCTCGTCAAGTCATCGGCGCCTATCTGTTTATTGAAAGAAAAGAAGGGCGGCGGCTTCAGAGGGACTCCTCTGGTGAACTTTACGGTTCTAAAAACATGTAATGACAAAGGAACGACCCTTGTAACCCGGAGGGGACTCAAAGAACTGTCCGGGGCGCGAGGGGACAAGGAAACACCTCCACGGAGGACAACCTATGTAAGAACTCCAAAAGGAGGGGGGAGCGGTGCGACCTCGATTAAGGAAAAACTAACTAAACGGACCGATCGCTCAAGAAAAAGGGAGGAGAGGGAGGGATTAGTTTCTGTAAGAAGATAGCTATTTTCCCTGCGAACATTCTTGAACGGAAGGAAAAGAAGCCTCCGGGTCAAGGGGAGAAAACTTTTGAGAGCGGACTCATGTGGGGTACTGGGGGAAAAGAACCTCCTTATACAGTTCTGTGAATGCCTATCTTCTCTCCATGGGGGAGGGGGGGAGGAAAAGCGGCCGTCAATCGCCGCAGGTACGTCAAGGTCAGGAGGGAACGCTACGTTAAACCTTCGAGATGAATTTACGAGAAAAGGTCCAGCGAGGAAAAAGAAACTGGGACTAAATCTCCTTGGCGGAAACCTAGCCAGGGTTCATACAGCGTGTAGGACGTGGAGGGAATTACCTCCATCCGAATTCTTGAGGGGGGATCGTAAGAGGCACGCATGTGGTCGGGGTCGAAAAGACGGGATAATTCCTTGGTTGAGGGAGGAAGGGACCGGTATGGCACTGTGAACGCCACTGGCGCATGAAAACGGACGCCGCGACATCAAAAAACCGGCTCGGCGAGCCTGAAAAGTTCACGTTTCCTTGCTGACAGGGAAGGGCGTCAGGCGCCAAGTGCCTTTTCCTTTCGGGGAAAGGAAACATTGTGGAGGCGGCGGGTCGAGAACGAAAAAAAGAGGGCGATGATGCGGGGATCTGGGATGTGCGCTAGGCCCTTTCCTCGAAAAAGCGAACAATGATCATTACCTCCTCCTGGATAAGACGCTCAACAGACTGAACTGGACAACCTTACGTGACGAAGAAGTCGCCTAAAAAGCAAAGGATAGGTGCGGAGGGATCATGCGGTTCTCACAACGCAGACCGCTGACGGTAAATCCCATGCAGCTCAAGCGACAAAAAGAGTGGTTGAACAGTTGACTCGGTAAAAAAGGAAGGGGGAGTTGGAGGGGGAGAAGGATGAGCCGCGTGTCGAGGAAACGACGGGGGATACTGTTTCTAGGGCGCGAACATCAGGTAGGGGGGGGGGTTAAAATCGCTGTAGGTGGCTCGTTCCTAGCTTAGGGATGATCGCGTACATTTGATATCTTCAGGGGAGAAGACGTCTTAAGGGGACGTCAACACGGGAGGGAGACGGCGAATAGTGCGGCTCGGGTGCAGCGGCAGCGGAAAGTGCGGTGCTCGCGGTAAATCAGTTTCACAGGAGGGGAGCTGCATCTTGGCTGGACCACGGCAAGGCGTGGGTGAGCCAAAAAAAGAACGCTCGTGAGCTAGAGAGGAGAAGCATGACAAAGGTTCGCCTAACTGTCAAAAGACGAAAAAGGTGCCGTATCCGAAAGATGCCCGGAGGATGGGACGTGGTCCTGAGGGGGGTTCGCAACACCCGACTGAGGTCACTTAGCACATCCCGGGAAGTCACCCCGAATACCCCGCGCCGGGGCGGCTGAAAAGAGAAGAGGGCTGTGGCGGGCTAAAGGGAAACATGCGCAGGTCTTGCTGACGAAGGGAACGTGCAACCCATTCAGGAGGGTCTCATAGGGGGAGCTCCGTGAACAGCACTTCGCCAGGAACCGCGGAAAAAAAAGGGGGAAACCCAAGCTCGTAAAAGGGAGGCGTTCTAAAGTCTAAATGCGGCTGCGCTCATGACTGGCTCGGCAGCCGGGGGAACACTACCTTTCAGTCGGGGAGAGGGAGAGGGAGGGAGGCTGATACTCGAGAACGCTCTAACGCCCCAGCTCAAATCGGAATATGCTGACGGACAAACCTGAGCGCTCAACCAGGACGGTACCATTTAATCAAGTACCTATCGCCATTTGAAAGGGTACCCGCCTTCACGTGGAAGAAAAAGGAAAGAGGGACAACTCCTGTAAGGATACGGCCTGCGCATCGCCGACGAAAAGAGGGGAGAGGGGGGGAAAAACAGAGGGCTGGTACGCGTCCTTTGATGTAGAAAAGGGAGTGCCCGTATCTTCGCGGTTGGGGGGTCTATCGCCAGGGCGCTTCGAGAGAGGAAAAATGAGATAAGGCGCCGGCAGCGGCAACAGAATCGGCCCAGCAGGAGGGGCTGCCGGGTCTCTCTCTCAACACACAACAAAAACCTTTTAAATATATATGAGGGATCAGCCCTCACGCTAGAAAAGAAATTCCAAAAAGGGCATCTCGGCGACGGACTACAGCCCCTTCTAGTCTCCCAAAAATGGACCTAATTTTCCGACAAAAGAAATACTCTTACAATTCCGTTTATAGGCCGTGAAAGAAGGGGAAAAATCTCCGATAAACTCCAGGCTCCCAGGGCGGAGGTCTAGGAAGACGGGAGGGGGAATGTTATGGCGTCGCCCATAAGCGCCCTGGGGGGGGTGTGGGGGGGGGGGGGGAAGTCATTCCAAAAGGGCTCTCTCTTTAAGAACAGCATGTCGAGAAAAAAGAAAAAAAGGTCATTTGTGGGAAGGCGCAAAGCGAAGTCGGCAAGGCAGGAGATGGGAGGCAGAGGCGATTCTAGTCGTTCGTCGCATCGTCATCTACGCCATGACAAGATTTGAGCGGGGGAAAACTGATCTAATCTTTTCATGCTTACGGCCACGAGAAAAAAAACGGCATGCGGGTCAAGATGCCAAGAAATGGCCAAAAGGGGGGGCGAAAAGGGTTAGCGGGTTAAAATTCGTGGAATGGTAGAGGGGATCGCAATCGGCAGGAAGGCTTATGAAAAGAAGAAGCGCAATAGGAAAGAACTAATTCCCTGATCTTCATTTTTCATACGCTGAGGCAAAAAGGGATAACCGGTCGCGTCACAAAAAAAAGAATGCAAGAACAGTCCCGTCCGAGATGGAAAAAAAGAGTACAGGGGTTTCAGGTAGTGGGCTCTAGGAGAAAGTACTATCGCGGGGGGGTCGCTAACGCCGAAAAAGTTATAATAAAAAGGCGGCTCCAAAGGGCGGAGAGGGGACTAATCGGATAGCAGTTCCGATGGGTGACCAGCGGAAAAGGGAAAAAGAAAGTCGGTAGAAAAAAGCGTAGAAATCGCAACAAGAGAAAGGAGGGAAACGGGGACTGGGTCTGATACGCAAAAAGGGGCATGCCAGATAGAAACTTGTTACCTCGAGAAAAAGCCAGGTGCGATTATGGGATGATACTTTCATCGAAAAAGGAAGAGGGAATTAATTAACCGCACCGTGTGCAGCGAAGGGTAAAAAATTGTAGCGGCCGCATGCCTGACTATAAGGGCTTAAGTCAGGAATCCTATAGGCCTATCAAGGGGGGGAAATCCAGGGGCCGGGCGCGAGGATAGGACGTGCCGGCCTGTCTAAAAAAAACGCGCCACGCGACATGCTCTAAAAAGAATGAGACGGGTGAGAAAAAGGACAGGTTTCTTCAAAAAGAAAAAAAAAGTTCGGCTGGCAGGAATCCCCCTAAAGGGCACGGGCCAAGGGTACCGCTAGTGAAAAAGGGAAACAAAACAGCTCCATTCAGTGGGGAGGGGAGGATTACAACAGGTAAACGTCTTCGGGGGAGGGAATGCACGGATGATGATTCCATAAAAATGGAACCTTATCGCCTGGGGGGAGGGGGGAAAAAGAGTTGTATCTCAAAAGGGAAGCCGCAGGACGCGGGGGGGATAAGAGTGAGCAAGTCATGAACCTTGGGGGAGGGGCCGTTCTGGGGGGGACTAGGTAGAGCACTCGATCCAAAGCTCGTCGGATGGGGGGGGGGGAACTTCGACCGACCAACGAACGAAATGGAAAGTCGGTAATAAAAAGGGGGACGCTTAAGGCACTATTACGGGTGTTTATAAGAGAGGAAAGAACCGTGGGCTGCGCTGTGGGACAACAGCTCTTTTAACCGAGCTCGAGAGGAAGGAAAATTGCGCGAAGGGAAGGGCCGGTTGCATTCGAGCCTTTCGTGAGGGTTAGCAAAGGGGTCGAAAAAGGACTAAAACGTCCTTGTCTGCCTGCGCTCAGGAAGGAAAAAAGCAAAGAGAACATCCGTGCCTCGGCAAAGAGCGTCGGGTTTCGAAAGCGCTCCCCAAGGGCGCGATGTCAGATGACGCCCTCCCCTACAGACAGTCCTATGGAGATCAGGGGACGGGAAGGAGGCAAGAATCACTCTTTTCACTGTGGCCAGAAAAAAAAGGGGGGGATCTGGCGAAAGGCTTGTCATTTAGTCTGGAGAAGGGGGGGGTCCGTTACCAACACCGAGTGCGGAAGCGACAATCAACTTCCGGTCTGCGATGGTTAACTTGGAAAAGTGGAGAGAACCACCAGGAAAGGGAAAAAAGTCACTAACAACTGTGGGGCTCCCGCGAAAGTACACCGTAAAAGAGAAAAGGGAACATGCGTGCGCCAGTCCTCGCGCGAAGGACCCTGGGGTAATTGGATTTAAAAATGGGCTCTCCGCGGACATAAATCATGCCGCATGCTTACGCCTCGAAACGGCGGATAAAAAAAAAAAACGGGAGGAGAAGAGATGGGAAGAGGCTGGGAGGAGCTCATCGAGGGTCATCAAGAGAAACAGGACGATGGAGGAAAAAAATGTCTCAACGCGCGGGGAAAGTCATTGACGAAAGATGTTACCGAGAAAGAAAGGAAGGTACGAGCCCGCGAAGAACCAGTGTCTTGCGAAGCTTCTCTTTATTAGGAAAAAAAGGACTTAAGTGGCTACGATCAGGAGTCAGTCGCCGTCGTAAGCTCGTAGTACGCTAAAGAAGGGGAAAAAAAAAAGGATCTGCGCAAAAATAGATTATGCCTGGAATGCGAGGCCCAGGATGTCGCAAAGGGCTCTATGGGGGGGTGGGGGGGGGGGCGCGTGGCGCGCGTTACTTCTGGGGAAAAAACAGGTCATCCTACGAGAGGTTACACGTTTCAGGTGTGCGAAGAGGGGGGAAGACAATCGGCGCGAACTCTAGGGGCGGGAGCAAACGGGCAGAGGCAGAGAAGGGGGGGACTCAAACGGTGTATCGAAGACGTTTAAGGGTTTGAGATCTTGTCGAATTTAATAGGAGGTCGCTCATGTCCGGGAAAGGGGCCCTTCTCAGCGCGCGTGCGGGGGAAAGAGGGGGGAAGTAAGGGTGGGCGCTAAGCAGGATGCAAAAGAAGGCTGCGTTGATTCAAGTAATAAATTCGCTCTCTTGTCAAAGGGGAGGGTGTTGGCTTGCTTGGGGATTTCCACGAAGAAGGAATGATTCACATTCAGGATTTCTATAGTGCGCAGTTATGGCTCTCGGCGTAGGAGGGGGTTCCAAAAACTAATCTGATGATAAAGGGACTCTTCGCTCCTGTTGGGTGGGGGGGGGGGGGGGGGGGGGGGGGGGGGGGGGAGGGAGGATACCCTAGGCGGCTTGCACTTGAGAAAAAAGAGAACATATTAATGGCGCAAGGGGGATAGAAATTTCTTGCTGGAGAAAGAAATCGCCGTGACATTTCGAATTAAATAGCGGTACCTACAGGAAGAAAAAAAAAGAATCAAACAGCTAGCGACTGAAGGGAGTTGGAAAGTAAAAGGTCTCTCGTTGGTCGGTGGCGTGAATCCTGTTCAAAGGTTAGCAGCGTGCAAACTAGGGGATCGCTTGTCTCGCCGAGGAAAAGGGGAGGTTGTCAAGCCAAACAGTCTCGTCCGGGGGGGAGGGGGGGACTCTCGAAAGGGAACTAAAAGCATCGCGCTTTAAATGGAAAAAGGGATTATGCTCAATAAAAACGTCAGACGAACCGCGGGGGGGAAGGAAAGTCTGTAAGTGCGGGAACAAGGGGTGGAATCGGCGGGCGATCACTTGTAAGGTTGGCTCGCGAGAACAAATTGCATTTAAGGATGCTCATCCACGCAGAAGAGGAGAGGGGTTACTCATCTGTGGGTGAAAAAAAAAAAAGGAGGGGCTGGGTCACAAAACTGGCACGCAGGCGGGGCTCGTCAAAAAAAAAGGGGGCTGGGATTACTTTCAGGGAAAAAAGGTGCACAAAATCGCGGGACCATTACGCGTACGGTCGGCGTCAGCAGTGTTTGGGAAGGGAAGCGGTCGTCAATTTTCGGAGCGGGAGAGGAAGCAATCTCTGTAAGCGCTTAACCCTCCACAAACTCCGGGGGGAGGGGGAAAAGGGAGGGGGAATGATAAAAACTCGGGGGAGAGAAGGGGGGGGGGGAAGGATAAAAGGCGAGCTTAGGAAAAGTTCAAAAGGCTTGGCTTGACGAAATATGTAGAACCAGTTGGACTGCTCAGAGGGTTACGAAGAGAAGGAGGAAGAGTCGGGCAAAAACGAATCTGCGGGAAAGGGGACCCGCCACCGGCGCGTACTCTAGGGAAAAAGTGGCATCTTCGACGATCGTGGGGCAAAGCTAGGACCGGCAGCTCCGGGAGGGTGGCCGAAAGGGAAAGAATGAAATAGAGGGAGAAAGGGGGAAGGTCGCGGGCGCACGGAATGCGCGGACGAGGGAAAAAACAAAAAAAGCTCTGATCCGCACCCAAAAAAAACAAAAAACCGCGCGCGTACTTTCAAAAGAGAGTAACAACCAAGGAAGCAATCGACTCGCTGTTCTTCAAGGAAAGAATTTCCTCGGGGGGGCCGTTCTGCGGTGTAGAAAACGGACCGAACCGCTACGGCCTAACGTCACAGTCAGACCCCGTTGCCTGGGGCGCTATAAAAGGAAAAAAGGGCGGGACCGCGCGACAATAACGAGGGGGGCTCGCGAGCAATTCTTCATGTGGGGGGAGAGAAGCAGGGGGTCTTCTGTCGGACGTCGCTCCGGAGAGATGGGCAAAAGAAAGACAACCTGGCTCGAGGGCGCCTGGGGCGTCGAAGACTCAACACAAGCAAGCACGTAAGAGTTATTGAAAGAAGGAAGAAAAGCTCACGTGACAGACACGCTGCATTTCGCATTGCGGTAGGAGACGGGAAGGGAGAAAAGGGAAACTCGGGATCAGAAAAAAAAGAAGTAGTTCTCTCGATACATGGGGGACGGACTCACCTCACCTGAAGGCTGAAAAAAAGGAATGGTTCATCCTCAGGTCGTAGGAAGCATATGCGCATTTCTCGTAGCAGGTATCGAGGGGGAAAGGGGGTGATCGGGGGAGTGAAACAGTAGAAACGGCGGGGCGTGACCGGAGGACTGAGAGGGCCAACGTCCTTGAAAAAGAACGATAAAAAGAGCAGTCTGGTTGCTCTCTACAAAAAGGGAACAAAGACGCGGCTGTGGGATGGGATCAGGAAGCATTCGAGATGAAGGCACAAAGGGTGCGTCAACCACCGCCACCGCAAAGGGGGGAGGGGGAAGTATCATAGCCTGCGGATAAAGGGAAAGTCAAGGAGCCACTCGCCGCTGAGGGTGCAAGGGAAAAGATATGCCTGCCTTTATCGGGCGGCGGAGCAGTCATCTTAACGTGGGGGGAGAGGGGGGGGGAAGGGAGAAGCTCAGAACGCGATAGGGAAAAGGGGGAGCCAGCCGACTAGTACTGGCTTTCGTGGACTATTCCGGGATCAAGGAAAGGGGGTACCCGGCCTTGGGAGGAATTTACAGCGCGCTCCGCGAGATAGCAGCGGGGGTAAAAGGAAGGGGGTGGAAGGGAGGGGAGTGAGGTTGAGGAGAGACGGCGGAGTTCAAGAGGGGGAGGGGATGCGTCGAACTTAAAAAGGAAAAAAAACGGATCTACTGACACGCCGCCGTAATTGCATAAGAGAAGGGGGGGGGCGAGAGAAAATAGACTGATAACGACGGCCCATATCGGCGAAAGGAGGGGGGAGTTTCATCGACGCGCTACCACACTCTTGGACGATTGGCCTGAGGCGGAAGAGAAAATTTGGGGAAAGAAGTAACCGCAACCCGCTGGGGCATACGTGTGGCGCCTCGTGTTAAAACTCGAATCTCGCCTCAGAGGAAGTTCAAAGGGAAACCTGTTACGCGCGGGGAAAAAAAAAAAAGAATTGTCAGCCGCTGGGCACAGGGGGAAAGGAAGTAAAGCGATCCGCGGGAAGGTCAGAGTTTGACTGTTTAAGTCAACTCTCCTAACTCTCCCCTGGAAGAAGCTAGGCGCTTCGGTCAAGAGGAAGAATTAATGGTCTATTTGAACGCGCCACGGCAGGGAGGGGACCGAGTGCTCAAATCGCGGCCGGGAAACATGATCATCCGTCTGTCCCTCGGGGAAAAGTACAACACCTCAGGACAAGGGGAAGGAGAAAAAGTACAGCACGCATCTAACGGCTGCGTAACCCAAGGAAAAAAAGGACGTTGCGTCGCTGGCGGGGGAAGGGTTGAGGTAATGTCGGTCGCTCGGGGGGAGAGATGGGTCCCCGATGATCCCTATGGAGAAAGAAATCGCGCTTGGAGGGGGTGATCATGAGATAGAATATGTTTCAAGGGTCACGTAAGGTAAAGTTCAAGAAAAAAAACAAAAGGGGGGATCCCCGGCCGGAGGCTCGGTCGACGGACATCTTTTCAGTGGCAGGGGGAGGAAAGTCGGCTCCTCGACCCAAAAAAAAAAAAAAGAAAAGAATCTCATGCGGGTGGGAGGAAAAAGAGGACTCAAAAAAAGCCTAAGGGAACATCAAGTAATCTATCCGAACCTGTAATAAATTAGTGATAGAGATAGAGACTCTTGCCAAAAAAAGGGGGAAACCTGTGCAGGCGCCGCGAAACGGGAAAGAGGGGGACGGTGGAAAAAAAATCGCAGCGCGCGTGAGATATTCCAGCTCATATCCAGGCCGGGGAGGAAGAAAAAACGCGAGGGCCTATGGCTCTGCGAAAAACATTCCCAGACAACAAGGCCGGCAGAGCAAAAAAAGATAAAGCGAGGTGCTCCCCGCGGTGTCGGGGGGACGGGTAAAACCCCTTACACCGCGGAGGGCGGGAAGAAACAGCGAAAGGAGATAGGAAAAAACGAGTGTTCCTTCGCTGGTGGCGTCATCTGCTATTTCTTCGAAGCTAGGCAGGAGAAAAAAAGGAGGAAGTTGCGCCAGTTTTCCTCGCACGACAGCGAGCAAGAGAGAAAGGGGGGGATCGACACGCTGTCGCGATGGAAAGGACGGTGTTGAAGAAAAGTATAGATCAAGGAAATGTTTGCTCCTTCTCGACAACGTCCGGGGCAGAAGAAAGAGGGTGGCAAACAAGCCGGCGCGAGGCCAGGGGAGGCGGCCTCCAGCGGTCCAAAGAGAAAATATAAAGCCCTCACGTCCTCTAAGAAGGGCTGCCATCAACAACGAGAGAAAAGAGGAAGAGGGGGGAGGGAAGGAAAGTAGATGCTCATCGGGTCACGGAAGGACTCAAAAGTGCTGGACCGGAGGGAACCGAAAAATCCGCGGGGTCCATCAGAATTTAAAAAGTTCGGGGGTAGTAGCCCACGGGGGGGGGGGGAGAACAACGGCTTAACATTTTCCTGGTGAAGGAAAGAGGAAAGGGGAGGTGAACTCAAGCACGACCGTTCGACAAAAGGGGCTTAGAAAAGGTCTAAGTCCGGATCCGTCTCGCTTGGAGGGGAACTCGCTCTGGCGATTCAAGGGGGAAGGAGATATCCCATCTCGGGGGATGTCTCACCATCAGGCAAACGGAGGGGAGGAAGAAATTTCGCTACCTTGTCGTTCAACGAAGGAAGAAGACTGAAAAAAGGGTCTTAGGGGAGGGCGGAGTCTTAAAGGACTGTCCATCCGCCCTGCGTTATAGGGAGCACTTGATAGTTAAGTTTTTCGGTTCGGACAGGGGAAAGAAACGGGGAGAAAGGAGGGGGGGGAGGGAGGTTCCATCCAAGGTTGATCGGGTGCAGGGAGAAGAAAAATGTCTGGCGAAAAAAAAAACCGGAAGCTTCGAGGGAAGGCGGAGGCTAAGGGGAGAGGTCGGGTGGTCGAACCGGCTAGGGGTGGTGGTGGTTGGGGGGGGGTGAAGGGAGAAAAGAATGGATTGACAAAATGCCCACGGTCTCCTGGGTCAGCGTCAGGGGACGCTTATTACTCTTTCTTGGGGGGTTGGTTCTTTGACCCATCATTTCCATCTTGCGATAGGGGAGGGAAATATTTCCGATCAAAGGGTCGCTCGAGGAACGGGAGGTTCGTCGGAGTCGGCGGAGGAAATTCTTCTGGCCCAAGAAAAAAGGTTGATGGACGCTTACGTTGGGATGAAAGGGGCCGTCCATAAATGCGATAAAGGGGAGAGACCGTTCACGTGACAGTCAGACTAAAAAAAAAGAAGGGCAGTGTAATAAGAAGGGGATAAAGACGATGGGAGCTGTGGGTGTCAGCCGAAAAGAGGGGGTGGCCGGAACGTGGAGCTGAAGGAAAGAGGGGGAATGCAAGGACGGGAACACGGGCGAAGATACAGGTGCGTACGCGCCATGTCGGGGGACCCAAAGGGGTACCGAAGAGTGCGCGGCAAGGCACGTGGAAAAGGCTCAGCCGAAAGTTCCACCAGTGAGCGGAAGGTGGTAGGCGACTTAACTTCAAGTAAAAAAGCGATCGGAAATCGGAGCGCTTTGGATCAAGCACTTTCTGCGGAAAACAGGGGGAGGGGAGACGGGAGGGTCACGTCTTGCTATAAAAAAAGGCTAATCGCACTCCAACCCCCCTCCTGCACCAAAACCTTAGGCAGGGGTAACAATCTTCTGCTCAGGGGGGGGGGGGGTTTGGGTTGGGGGGGGGTGGGTGGGGGGGGGGGGGGGGGGGGGGGGTTGGGGGGGGGGGGGGGGGGGGTGGGGGGGGGGTGGGGGGGGTGGGGGGGGGGGGGGGGAGGGGGGGGGGGGGGGGGGGGGGGGGGGGGTGGGGGGGGAGGGTGGTGGTGGGGGGGGGGGGGGGGGGTGGGGTGGGGGGGAAGGGTGGGTGGTTGGGGTGTGGGGTGTGGGGGGGTGGGATGGGGGGGGGGGGGAGGTTTTACGGGGTTTCTCGGCTGGGCTGTGAAAAATAAACGTGAATCTCCGTTCTCAAGAATATCAGACTTCAAAAAAGGCACGGAGTGACTGTTCTACACATGAACCACTCTCTGTGACGGAGGGAGACCTCTCAGTAATCAGCATGTATGGGGAGGGAGGGGGGTGATCGCGGACTTGTGCGCTTAAGACAAAAAAAAGAGTAATGGACACAAGTCGACAACTTTTTCTCATCAGAAAGTTTAAGAAAAAGGGAGGAAGGCGATCTAATAATCTCGGTGGGCGGGGTAGAAAGGAGGAAGGTAGAGGGGGTTCGGCTAAGGGGGGAAAGTCCTCAACGCATTCTTGTGCTTAGCTCTCGGGAAGAGGAATTTCGTAATTCGTTCATTAGGTGCACGGCGGCTTTTCTCATGTGTTCGAAAAAGTAGGAAGGGGCTCAGTTCAAAGAAGGCCTGGAGTCCGAAAGGGAAAAAAAACTCACCGCGCAGATCAAACGGGGAAATCTGTCTTGGCTCACTGTACTGGATAAAGGGAGGAGGCAGCGCGTTGAAAAGGTTGGAAAAAAGGAAAGCCTGTCAAAGGCAGGAGGGGGGAGGTCATATCTCGGCAGGCCGGATCGAGATTCGCAGGGCCAAAAAAGAGATAACAAAAAAAACCCAAATATCCAAAAAAAAACTACCGACCTCCCCGCTCCTCTCCGCGGGAGGGAGGTTCTCTCGGACGAGCGCTAAAACCAGGAAAAGGGGATGGTGCTCACTGCTAGTTCTCAGGACTCGAAGCAAAGCAGCAATTTTCGGAGCGCCGCCGGGGCCTTTTAAAAAGATGCACGGTCTTGGTCTACGCTCATGCTCATAAGAATAATCTGTAACTTGCTTATGCAACGGGCGTCGAGAAATGAGGTGGAAAGGGTATTCTTTGAGTGGTCGGCAAAGTCGTGTAAGAAGAACGGGGGGGCTGTCGATGTATCGGAAGCTTTCTGGAAAAGGAGCGTGCGCGTCTCGCGGGATGTCTAGAGGGATGGGGAACGGAAAAACGGGGCCCTCTGTCGGGCGGCTGCTATCTCGAACAAAACGGGGGGGGGGAAACTCCGCTGAAAGGCACGGGCCCTCGGCTTGAACGGGGCTGAAAGAAAAAACTGAAACTCTATCTTCGCGGGCGCGAGGGAGCGACAGCCCGGCGATTCATCGGCACTGTAAAAAAGGCTTACTTGACATACATTCGGCTTGCGCTTCCGCGAAATGGGAGAGGGAAAAGGGAGAGGGGCATCGAAATCCCACTAGTGCGGCGTCAGGGCGGTCAGTCAAGGGGGGAAGGGTAGGAAGGTTCGTGTCCGACGTGGCGCAAGGGGGACGGCAGGGCGTCCGGCAAGTGACTCGAGCTCAAAAAAAAGAGAAAAGGACGAGCAAAAATCGGACGTTTTTATCGCTCGGGTAGTGAAAAAAGGAGGAGTAGGTTAAAGGGTAGCTGCGGCAGGAGGAGGGGGGAAGGAAGAACGCAGCGCGATTCTGGAAAAGCAGAAACCGGCCGCATTCTAGGGTTGCACGTAAATCAACTTGGAAAGAGCCACTCTTCACCTCTCGAAGGGGAAAGAGGGAAAAAAATGTTCTCGTAGGGCCGGCTTTATCACGGACGGGGGGGGAAATTGGGGCGCGGGGGGTGAAGAGCGATCCGAAAGGGGGGGGAGCTTTCGTATCCCTAAAAGCAGTACTGTTCAAACGGTTGAGAAGTCGAGGCAGAAAAAAGAGAATGTCATTTGGGGTACCGTCGGGGCCGATAAAAGGGAAAAACTATCTCGTCATTCCAGCATCGGACAGGAAGAAACGTCCCGAGATTTCATTTCGAAGGCAGAGTGATGTTGGGGTCAAGAGGTGTGCGGCGAAACGGATTGGATCGGGAGCGAGCGTGTTAAAAAAGTACTAATTCGAACCAGGGGTGGGCAATCCAACTTGGCTGAATTCTCTCGAAGGGAAGGAACAGGGCCCGGTGTAGCGAGGGAATAGCCTCCGTGCGAGAGGGGGGATACGATCCAGGGTCTGCGCACGAGGCTAGTTGATACATGCAAGATTCTAAACCGAAAGGAAGAGGGAGAAATCAAGGCGCGCGCCGTGCAGAAAAGAAGTGCAGGTATAAGTCGTAAAGCACGGGGAAGAGGGGCAATGCCACCGGTTAAGCCGTGTCAGCTCTAAGCCAAAGGATCGCAGGCTAAGGAAAAAGTTCTCAGCGTTACTTAAGAAGAGAAGACCTGATGGTATGAAAAAAAAACCCGGCAAAAAAAAAGGAGGGATAGCTTAAACATCGTGAGGAATCGGGGCGTCCACCAGACAATCCTGGGGTCCCCCGACAAAGAAGCGGAAAACGAGGATCACGTTCTATTGGAAGCGGTTTACACCCGCGACAAAAGACAAGGGTATTCCCGAGAGACCCAAACGCCGATCTGCTACTGAATAATGAGCAGCGCAAAGTTACAAATGACGACATAACGCATATCAGTAGGGAGAAGGAGGAGTGGAATGAACCTGTCCGTCTCGCCAGATCGGAAGGCGGGGGACGGGGGTCACCCGGCGATGATCCTGGGAAAAAATAATCGCGTGATTGTGCAGGGGGAAAGAAGAGTGCGCAATGTGGCTTTTCGGGACAAAAGAGGAAGACTTCGTGCTAGGAAGAGAGTAAAAGGAGTGCCTTACGAACATGATCTCAGGGAAAAGTGAGGGAACACCATGATGACGGGACACAAAAAGGGGAAAATCTATTGACCGAAAGGGGAAAACTCGTTGGGAACTCGACTCTAAGGAATCATCAATCAGAAGCCGCTGTATGCGAACGTGCGACAAAAAATTACTTGATCACACAGAAATTGATTACGACACGCGGGCGGGGGAATCCAATAACGTCAATTACAGCCTTTCAATCCGAGGAGAGTCCTGTCGCTGAGGAGGGAAGGGGAGCAAGGCCGCAGCTTGAGGGGGGCGTAAAGCTCGATCCACCGGGGAAAAATGCGGGCGCAGATCTGGCTGCAAAAGTAAGGGAAAAAAACAGGAAATTCGAAAAAACTACTCAACACTCGGCACGAGAGAGAACTAGACCGGGGAAAAATCTGGGTATATGTCATGAAACTTCGCAGAAAAAGAAAAAAACAATGGAAGAGGGGGAAAGCTTACAATGATCGCGTCGCTCAAGGGGGCCGACATCTTAGGCGGCGCATATCGTCGGACATAAATAGAAGGGAGGAAAAAGCTGGGGGCTTGAGTTCCTCCACGCCTGGAGGCTAAGAAGAGAAATGAACAAAAGACCTCCTGTAGCGATCGTGACGGGATTGGGTGTGCACGCCCCTCACCATGGAGATATGCATTCAAGAAAATCGTGAGGCGGCTCACACGTCGTCCTTGAGAGAAGGACACATATCGTGGCGCCAATGACCCGAGGAAAAAAGCTCAGCTCGCGCTGGTCGCCTTTTCGTCTTGACGACGGCAGAGGAGGGAAAAAAGAAG
>Ga0179593_1649143_pt1 | contig 18835 bp, 31 predicted proteins | sample CZODoug2_1_08_16_FD_185931 | JGI IMG/M metagenome (GOLD analysis project Ga0179593, IMG submission 185931) | Vadose zone soil fungal communities from Angelo Coast Range Reserve, California, USA - CZODoug2_1_08_16fungal (PacBio error correction) | ecosystem: Environmental > Terrestrial > Soil >...
TAGGGAAAAAAAGGGGGGGACAAGATTTTCCGTTGCAGAGGGGGAAAGGGAAGAAAAGAAAAGGAAAAGGGGCTGCCTGTTTTCCGAAAAAAGGCTGGGTGGCGAAAAAGAAAAAAGTTGACCAAAAGCTCGGAGCGTGAAAGAAAAAATCCTCCTCGGCGAGGACATCAAACCGGCTGGGCGGGCCGAGGGGGGGAAAAAAAGAAAAAGATCCTTTGTTGAAAAAATGGAACGGGAAGAAAACCGATGAGCGAACGCCGGGGTGGAAAAGGGAGAAAAAAAGTGCCGCGGAAAAAAAAAAGAGGGACCATGAGCTTTTTCAGCACAGAAGGAAAGGATCAAAGACTATGAATTCCGGAGAAAGAGAAGAGAAACGCCTTGGGGGGGGGGGGGACGGCACAAGGGGAAGTGAGACTTCACCCCAGAAAGGAATGAAGGACCTCAACCAAAAGGAACTGAGCTGAATACATCCCGCTCCTCTATAATATAGAAGAAGGAGTCCTAACCAGGACTGGTACGCTCTACCTATTGTTACGATTTAAATTGGTAAAGAGAAAAAAGAAAAGGAAAAGGAAAACTATTCTTGCTCGATCGGGAGCGGGACACAAGAGAGGTCCGTGCTAAAAAAAAGGGGGAAAAAAAAAAGAAGGCACTAGCATCGCTTTTCGAAGGGAGGGTTTTTGCACAGACCAAGGAAAAAGGTCGGAACCAAAAAACCAGGCGGGGACAAATTTGTGCGGCCCCTAAAGGGGGAAGAGGAGAATTCCTGGTTTCAGCAGGGAAACCCCGTGCATCGTGGGAAGCGTGGGTATGAACAAAAGAGGGGCGATCAAAAGGGGGGGCGGCGATTTTCATACAAAAAACACAAGCAAACCTCGCAAAGGGTAGTGGAAAAAACCCCTTGTTTGCAGCATGAAGAAAAAGGGTTCAATCCGCTCACGAACCCGGTGGAGAAAGGGAAACATGCGGTGCCGCCGGGGAAGGGTGGCCGTGCCCCCGTAAGAGTTTGGAGGAGAAAAAACGGAGTGCCGAAAGGGGAAAGAAGGTCCCGTATGAGGAAATATGGGATCACAGAAATACGGTACTATCTTTAAGAGGAAAGAGAAAAAGCGGCGGCCAAATTTCGGAAGAAGGGGAAAAAAAGGGAAACACCCTAATTGCTGAAAGAAAAAAAAATTTCAGGGGGCCGGGGGGGGGTATCCGGGGAAGATTGCAGGCCAGAAACCGGTTTTGATAGAGGAAAAAAAACCCGGCGGAAACAGTTCCAAGAAGGGGGGCAGGCGCCCTTTGGCACGGCACGGGTTATCCCCCCGGCGGCAAAATTGGGAAAAGCCTTGCCTGCACGAGCAAAGGAGAGACTGGAGGGGGGGTGCCCGGCCGCGGGGGAAAGAAGAAAAGGGGCCGGCATTTAAAGGAAGCATGCCATGAAAGCGCACGTCGTGAAGTATTGGGGGGGAAAAGTCCGAAAAGAAATCTCCGAACCGAACGAAATCAACATCAGGGTGGGGAAAAAAACCAGGATAGGGAAGCGAACAGGAGGTGGGGGGAGTTTTTCGACTTAGCAGAAGAAAAAGCAGGAAGAAGAAAGATGAGTCGACGAAAGGAGAGGTCATTTCAATGGAAGAAATTGTAAGGAAAAATTAAAACAACCCAAAGGGGGTTGGCAAGGAAACCGAAACTGGCGGAACTTCCCAAAAGAAAATACCGGACCGGTTCGGGCAAGGAAAAAAGGCGATCGAAGCCGGTTCTATAAAGGAGTCGAACCAGATGACGAGAAAAAGGAATGAGATCTTCAAGTACCGATGGGGAAGGAAGGAAAGATTTAATGTGCGTAGAAACCGGAAAAAAAAGGGCGTTTGACGGCAAGAAAAAATAGGCAAAGGTTGTACCAGGTAAAAAAAGGAAGGGCCGTGCTTGATCCGCAAATTGAGGGCCAACTTACAAGGGGAACAAGGGATTGGCCCGTTGGGGGAAGGAGAAAAAAAAAAGAAAGCGAAAATAAACCCGTTTTCGTAAAAAAAAGGGGGTCGTAGGGGGAAAGAGCCGCTTTGGTGCCTGGGGTTTAAAAACAGAGAAAAACCATGTCAGGAAGAGAACAAACCGGGGGCGCAGGATTTCCTCCCCATGTCGAAAAAAAAACAGGGGGGGGAAATTCGAAGGCCTGCAACGGGAATGCACTTCGCGGTGTAAGGTGGTGATTCTCACAACAACAACGGGAAAGGAGGGGAGAATCAGGCCTGTACCAGTCAAAAGAATGAAAAGAGGGCAACGTTGTCTCGCCCTTCGAACAGGCGCCGGTGGCTCTGAAAATTGAACCAGAAGTAACGGGAATCCGTCAGAAAACGAAAAAAGGCCGACAAACCATCTATCACTACAGGCAAACAGCCAGACGAACGGGTTCGTTTTCGAATCAAAAAAAAATCCTTTGGGGGAAAAAAAAAAAAAAGGGGTGGGCGACGCCCATTCTTGGGGAAAGAGACATCGACCAGCAAAACGCCAGTTTTGAAAATGAACGTGGGAGGAGGGGGAAAAACCCGGCTAACCCGCCGAGGGGGGGGTCTCGCCATCCTCGGCAAGGGAAATGGGGACTTAACTTTCCGATCGAGAAGAGAGCCTCTGTCATCGGGGGAAGGATTCCGCAAGGGGGAACGGCCCTGAAGAAGCGAAAAAACAGGAAACGAACCTGTCGCGCCAAGGAGAGGAAGAAGAAAAAAAAAAAGGGTAAGCGCAGTTTTTCGAGAAAACAAACAAAGCGAGGAGGTAAAATAACAAACCGGCATTGAAAGGAAGGGGATCGTCGACATCAGGGAAAGATGCCGGTGTCGGACAAACAGGAAGGAGTCTGACCTTTTTCCGGGAAGGGGGAGTGTGCGCCCAAGCCCCCAAGGGGGCTCCCCTGTTTCGTTTCGGGAACGATGGGGGAGGACTTTCACTCCTGGGCAAAAGACTGCGTGCCACATGGCATGAAAGGGAAGAAGAGAAGAGGCGCCGGGCAAAGCAGGGAAGAAGAAAGAAAAAAACTCGCCAATCCATGCTTCCCGGAAGGACCGGTCGGGCACCTCGTAGAAAAAAAAAAGGGGGACAACAAAACAGTGCTTGGATACCAGAAGATGGGAAAAGGTACGAGATCAATTGAGAAGACCTTCAGATTCGGAAAAGCCGTCCCAGACGGGCTGAACGGCAATGAAAAAAAAAAAAAAAAGACTCGGCTTTCATCAAGGGAGACGGTGAACTGAATGCGATTGGGACACGGGGAAATCTCCGGATGAGAGTGCCGAATCAAGAAGTAGAGAACAGGGGGGTGGGCGGCCTCGAGAAAAAAAAGAAAAGGTTTCACTTCAAAAAGGAAGACACCGGCGACCAAGAGAAAGGGGGCAGCGGCACCGGAAAAAAGAAAAAGAACCAAAACGATGGTGAGGCAAAAGGGGAAAAGGGGAGGAAAAGCGGCGAGTAGGGAAAAGGGGGGAACAGGTTAGGGGTTCGCCTGAGAGGAAAGGTCCCAGATCTGATGGGGAAGGAGGGGACAGGGCGCGCCGGGGTGAACCATAAAAAAGAGGAATGCCCGGCACGCGAGGCGGGGGGTCCAGCCGGCCAGACGGGAGGAAAAAAAAGAAAAAAGCTTTCCTCCTGCCGCGGGTGGGAGGGGGGTTGGGAACTGGTAGAGGAAAAAAAGAAAAATCGAGGCGAAATCCAAGAAAGGGGGCACTACCCCCCACAAAGAAAGGGACCCTCGTTTGGTTTCCCGGGGAAAAAGTCCTCGCGAGGCCGAGGAAGCCCTCGAATGCCTCCTGTACTATAAAAAGACAGAGGGAGCCCAGCCGCGTGGCACGAAAAATGGGGGGGGATGTCGCCCACGCTTGGAAGGGAAAAAATCTTGATGGCCCGTGAGAAAAAGAAAGTTGTAAAGCGAAACATCCGTGAATCGCAGGAAAGGAACAAAAGTCCGCGAGGGAGGAAAAAGAGTGGAAAAATCCATCATAAAAAGAGCAGCCCTTTTTTCGAAGGGACAGGAAAGGAAAAGCACTGAATGGATCATATAGAGGAAAGAAAGGGAAAAACACTTGCTTTTTCCTACCCACTAGGAGAAAAAATATCGCCACTTTTAGCGGTAATAGAAAAGTAAACGAAAGAGCCGGGCCCCCAGAAATAGCAGGAAGTGAGAAATAACCTCGCTAAAACAGCCCTCCCCAAAGAGGAAGATCGAAATCATGCATGACACGATGACACAAAATAGTGGAGGAAGAGCACCAACAACACTGATTAAGGAGAGAGTCCACCACGGATTTTTCCGTGAAGCGAGTTTGGGAGAAGCTAAGGCAGATGGCGGTCTGTTTTTGGAAGGGAGGGAATGTTCTACCAACGCAAAAAAGACCAGGGGATAGCTTGTGCCCCGGCTAGGGAGAACAACCGCCCTCGGCAGAGGAATGGAAGGTTGGTCCGTCTTTGACGAGGGGGGAAAGCCGTGTGTTCGCGGCTGAATGGGGTGCCGGGACATAAAATAAAAAGTAAAAAAAGGCCAGACCGGGAAAGGCTTGTCACCTGGCGCGGGGATGGCCTCCCCGCTTCAAAAAAAAAGATTACAAAGCCATCCACTGAAAATTAAAGGGTCGAGAGCTCTCGGCGATAAAGGAAGGTCGTCTTTTAACAAGCCGTTGCCTCGTGGGGAACGGCAGCAGCAGAGAAAAAGAAGCCTTTTTTGCCTTCCGACAAAGAGAAACAAAAAATCGTGCTGGCCAGAGAGAAAGCCCATCTATTCATGAGGCACGGAGGGAGGAAGGATGTCCTCTAACCGGAAACAAAGAAAAATGAATTCCCGGCGAAAAACAAAAGGGAGGCAGTAGGCGGGGAGGAAGAAAAAAAAAAACGTCCTAATCATTCTTAAAAAAAAAGAAATGGGGTCTGCCTAAAAAGAGAAAAAGGGTTAATCGATAAAAAGCTGGGGAGGACAGCGGGGGAGGACTCTGTTTTTGCAGCCCAGAACACCCGGGTGGAAGAAGAGAGGAGGGAATCATCTGGCCGGCGGAGAAAATCAGGAATCGAGGCAAGCGGCGATGCCCAGATTAGTATCTTTCCACAAACCGGATGGGAGAAACCAAATGAAAGAAGGATGATCCCTCCCTGTGTCAATCCAAGGAAGGAACCGGTAAAAGGAAGCGGCCCTGGGAAATGACCGGACCAGTAGGGGTACCCCGCCGGTGGCGTGATTTGGAGAAGAGGATTGGAAGGGTGGGGCGATCGAAGGAAGAGGTCCCGTAGGCGAAAGAAAGGTGGATTCAACGTAAAGTACCGGACTCATCTTAAAAGGATCGCTGCAGAGGCCAATCAGTCAGGGGAAAGGAAGGGGATCCTTCTTTCCATTTTGCCGTTGAGAGCTAAGACGAAAAAGAGATTAATTCAAAGCAAGGACACGGTTTTGATCGGAAGTCCTTCCCGCGGGAAAAAAAGAGAGTCAAATGAGAGAAGACCAACATAAGGGTTCGTCCTTAAAAACAGAGGGGGATGACACAATGCCGCCTGTCCAAAAAAAAAAGGGATGGCGGTCGTCGGATTCACTGGATGGGGAGGATATCAAGGTACCGTGCAACTGGGCCGGGGGAAAAAGAGTGTGCGCGCATGGCCCATGGACCGGCGTTAGTGAGTGGGGGTACTAGACATAATCGTCCGAAAAGGAAAAGAAAAGACATCCATCATCTTGGTGACAGCGCCATTAGGAAGATGAAAAGGGAAAAGAACCCTTTTGGAGGGGAAGCGCCCGGGGGCAAAGAGCCTGCATTTTGGTCCGCCGATTATGGGTGGGGGCTCGGGCCCAATTTTGAAAGAGACGAGGGACCGCCAGGATTTTTAAAAACAAAGAAAAGGGAAAAGGGTTGTGGGGGGCAGTCCCTCTAAAAGGAAAGAAACTGAACAGGTCAAAACCGATGAAGAAAGGCCTGGCCCTAGAAAAAGGGGGTCCGCCGGAGAAACGCGGCGGGGAAGAGAAGCGAAAGAAAGAGGGGAGGTTCTGCTAAGAGAAGGAAAAACGCCGGGTGGAGAAGTTACCAAGGGAGGTCCTATCTGAGAAGAAAGGGGGGTCCCCGGCAGGTTGAGGCAAGGCTAAATGGGAAGCACATCCTATGAAAAAGAGATACGCGTGCCAAGAACAAAAAGAAGAAGGAACCCCTATGCTCAAGGAAGAAAAATTTTGTCTTTTGAGTTTCTAAGAAAAAAGAAGAACAGAAAGAAAGAAGAACCGTGCATAGGAGCACCGGTTTGCGCGGAAGGGAAAAGGGAACGCTTTGTGTGCGGAATAAGAGTACCCAACCATGGGAAAGGGTCACTTTTGGAAGGCCAAAGACCAGACGTGCCCAAAAAGAGCCCTGGAGAGAGCATGAGTGGGGGGGAAAAGAGAGCGGATGGACAAAAAAAAGCCACATGTCAAAAATCCTGCAATTGATGCTGTGAAGCGTCTCTGCCCGCTGGGATCATCCTCTCAACAGAAAAAAGCTAGAAAAGACAGAAAGAAAAAAAAAGGGCCCCACCTTGCAAAAGAAGGAGATTCAGAACCTTCTACATTTGGGTAGGAAAAAGCATAGGGTGGAGCAGTAAAAAAAGAAACCGTTGCCCATGGGGGGAGGGAAGAACCGGAATAGGGGAAAGAAAAGAGGGCCGGCACATGAAGACACCCAGGTGCGCTTAAAAAAGAAACAGGAAGAGGGCCTTTTTCGCTTTCGAGAAAAAAAAAAGCCATTGCGCATATCGAGAGAAAAACGACCATTCATTGTTGGTTGGAGGACAGCTCAATCGGGGGGAAAGGGGGGTTGGAACCAAACTTGCCGAAACGCAGGAGAACAGAATCCTCCTGCCCAGATAGGAAAGTCAGCAGGTGAAGGAGAACTCCGCCACGAATAAAGGCTGTTCCGGCGGAGAAAAAAACCGACCACCAGCACGGAACAAAGGCCTTCGGAAGAGGAGGACCAGAAGGCAGGAAGAGTCCATTCTCGACAAATAGAGAAGGAGAGAAGGGGATCTGTCCCTGCAAAAAAGTCCGTCGTCGAGAGAAAAACCCCGATCAAGAATGAAAAGAAAAGACGTCGTAAATTCCACAGGGGGAGAAGAGAGTCAGTCAGCACACCGTCACCACAGGCAGAGAAGGAAAAAGGGAAAGAAAAAGGGAATGTCGTGTTTGCGCCAAAAAAAGGGGGGGGGCGTTTCATACCCGTTCCCGTGCGGAAAAAAATATCACGCCGGTGGTTGACAAGAGGGAAAAAAAAAAAAAAGAAACCACATGTCTTTAAAAGCCGAAGAAGAGCCGCGCGGCAAAGCCGGAAATTCCGCAAAGCTCGGGTCCAGTACCCAGGCGGAGGAAAAAAACTAAGGTTCCTTTCCACCTCGGGTGGGGGGAGCAGGAAAAGTGCCTTGATACCACGCCATTTTGAACGGAAGAGCAAAAAAAACAAAAAGAGCGCCTTCATCCAGGGAGGGGAACAACAAAAAAAAGAGGTTAACTTGTGCGTTCGGGAGGGAAAAGGGGGGGGGTGGCACCGGACTGAAATGACGGGAAAGTGGGATAACGCTTAAAGTCCTGTATAGGATTCCGAGAAGAAAAGGGGAATCTTGCAGGATCATGGTCCGGAAAAAACACAAGGTACTCAAATTTCACTGTAAAGGACCCCCGGGGAAAAAAAAAAAAAAGAAAGAAGGGCAACCGCATGTTTTAAAAGAAGCAGGGGGTCGAAATCACGTTTGCGGAATGTGGGGGAAGTTATTTCCTGCCTTGCTGCAAAGAAAAGGGGAGAAAAGAAGGTTGCCGTTTGTCCCCGATAAGGGAGGGAGTCAACCGGTTGTGGAAAGTAAAGAAGAAAAGAAGAGGCGCCGGCTTCCCAAAGGAAAGGGGGGAAAGGGGGGCAACATAGGCCGCACGCAAAAAAAGAAAAGGGTGTTGGGGGATAACGGTTTTTTTGGGGAAAGGGGTCTGATTTGCAAAAAAGAAAAAGAGAAAAAGCATGCTCGCCGGGTGGCGAGCTCCCCCCCTGCCCCGGAAGGGTAAAAAGAAGACGTTTGTTTCGCCGTAGAAAGAAAAGAGGTTGCGAAGGGCCCAGCAACGAGGGCGAAGGACTAGACGGCAGGAAAAGGCCCATGTTCAGATAGGGGGGAAGAGTTGTCCGAAGGCCAAAGCGCAGAAGGAACAGCGGCGCCCCTGGAAGGAAGAGAAAAGGTAAAGCGACAAGCAGGGGGGGAAAAGAAGGGACAGAATTCATATCCGCGAGGAAAAAAAGGAAAAAAGAATCAAAAGAGCTGCGCGCGGGAAGGCATGTACCTTGAGCCTCGCTAAAGAAAGAGGGCAATTTGCCCAAAAAAACGGCCCCGGGGTGGAAAAAAAACCAAGTCCCAACTGAGCGGGGAGAGAAGTGTAGTCGCGGCAGCTCCCGAGCCGGGAAGGGGGGGTAAGACAGTGTCGCCACGCAATAACGTCGGCCTGCCTTTCAGCTCGATAAAGAAAAGAAAAAAAGGGACCATCGTGCGAGAGAGAAAAAAACAACACACGGAAGGAGGAGGGGAAAAAAAGAAGAATTGTGGCCCTGAAAAGGGAGGAGGATCGAGCTTAACCATGGAGGTAGCGGAGGTTAGGGTGGCGACAAAACTCTTTAGCTTCCCAGAAGGGAGCAAACAAGAACGCACTGTCACTAGTGTACGAGAATGGTTGAAGAGGTCGAAAAGCCTTTTTTGGGGACAGATGGGGGGAAGTGTGCCTTTGCCAAATTGAGATGACCGAGTAAAGCGAGCAAAAGGCAGGACGGCTGTCCGCGACGAACAAGGACCGGAATACCCTTAAAAGGAAACCTCGCGGACCTAGAAATTGCGGCGAATACGCTTGTCCGTGGTGGGCCGGTGCTCCGGGGGGGGAAAAGCCAGCCGCGCGCAGCCTCCCCTTTGCCTTAGGGACCAGAGAGTTGGGGCCACGGCAGGGGGGACCCTCCCCCTTCTATAAGGAAGGAAAAAGCAATCTTGGCGGAGAGAACAAGGAGGACCGCTTCCGAGTGAAAAGAAAAAAACTTTTCTTGGCACAACAAATTGGGCGGAGGGCGTTTACGTGCTAAGAGAAGGGTCCGAACCTCTAGCCGAAAAAAAATGGACGTGTTGCATCAAGAAAAAAAGGAGGGAGAACAAAACCCGTTATCGAGAGACCGAGGCCGACAGCTTTGAAGAACCGGCATGGCCTGTTTACAGGAAAGTAGCCGCCTTGGAAGGCCGGGCATCAATCAATGATTCGTGTTGGGTAGGGACAGGGAAAAAATTGCTGCCAAAGGGGAAAATCTTTCCCGGGGAAACAGAAGCGGCAAAACAGGGGAAAAAAAAAAAAAAGGGGAAACTTTTTTGCAGCAAAAAGAAAAATGGGCCCAAATCCGCCCCGTGAAGAAAACAAATCGAGCGGCCTGTACGATGCAGGGGGGAAAGGGGGGGGGGGGGTCTTGCCGTGGGGAAGATGCTTGGGTTTCGTACGAAAAGGGAGGAAATAGTTCCCCGGAAGCCGATCCGCCCAGAGGGGAAAAAATCTTCGGAGAAAAAATGCCGAAATCCGACGAGAGTAAGAATAAACGAGCTCGGGTCGAAGGAAGGTTTGTAAACAAAAGTGCCTAAAGAAGTGGACATTGCGCACTGCAGAAGGAAGGAGGGAGCGCGCGTGGCGAAATTGTGAAAAAAGGGACGTCACGTGGGGGGGGGGGGGTGGAAAAGGTCTGTGGTCGGCCAGGAGGGAGGGGGAAGCACGTCACTGCCAAAAAAGGCACCGTTTTCCCAACATACGGCGTGTGTGCCCCGGAAAAGGGAGGAAAATTGCCGCCTGTGAAGAGGGAGGGCGGGTCGTGCGGATCCTGGCGGGAAAGAAGGGGGAAGAAATGGCCGGCCATTTCAAAAAGGAACGGCCGCAAGGCCATTGAAAATCGCTGGGGGGAGGGTTTTTTCCCCGAATAAAAGAAAAAATGGGAAAGAAGCCATTGACAGCCAGCAGAAAAAAAAAAAAGGCGGCAGTTCGACGGAGTCCGAGAAGAATGGGGCGACTTATCTCTAACCAAGATTCAGAAGCCTAGTAGTCGAAGAGAGAAAGCATTTTCAATGCCGGCGGAGAAAAAAAAAAGGGGGAAAAATGAAAACCGCCGAGAGGGGAGCGAAAAGTCCGAAAACTACTGCAGGAAAGAACAGAAGAATCCTGTCGCGAACCGGTTTCGAAAAAAAAAGGGGAGCAAGGGGTAATCCGACGCGAAAAGAAGAGTTTCTGGTGGTCGGCAGGAGAAAAAAGGGTGCCGGAAAAAAGGGGTGCGGAGATCGCACAAGGGGGCGTCATCTTCCGTAGGATGGGCGAGAAAAGGAAACCTTCTGCTGTTTTGGAAAAAAGGGGGGAGCAAGATCGCCGCAAAGGGGGGGTTGGGTGTACGAAATGCGCTGGCGATGATCGAAGAAAAAAGATGGGCGGGTCGCCACCCCCTAGAGCGCAAGTGTTGGCTTTTGGGGGGAAAACGCCGAAAAGCGAAAAAAAGGGCGGAGCTGAGGGTCCTTTGATGCGAAACGAAAGGGATGGTAGTGGTGCCGAGCCCTCCCTCTTGGGGGGAAAGAAGAGCCGCAAAAACCATTGGCAAGCGGGGAGGACGGAACACCTCGCATGCGCAAATAAGACCCCAATGTCGAAGCGCGAAAGAAAGCAATGAGGACAGGCCTGCACGCAAGCAAGTGCCTCTGGTTTGAGTAAAGAGACTAAAGACACACAAAGAAAAAATGAGAAAAGGATAGGGTAGTCACAACAAAAGGAAAAAGGAGAAAAAACTGCTCTCTTCCATTCAAAAAGGGAGATGTCGCTCTTCGACATGGGGGAGAGGTTTGGAAAGGAAATTACGCCTTTTGAATGTTAGTACATCACAAATCTTCTTCACAGAAGGAAAAAAAGGAACAGTCAAAGTACCGCGAACGAACTTGAAAAACTTCGCTGCCGAACTCAAGCCAAAAAAAAAAAAGCTGCTCATAGTTTTTGGAAGGAAAAGAGTGTGGTGTCCTGTCCGCGATCATCGAAAGCCTGTGTGAATAGCCCTTTGCGCGAGTATTGGGAGAAAAATGCGACCGCCCGACGGGTCTCAAAGAAGAAGTTCCCATCAGGGAACGGGGGAAAAGCCCGGCGTTGTGAAGGAGAAAAAGAAAAACAAGCACGATCACTTCGTCAATCCGGCATTCCGATCCGACTACAGAGAACCGTGTCGCGCAAGAAAAGGGGAAGCCGTCCTGAATCCAAGTTTTTAAAGAGGCGGTTAAAATCTGCGGCGAGAAGCCGGGAAGGACACTTGTCTTCGAAAGCTTAAATTCCGGGGAAAGGCATTCAGTCGCAAACACAACATTCTCTTAGGAGACCGTCGAACTTTGCCGAAATGGGGGGGAAAAGAAAAACGGAAGCTGGCTGTCATGGGAGGAGGGGTTAAAAACCGATTATTTAAGAACTTAGGAAACACCGGTTTCAGCGATTCATAAAAGAAAGGGCGTGAAATGACCGGCCCCCCAAGTGAAGAATCCCGGGGCAAAGCATGAATCCGCCAGAAAGGAAAAAAAAAGCACAGGCGGCCCCGCCTTGGAAGAAAAAAAAAAGAAAAAAGGGTATGGTTGGAAACGGGCAAGGCCAAGGGACTATACCGGGAAAAAAAACCGCCTGGGAGAATTGAAACAGTGGCGCCAAGCAAAGCTTACCGCCCTTCGGACCCCCGGGGAAGAACTGAAAAAGGCGTCTGCCTTCACAGCAAGTTGCACCGGGAAAGGTGGGGAGCCTAGCGCCCTGGAAAAAAGAAAGGAAAGGCCGTATGAGAAGGATCCCGCCGATAAAAAAAAGCTGCACGAATGGGGCCTGGGTGGCCCCTCGAATCGAAAAAAAGGTCCAACTTCAAAAAAGACCCAAACGGCGAACCAGCAGAAAAAAAAAGAAAAGCTGCAACCCGCATGTGTAAAAGGAGGGGAAGGGAGAATTTGACCAGTGCCGGAGGGGAGGGGAAAAAAAGGGAAAAACGTTATGGGTTCGCACAGTGGTTGTGGCGAAGATCGATGGAAATAGGAACGCGCCCGGGTGAAAAAGACAGGGCCACGAGGCGGCTTTCACACCCAGAAAACCAGGGCCTGTCAAACATAGGCCGAGCAAACCCGGCCGCGGTGTTTTTCGGGGAAAAAAAAGAAAAAGGAGATTGGGTCTGATGCAAAAAAAAAGGAAGCGAAGCATGAGAAAAAAGTTTTATTAGGAAAAAAAACCGGAAGTGCGCGCCAGCAAGCAAGAAGATAGCGTCATGCCAGGTCCTCGGGAGGGGAAAGAAAAAAAGAGGCCTCCTGATAGACGGCCGCGGGGAGGGAAAGGCAACGAAATGGTGTCGAAAGGAAAAGGCGGGCCCGGAAGCGCCGGGTCTTCCTGGCCGGGAAACAAACCCGGCGAAAGGTAAAGCGACCAGCGTTGAGAAAAGGAGAAAAGGGGGGAATTAAGGATGGCCTGCAAGTCCGCAATGGAGCCACAGGACAAGCCCTGGAAGAAACACCCTCGCTCATCGGTCTGGAATCATAAGAAAAAAGGAGGGGAGAGAAAACACGGCTGGGTGCCGACCCCCGGGCAAAAAGACAGTCGTCACTGAGCCGTTTAAAGCGAAGTGTTCGGCCCGCATCTCCAAAAAAAAGGAGGTGGGAGCACGTGTCTCCACAGCGCACCTAGGATTCATGCTCCCATCAGGGAAGGAGGAAGAATTGAAAAAACCAACGATCCTTTGCGGAAATCGAGAAAAAACTGGGGGAAAAGAGAGAGATTTAAGTAGCGGGGAATGCCGCGATGTGGCCCATGAAAGCGAGGGGAGGGCGAAGCTGAAGCAAGTCCTAAGTTCTTCAGGGGGGAAAGGGGGGGAGGAAAAAAACAGAGAAAGGCCCCTATCTGTTCCGGCTCGAAGAAAAACGCATCGTGCGGGGTGTCCGGCTTTCGAAAGAAGGGGAGGTGTTCGTGGGGCCCGACAAGGAAAAAAAAAGCCTAGATGATCCCAGCAGAGGAAGACGAATAAACCTGTTGGGGCGCTAAAAGGGATGAAAAGCCTGATGATCTGACTGAGAAGAAAAGAAACTCGGCGGACTTAATGAAAAAGAGAAGAGAGGGAACGCTGGGTAAGTGACGGCCCCGGGCGCGGGTTCACGCCGGCAATCCATCCCCGGGAAGGAAGGGGGGGGGGGGGGCCTTCGACAACCAAATTGTGTTTTTGAAATGGGCCCGATCTGAACAGGGAAAAAAAAAGGAAATTCAAAAAAGCGGTGACTTGGCAAGAAGAGTGACGCTCATGGAAAAATCCCGGAAGGAAGGGGGGAGTGAGGTCCGGGGAAGTATAAGTTTCCGAACCGGCAGAAAAAAAAGCAGAAGGGGCGTTTTTGGCAATCAGACCAAGACAAGGACAAAAACCCGTTATCGAGGGGGAACAAACGCGGGAAAAAAAAGGTGAGGGCCGGCACACTATGTTCAAAGATGGAGGAGGGGAAAAGCCTCCGCCGGGGGGGGCCGGCGTCGTTGTATGAAAAAAAAAGAGATCATCACCCCAGGGGTCATATTATTTAGCGGCAAAAACAAAAAAGGAAAGGCGAACCCAGGAAGAGAAGAAAAGGCAGGAAATCACTCAGGGGGAAAAAGGGACCGGCCACCAAAAAGTTTTAGGAAAGCCATCGAGAGGAGGGAACAAGGTGCCATTGGAACGGTTGTCGTGAGGGGGGGGGAAAAGTTGACTTACGGCAAAAAATCGATTCCGCAAAAGAGGGGGATCGCAGAGGTCCCGGTGCGGAATCCAACAAATACCGGAACTTCTTAGAAGGCGCGGAGCAAAAAAGGGCATTCCCAGGGGAAAAAAGAAATTGCTTAAAAGCCAGCACATTTCATTTTCCGTTCAAGAAGGCCTTGGATCGGAGGGCGTTCCCGGAAAAGGGGGAAGGCGCCTTGGCGCACGGGGGGCTCTTTCAAATTCGAAAAAAAGGGGACAGGCACCCGGGCGGTATCAAATGGCGCGCAATAGTTTTCCCCACAGAAAAAAAGGGGAAAGGACCGCGAAATTGGGGAACAACAGAAAATCCGGATGAATGGGGGGGTTGCGGTCGAGGGCATGGGGGTGGCCCCGGCCATTTCCTGCAAAACTGGTCATCATTTTCGAAAAAAAAGAGAGGATGAAAATAAACCGGCGGGACGGCCTCATAATCGTCAAAAAAAAGAAGAAAAGCCTAGCATCGAAAAAGACCATTTTCGGCATTCTGGCGGAAACGTCGAGAAGAAAAAGGGGGGGGGGGGGGATGTTTGCGGACTGAAGGAATTTGCCGAACAAAGGCGAACCTTGCAGCAAACGAGGATGGTTCGACGAGAAAAATACAGAAAATGTTTCACATGCCCGTGCCTTTCCTCGCCGCAGGAGTTGTAAAGCTGGGGGTTTGCAGGGCCGAAAGAAGGAAAAAAACAGAGAGAAATGCTGCGCGACAGGAAAAAGAGAGGGGAATCAAGGTTATCCGAAAAAGGAGGTGAAAAAGGGGCGTGTGGTCGGAGGAGAAAAAAAATGTGCGGATATCTTCAAGAAGAAAAGAAAACAAGAAAAAGGGGGGACCGTAGATGGCGAGAAAGAGTCAGCGCTTTTTTTTCCCAGGGAAAGAGGAGGGGGGTCAAAAATACTGTTACCAGGAAAGGAAGAGGGGACAAGAAAGCACACAAGGAATGGTCGTTTCAGGAAAGAAGCTATTCTCATATTCGCAAGGATGGGAAAATGCCTCTTCCTAAGGAGGAAAAGCTGGGTCACTTTTGAAGCAGCACCGAAAAGACAAGCGGTGTTCTTATTTTGGCAGGGACAAATGACTGAATTGAAAAAGAAAAAAAACCATGGCCAAAAGAAATAGACCTGTGGGGGTGTTGGGGGGGGTGGGGTGGGCCAGGCTCATTATTTCCTCCACAAGGTCAAGGGGTAGAAATAACAAGAATCAAAGAGGTAAAACTTTTTCCTGGAAAAAAAAAGACCTGGCGGATCTCTCTGGATGTAAAGAGATTATATTTCTCCACCGCGAAGATGGGAAAAGAGAAAAAAAGGAAAATTGCAGGATGTCGAAAAGGGGGGAATCCTGCTGCATAGAAGGGGGAACAAAACTTGCCCATGGTTTTCAGGGGAAGGGAAAATAGAGGAACACACCCAAAGCGGTCGGCCAAAAGAAAAAAGATCGGAAAGTACAGCGACTAACGGGGGGGACTGGGCAAGAACTCAAAGACAAAAAGGACGTGAGAAATAGCCATTTCTTTGTTTGTTCAGGGAAAAAAGGAATCGGAGGGGGGTGCACCCGTATTGCTGTTGAAAAAGGGGCCACGAAAAAGCTAACCCGCCGACGGCGTCGCGCCATGAAAAAAGGAGCAGGTACTTTGCCCCCAAAAAAAAGGAGTTTCCGCGTCATCAGGTTGAAGAAAGCTTCGGGGCCCGGCTTCGTCGCGGAAAGACCCCTAAAAAGAAAAAGCAATTCTCCGACCTCGTCCTCCGGCTGAAACTGGAAACACCAAAGCGAGGCGGTAAAATCCGGCGGGAGTGCACCGATCCGTCGACTAAAAACATGTGGTCGTCCAAAAAAAAAAGACACACCACCAGGCTCTCGGGGAACCGAAAGGGGTGTGGACACACCCCCAAAGCATTGCCATGGTCGTGGAAAAAACGGGGTCGGGGACGATTATGTAGAAGTAATTCACGCCGGGGGTAGAGGGCCTTCGCGCCAACCATGAGGGGAAGGGAAGGGAACGGATATCCGCGCCGGGGGGGAAAACAGAAGTCGGCTTCGGTCCAGCACAGGACGGGAAAAAACCCATTCCGCCGGGAAAGGGGGGAAATGGCCGGCCAAGGCGGATTAGACCGCACCAGAAAAAATTTGAACTAGATCAAACAAAAAAAAAAAATCCCCTCAATTCCGGACGCGATGCGCAAAACGTCAAATGAACTGCGAGAGGAGTGTCAAGGTTGCACCCTGTAACTTGATGAGGGGGGAAAAGGGGACAGGAGACTCTAAAGATCGGAAAAAAGGGCTTTGCCGAAAGAACAGGTACCTCTTGCCGAGACACGGGACCTGATCGAAAAAGGAGGAAACAAGAACGCCACCGGCCCGGAAAAAAGCCAGAGACTGTTCCAGCCGCTCATGGGAAAAAAAGGGGGGACAGGGCCGGCAAGTAGTGAAGAACAAGTGAGGGGTTCATGGGTTTCGCCTTGAGAGAGGGTGATAATAATCTTATGGAAGAAGAGGGGGGAGGAATCCGCCGCCGGGTGAAAACCGGAGATGGAATCCAGGGAACGAAGAAAAGGGAGGGAAACATAGGCCGCCGCAACGAACCGGGGGAGTAACGGGTTTTTTTGTCCAATGGCAAAAGAAGGCGAAGCATGCTCGAAGGGGGGGAGGGGAGACCTCCCCGTCCGGAATGCGCAGAAGCCGCCCGGGATAAAGCGGCAAGGTAAAATAAAAAGGAAGTGTCTGCCGTCCCCTGAAAGGCCTTAGGTAATCGGGCCATCCGCGTGCACTAAAATTGGTGGTAGAAAAAAAATGCCGGCTTGCCCCGCGCAAAAAAAAAAGGGAAATAAAACAACCTGCGCCCCCCGGCCGAACGAAAAAGTTAAATCGCAGGAAGATTGAAGGAGGGGAATTCATGAATGGAGAGGGGCAAAAAGAAAAGTTGCCTGCACGCGCAGAGGACAAAAGAACCGGCTTCGCCTCCAGGATACAAAAAGAAGTAGAGGCCCCGGCAAATTTCCCGGGAAGAGAAAGGGGGAGAAAAAACCCGCGCCGCCCCCAGCCGGCCCCAATCAGGACAACGCTGTGGGATGTAGTCGCCAGGAAAGAGAAAGTGGTTTTGAGCGTGCACGAAAGAACCCAATCGGGGGGCCTGGGCTTTAAAAAAGCGAAGGCAAACTTCGCTCAATGGCCACATCCGCGAAGAGAGGAAAGGAAAAAAAAAAAGAGGGAACGATTCCGCAAGGGATGTGGGAAATACGCGGGTTGCTGATCTAGCTGAAAAAGCAGGCGCGCGCGGTTAAACCTCAATAACGGGAACCGTATAGGAACATGCCGCCCGACTACATCAAAAACATGACGAATTGTTGTCCCTGGATTGGGAAGGGTAAGGGACACCATCCGTGTGTAGCGGATGGCCTGTCCAAAAAAAGAAAAGAGGAATGCAACCGTTTAGCGAGGAAGGAGAATTGAACGGCGCGAAAGGGCAAACTGATGGATCTGCTGATACTTTCAGAAGAAAACACCGACAGGGGAATATGATGCGTCTGGGGGAACCAGCTGGGACGCGGGCGCCGGTGTTAGCCAAAGACGCGGCAAAAAAAAAGAGGTTGGTTTGCCCTGCCTCTACACCAGATTTTTTCGTGTGCAGCGTGCCTTGGCCCGATCCATGAAATATGGAGTAAAACCTTCCGAGGCGTCCGACATCGTGCGAAAAAAGTGACAGGGACTCCCTTTTTAAATATAGGGCGAGAACGATTTCTTGCATGGGGGGGAGCGGGCATAAAAAAAAAGGGCTAAAACTTGCCGAAAAAGTTCTTCCTCCTCTGGAGGGTGCATCATAAAAAAAGAAAAAAAAAACCCGGGAAAGGCGATACCATCTCTGGCACGCCCGAAAAGGAGGGGAAAGCCGCCTTTGCCGGGAAAGAACAGAGGGTTTCCTGGAAGTAAGTGGCGTTGACGCGAAAGAAGTGCGGCGATGCCATCAGGGAAAAGGGGACCAACCTCTCGAAAAGGCGAAAAAACAGGCAGGACTCGCCGCCCCTGTTCAATCCCGGAACAACCGTGACCCCCGGGGAAAAAAAAGAGCAGGAGGGATCGCTTTGCAGGGGGAAAGGGTGAAGTGCGGGCCTTGGAAAGTGACCGGGGGGCGATCGAGGCCCGCCAAGAAGAAAAAGGCATCGGTCCCGAGGGAAACAAATCTCGGACGAGATTAAAAAAAATAAAAACGTAGCTGCATCGGGCGAAAAAAAAAAGGGGAACCAACAAACCGAATTGCTGAAAGCAGAAAAAGAAGCCGTTCGCAAGGGACAACGGGGATCGCGAACGGGAATCCCGAATTTGAAAAAGGACAGAGAGGGGGGTTTTGAATAGACAAAATCCTTCCCGTCGTGAACAGGAAAAGGGAACCCGCCCTTTGTGGCAAGGGAAAAAAAAATAGGGGGAGTGTTTGTGGCCCGACCAGTCCCAATTTGGCGGGAATCCCTGGCTTGGACCGGAAAGGAAAATGCGGGGGATACCCTGGCTTTTCCCCGGCACAGGGGCCGAAAACCGTGCCGGGCCAAAAAGAATGGGTGCCTCGCAGGGAGACCGTCCCGTGAAAGTAAATGCACAAAAACAACTCCATAATCTTCCTAACACGGAGCCCAGGAAGAAACAAAAAAAAATCGTTGATTGTTCGCACAAAAAAGAAAAACGGATGGGGGTGAGGTGGCGAACTGAAAAGGACCGAAGAAGGAACAGGGAAGGGATGTTCTACGAGATCCAGTGCGTCGCAAGGCATTTCAATGCCGGGAGAAAAAGGGAAGGAAAAGTGTACCGGGGATGGCTGGTGTGGGGGGGCAGGAGCCGAAAACTGCGCTTCAAGCCGGAAAAAAACGTGGAATCCTGGCGCAAAAAGGGGAGGATCACTCTTATCGGAAAAAAGGGGTCCGTCGAACAATGACGAGCCGTGTGTTTCGGAGATCGGAAAAGACTTGGAATGCGTCCCTATCGGAAGAAGGGGGAGGGTTCGCCGGCTTTTGACGAAAAAGCGCACAGGCTATTTTAAAAAAAAGTCCGAATCGCCTGTCGAAGGGGGAAAGAAAGGGGA
>Ga0179593_1350343_pt1 | contig 18833 bp, 23 predicted proteins | sample CZODoug2_1_08_16_FD_185931 | JGI IMG/M metagenome (GOLD analysis project Ga0179593, IMG submission 185931) | Vadose zone soil fungal communities from Angelo Coast Range Reserve, California, USA - CZODoug2_1_08_16fungal (PacBio error correction) | ecosystem: Environmental > Terrestrial > Soil >...
GGAAAAAGGAGAACGCCAGACACGAGGAAACACGAAAATAGGAAACGCGGGACGGCAGAGAAGCGTGGGGTGGCGCCAGGGGACTTGCACGAACAAAGCAAAGAAAGAAAAAAAACACAACAAAACACATAAACTCAAGGACCAGCAAAAACGGCGGCGCAGAAGAGGAAGGCATTAACTAAGAATAAAATCAGGTGGCCAACGGTAGGGTCGCCTTCGGCAGAAACCCGCACAGAAAAAGGACCCGCAAAGCACATATTACCAGAAAAAATTGTGCGACGAAGAGACAAAAGACATGTTAAAATGTGTAGGCAAAAAGACCAAAAAAAGGCGACCGAAGAAAACAGCCAGCAACAAAAGACAAACCAGCAGAACGATGTTCACGAACAAAAACGGCGGACATGACTCACCGAGCGCGCGTCCAAAGGGGGGGAGGCCAACCAAATTCCGAAACCCAGAAAAGGAAAGCCGCCAAAAAAAAATCTAAAAAGCGGACGAAAGAGGCGTGAGAATGAAAACAACTGGGCCTCTAACCATGCTCGACAAATTCTCAGGACAAATCGCGTACAGCAGGAAGCAAAGGAGTACTGGGGGAAGATTGACAAAAAAAAACGCGGTAAAAACGGCAAAGGCCAGGGACAACCATCAAGAAAAAGGGAAAATGGAAAAAAAAAAAAAAAATGAGGAAAACTTCGCCCAAGCAAAAGAAGGAAAGCCTGGGGAAGGGGCAAAGCCGTGGAGGGATGGGAGGGTGACCCACAAAAAGTTCATGAGGCTGAACCGAGACCACGAGCATCCTCCGGGAAAATATAGTCCAACGCGATTTTCCAGTAACAAAACACTAAAAGCCGCTACGAAAGTGCAAAAAAAAAAAAGCCAAAGGAGACAAGACAACCACTAATCGCCGCCAGCACAAACGGGAAAAGAAAAAAAGGGTACGAACCTTCCTGAGAAGGGGGGTGGAAAGCCACATATCGGGAAAAAGGCATACCAGGGCGCAGGAAATGCTAAAAAAGGATCTCCGCCACAAAGGCTGGAAGAAAAAAGAAAAAGGAAGCTAAAAGGGAAAAAGGGAAAGTTGCGGAAATCGCCGAAGGGGAGCTTTCATCCCCGGGAAACCAAAAAGGAAGAAAACAAAAAAGGTCTAGACCCAACCGGAAATGAGGGACCATCATAATAGGAAAAACCCGTAACCAAAAACGCACCCGGCATGACGAAGTGGGCGTGTGATAGACAAGGAGCACCGTCGACAGCAACATCCACCGAACCGAAAGGTGCTGCTGCAGTCCTTCAAGAGAGCTGAAAAGTTACAAAAAAAAAAAGCCAGTATGCCCCACCTGTCTTAGAAAAGATCTAATTCCGTCCCGGGAAAACGGTGCGAAGGCGGGAGACTACTACAAAATCTTCTTGGGTCCGCCGCCCACAGAAAGGGGAAATAGTTAAACAGCGAGCATGGTTGGGCGAATGATGGCGGGAACAAAAAAAACTTGTCAAAAGCCAAAATCGATCACGAGAACGACAGAGTGGGAGGCTACATTGGGCGGGAACGTCAAGCCAGGACCGGACTGCTGGCCGCAAACATAAAGGGCCGGCAGGCCAACGGAAAAGCTTCAGAGCCAAGGACGAAGATGAGAAATGCAGGGAAAAGATACCTCTTAAGACGGCGGACCCCGAGCAGCGGGCGGCACAAGAGCTGGATACAAAAAAAAGCAGTCGAAATAGCTCCAAAAACGGGGAAGAAGTGGTCGGGTATTAACAAAACGAAGATTGTTTCGGGGAAAAAGGCAAAGACGAAAAAATGTCGCACCAGGCCGCGGCTCGACTGAAACTAAGAGCCAAAAAACATATTGGACAAAAAAGGGGGGCTGGTCTTGCAAAAACCTCAAGTCGGAAAAAACAATTGTGAGACAACGAAAGAAAAACCCGAACAAGACAACGGTGAGAATTTGGAGCGGCCGATGTTGGGGGAGGAACCAACGGGAATCGGCATCCACTCAAGTCAAAAAAAATCCATGGCATCCCCACCGAGATGGCCACGGGAGCAAAGACGATTAAAAAGGCACGGCAAAAATTGAAAAGAGCAACCCATTTTGCCACCAAACTGGTGAAGAAAAAAAAAAATCGGGGGGGGCACGAGCGAGAAAAAAAGGCCAAGAAGGTTCTACAACGACAAAATGTTGAAAGCGTTGCGGGGATGTTGGGAGGGATGTCCAGGAGACACTCCGGAAGGCACATACCGCGGGGTCGAACTACGGCTAACATAAGGGGGGAAAGGGGGGATCACGAGAAAGAAAGAAAGGCCGCACCATCGAAGCCTTAAAAAAAACCTTGCAAAACGGTTGGGATCCGCAAAAGGGGGGGCGACGAAACCAAAACACACAGCGAAGTACAGGATGCCAGGTCCAATCGAGAAAGAGAAATCAGCTCGCGATGGGGCCGGAAAAAACATCCAATACGCAAAAAGAGGGGGGACCTCACCCAACGCAGGGTCCGCAGCAAACAAGGCAAGAAAAGGTTGGAGAAGAGGTCAAACAACAAAAAGACTAGGGGAGGAAAAGGGAAAGAAGATCTCAGCCGCGAACGGAAAAGACGTAACGGTGAAAGGGGAAGGACAAAGACAAAAGGGCTTCGACTGTTTTCGGAATAAAAGAACCTTGACCAGGCGAATGACGAACCGGCCGCAGAAAAAATGGCGCAAATGGCCGAAGGATCGCCTGGAACGCAAAGAAATGAGAGACAAAAACCCTGAAGAAACGAAACCATGGCAAGCGAGGGGGGGGTTGTCATTCCCGGGCAGTGGAATACAGCAAAAAGTCTGTCAGGGGTCAAACATAAAACCGGACTTGCAATGATCATCGAAAGATGTCGCAAACCGTGCTCAAGAAAAATCAATCTCGGTCCAACCTCACACGCAGGCCACCAATCCGAGTTGAAAGAAACACTAGAACCGTTGGTGCGGCTCCAACCTCCTGGGGGAGGACAAATCAATTGAAAACGAAAGGAGGTGGGCCAAGAGCCTGCCGATCAAAAGCCGAAATCTGGCAGATAAAAAAAAGATAGGGGGCAGGGCCCAATGGGAATGGATTGCTGAAATAAAAATACGGGGGACAACATAGGGGGGCACGTTCAAAGACTAAAAAAAAATCCTGCCACCGGGGGGGGCGAGTTCGGAAGGTTCAAAATTAAGGGTCATGAAAATTTCCGAGGGGGCAATACAACTGAAAACTGGGAAAAACATGGCACTGGGCTGCGCCACGGGTCTGACGTAAAGGAAAATTTCCTTAAAAAAAAACAACAAATCGAGGCAAGTTCGAAAACCGAATCACCGCGGGGTGGGGCATCGCCTACTGGGCAAACCAACCAAAACATGGGGGACGATCTGGACGCCCGACCTTCAAGTTGAAGGAAAATACCGGCGCAAAAGAAGACAAACGCCCGATGCAAAGGACTCAAGGGAGGGATCAAAGCCTTTCTAGCGCGGGAAGCTGTCAGGGGGAGGGCCGGCAGGCAAAGAAAATGGGCAAAAAAAGAAAAAAATGCGGGAAAGGTTTGCCAGACAAATCTCCAACCCCAACGCCTTCGGCAGAAAGGAAGACACTAGCCGAACAGGTCCCTGGCACAACGCCACAATCACTCCAACAGGAAAATCACTGAGGGGAAATTCACTCCACTGGGAAAAGGGACGCATGCGAAAAAGGACCATGATTATTCGAAGGGACGGTTAGAAGGGGGAAGAAAACAAAGAAAAGACGCCAGGAGGAACGGAAATGAAACGGCAAGGGTTCGACACGGGAAAAGAAGGTGGCCACGATGCCCGGCCTGCAAGAAAAGGAAAAATATCCTGATTAGAGCATCAAGAGCTAAGTGGATGGGAGCTCATACTGATCAAAACGCCACAACCCAGGTGGAGAGTTTGGGGGGCAAAGGGGTCGTTCTAAAATGGAGCTTTGGGTCAAAATGCGCAAAAACACGTTGCCGGTCATCCAAAATGGTCTTGATTTAAGGACATCAAGGGGCAGCGGGGCCTGAAAGACGCCTGGAAAAACCGGCAGGAACGATGGAAGTGGGCTTCAGTTCGAACAGGGGCGCGGTACATTTGTCAGGTTCACAAGTGGTGGGGCGGCTTGACTAAGGAAAACGCCGTTGGGGTGGGAGGCGAGCGGGGGGGAAATGATTGGCGAGAACTGCAGCCGGGATGAAAAAACGGATGTTGGATGACGCTGGGTTGGGGGCACACAACTCAGCTGTCAGACCGAGCCGTGCCTTGTCGGGGGCTATGAACTTGTGGAGCGGTATGAAAAGGGGGGGGGGAGGGGTGGCAGTGAAAAAGAGTAGCGGGTTTAGTGCTCCCGTAAAACACGCCAAAAACTCATACTATATTCTGCCAGATCCTGGGACCCCTAGGGGGGAAGAGTCGTGCAGAAAAGAAAATACCTGTAAAAGGGGTGTTGGAACCGGACACAGGGTCCACGCTTGCAAGTCCCCACACTCGAGCAAGGCGCCGGTCGAGGGGGTGTAAAAAAACAAAAAGTGGCTATCAGAAAGTACCTACTCACCGGCGGGGGCTGCTCCGTGGGTGGGAGCCTTAAGGGGGTTGGGGCAAGCGTGGAACGTAAAAGGCGACCCTCAAACAAAAAACGAACAGCAGCGGCCGGGGAGGATCCGCCAGGGGTAACGCGAAGTAGGGGAGTTGGTCCAAAAAAGGAGCAGGGTCTCAGCAACCGCAGTACCAGTGACCCATCCTCCAGGTGGGAGGACGGGGATGGTTTCAGTGAGAAGGAAGAGAAACGTTTTGGCAGTCCCAAGAAAAAGGGACAGTTTGGGGCAAGCGGAACAGAAAACGGGTTGGGTGGCTGGCGAGGGGGGACCAGTTGGGGAAGAGGAACCTGGGTGTTCAATCCGTAATCATCCAGCAAATACTTCCGCCTGGGGACAGGGGAACGGGCGGCTTCGGAGGGTGGACAATTAAAAGAAGAAAACCCAAACTATTTCGGATGGGGCAGTTTCGGACCTGAAACAAAGGGGTTTGCGGCTGAGAGAAAAACCATAAATGGAGGATGGAAGGGAAGTCAAATGCAAAGGGGAGGAGAGGCAAAAGGAACCGGGAACCTAGGGGGGGGGTCCATTCAAACTGGCGGGAAAATCATCAAATCCGAACAAAGAGATGGCCGCGCAGCACAAATAAAAGAAAGTTGTGGGGAAGTGTGCTGGCGTGGGAAACCCAAGAAAAAAAAAAAACTTGAGGTTGGGAACTGGGGAAGTTTCAAGAAAGAACCCCTGGACGCCGGATAACTTTAAAGGGAAAATACCTGCTGTTTCCGTAGGGCGGCGGAGCTCTACCAGACTCGAAAAACACAAAAAACAAAGGGGAAGAGAAAGGAGAGAATGGGCCGAAAACGTCCCCCAACCCGGAAAAAAAATAAAATCTTTGGCCAGCGGACGGTCAAATTTGATCCAAAAAAAAAAAGAAGGGCAAAAAAACACAAAAGGAAAACAACGAACAAAACCACGCCCAAGCAAATCAACGCTGCTGGATAATGAAAAAGGGACCTGTGACCCGCAAGCACATGCCGACCTAATTGGCCAAGGAAAAATGAAAGAAGCCACCACAGCCAAAAAAAAGACGAACAAGCAAGCAGGGTTTTGGCCAATAACCAAAATTTGCGAAACTCCGAAATAGGTGAGTGAGGCAAAACAAAAAGCACCTAATCAAGCACGCCCAACCACAAAAAACAAAAAACTGATGATTAATCCGATGAAAAAGGGGACGGCGACCTGCGGGCACCGGACGTCCCCGTTCAAACGTTAAGCAAAAAAACTGGTAGAGTTCACAACATGCAAGGAAAAACCAGAACGTCCAAAAACCGATCAAAACTCTAACAAGCAAGAAAAAAAAGGAGCGGATGCGAGTAGCACATCAACGTCAGGAAAAAACATACAGCAACCCGGGTCTCGGGGACACTTACGGGGGCAGGATGCCGCGGGCCGCTTGCGCGGAGTTTTTAGTTACGGCCCCAAGAGACCAACGGCAAAGGCCCGACAAAACGGCCAGAACCACAAGGGAATGGTGTGAGAGCAAAAGTCACGCCACAGGGCAAAAAGCCAACAAAAAACATCTCACCGGGGGGGAGGGGCCAGAGGGACGATGTGTCCGGCAACAAACACAAACGTCAAAAAAATGACAGGAACCACGAATCAATACGAGAACTTGTCCAAAAAAGATCTGGGACAGGAAAGATTCTTGTGCAACTACAAAAGCCCAGAAATAACACCCGCCTGAGAGACAAAAAACCTTGAAACGGAAGGGGGAGGAACAACACGAGAGCCCGACAGCAAAAGTGTGGGTTCCTACAAGGGGGCATGGGGAGCAAAAGGCATGAATAACGTGTACAAATGGAAGAAGACAAGAAATAAAGCTCGCCGACAACAAAAAAAAAAGAAGTAAAAGGGAAACTGTGGGACCGACGGGAGAAAGTCCTTCAAAGAAAAAAAAAGTTAAAGAAAAAAGTTAAAGAAAGGAAAGTGAAAACCGGCAACGGTGAAGCGGGAACACTGAAAAGTGGCGAACAAACACGGCAAACTCGACCTAAGCTGGTGATAAGAAGAAAAAAGCAGCGTTTTTAAGGAGGGAAGACCAATGCCAGGCCTAATTAAACGAGCAGCCGAAATCTAGGGAAAAAAGGCCTGCCATGCCGCCGTATAAAAAGACAAACGTCCAAAACAGAAAGGCCAGGAAGGAAAAAAAAGACCGTAGGCAGGCAGAAGCAGGAAAATTCGATCACAAAACCATCAATCGAACAAACGCGCACCTCCTTCAGCTCGAGAGCCCCGAAAAACATGGTGACCGATTATGGGCGGGGATACGAAAGTGGGTCGGATAGTCAGATCAAAAAGCAATAAAAACCGGTGGCAGATCAGGCAGTGGATTCTGGGCAACGGCCAGCAGCCATGATGTCTGGCCAAAAAACAGATCCAGGAAACCAAAAACTTCAGCACCCTCGAAAAATGAGAAAATAAAAGGAGAGAGTAATGGAGCGGGCGGGCCCGAGCAGAAAGCGAACAAATCTACAAGGGGACCAAAAGGGAAAGATCGCCAAGCTAAGGGAAAATAGTCTATGCCACCTCTCAGGAGGTCAAGAAAAGGACAACGATGTGGAAGGGAACAGGTAAAAAAAAAAAAAAAAAGAGGGGGAAATCTCGCCCAATCCACAAAACAATTCCCCAAAGGGGGAGCCAAGTGTCGTGGGGGCTTGCCACGAAAAAATGTCTTCACCATCATGGGGACAAAACCCGCAAATCGAATCGACAAAGGGACTTATGCGGCCTATGGTCAATTAAAAAGGCATGTCTTCAGCAACTGCCTCAAAATGCCACCCACTAAATTAAGAAAAAAGAAAGGGCAAGATGGTCAGGGAGGCTATGAACAGAGGAAACCGGGGAAGGGGGCGTCAAAACATGTCCAAAAAAACCACTATAATCCAAAAAAGGGAAAAGAAAAACACGGTCCAAAAATTTGTGCACATCGGAGGGGTGTATCCCGTGCTTGGGATGGTTGGGGGGGGAGAGGAGGTCGGGAGACGGTCACCGGCAACCCTCCTCTACTGAAAAGCCCGCGTCTTCGAGGTCAAAATCGGGCTTACGAAAAGCCAGCAGGATAACCGCGACTTGAGGAGGGGGTCTACGGTGGAGAAGTGCCGGCAGCGCACTTGCGCTTCGACAAAAGGATATTACCTGCCAGGGACGACAGACCACGGTCGTGAAAGAAAGAGACGATGGAAAAAGGGGGCACCGGGGAAAACAGGTCACCTTGTAAAGGGAGAGTTGAGAAAAGGCCCAGCCCGCATGGCACCTCAAACGCCGCTGAGATGGGATTCTGAAAGAATCAAAACAAAGAGGGAATGGGAAAGAGAGGAGAATAAAGAATCTTCTCTCAAGAGAAAGAAGGGAGTGGAAGGTTGCAGGTCAAAGCGACCAAGGGGGAGAACTTGCTCAAAGAAAAGTTGAAATCGCGGGACGGGGATCGAACGCAGCGTAAGGGTGCGCACAGGCCGACATCGAAAAAAGTCTGGAACGAAACGGCCAAGGGAGGGGAGCCGCCCAAAAAGGAACGGAAACCACAAACAATCCTCCATAGAGGTGGGGGGCCGAGAAGAAAACTTTATCAGACTTGTGGTCGCTGAAGTAACGACTCAAGGAGTGGGCACGAGCCTAACCTGGGGTGGGGGGAACAGCCAGCTAAGGAGGGGAAAAAAAGGTGAGAGAAAGCAATATCCAACATCAAATCACCGGGCACCAACACAGGGGGAGGGACCTAAACGGGGAGAACGGGTTGCTCGTAAGGGGAGGGGGGTCGGACAGGGCAAGAGTGGGGGAGGGGCACCATGGCATCCGAAAAATAAAGAAAGGAGGGTCATCCCGCATTTAACGAAAATGAAGAGAGGAAGGGCTATAAGATCGTGGGGGCGGAAGCAATGAAAGGAGCGTTGCTGAGCACTTGCAACGCGTGAAGAAAACAACGGAAAGAACAACAACACTCAACGGTGGAGGAGGGTGACAACGTATGGAAAACGAAAGGAGGGAACTAACAACAAATTCTTTGATGAAGGGCGAAAGGTTCGGCAAAAATACCAAAAAATGAGCACCATTATGAAAAAAACGAACGACATTCAAAGAAAAACAGGGCAGAGGATAAACGTGGGTGGGGGGCCGGTCAAAAAAGCCGAAAAAAAATTCACGGCGGGACCCTGGAGACAAACCCTACAACTCAGAATGTTGGGGCAGCGGGGAAGCCGGGGGACTACGGGCGAGCTGCAAACGCCTCCCTGTGTAGGGGGAGCAAACCCGAACTCATCGACGCACCGGAAACGAGGGCCAAACGTGCCATCTGCCTTTTTGGGAGGGCGCTGGGAACGAAGGCTTGAAGGGCGCTGAAGCTCAGGTCTCTATTATTATGGACGTGAAGGAAAACAAGCGTAGGAGGCCAGAAGAAAGAGGAGCGGCCGTTGCAAGAAATCAAAACGTCAAAAAAAACCAAGGAGGTCCGTTTGAGAGAAACACCAATGGAACACAGGATGAGGAACCAACGGATAGAGGAGGTTGACGAGAGAGGAAAGGGACGGCGCGACCAAAACCTCGGGGGGGGAAAGCATAAAATTTACCGCCGTCCAACCGCAACACCCGCAAAAAATCAAGACTCAGACTCGAAAGAGGCCGGCATGGGACACGGCAACGGGTTGAGGCATATAAAAAATCTAATGGCAGCCCGTGTGGGACAGAAGGAAAGGCCGGCCTGGAAAAAACAAGACAAAACCTGCCTCTCCTCGGGCAATGGAGTTAGCATCGGAAAAAAAAAAAGCGAATGGGGAAGGCACCAGAAAGCTGATGATCAAAAAAAATCGCCGCCGGTGGCGCGTTGGGGGGAGGTATCTGCTGTGTCCATCAAAAAAAATAAAACAGCCGTGGGGGGGAAGTTCCACGGCGACCAACGTAGGGGACCGTCCTAAAAAGGGCAGGATGGAGGGGAGGAAAAGACATTGACCATAGGGCCTAAGCGCGTGACAAAGGAGGGAGGCCGGAGGGACGTGAGAACACAATCTTCCAGTGAGATTTGAAAGTACAAAAAAGACGCATAAGGGAGCCTTTTGTGGGCGGGCAAAATGGAAAAGGGAGGGGAGGTCGCCCGAGCGCCCTTTGGGGAAAAATCGAGTCGCTGGGGAGGGGGGAGCCTCAACCTCACCTGCCATCGGGGGGAGGAAAAAAAAGCGTGCTGGGGGCGGAGGAGGGGTATCCAGGAAGGGTGACTTGGGGTCTTCGAGAAAAGTTGATCTTGGAGCGGTCTACTTACTCCAAGTCGAGAAAAAATTCAGGGGTGGAACATAACCGGGGGGCAGCCTGAATCGGGATGGGGAAGAGCAGAGGAATTAAGGTTGGGGGTTGGGAAAGGAAAAAAAATAAAGAAGAAAAAGCTGGCCACGGGAAAAAAAAAAAACGACAGCTGGAAGGGACGCCCAACGAGGGAATTGGGTACCGACGGCGGAACAGTACGGAGGGAATGCGTGGTGGGACTTGATTGGTTGGTGCCAGAATGGGAAGTCAACGATCAACCTCACGTCTAAAAAACTGGCTGGCGGGACCGAAGTAAACCTAAAAAGTGTAGAGAAAGGGGAGAAAGTGGTGAGAGGATCTGGGGCTATCCGCATCCGCCTCCATGTTTGAGAAGGACGGCGTGTTCGTTGCCGCAGGCCTGGAATTTGGAAGGGCCTGGGTGGTCGAAAGGTGGAAAAATGATAAACATAGACTGTGACTCTCCGATATGGCGCAAAAGGTTACGCCGTACCCCTGGGGGGGTTAGTCAAATCATACAAAATCAAAGAGGAGGGGAAGGGGTTTCTGTGGGGAAGCGAAATTTCTGTCTAACTTCGAGAGGGGGCGGCAGCACGCCAACTGTCGGCTAATGGGGTCCGCAAAAAACAAGGGGGGGCCAGGGGGACTCCAACATCAAAAAAATGATGAATGGGGGGAAGAAAAAGGTTCGCGGCCGCAAAGGGCCATGAATAAGTGGAAAAAAAGAAAGGTAGAAACATTTTCAAGGGGGTCCACTCTGACAGAGAAACAGGCCCACTGCCACACTAACGATTGGGCTTAAAAGGGGCGCAAAGGGGTGCTGTTCAGGGGCACCCGGGCCCAGGGGAGGGGGGGGAGCCGGTTACAGGCCCCTTCAAAATTCTAAAAAAAGGAGAGGGGGAAAAATAGGAGAGGGTGCCAAGTGATGCAAGGCGGGGGGTCAAAAAAGCCCCCGTGGGACCAACCGGCTAGGCAGCGAAAAAAAAAGAGTCATAAACAAAAAAAAACGAGGGGGAGAAAATAGAAGATGGGGGTCACAGTACTACCGCAATAACGATAAAACAGAAAGATCTGGGAATTTCATCAGAAAAGGACAGAAAGGGAGGAGAAACTAGCGCCACCGCAAGCCATACCAGAAAAACAAAAAAGCACAAGCCAGCCAAGGTACGGAGAGATCTGGAATATCAAAAACCACGAATCAATGAAAGAAAGAATTGCCAACGGGGAAGATAAAAAAGCCGCCGTTCCCTCAACCACAATCAGGGCTCCAATCAAAAAAAGGAATGTTTGGAAAGGACCGAGGCCCAAAATGGGGGGACCCAGAAGAGAAGAAAGTTTTTAAGTTGGGATACAGACCACAGCACAAGGAAGAAAGGACAGCCCCGCCCACAATAACCACCGACCCTAAATGAATGACACAGAAGACAAGGCTACTGCGAAAAGAGCGCCGCCGGTCACCTGAGCATGTTAACATGGGGAGGAAAAAAAAGACAGGCCAACGAAGAAACAACGAAAAAAATCCTAAAACAGGCCAAAGCGGAGGAGAGAGAACCAGACACCATACGAAAAAGCGACCGGTTCCTCGAAAACAAGGGAGGCAATGATCAGAGGCAATTGGAAGGGCGTTTGCTGGTGTAAGCAGGAAAAAAAGGCCAAACCTGACACAAAACGGAAATACACGCGTAACGTGTCTTAAGCACAACGTAGCCCAGCACGAAGGCGCCGGGGGGGCGGGCGACGAACAGGGGGAACGGGGGGGAACATACTTTATATGGGGAATCCCCAAACCAAAGGAGAAGTGATCGGCCACAAACCAGGAAAAAACGTGGGGACCATTTAAAGGCAACAGATATGAAATAGACAGGGAAACAGCAAAAAAATAACCCCGCTCAAGAACCAAATAACAAGGCGCAAAAACGAGACCCGACTCCGAAAAAGCATCAAAGACCGCCAGGGAGAGGAAGGTTGCCACAGGGGAAAGAGGAAGTCAATCCATTGTCGCGAACACAAACACACAAGAGGGAGACACAAGGCGCCGACGGCGATAAGAGGCATGGAATTTGAGCAAGTCAGACAAAGAGAGGAAAGAACCAAAAGCTGGGGCAAACATGAAAGGAAAAAGAGAAAAAGCCCATGGGGCAGACCTGGAAAAAGTGAGCGTGAACCCAGAGAGGAATGTCCGAAATAACCATAAGAAAACAAACCCGCCAGGGGAGGGACAGGACGGGGCATCGAGCGAAAGAAAAGCAGTTTTCTTTATTCTCAAAATCCATGAACTATGGACCTAAGAAAGGGGGGCTGCTGACAGGCAATCGCGCGCAAATGCACCCATTATGCAGGAAAAAATGGCCAGTCGTCCATGAAAGAAAAGGAACGGGCTTAACGCTGGGCGAATTAAGGATCGAAACAACAGCAGGCTGGGGAAAGCAACAGGGACTTCGAACAGCCTCGTCGATCATCTGGCAGATGAAGGGAGGGGAGGAAAGGAAATTGGGGTTTACGGCTCGGGAAGATCCAATATAAAAGGCGGGCGAGTAGAGGGAAAAAAGGAACCAAAAACATCTGCCCTTGAGGGGGAAGGGACCGAACAGATTGCCGGAAAAATAAAAGAGCCGAGGACAAGCGAATGGAAGCGTGATAAAAAAGTCAGAGCAAGAGGCAAGTTGGGGCAACGGAAGAAAGGAATCAGGGTCTGCAAAAGCAACACCGTAGGTGCTAAAAGAGCCAAAATGCAAGAGAGGAAAAAACTGAGTTCGTGACCAAAACAGCGCGAAAAATGTCGGGGATAAAACCATCGGCAACGTGGAGAGGAATCGCCCGCAAAAGAAACGCGAAAAGGAAAACCCATAATCTCTTGGTAACGAATGGAAAACGAGACATTGGAGGGGGGAAAACCATCAGGCAATTTGGGTGACAAAACACGTACATCAAGAGACATACGGCAGGAGTGATATAAGAACCATGGAACTTCAAACCTCCATGAGCACAAAACTGCTCAGGTGGGGTTTTCAGGTTGACGCACCAAAAACCGCTACCCTCGCTAAAAAGGAGGGGTAGGAAGGAAATGAACCCGTCCAAAGGATGCCCGTCTGGAACTTGAAAGGGGGAAAAAAAAAGATAGGCACCTGTGGTTTTGGGTCAGAGAGAGGAAACACAAGTCCCATCTTGTGCTAGAAAAAAGAGTATTGTTTTTTCGGAAGCGTTCGGGGGGGGGAGGGAAGGAGGGGAAAGCCAACGGGTAAACGAGGGATAAGCTAGGGCCCGCTTGCCCAGCTCGAAACTTAAGAGGGAGGGGGCCTCGAGCGCCAGACAGGAGCTAAACCTCGAGATTCAAGGTTCGCCGCTGAAAGGGGGTGGGCAGGAGGTCACCTGGCCCAGGGAAAGCGCCACATACAGTCCCGCCAGTTCAACCGCCAATTCGCCGCGGACGAAGCGGAGGAAGATGGGGGAACCAGTGCAGCGAAGAAAAAACAGGGAAAGAACCGTGCCTTAACGGGAAGGGTTCTAGAAAAGAGGGAGGGGGGGGTAGGTACTCCTCCTCAAACACAAAACCCAACTTGGGGAGGGAAAAAAAAGAGAAGCGAAATCCTCAGCGCGCCCAAAGAGCAAGGAGGGGAACTGGCCGTAAGTGAAGAAGACAAGGGGGGAGTGAGCAGTTCTTCAGCAATACACGGGGGGGGGGGGCCATCGAGATGAATGAGCGAACCGACAAAAAAAAAAACAGAAGGGCGCACCGGGAAGGATATAACTTGCCGGACACCAAGTCCGACCACTTAAGGCAGAAAAAACCTGGAAGCCAGGGCAGGGAATCGGATACCCGAACTCCTGAAAGTGGTGACAGAAAGAAAAGCCGACCACAGGACATCGCCTATGCTTACACAAAAAAAACGGGAAAGAAATATCTACCACCATACAAACAGAAAACCAACTTGATGTAGAGAAAAAGATGGCGTGGTGACAAGGGCTACGTTGTCGGACCAATGAAAAAAGACATTTCTGAAAATTGAATAATGAGCCAGAACATGGAAGGAGTCAAATCCTCCAGAAAAAATCTTTGTCTAAGAACCTATATAGGGGGGGACAAAAAAACGGAAAAAGGAAAGGGAAAGTTGGCTTTATACCCCAAGAGCGTGGAATTTGAAACAAAAAAAAAACACTTAAAAATCACAAATCCTGAAAAGGTTGTCGGTTAGTGGAAACGGCTGGGAAGACGATCAAAAAGGCCCCTGGGGACAGGCCGAGGGGCGAAGGGAGAAACCCGAAACTGGGAACAAAAAAACAGTTTATTGCCAACCAGGGGGTCGTCCGAGGGGGAGAGAGTTCCTCTTTGACCCGGACAAAAAAAAAAACATCAGCGCGGCCACCTCGGGGCGAAAACGAAAGATGCAACTTGGGGTCAAAAATAAAGAATAAGGAGAGAGAAATGGCGATCGTCAAGCGCCTACGTGTAAAATCCAGGGCAGCGCCAAAAACGACGAACCTCCCGAAAGACCAAAAATGAACAAACTTGGAGTGTTCCCAAAACAGAGGAGGAGAAGAATGAAGGAGAGGTTGTTTCTGGACGTTGAGGGAAAGGCCAACTAAGAGTAGGGAAAGAAGCAGGCCGGGACGTTGCCCGAAAAAGTCATGTTTAAACAGGGACTGCTCTGGGAGAGACAGAAAAAGCAAGCCCTTTTGGGAAAGTTGGCAAAAGCACCGCACAATAAAATAGTGTACTAAACGCGTAGAAAGGGAAAAAGACGGGAACACAAGCCAACACTCCTGCGGGTTCAAGAGAGTTCCAACTGACCGCCGCACTCAGGGGAGAACTGAAGATGTCCTTTTTAGAGCTGGGGACACTGCCAAGGTGAGGAATAAGAAAAAAATACACCGGGCTTCCCTTGCGGTGGGCCGGCAGATGAAAAGTGGACATACCAAGCAAAATTGACCGCAAGAGGCAATCTATGGAGGAACCGCAAGAAAACCTCAGGACTTGACCTTCCGCTACTGCTGGATAAACCACAGAAAGAGGGAAGGAACTGAACCAAACCCGTTGGTCAAAGGCTGGGGGGGAACACGGACTGGTTCTTCAGGAAATCAGGCTGGTGCAAACGAAGCAAACAAAGTTTGCAAGGTTCACTGACCAGCAAGGGGCCTGCATTGCTTCCAGAAATGAACTCGTTTAAACCGAAAGTCAAGGCCTGAAGATGGAATGCTCAAGGTCGACCAAGAAAAAAAAGGTGCACAGGCATACATGCAGGACAGACCTTGTTGGACGGTAGGATGGGACTCGCAAACAGGATAACGGCGACTTAAAACGAACTGTGGAACAACAGTAACTCCAGGAAAAGGGGGGGGTCGGAACAAAAAAGTCAAAAAGGGCGAAAGAGGGGGAAGAGACCATGGGGGGGGGATGGTGTCAAATGTCTCTTGTGATCGGGGGGACGGACGGTCAGACGGCCCCTAACAATGCGCAGGACCTTGGGGACCGGCGGGGCCGGGAAGTGTGAAGCAAAGCGCCCTGAATTGGGGGGACCGACCAGACATGTAAAGTCTTTGAAGAAAAAGACAGGAGGGGGAGGCGCGGCGCCAGTCAGTGAGGTTGACTGCCTTGTGGGGATCAAAGCAAAAGGGACCGGGGCGTTGGGCCAAAGGTGTTTTTGGGGGGGGGGGTCGGGCCCAATTGGACCGGTGGTTTTCACGAACTGGGAACGGCATCAAGAACCATCACGAGGAAAAGCGACTGACTGATGCCTAAACCAAACAGGTGTGTACAGGGAAAAACCTGCAAGAGAATGGGACGAGGGCTCTTTCAAAAAAGGGAAGACATCAAGACACACGACGACGGTTTTGCGTCGAGTGGGTGGGGGGCGCGGGGCCTCAGGAGGTTTCCTGGGAGGGGGGAAGGGGAAAAGATAAAAAGGAAAAGAAGGGGGGGAAGGCGGTGAAAATCAGTTCGCATGGGGACGGAACTGGGTGGTTACAAGTCAAATAAAAGACAGTGAAGCCCCAAAGTGGGGTCGGGGCGGGCCAACTTGCCAAAATCAAACGGTGCGAACAGCCTGGTGAGCCACTCAACAGAACCTATGGGTAGTGACTTCGGGCAAATGCCCGAGGCCCAAGGGGGTGGGCGAAAGGGGGCACTAACAGACGGAAAAGGGGGAGCTTGTACCAAGGGGCAACGTGTGGTCGGTGAAAAAAAAAAAGACAATCTAAAGTAAATCCCGTGGAAAAACCCAATGTGGAAAGCGCGGGGAAAGGAACTCTCAGACTCATAAACTTCCTGCAGACAGCCTCTGGGATGGCTTGGAGATGGGGGATGGTCAAAAGTTGTTCGGTTGCTTGAGAGAACGGGGAGGACTTCCTGAGACCAATAAACAGGGGGACTTGACGAGGAAAGGGATCGGCACACGTGGGTCATCGTGGCTAATTAGAAACAAAGCTCGGGCGGAAAACAACAAACCAGGAGGGCGGAATGGAGAGGGGTATCCGACGCAGGAAGGCCGAAGAAAAGGATGCAAAACAGCAATTGCCTGACAAGCGAATTGTGGTTTGTTTGGCGCAAGGAAGGAAAAGACCAACCCTCAACTAAAAACCAAAAAACAAGCAAAAAAAGGGTCCAATCCCGGCAGAAAGTTCATACGTAGAAGAAAGCCAGGTCAAAAGCAACAATGGCCTACCTCTTAGGGAGAGAACGGGCAGAAAGAGGGGGAAAGCCCGAAGGGTGGTTTTATCCACGAAGAAAAACCTTGGAGGGAGGACGAAGACCGAACAGGTGGGGGGTCAAAAAGGTGAGTGGACCAGAAAAGGGAAGAAGCAGCACGCACCCGCCCCCCAAGCAAAGGAACGTAAGGGAATGGAATTCGGATGAAAAGACGGGCGACCTGCGAAAAACAGTCCCGCCGCCAGTAACGTTCCCCCCCTCCGGGGGTAAGGCACAGGACCAAAAACACCCGCAAACGCCGATACACACGGACGAAAACTCTACCCGAGCGATCGAGAGACCAAGAGCAAAAAAAAAAGCCGAGACAACACTCGCATGGTGGCTACGACAACCCGAAGCAGGAAATCAGCAGGGGAAGATGGCGCAAGTAGTTGAGCTTCGGCCAGAAAAAAGGCGCAGGCAGGGGGCAAAGAAACCACCAAACGGCCAAACACCCGCTGGTAAATTGGCATGAAATAGCCACTTCGGCCAACAGAAACAAGAAGCCAAGCGCACGACCGGGGGACGGGTCCAACTTAATAGGGTCCAGGTCCCCAAAACCACGTCGGAGATTACTCGCAAAAAAAAAAAGCAGGGGGCAAAACCGCAAACAAAAAGTATCTGCAGACAGAATGAAGGGGCAGGACCACGAACGAGACAACCCTAAAAAAACCTCAGAGCACCACCCAAGGAAAGAAGCTCAAAGATACCCGCCATCAAAACGGCTGGTCCCTACCGAAGTCGATTGAGCAAAGCACGGGGAATCGACGGGGAAAAAAAACGGCAGCGGGACCAAAAATATCACGATTAGAAAGCCAACAAGAGCCGACGGCCAGATTGAAATAAACATCAAGACAGTCAGGACAAGTCCAGCGGCAGAGTAACAAAGAAACCATGAATGAAGACCCCCATTGCCAAGGATGAGAAGGGCAACAGGGGGGGGGGTGGGGGAAAAAACTAGAGGGCGAAAAGAAAGAGGCCAACTGCTAGCTGCGAAGGCGGGGATGAAAAGGAGAGTTGACATCCTGGGACGTTTTTGGAAAAATGACTCATAACAATTGACATAAACGAGCAGTTTGCTGCTATGAAGTGGGCCTTCTTCTCCCCGTCAATGAGACGGTATGCGCCCAAAAACCTGGAATTAGTCCTGAAGCCTTAGACGGAGCGGGCGACAAAAAAAGGCGAAATTCAGTCGACCACCAAGAAAATGGGCGCAGGACCTTACATTCACTCTGGATTAAAAAAAATGTTTGGCGAGGAGGGCCGGGCAACACGACAGGGAAGGTTCGACTTAAAGGAAAAAAAAACGGAAAGGTAGGAAGTTTCAAAAAAGAAATGGGGGCTCGGTCACACTCAAACCAATCCCGAAACACTACAAGAATTTCCGTGAAGCAAAAAGTAAAAAGACATTTCAACATACCAAGAAGACGGTAAGAGACAGATGTGTCATCACTGAGGGGACCAGATATCCAACATTCAAAAAAAAAAAAACCGGAGGTCGGAGAAGATAGAACAAATGCTCTAGCAACAAAGTAAGCTACACACACGAAGGGGGCAAAAGAAAGCAAATAATGTCGCAAAAATAAAAGGATCCAAGAGCCCACTCCGCCATCCCCAAAAACATTCACAAAATAAATTTGGAGCAAAGAAGGTCGGGTACTTGCCCGCCGCCCCGCAGTTGCTGCAAGAAAGGCAGGTTTATCCCGCCCCGAGTCAACAGAGGAAACTCAGAACACAGGGTGAAAAAGGATTTTATAGCGGCCGAAATGGTGGTTAAACCGAAAGGCAGCAGCACGGCAATCCCATGTAACGCAAAACGATATCTCACCTAGCAACGAATGGATTAGAATGAAATAGGAAAAGGCTGGAAGGTAGGCCACAACCCACTGCCCTGGTGTCCAATCAATTGGAGACCGACAAGATAGAAAGAAAGCAAAAAAAGGCCACAAAGGGGAGAGACCAACCATGAGGGGGTTACCGAAGGTGCTTGAATGTTGAGATGATGGCAAAACACGCGGCCGATAGATCCACCGCGGACAGGCTAGGTCAAAAACATGAAGATGGTCCGGCTAGACCGCCATAATAAGCCACCGCTCGGATCGGTGAGACTTGGAGCCCGTGCGGCAGAAACCGTGGCAGAAACTAAGACGGACTCAGAGACGGCAAGAGTGCGCCAAGTCTCTCTGTGACGGGACCAGAAAACTCAAAAAGAGGACCCAAGGTGCGAGAAAAACAGGGTCGCCACTTTGGTCACCTCTCACTGAAGGCAAAAGGACAAGTGAGAAAACGAGCGGCAAGCTGAGATTTG
>Ga0179593_1465339_pt1 | contig 18831 bp, 20 predicted proteins | sample CZODoug2_1_08_16_FD_185931 | JGI IMG/M metagenome (GOLD analysis project Ga0179593, IMG submission 185931) | Vadose zone soil fungal communities from Angelo Coast Range Reserve, California, USA - CZODoug2_1_08_16fungal (PacBio error correction) | ecosystem: Environmental > Terrestrial > Soil >...
GGGGGGGGCCACTGAGAGGAAACCGGATGGGCGGCTCAACGTCGAACGAGAAGCAAGCGGAACAGCACAAGGAAAAAGAGGGGGGAGCGAAGTACGGAAAGCCTCCGCAAGGAACAAGTCTTAAGAACGGGCTCAAAGGAAAACTAAAACTAAAAGAAAAGAAAAAGAATGGAATTATCGGGACAAGGGATCGACTCTACTCTCTTGTAAGCCACTTAGCTTTATTGGGTACTCGCCGGGGGGACTATCTGAAAAAAATCTAAAGAAAAGGAGCTTGAAAAAAAGAAGTTTCAAGGTCGATTCGTAGTGTATCGAGAACGCAAAGAGGGATTAAGTGCAAGGAACGCCGTTCCCCCCTGGGGAACTGACGGGCCCAAGAGGGGGTCTACTGAAAGAGGGCATTTGGGAGCGGGACATAGTTTGGGACAAACCTTGGAGATCATTACAAGTCCTTAACTAGGGTAGCTGCGGATCAGGAGGGAAAAAAGTCCCGAAGTAGAAGCTTGAAGAAAAGAGACGCCATTTCTTTGCACTGAAGTTCTCAAACATGACAAAAAAATCTGACGAATTTCGGGTCCTCTTTTGAGGCTCATAAGAGAGGAAGAGAGATGGGCGGCGCAAAAAAAGGAAGCCAGAAAAGACATGGTATGCATTCAGAGCACGGCCCCCCGATAACCCCATCGGAAAAAAAAAAGGATCGAAAGAAGCCGGGCAGGGGGGCAAAGCATACGAAAAAAAAAAAAATCTCGGATTGAAAGGAATCCAAAAAGAACAAGATCCGGAAAAGACGGAAATTCAGGGCCGACCGACGCGTCTTTCACGAGCTGCGTGAGCCGACCAAAGAAAAGGGGCGCACAGGCGACGTTCGGCCTTCAGCAAACTCGTGAAGCGGATGGAGACCATAAAAAGAAAAAGGGGTCAACAGACAGAAAGGTATCCGAGCTTCGGAAGGGAAGTCAAGGTGTCGGAAAAGACCTTCAGAAAGGAAAGGAAAAACGTCAACCAAAAAAAGGCAAAAGATCTTGGCGGGTTTCAGTAACGGCAAATCGACAGCCGAGCGGACTCTAATTCTTACACCGGAAGACATCCTATCAAAAAAAAATGGAGTAAAATAAAGAGAAGAAGAAGAGACGAGGGGGGAAGCATCATGATCGCGCTGCTGATGAACGAAATACGCTTGCCCGGGTCATCGAAAAGGAAGAAGAGTGGGGCAAAAGAGACAAGACCCGGGAGAATCTGACTGGAAAAAGAAGAAATATCTGCCAGAAAATCTAATCGCATAACCGAAACGCTACAAAAATCCAGATCGAGGGGGGGAGCAGCCGAAGTCGCAAGAGAAGAAAAAGGACCGAGCTGCGCAGCGACCGCTGGCTTAAGAAAAAGGAGAAATCGCAAAGGAGAAGGACTTCTCAAGTTAAGGAGGAAAAAAAGACGGACAGGGCGCTAGATCGGCGAATCTGACATCTCGCGATCCGCCGCAGCAAATTGAAAAAGCAAGAATGGGTCGATGCCAGAAAAGTGCGGAAGGAAGAGGATAAAAAAAAGATACAAGGACTAGGGACACGACTGAGTATTCACTGCTCGGAAGGACCTAAACTCGCAGTGGCCCTGATGAAATCAGACTTCCGGGGGGGGTAGGAAAACCTTAGGGACACGATTGCGCATCTTCTTAAAAGGGCGGAAGGGAAGAAAATGGTACTCCGGAGTCCGTGTTACGAGGGTGGGTTCAAGGGGAAATTACCAAAGAGGAGAAAGTGCTTCGCTGTACGGTCTTAGACTCGGGGAGGACAACAAACGGACACTCTGAAGAAAGAAAAAAAACTGATGAGGGGAAAGAGAAGTTGTTGCTCTGGTGAAACAATGTCTCTGTCTCATCCAGCCTGGGGAAAAGGAAGTGAGGGCAGAAAAAATCTACAGGACCGAGGAAAAAAACGTCTCTTAATAAGCAAGAACTCAACTTTGTAATAATTCTGGCTCTAAGTTCAGAGAAGAAGAGGAGCCGGTGAGAGTGAAAGGTCAAAAGAAGAGTGTCGGTCAGGGGGGGGTCCCGCTTCCCTCTACAAAAACCTCAGAAAAACGGTTACTTGGCGTACCGGACCTGAAAAGGGGGCAAGGAAGAAAGACTCAGAAAAGTAAATAAACACCTTTCAGGAAAGTCAACGGGAAAAAAAAGGGCGCTCCTGATTGTGGACCAAGGGAAAGAACGGTAACATAGGAAGAGGATCACGGAGAGAAAGCAGGGGGAGGGAGGGGCATCGTTTCTCTCTCGCGATATAGAAGAAATTCGATGTGGGCAGGGTTCAGTTGGAAGAGGGGGAGGGGTCTAACAAAGAAAGGAATGGATCCGCTGGAGGAGGGGAAGTTGGTCATTTCGTGCGCTCACCGTGGGGGACTCTCTAGGCTAGAAAAAACGTGAGAATCAAGGTAGCGGGGGGGAAGGAGGATCTCAAGAAAAAGAGGGAGAGCCGGAACGCAACCGTGTCCCTATACTCTCCCTAGCTACAGCAGGAAAAGCTTTGCTACCTAAGACTATCTTGAAAGGGGGATCGTGGTGAATAAAAAAAAGAGGAGTGGGAGGAAACTGGGGGGGTAATCAACACGGCGAAAAGGAAGGATGTCTGAAATGAACTACCCAAAGAAATGGGCACGAGGGTGAGGGGACGACGGAAGGAGGGGATGACATTTCGAGGAAAAATACGCCATTCACAAGTACGGGAACGACGCAGAGACGGTCGGGGGGCGACAAAGGGGGAACGGTTTGATCTTTGGTTGCAATGCGAGAATCTCCGTCCGAGGGGTCATGAGAAAGACGCCCTTAAAAGTATGCGAACATTGTCGCTGTATTATCACAAATCCTCTAAGAGGGCACCTTCGGAAGAAGGTACTTAAGGGGAGAGAGTGGACTACAGTGAAAAAGACGGAATCCGAAGATTTCCTCCTTGCCAAGAGATCAAAAGGCTGGGTGGCTAACAGACCGCTGAAAAGTTAAAATGGGAAGGGACGAAGAAAAAGAGGTAAGCACGATCCAATAATCTCTTTATGAACAAAAAAAACTCTTGGGGGGCTTCAGGCCATAAAGGGGAGGAGAAGGTAAAAAGCGGGAAAGGGACGGAAGTGACCGAGGACATTGAGCTTCAGTCTCGATAACACACAAAGAAGAAAAAGGCGATACCCACACAGAAAGCGCGCTTTGTGGGGGGAAGACGGGAGCCACAAGAAAGATTAGGGGAGGGACTGGAAGTCCTCGCTGTTTCCGCTTGTATCTCAAAAAAAGTCAAAAAGGAATTTGGAGTCGCAGCAAAAAGCAGGAAAAGACGGGGAAAGGGGAAAGTGAAGGGTAAACAAAAAAGAAGGACAGAGCAGATCATTTTCATCGTCGTATCATAATAAAAAATCTCTGGTCGGAACCACTGGGGAACAGGGGCGCAGAAAAAAGTGAGGGCTTTCGGGGGGGAAGTAGGACGAATAGACCTGGGGGGGGCATAGAAGCGGCCAAATCATCTCGGGGGTAGTCTTCAGACTCGTGCCGCCAGCAGAGATAAGTAGTGAAAAAAAACCGGGGAGGCAACCCAGTAGAAAAAGGGCCATCCTAAGAAGGAAAGGGACGAGGGGAAAGGACGGCCAAGAAGGGGAGGGGCGTTAAAGTTATCCTTTCTGTCCTGGCGGAGCACCAGAAGGAAAAAGCAGGAGGGGAACAGGTGGAGAAATCATGCCCTAATTCGACGACTGAGAGGGGAGAAAACAAAAAAAAACAAAGGTGGGGGGGGGGGGGGAAAAAGATAAGGGAGATCGAAATTGTTCTCTGCTGCGATGGCAGGAAGGAAGGACACGCCTGGAGAAAAAAAACTCAGAAGTGGGGCAGTCGGACCGTTGAAAGACCACTAAATGGGGATAAGAAGGGAAGTCCGAAAGGGGGGAGCCGGTAGGGGATCTCCTCTAACGGTGCGGAAAGAAAGAAAAGGGGCCATAAAGGAAAGGAAAGAAACGGGGACGACCTGCGAGCGGAAAAGAGGAAGAGGCTGGTAAGGCAGAGAGAGGAGGATGGACAAGGGGGAAGAATCCATGTCTATTGAACTCCGTGCAAGAAAAATCAATCAGGAGAGAGGTCAGATGAGGGTTTGGGGGGTTACCGGGGGGAAAAACCCCTTGGGAAAGGGTAGCGATAAAGAGCGTAAGAGAGCAGAGGTCAAGTAATCCTGATCTCGTCCCTGGTTTAAATGAAAAAGAGAGGGGGGTATAACTTGGAAGGAAAACCCAAGTAAGGGAGTATCGGGGACAAGAAAAAACGGGAAGTGGAAGGGATTGGGAACTACGAGCCTGACATGCCTTGGGACCGCAAGAAATCCATCTATCAGTACGTTTTATCACGACGGGGGAGGGGGTCCTGGGAGGGGGGGGGGGGGACTGGCGCTCTCCCAGGGGGAGTGCTGGACAATTCGTGATCCTATCCTTACAAGAAGTCTTACTAAATGGACGGGGGAAAGGGCAAACGCTTTGAGGGGAGAAGAAGGAGGAGGGGGAAAGTTTTCCTCAGGCTAACGAACCCATAGCCTTTTTTAGCCTATATCTCGATGCGAAGACTGTCGGAGAGGAGGACTTAGCAATTTAAGGGAAATCTGGAGACACCTGAGAGGGAGAAGAAAAGACAAGAAGGGAGGGAAAGACGGTTTCAAAAGGGATCATATTATCCGGAAAAGGAGGGGGGGTCTCGGAGAAGCTACGGGAGTAGTCTGGGCATACCTGAAAGATCTGAAAGGGGAGGAAGGGTCTTAGGAAATACACAAAAAATTTTCATTCCGAGAGTTCTTAGCGGAAGGGTAAGTGATAAAGTCCTGAGGAGGTGAGAAAAAAGTCAATAAGGGGAAGTGAAAATACCGGGAACCGTTCCCTGCTGCTAAGGGCAAGGAGTCTTCAAAGGGGGATCGAAAGGAAAAAGACTCTATGGCGGTAAAGGGGAAAACGGGGAATCTGATCAAGTAGAGGGGGTGTTGGAGGTGTCATAACCTTGCCAATCATGTCCGAGCAGGAAAAATAGGGAAAATGCCTTAAATACCAAAAAGGCCTGCTGAGGGGGGGTAAAGCAATCTAAAAAAGAAACAATAGCGTATTGTTGGGAGGAATAGGTCATATCCTCTTTGAGGCGATCACGCGCGGTCCCTCTGTCGTACTAGGCCGGTAGGAAGTCTTGGCGGATATATGAAAGGGGGTGAAAGGAGGGGGGAAGAACGAAAAAAAAGTCTTCCAAAGAGAGGGGGAGATACACTTGACAACCTTCTAATCCGTATCAGGGGAGGAGGGTAGGGATACGAGAAGTCCAAAGAGAAGAAAAGGCCTGAAAAAAGGGGGGGAGACTCAGGGGGGAGAAGGGAAACGTTCCGAGCAACAGATAAATCCTCTCCGCTCGCCTTGGAAATGAGGCGGCTCTATCGAAAATCACTTAACTGGAAAGAGAAAGGGGGAAACGAGGGAGGAGGGACAAGTGACATGGGGTCCGGGGGTCGATCTGCAGAAGGAGGCTATACTCTCATCACAAACCTTCTCACGGGACCCTCCCTTCGGTGGGGAAAACGAGAGTCTTGGCAAGAGGGGAAATACAATAAGATGATAGGGGGGGAAGTTTGTCACTCTCTTCCCTGTGCTAAAGGACGGCGGGGGGAGGAAGGCCTGATCCAGGGAGAGGAAGGGAGAGAAAATGGGGACCTGCCCGTTTTTCTATTCGAGATCGTTGGAGGAGGGGGAGGCAGACGGAATATGCGCGGGGAGGATAGAGTCGATCTCTAAAAGAGGTGAAGAAATTCAGAGCACAAAACACTTCTTACAAGAATGGGGGTTGTGAGTAAGAGGGTTGATCTGAGGAGATTCTCATCGGGACAGAAGAAATAGGGCCAAAAGGGAAAGGGTAAGGCAAGTCTACCACGAAGAAAAAAGAGACCAAAATGAAAACTCTTCTGCTTATGAACTCACCTTTCTCCCGCATGGAGGAGTACTGCTCAAGGGAAAAACATGGTAGGTCACAATTGGAAGGGGACGTATAGGGGGGGACATACAAAGGGAGGCGGTGGGAGGGAGTAAAAGGAGGGCCCATATAAATCTGGATCGACTGACGTCTTTGCCGGCAGGGTCTCGGTGGGCATACGACGGAGAAGGAGGCATAAAAGAGTTCTATGCCAAGGAAATTGCGGATGGCAAGGAGAATCGGAGTCAGAGAGAGAAATTTCTTAAAAGGAAAACATCGAACCTGAGTCGTGGCTTATCAAAAGCCTCCGCGTCTGGTTAGAGGGGGGCCAAACAACGGGGGATGAAAAGGGCGGGGGGGAAAATCTAGGGAAGAGGGTTGGATTGCAAAAGGTTAGTGGTCTCGCGAACATCTCGAAGAAGAAGATCGAGGGTAGAGAGAAGGGGGAGCCCTTAGGAGAGGGGAATGGCTAGGAAAGAGGAAAAAGGAAAGGAGTAATCGAAAATTGATTTATTCTGGAATCATCTTCCTCTTTCAGCCGGGTCCCGTTCAACCAAGGAGGGGCTCATCATCATAAGATGAGAGCTTACTACCCACTCAAGAAGAGGGGGAGGGGGAAGGGATTTCCGGACGAAAAGCTAGAGGATTGTCGGACCTTGTTCACATCATCTAGGAAAAAACAGGGGGAGCGGAAGGGAGACTGGCAAAGACACCAATTATAGCGGGAAGAGGGTGCGGTTGGAAAAGAGGGACATTCTGCTAGGAGGGGGACTATCTATTGCCCAATCAGATCACCCGTCCGAATAGCTATAGACGGGCGAGTTGAACAAGAAGGGAAAATACTTTCAGGGGGGGGGGGAAATGGTTATAAAAGGGTTGGAACTGCTCTCAGGAAGGGGGGGGGGGACGGCATCTCGAGCGTCAGAAGGGTGATCTGACAGTAGGGCGTCAGCCAAGAAGGAGATAGAGGGTAAGATAGGGACCATCTTTTCGGAGGAAGAATTCAGCGAGGAGAGGAGGGGTGGTACTTTAAATCCGAAAATTCGGGAAAGACTATAAAGCCTGGTAGGGGGAGGAAAGAAAGAGAGGGATGCTCGGGTGGTTGAGGTACAAGTCCGCCGCGTCAGGAAGAAGAAGATGAATCAGGTTCATATAAAAAAGAGAAGCTGGGGTGAGGCTGGATGCCTCTCTTAACGGACGGTAGAAGGATAAAGGAAGGAAAAAGGGGAAAAACAAAATAGGGAGACAGGCAAGTCCTTGAAAGCTCTTTTGGGGGTTAGGCTGCGTAAAAAGGAGAGAGAAAAGAAAGTGCAAAAAACGAACATGGAAGAGGCCAAGCAAATCGTAAGAAAAGACAGGTGGGTTGAAGGTCACCTGTACCAATCCAGGAGGGAAGGAACTGCGTCGAGGAAGAGGTTCAAGCCCTGTGCTGGAGGGGGAAGGAAAGCAAAAATGCAAGGGGGGGGGGGGAGGCCAGGAGAAAAAAAAAGTCGAAACTCGCCCGACTAAAAAAAAGAAAAAATCAATTTCATGTACGTGAAGAAGAGGAAAAGCCGGAAATGCTATAAATACTCCTGGCAGGGATTATCGATGAGGCAGGTAAAGGAGGAGGGAACGGAGGAAGAGAACGTTTTGACTTTCAGGAGAAAATAACCTTTTTGCGAGGAAAAGAAGGGAGTTGGAAAGGGTCAGGCAGGGAAGGGCCGATGAGGTATCTCGTCAGCTGCGGTAGGGAATAAAAGGTTCAGGAGGAAAAGGGAGGTTGAGACTCACTGAGAAAAACAGAGCCGGGTCGGGCTATCTCTCAGTTTTGTGGGGTTTGTGGGTGGGGGGGGGGGGGTGGGGGTGGTTTTGGGTGTTTTGGGGGTGGGGCGCCACAACCCTCCCTTGGAGAACGGAGGTTCTGAGACCGGGGAGGAAGGGGAGGGTGGAGTACCCCTGAGGGGAAAGAGTTTCTGGAAAGAAAAACATTCTGGAAGAGTGCGTAAAAAATTCTTGCTCCCATAGGAAGGGAAGGGCAGTAGGCTAGATCTCGACAAAAAGAGGTTATATATATCTGAGAACTTGTGCGGCAGGGGGGGGGAAGAATTTCGAAGAAGACTTTCTCCCATAATCCTTTGTTCAGGCGTCAGAAAAATCAAAGGGACGCTTTCCCAGAAAAAAAAGGAAAGAGACCATCCTCCTAAAGAGCCGGAAGGAAAGAAAAAAGGGAAAAATAGGGGTACGGCGGCTGCCCTTCTTCGAGGGACGGGAAGGCCATAAACGGAGACGAAAGGTACGCTAACAAGACTAAAGGACCGAAGGAGAAGGAAGGGCATGGAGGGCCTGAGGAGGGGGGACCGGGCAAGGAGATGAAGGGTAAGATCCTAGGAAAGGAAAGGGAGATTTAGAAAAAAGAAACCACCATAGGGAACAAAAACAGCAAGACTTCTGCTAAGATAAATGTTTCGAAGGGGAGGAGGGATGAGAGGGAGGAAGGGCTGGACTGATAGTCAAGAAGAGGGGAGTAAATCAGGATCTCCTGGTTTGGCTGAAATTTCCTCTCTCGAGGGAGAAACTGGCGCGCATGCACGGGGACGAAAAAAAAGGAAAGGGTGTTGGGGGGGAATGGGGGGGAGAGCCACAGGTACCATTCCTTAACAAAATGTAAGGGCTTCAGATTCGGGAACGATCCTTAAAAAAGATTCCAGCGGGAGGGGGGAAAGCATCGCCGGGGAAGGATGAGTGGGCACTGGGGAAGGGGGGACTGGAGTCTGACCATAGGAAGCCTCTTTGAGCAGGGGATGACTAGAATACGACAAGTTAGGATCAAGGCCAGGGAGAGCCGCACCCGAATTGGCTAGAAAGAGAAAAAGATCGGGCTATCAAGGAGAAGGAGGAAAAATTCTAGGTCAAAAACGGTCACCTCAAGGGAAACGTATGGAACGTCAGGGCCCGGTGAAGGAGCCTGAAGAAAAGACGTGGAGGGAAAGAAAGCGAAAACGAGCGTCAAGAGAGGGTAATCTCTCCGTCCCCGACCAAAGGAAGAGAGGGAGATCTCGTGATGGCTATGGAAAGACACCGGTTTCGCGCTCCGTGAGGGAGCTGAGCTGCCCCGAAGGGAGGGAAAAGGGAGCTGAGAATGACAAGAAAGGGAAGGGCAAACAGGTAAGCGGGAAAAATTCGTCTAATCAGATCCGGGGGGGGGGGGGAAAGGCAAAGGGGAGGAAGCAGGGGGAAAAGAGGAATGTCCATTAACATCTTTTCGTCAAAAAGGAGTCCGTCCACTAAATAAGGTTGATTTGGAATTTGCAAAGAGACACGGGGCGGAGAGAAGGGAGGGGGGAACCAAAAGGAACAAGAGAGACGGGCTTTCCCCAGAAGAAAAAGTGAGGGGATAGTGGAGAAGAAATGATTAGCATGTTTTCGGTCATTCAGAAAAAGGTGAGGGGATCAAAGTGGGCTCTTCCTATCCTACCTTAAAGCCTATCTGGCCAAAGCATCCTACCCTAGGAGGGGACCTTCCGGGCTTAGGTATGGTCCAGAGAGAAGTTGAGAAGGTATCAGAAAGAAAGGAATGAAGACATCCGAGACGAACAAATATTTTCGCCGAAGCCCAAGGAAACACTTAAAAAACGCGGACCCAGCGCAGCGCGGCGCAACACAGAAAGAAGGAGTCAGCAGGCCGGGGAAGAGGGGGCAGACGGCTGAGGGTCGGTCGGATATCGACCTCGGAAGGGAGATCCGCCCTAAAGGTCCGTAAGGGGGGGAGCTAAAGGGAACATGGCTTCGATATAGAATGAAGAGATGGAAGTGAGATACAAGGGAAGCTGCGGGGGAAAAAGTTCTCCTTTCGCTTAGGGGGCCAGGACCGACCGACCGCTTCTGCAGGGGCAAATGAGGAAGGAAAAGCTTCAAGTGAGCTATAAACATGCTTCGTAGCTCATCGAGGATCGCAGTGGGAGGCAGAAAAAGGGTGCTCATTCGCATATTGGGGCGGGAGAAAAGAGGGTGTCGAAGGAATGGTCAAGCAGATCAGGGCGGAAGAGAGGGGTATATAAAAAAAGCCGTCTTAAAAAAACAAAACGAAACGGCAGGAAAAAAATCTAGATCAAACACAAATATGTATTAGGTATATCCTGAGGGGGGAGAGAGAGAAGTAGGACCTAAAGCTCACCTCTGCAGGGGGACCCATACGGACCAGAACAAGAGCTCTGACCAGAAGAAAAGGGGGAAAAGCTGGAGGGAAATTATTCGAACATGGGGGAGACGTGCTGATTAAAGAGGGGGATAGATCACCTTGCAGATGCTTGTGGGATATAGAGTGGTAAGGTGTCTTCAAGACGGTCGGTCAAGAGCTTCGATGGTTTTCCTGGTATGCTACGTCAAGGAAAAAATATCAAGAAAGTAAGGAGAAAAGCGAAAAAGGCCACCAATGTACCTGCTCGGAAGAGGGGTGGATTGCGAAGGAGTCAAGGGAAATCGTAGAAAGAACTCTATAAGCCTGAAGGAGGAGTCAAAAAGGAGGAACAAAAGAGAAGGGAGGGGTTCTAGGGGAAGAAAAAAGCTTCAACGGAGAAGGCGATGTTCCTCTTTATTCAAGTCGTGAGAGAAGGGGGGGGGAAAAATGCGGGATCGTCCAGCTCTCCGGCGGTTATAGAGGCGTGTCTCTACAGGTCCGGAAAGGGGAAGATGTCAGTAGAACTAAGACCTAAGGGAAAGGACGTAAAGACTCAGACGTTTAGTTGCAACATTTCGGTCGGAGAAAAGAAAACCGCCACGCGATAGGGCTCTCCAACCGGGACAGATTCGGGAGTTCGACCCGAGACGATGCGGGAGGAAAAGAACAGAGGGAAAATACTATGTGTCAGCATCAGCGCGCACTAGATACGGGGACGGGAAATGTCGTAAAAACCGTAAAGCAAACAGGGGGCACAAGAGCCTCCGACTGGTTCTGTTAAGATTCCATTCCCTCTCATGCAAGAGACGGTGGGCCGACTCAAGAAATTGAAAGAAGTAAAAAATAAGAGCTCATCTAAAAGAAAGAACTGAGGTGGAAAAAAGTGAACGTGACCTAGGTCTTTTGGCAGAAACAAACTACGGAGAGACGACGGAGGAAGGACTCTAATCGTCCTTCCCAGGTCAAGGAAAAGGTTGAAAAAGGCTTTAGAGGAATACCCCCGATGAGAAGAGGCGGGCAAAAAGGACTTGGGCCGAAACTAAAGTCAAATAATAGCTTACTACTATGGGGAGGGGGGAAAGAAGGGACGATTATCGTGTAAAGGATCAACTGACGAAAGAATTTAGGAAGCCAGAAAAGAGAGGTTCTCTGATGGTTTTTTGGGGAAGAGGACTGGTCTAAGGGGAGGGGGCCTCTGAAAAGCTCTAGAGGATGGTCGTAGACCGAGGCAAAAAAGTGTTGGAGGGCGGAGGGGAAAATCCGTTGACTAAACTGCAGGAAGGATAAAGACCCATTCGATCGGAAGGAAGGGCAGGGATACTATGCTGGGCTGAGCGAAGAATACAGGATCAACTTACGGAGAAAAAAACAATAGGACCTAAAAGAAGGTGGTCCTGAATCATGATCCAAGGGACAGCACTGAAATCGAGGAAGCGGTCAGGACATACACCCTGTTACAGTGAAGTACGAGAAAAGAAAAGGGAAAAAATGAAGGGGGGTGGTTTCACCTCTATCATCGCCCTCTCCATACCCACAGAGGGGGAAAGGTTACATTTAAAAAAAGGGGAGTAAAGGAAGATCAAGACTCATAAGGAACGGACACAGAACCTAAGACAATCATAGAAGTAGGGAGGATAAAAGGGGAACAGGACACTCTGTAATAATGGTGCGGGGAGTCGGAAAGAGAAGTTTGTCAGACGGAAAACCATCAGCCGAGGGAGGATATGTCACAGAAAAAGGAAGGGGCCGCGGAAAAAGTCCGGCATTAGGGAAGAAACTTTCAACTTGTATCTTGTTCGGAATAGGAGGGAGCTCAGGGGGTCCCGACCTAAGCAGTGTTCGCGCGGGGGGTCCGACATTAGAAAGGAGGTAGAGAATGGGTTGTCTTTCCGAGGGAGGGAAAAGGAAAAAAACAGGGACTCTGTCGAAAAAAAAACATTCTCGGGTATACTAATCGTAGCCCAGAAGCATTCAGGGGAAAAATTAGGGGATCAATACAACGAGAGGAGGAAAAAAGAAGTGGTGTTCGGAAGGATGGAGCGACTATTGGCAAAATAGAAGAAGGGGGATCAAATCTCTAACTCTTCATCTCCTGGAAAAAAGGATCCGACCTCAGAGGAATAAAAGCCAAAAGTCTCGAAAACAATCTGTCGGAAGGGGGGATAGGAAAAGAAGCCGGAAAAGGAAAGGACTACTTTAAGTAGTCACCTTTAATAAACTATCCTTCATGCTGGAAGAAAGAGGACGTCGTAAAAGGGATCAGCACGGAGAATTAGTCTCGGCTATGACACAAGGCTATTAGAAGAAACGACAACTCCAAATAAGCTAGGAGCTAAGGAGATCAAACGACTAGAGAATAGACTATGGAAGGTCGGCTATCTCTTCAGATCCATTAGTCAACGTTGGTGTAGGGACTGCCAATAGCCGAGGGAGGGGACAGAAAGTCTAGGAGGGGGATCGCGGAATCAAAAAATTGGTTTTCCGACCAGAAGGGAAAAAAAGGGCCGGAAAAAGGAAAGGGCGAACAAATCTGATTACAGGAAGGAGGAAGGAAATGCTGGAGGGAAGAGGGGCGGGACTCTTCAGAGACTTTAAGGGTCTTTCTGTTGTGGAGCGACGCGGCCAGGGGTCTTACCCTGGGGAAGGGGCGATGTGGAGAGAGGAGATAGCGAACTCGGGAAAGTTGTCTCAAAAGGGTCCGGTATGGGACACCAGATCCTTAAAAGGATATCATCCGACACGGAGGTTCTATAGAGGAGTGAGAAGGTCTGGAAAAAACAACTGGCAACCCACTTCTCTAGACTAAAGGGAGAGGAGTGTTCGCAGGAAAACTTCTGCCCCGATAAAAATAAAGCGGAAGAGGTCGCCAAAGAAGTACCAGACTTAGATAGAAAAAGAAAACAAGAAGGTCACCTACATATTCGAGAATCGAGAAAAGGTCTTATGGACGAACTGGTAGCCGCGGGGGAGAAGTTTGACTGCGAGAATGAATAAATCCTTTAGGGTCCTCTTCACGGACAAGACCGAGGGGGGAAGACAGGGTTCAAAAAACAATATGAGGTATAAGAGCAGGCGCGGGAAACTGGGCATGCTGCAAGTTTTTCGATGTGAGTCTTCGGGATGGAAAAGAAGAAGGAAGGACTTCAAACGCGGGGGCGCTATGAGTGGGCGGGGGAGTCCCGGTTGCAGAAAGGAAGCGAAGGGGGGAGAGGGCGCGAAGTGAGGCTGAACCACAATTCTACGCAGAACAGCTGTGTCAACGACTGAAGATCAAAAGCGTAGTTGGGGAGGGGAATGAGAGGTAATGAATAACTGCTGGCAATAGAGAGGGAAATGAAGGAGGATAAAACGACGTAGACAAATATCGAGTTAGCACTCCACCAAGAAAGAACCCTCTTCGAGAAAGGAAAGACGGTGAACGTGGAGGCGGCGGAAAGAGATTCTCTCAAGGTGAGGAGAGAATCCAAAGAAGCTCTAACAGCAAAACCGGTGAGAGTCAGAGCTATTGGTAGAAGACTAAGTCTCCAAAGAAACGACCCTCCTCGGTAGGAAGTGTGGAATCTAGCAAGAGAACATCCGTTCTGACTCTCTCGTGAGGGAGTCACGGAAAGAGATCGGGGCTTATATCCAAGAAAGATAAGTTAAAAAAACTATCATTGATAAGGTGCATTACGTTGCCTGGAGTAGATGGGGAGCCGTCTTGCTGACTAAGATCCAAAGGAAGGCTACGTAAGGGAAAAGTGTCTCCAGATTCGAAAGTCCTCTTCCTACCAACATGAGATGAAGTTCCATTATGAAATATCGTCCCATTCGAACTAACGGAGAGGGAAAGGACTCCCAAGCAGGTCTCAATTTGGACTCCTTAGACACACTCTCGAGGGTGAGGGAAAGAAAGAGGGGTGTCGAATATAACCGGGTTCAAGTGGGCTAGGTCGCTTCTCGAACTCTTACGCTTAACCGCCGCACGCAAAAATATACTCAACAACAAAACGGGGAGAAGGAGGGTGAAGGGGGGGAGTTGGGTTTCTGGGGAAGCGAGCGAAAGGTCTGCGCTCAGTCTAGACTCGACTCGTTCCGTCCTCAAGTAGGAACACCTCTCGGACCGTCGGACAAATCGGCCTGGAAGGAGAAACACAGGGGGCGAAAGCTGGGAGAAAATTGACATGAAAGACCTATCCTCGAGCACGGGATCATTTCCCTTCACCGAGAAAGTTGGTGTGGGGCCGGATCCCTCTAGAGGTGTTACTCGACGTAGGGGGGTACGTTTGGTCGACCAAGGGCCAAGCGGGAGATCCTGGAGAATATGCCCATGTCCACGGGGGAATTCAAACTTAATAGAGGGAGGACAACTTAGCGTTATTATATCTAAGGTCTGTCCTCCTAATCTTTCGCTGGCGAGCAAAGCAAAAAGAAGGGAGGTGCAGAGGGTTGCGAGAAAAGAGCCAACAGGTCCTAGTAAGCAGCGGAGGTTCGTGACAGGTGCGGGGCAGACTGGCGCGGCGCACAATATCTCCGATATCCTTCTTTTAGGTTTCAAATTTCCGGAGAGAAGGGGCGGTCAGTCCGACCGTGAGGAGGGGGAATCCTCGACCTGAAAATTTGGCGGAAAGGCGCATCCGTCAGCTAGCCGCAAGAAAAGAACTCTCGAGTCAGAACAAAAAACAGACCTCAGCATTACACTGCTATCAATCTGTCATTTCTCTTCTGCCCCACACAAGGAGAAGGGAGTGGGGGAAATTGGTGGAAAAAAGCCAGAGGTCAGGCGAGGAAGGAACAGGGAAGGAAAAACAAACGATAGGCAGAAGAGGGGAACTGGTGCTTACAATTGTCTCTCATGAGGTCAGCGATTTTTCTAACCCGGGAAGGAATGGGAAGGGGGAGCTCGCGGAGCCTTCGTCCCGGAAGCGGGGGGTCTGGACAAGAGAGGGAAAATGTGGAGAAAACGACGAGGCTAACTGGCAGTCACAAGCGAATCACTGCAGCCGAGGACGAACAAGTTTGCGGCTTGCTAAATCAGCCAGGAATATAGAAATGCTGGACAAAGGGGTGGTCTTTCATTCTTCTTAGCTGAAAGGGATAGGGGGATGGGGGACGGGAATAGATCTTATGGCAAATCTCTCCGAAAAGAGGTGAAGGGTCCACTAGAAAAAAGGGGAGGGGGAATCTATTTTTCCTGGGGTGCCTGATACTTTCGTCCTTCTCCTCTAAGTCTCGAATAAATAGAGGGGAAGAAAAGGACCATCAGGCATCTGGGTGTGATTAGGGTTCACGAAACTGACGAGGATGAGACCAGAAAGCTACAAGGAAGGAAAAGGTTAAAAGACAGAATCTTCTTTAAAAACTAGGGAAAAAAAAGGAAACTGACAGGGGTAGGCCTTTTCCCAGCCGGGGTTGGGACATAGTAGTCCGAAAAGAAGGGGACATATTTACGTCGTCCTTCTCTCGTGACAGCAAGGGTCAGGCTGCGTACGTCACAAAATCACTGAGTTCTGGAAAGAAACAAGCAGAAAGGAAAGAAGACAGAAAATCTACTTTCCAGGGGAGTGGTAAATGTCTTTAAAGAGAAGTGCTGCAGGGAAAAGGGAAGACGAGGAAAGGACGGCAGAGAATCAAGTTCGTACAGAAACAGGGGGGAAAATAGGGTCGGGGGAAAAGAGTTTGGGGGGGAGGGGGAGGGATGAGGGGGGAAATAGAAACTGGTCCGCGCCTGTCCCTCATCTCTTCTCTTAAAGGCCGAGGGGGGCGCCAGAGAAGAAGGATCGGAGCGTCGATTCCGGTGGGGAGAAGACGTTAAAAAGGTAGAACAGGGAAAACATCCGAAGAAGAAAAGGAAAACTAATCGAGGGGAGGGGAAACGGCTCCCTTCTGTAGGACAGGGGGAGAACGTCGGCGGAGGGGCATGACGCTGACGCTGCTGGCGGGGATCGTAGGGGAGAAGAAGGAAGAAGTTCGTCGGAGAGAAGAAAAAAAAAAAAACCGGGAGGAGGAAAAGAGATATAGGCGAATTGGGAAGTTCGACGACTATTTCAAGAATGAGACCAGCGACCTGCTGGGCAACTAGAGCAAGCCCGTCCAGAAGAAGCCAGAGCCGAAGGAGGGAAAGAAAAGAAGACTACCGGGGGGAGGAAAGGATATTGGAGCGTATACCAGAACCCTTCACCTGGGAATACGAAAAACCGTTTACACGTGACCGAAAGGAAGGGAAGACGAAAATCTCTAGAAAAGGACGGCTTGAGTTAAGAACGCTCTTGGACGCGGAAAAAAAAAAGACCAGTCTAGGGAGCAAAAGAAAAGGGGGACAAAATAGGAAGAAAAAAAAGAGAGTGCACGGAAATAAATTTCAAGGGGGGGCTATCTTGATAGAAGGCGGCGGAGGGAGGAGAGGCCAGGAAAGGAAGCCTTCTAAAGAAAAGTGTAAAAAAAGGGACCAGAGGGTTGAGTTATACCAGGAAAGAGGGGAGAGGGAGGGGGATCTAGGGGAAATAAACAGCAGTTTTTCCTTATCTACGGAAAGGAAAAAAATGAGTACTCGTAGTACTCCCTAGGAAAAGCGTTTGTCCGAGGAATGTCTGGAAGGGGTCCGAGAGGATGAAAGATGGGGTCGGGACTCTTTCTTGTGAACTGTCGGTAGAGACGCAGATCTTCTCGCTTAAACAGGGAAACGTGGTCGCTCTTGCGCAGCGGATGATAGATCTCTCGTGGAGGGAAAAAAAAGGGAAAGGAAGAAGAAGACAGAAAAAATTCCTTCTGGAGCTCCTTATAATCTCAGAGGGGGGGCGGAGGGGAGTGAGACGTCGAATGTCGGTAAGGGGGTCAAAAAAGTTGACCACCATCTAAGATTATGAGCAGGAGAATAAAACCTGATCTTGTGGAACCGACTTTCGGATTTAAAGAGAGGGACCCGAAGCTCCAGTCGAAAGAAACTTAAGCACTAAATCAGAGGAGACAGAGGGAAGGTCATCGAGATAGAGTACTTTGAGCGACTGTGAGATGGCTGACTTCGAAAGTTAACGGCTGAGTCCAAGCCTGAGATAAATCTTTAGGCAAAGACGAGGGGTCAAAACGGGTTCGGGAACCGCTCTCAAAATCTCAGATCGTGTCGGGTGGAAAGGGGAGAGGGAAGGAGGGCCCATCTAGAGGGAGGTGCAGTAAGTCCGGAGGGACGGGAAGAAGATCAGTTTTTTAACGGGGGGATGCACCTTCCCATCGCGGGTGAGAGCGACAAGGGAAGGGGACTGAAAAACACAGGGGGGGGATAAAATCAGGATCGTGCTTCCGAAGAGAAAATAAGAAGATCTTAGGGGGTCAAAGTCAGAGGGGAAAAGGATCATTCTTGCGCTTCTGGCTGAGAAGAAAGAGCTGGGCCCTTGCTTGGGCGAGGCCTACTTTCATGAAGATCCAATGGGAGATAAAGAAAATCTATTTTCCCGATTCAAGGGGGAAAGTCGGCCATCTCGGAGAGGAAGTACAAGCAACGTTAATAAAATCGAACAGCCGTGGAAAAGGAATGTCCACAAACTGGGGGGTGGCTGCGGGCGTCTCTCAAAGGAAGAAAAGCTTACCTACGCTGAGTGAGAAGGGGGGGCTGCGCACAAACGAAAACAAAGGGCGGCGGATCGAGGGAACGACCGGTAAGGAACGAAGGATCGGGGAGAGAAGATCATACGAAGAAGAGGCCTCCTCTAGGAATGAAAGGAGGGAAAAAGGACAGGGGGGGCCTCGAGATGACGTCCGTCTGCTGAAACGCCTAGGAAAAAAGGAGGCTGGTGGGGGGGAAAAAACTACTGAGCCAGGGGATCTTCAAAGCGTCTATTTCGAGGACCTACGAAAGCTCTGCAGGAATCAGGCTCGCCATTGATTCACCTGTCATGCTCGGAAAGGAGAAAGGGGTGCTCCGATTAGAAGAGTTTGCCCCCGTCAGGGGAGGAAGGTCGAGAAAAAGAGGTGGGAGACGATGAGGGGAAAACTTGTCGCGGAGCGAATCTGAGATCTTATAACCAAAGGACGGGAACCAGGGAAAAATAGACAAAGCACAAAAAAAACAAGAGGAGTGAAAGTATAATAGTGGGAGGAAGGGCGTGGTAGAAGAGGGGTCGAAGAATTCTCCCAAGAGAAAGAAGAGAAGGGGACCCGGAGAAGGACAAAGATCTCGTCAACTTACTCTTCTCCAATTAATGAGCACCGTGGGAGAAAACGCCGGGGAAGGAAGGCCACATAATATCGATAGAGGAGAAGGAAGAAATGGAACGAAGAGAGTGTAGGGAGGGCCAATTTCCCATCTCTGTACTCTTTCTACTAGAGCCGGTGGGGGAGGGAAACTCCGGCAGCTTCGGTGTCCGGGACAGGAAAATGTGGGCGTGAAAAGGTCTGAAATCTTGGGTTTCCTTCAGCTAGTTCCGGATTTTGATAGAGGAAGAACTTAAGTCGTGGCTCGATCACGTCGAGCAGTGCTTGGGTCAAAGGCAAACAGGCGAAACGTAGAGGGGGACATCGGAGAGGGATTAGGGTATTTCAGAGGGGCGTGCTTTCGAGAGAAAAAAATCGGAAGATCCTATATCCTTCGGTATAGAGTGGGAGGAGAGCGGAAGAAGTAAGGGGCTAAAAACGGGGGGGGAAAATTTAAAGAGTTAAGAACGTTCTGGGGGAGGAGGGGTACTAAGTTTTTCTAGTCCTGAAAGCAAAAAACCCTAGAGAGTCTATACCATAAGAACGAAAT
>Ga0179593_1413235_pt1 | contig 18830 bp, 17 predicted proteins | sample CZODoug2_1_08_16_FD_185931 | JGI IMG/M metagenome (GOLD analysis project Ga0179593, IMG submission 185931) | Vadose zone soil fungal communities from Angelo Coast Range Reserve, California, USA - CZODoug2_1_08_16fungal (PacBio error correction) | ecosystem: Environmental > Terrestrial > Soil >...
GGGAAAACGACAATTCCTCCATTAAGGTTGGAAGGTCGGGGAAGAGGGTCACTCGTCAAGCATTTCATGCGTAGCGATGCAGAACAATTGAATAAAAACCTCACTATAACCTCCTGGCCCTAATTTGCTACTGTACGGCCAAAAAAAAAAACAGTATGATCCGTCAACTTTCCATGGGCGAAAATACCTTTAGAGCAAGTGGCCCTGGTACTGCTCCGTGCCTCGAATGCAAAACTTCGACAGGATGAAGTGATCTACAAACTCGGACTAGAATGAAAGCTAACTCTCCAGAGAAAGGGCTATCGAGGGAGGGCTCGTCGGTCATGCAACACTTCCGTGCATGGTCGCGGTGGACGAGGAAGTTCCTCACGGAGTTATAAGAGCACAAGGAGAAGAAAGTTTGTCTCGGCTTACAGTAATCCATCGTTGGGCACGCTGAGGAATCTCAGGTAAAAAAAACCGGACTCTGAGGAGAGGGGGCTGAAGAGGGTCCGCGTTCGGCTAACTAAGATTACTGACAAAGAGGTTCTATGACCTGAGGCGAGTGCCGCAAACCTCTGTCCTTCCGGAATCTCCGACGGTGAAGGACGGCAAAAAGGGGAAGGGGATTGCTACTATTAGTGGAAGATGCAGGGGAGGTCTAATGACTATCACCTGCAAAGTACTCCTGGGCGAACGACGGGAACAAGGCAATGCCATCGCGGATGGCGTCAAGTCGTGGGTCGCGTTCTTCGGCTACGGAGGGCGAGGTTGACGGCTGAAAGGTGCGGGTTCTTGGATAACTCCCTATTATGACGCGACTTCCGAGGGGGTTGGGGTTGTTTTGGGGTTTGTTTTGATTGACCGGTGAGAGTGAGCGCCGGGGGGAACATCAGACAGCGGTTTGAGTGCGGCGATTGAACCTCGCGAGGCGAAGAACCGTAGAAAAACCGACTCGACGACGAACGGGGAGTTCTCAAGGAATCCCAGGCGAAGAAAGAGATTTGCACGGAGGGGGCCGGGGGACGCCATCTGCTTCCGCCCGTTGAGCGAGAATGAAAAGGAGCCGGCATCTGGAAGGCATTACGTCGGGTGGAGCTCAACAACAACCGGAGGAGAGCAGTAGGAGGGTTGGAAGGAAGGAGTGGAGTGAGAAAAGAGGTGGGTGGGGGCGGCTGAATAAGACATAAAGTGAATAGGAATCAAAGTGGTCCACCTTCCTACTAGAAGGGGCGATGACAACATATGATATGGACAGAAGTAAAAGCGCGTGGCCCAACGCCCCCACCCAAAAAAAACAACCGCCGGTCTGATTTAAGGTCCAGTTGCAGGAATCGGTGGCGGGGGACTCTGAACTCGATGGGGAGGGTTAAGGCAAGGGGGGGAAAAAAGGATAGCGTGGAAGGGTAGCGGCTTTCCAGAGTCGATGGGGTCGGAGGCGAACAGTGGGGAGGTCCCGTGATCTCCGACTTTCGCGGAGGAGAGGCCAAAGGCGCGTGTGAAGGAGGAAAGTTATAAACCCCCGAGCGGCGAAAGGGAAAGATTCGACGGGAAGGGAGGTTCGTGTAATTACAACGGCAATGCGTACGGGGGGTCTCAGGCGGCGGATAAGTCGTCATAGAAACGGGGGGAGGGAGGACCGAAGTGAATATGTTGCGTCGTTGGGGACCGGAGCATACCAAAACTGACGGAAGGGGGGGGAGGTGGACGTCGCCTAAAACGCACTGGGAAATTGGCGAAAGGTTCGAGGGGCACGCTCGTGGCGAAGTCCCGAGGCGAAGGCCGAAAGAGCGAGCAGAGGAAGGAGGTCATCGAGATCCCCTTCTTTGGACACTCGCTTGAATCACGTAAACTTAGAAAAGGGGAACGGGCCAACAGAACTGTGCGCTCAGCGAAAAGGATTCAGAAGGAGTTAAAGACATCACATGAGGGGCATGAACGAAAAAAAACGGCGCGCGAGGGTACCTTGTGCCAGGGAAAAGAGAGAGAAGCTCGGCGTGGACCTATAAGACAGACCAATCTCTCTCAAAAAGGGGGAGGAAAAGCGAGGGGGGGGATGGTCAGATCGGAAAAAAAAGGGGAAGATGAGCTCTATTAACAGAGGCACGGGGACAGGGCAGGGGTTCCATTCATGCGTGAAGAAGGTGGATATACATCGGGGCTCTCCACCTTGTCTAGAAGGAAATGTGGCAAGCTAAAGAGAAAACTGGCGCTACCGCTGAAAACGCTTTGGCCAACTAATGGGATACTCAGGCCTCAGAGAGGCGCGAATATCTTTCTGCATAGAGAGGAGAGGCGGATACAGACGCAGAGGAAAGGTGCCACATGAAGTGCATGGGGGTCAGGAACAAAAACAAGAGCACATAAAATCCAAACTCTGCGAAAACGCTCGTGCAAAAGAAGACACAAAAGCAGTTATGGGGGGGGGAGGCGCCCGCGAAAACAGGACGATCTGCGCCGAAAAAGATGATAACAAAACGCGGTAGATGAAAAGAAGGGTCAACATAACAGGAAAAAAACGTCTAAGGGAAGAAACGGCGGAAAGGGGGTTTCCTAAGGGAGCGAAATGAACACGCGTTCAGTCGAGAATCCGGGAAAGGGAAAGGCTAAACCGACGGTCATCCATCCGGGGGAAAGGAAAAAAAAAGCAAAAACGATAGGACGGAAACACGCGATCGCGCTCGTCGTTGCTCCGAACCACGCCACGCTTGGAAACTTGAAAAGAGATTGCCGGCGGCGAAACGCAAGGATGCGGGCTGGGCAACAGCGAGGGAAGGTCAGGGACGATGATCGAATGGAAATCTCCAAGGGAGCGAACTCAGAATCTTGGGAAAAATTATTAGTGCGAGGGAGTCTCGATTAGGGGGCCAAAAAACAAAATTTAAAAAATAAGCCAAAAACACCCGAAAGCTGCGAAGGGACCCGGTTGACAGCATGATCGCTGCAGCGCACCAGAAGACAGGAAGAGAATGACCAGGATGGGAGAAGAACGCAGAAAGGACCGAGCAACACAAGGGGCGACAAAAAAAACGCATTGCGAAGTGCAATCCTCTGGGGGGAAGGAGGGATAAGGACTCGAGAAAAAGGGGGGGGGGGTGGTCGACGGGCTGCTGACGCGCCGAGGCAAGCGCGGCAGAAATTGACGTTCATTCCTTTAAAAAAAGGTCACACGGAGATACGGCTTTTACCTGGAGGGAAGGGCTGCGTAAAAAGAGGTTACGCAAAAACCGAAGGAAAGACAACACCTACGAAAAAATGCAGCCCGAGAATCAGCGAAAGCCGGAACGATGGGCAGAAAGGCGTTTTAAACCTCTCTATACCGGAGCCACAGTCGAAAAGGGGGAAGGGTATCATTCAAAAAAAAAAAATGAAACGGAGGTCGCCCTCCTCCCTGGGGCTTGTCGGCAAAAGGGCGGCGACGTGCCCCCAGTAAGGTTATCGTCTGCCCGCGCAATCGCAAACGGGGGGGGAGAACCACCCTTAGGCGAGAAACCGAAGAGGGGGAAGAGTTCGCGAGAGAGCACATCAGAAGCCGGGGCAAAATGTCTACGAGATGGATCACTTCAGGTAATCCTAGGGCGACAAAATTGGAGTAATTTAGCTAACTAAGGATGAAAAGCACGATCAAAAGAGAGAAGAAAAAAAAACGACCGTCAAAGGGGATGAAGCACGCGGAAAAAAAGTACCACGAATTCTCTCTAGCCTAGAATTGAAAAAGCGGCAAGCATCGTTGTAGCCGGATCTCCATGGGGAGGCCAGATGATGCTAGTACTCAAGGAAAAAGGGACGACACTTTCTTTGGGGACAATTGCCCTGCTTGAACGCTAAGAACGCGGTATCGCGATTACACCACATTTAGACAGGCACATCCGTAGCCTTCATCGCTTTTCGGGCATGGTGGAAAGCAAGTCTTTTCGACATGGAAAAAGGGCTGAACCACACGAGGAGACGAATCGACGAAGTTCGGCAACAGAGGTCTGCTTGGAGGGGCGAAAGAGGCGGGTGCTCTATCCGCACCGCAAGCCGCATTATTGATTGACCGAAGGCGAAAAAGTAGGGCAGCTTCGAAGGAGACGGACGAGCGGACGGAGATCATGGCCGTGGTGCGGAGAAAAGAGGGGTCGCCGGGGGCGACAGGGGCGGTTTCGCGAAAGGGGAAAGGAATCGGGTACCGTCTGGAAGAGAATCGCACGGTCCACGCGAGGGCACCGCGGGCCGCCGAGCCGGCCTGATGCGCCGGAGTCTCTCCTGAAAAACGGAAAAAAGAAACAGGGAAGGCTCAAGGAAAGGGATCGTAAAGTCACAAACCCAAAGAGCATTATGACACAAACCCTATCAGAGATCCCTAAAGACGAACCTACGAAAATGAGCAAACGACATTATCCAGGGGAGATAGGAGGAAGGGATAGAGTCCGATGGGAAGGTCGAGTAGGATAAAGTTGAAGTAAAGAAAAAGGAGTAGGGGACATACCGTCTAGATCGATCAAAAAAACAACGGGAGGAGAGATCACTATTTGGAAATTAGAGGAGTGGATGACTCAAAGATGGTCAGTCTCAGAAAAATCTAAGCGAGGGAGGCTACATTTCAGGTCGCAGTGAAAAAAAAAACCGGTTTCGGAAGGAGATCGCTCTTCTAAGGGAGGGAGGAATAAAGGAGGAGGTTTGGGGGTCCTACGTGACTTCATTCTCAAACGAAAAGGTGTTGGGGCTATCTCTGACGTCGCGGCAGACCGAGCAAAAAACAAAACCTTCGGTGCCGAATCGAAAGGGCGCGTCTCGGAAAAAAGAAAGGCGAAAAAGGAGATCTACTAGGGAGGGGCGCGAGCACCGGACAGCTCTTGACTATAGAGCAAGGGATCAACGGCATGAGAGGGGACTAGACGATCGCGAGAGCAAAATAAAAGAATAGTCAGAGGACGCGGGGGGGAACTCAATAAGACTTAGGGGGGGGAGGAGGAGACTTCTTCTATCCCCTATCATAGAGGAGATCAAGAATGGGGCCGTCGTCGAAGGATTCTATCCTCGGGGGAAAGACTTGCAAGAATTTCTGCACAATCCATACACATTCAAAAACTATAATCGAGGAATGTTGCTAAGGGTATGTTGTATGCGAGACGGAGAAAGTCGATTTAAATGGAGGGAAAAAGAATTCACTGCAAAAGTCCGGGCTGGTTCGGTTTACATTGAAAAGGGAAGAGGCATGCTGGTTCGGGGAAAGAAAATCTACCACTTCGGAAAAAAGAACGATGTCTAACGAGAAGAAGAGGAAGAAGTAATCGGAGGGCGATGTTCGGCAAGGGGGCGGGGGGGAGAAAGTCCTGCGGGAAGATTCGTCTTAAAGGGGGCATGGTTCATCCAAAAAGGGGGGGAACGACGAAATTGGGGGGGCCGGGACAGACTGGAGACACGGGTACAAGCTTAGAATAACCAGAGTCTGGACACTCAGAGAAAAAGTTGAAAACCAGGGAACAGCCTCCGGTCTTACACAAGAGTTGTATGCTTGGGAGCGAGGGCAGGGAATTAAAAAAAAAAGGGCCGTGCGAGCAGGGAAAGAGAAGACGAAACAAAGGTGCGGAAGAGAAGTCTCTGGGGGACATCTGGTCATCGAGAATAGACGAAAACACAGGACGGCACGGGCTGGGAGAACGGGGAAACATACCTTCCTTAAGAGGGTGTCTCGTGATTGGTCGAGGCCTGCGGCTCTGCATGGAAAGAAAGAGGAGAATTGGTCGTTGGCGTGGGGATGAAAAAGGATTATGAGCGCACCGGCCGAAGGGGGACGAAGGAAGGGAAGTGATCGGACAGTGTGTCCCCTTTAAAGGGGAGCGGGACACTCGCCGGGGAAACAAAGGGCACCCGAAAAAAAAAGAGCGAAACGAAGCTCTGATCCCGCTAAGCAATAGGATTTACTGATCCATGAACGGGGGACGCCTCTGATTCCGGGCCGTGAGAAAAAGGGAGGGGGTACGGACGAAAGTCCAGAGGGGGAGGGGGGGAACTACAAGAAAACGAGTCAACCGGGCCGGGCTCAGCTGTTTCAAAAAGGAATTAAAAACTTCTGTTGGCAAAGAATAAAGAAAGGGGGAGGGGAAAACTAATTGGGGCCAAAAGCTTCGGCGGGTGGGGCGTTAAGGTTACCACCAGAATATGCATAGCGAAAGGAACATGAGGAGGGCAGCCGAAACAGCAAGAGGCCGCCGGGGGCGAAATGTAAGAGATCTTCAATTTTCAGGGCGAAATCGTCTTGCGAAAAAGGACGCCGCAATTGTAATATCATTGGTAAGGGGGTAAGGACTTTCCCGCACAAGGGAGGAAACGGAATGTTTGTCCCTAGAGAATCTGGAACCGGGGGGGGGGATCACCTGAATGCGATAGAGAACCTTAAAACTCAAATACTATAAATTCGGAGGAGAAGGTTGGGGACGGGAGGGAGGAAGGGCGGACGGCGAGACGAAGGGGAGGCGGGGGGGGAAACCTAGGGGCGGGGGGGGGGTTAAAAGACGGTGACCGCAGGCGAGCCGGTGGGGGAATTGCCTTGGAAAACGAAAAAAAACTGACACAGACTTCGAAAATCACGAAAAACGAGGGCGAAGTCCGTAAGAACTATTCTCTGTCAGCAGAAGAACGGCCAAAACTACGTTGACAGTCAAGAAGAAAAAGCCGCGGTCCGAACGCACCCCAGAGGATCAAAGCAACAAGTTGAAGAACCGGCAATGACTGGACCCACCCTGGGCGGAGAAAGGGAAGAGATGTGGGCCCCCCGCGCGAAAAAGGAGGGATTGGAACGATCCAGACACACACAAAAGAATCAAACAACACGGGGAGAAGAAGAGATGGGGTCCTTCTCCAAACGCTTCCAGATGAAGGCTGCTCCGCAGTCTTGGGCACAAGGGAGGAGGTTACGAAAAGTGCGGTGAGAGGAAGCAGTGAGAGCTCGATCGGTGGCACCTGCTGATAAAAGCGGCAACGGGCGAAAGGCGGTCAATTCCGGTGAAGGATTTCTGAGAAAAAAAGCCGCGCCTCGGACTGTAACGAAGAGAGGGTCGGGGCCTGACTCGAGCGATGAGCCTCAGGACGTGACCACGGGAAAAGTGAAGGGGGAAGAACCAAGGAAAAAAAAAAACGAACAAGAAAAGACTGAAAACGGCAACCACAGACAAGCGACCGACGAACGCGTCGAAACTGCTGAAAAGAAGAGAAGACGCTTTCCCAGGGAAGGGACCCGGCACCGGGGGGGAAGGCTGAGAAAAGAAAGAGGGGGGGTTCGAAAGTTAAGTGACCTCGAAATTAAAGGAGACATCCGTCCAAAATCAAGGGGGAAAAAAAAACCGAGTTTTGGAAAACGAGGGAGGGGGCACGCGGATACTGAAAAAAGAAAGGGATGAAAACAAATAGCGGGAAGAGTTCTCGGAAAAACAAAGCGGGTCGGAAATAAACCCGAAGGGCTTACCTACGGCTGGAGAGGAGAGGGTGGATCGGGGCGGGTTGGAACAACGGAAAAGGAATCTCGGGGGAAGGGGAAGCAAGGGCTCAAAAAACGTTGACAAAGTTCGAGAACTTCTAGCGAAGGAGTTGGGGGGACCGAGTCCACTCAAAAATCACAGAAGGATAACCTGTAGGAGAGAGAAGGGCACGGGGAAGGGAACGGCGGTAAGATAAAAAAACCAGTTTTACGCTCAAAAGAAGCCGGCACGATAAGAAAGGTCAACAAGGGACAAAGAAAAAGGGGCGCATGAATAACCTAAAAACAGGGAGAAGTATAAAAACGTTCGTCTGAGCGAATGGGTTTCGACGATAAGCACCAGAGTTAACGAAAAAAACGCAATCATTGACGTCCATGGTAGAGGAGGGAACCCCCCTGCGATCAAAAATTAAAGGGGGAGGTTCAAGCAAAAGGAAAGCGCTTTCAGCGATTGTAAAAAACACCACAATTCGAATACGTCAAATAGAAGGAAGGCCACTATATACCACGAAGGCCACCGAAAAGGATGTAGGAAAAGGTCAAGAACGAGCACAAAAAACGAGACAGGAACCTACTACGTCCATGACTCGAGAATGGAGAAAGGGAAAAAAGAGATCTTCAGAGGAAACAAGGGGGGGGTGAAGGGAGGGGGAAAATCCGGCGGCATTTCAACCAGGCCCGTAATGACCAACTAAAAAAACATAAAACCGATTTTGGACATCACATGAAGGAAGGCAGATCAAGCCTGACTCGTCAGCCTAAAAAGAATTCAAAAAGAAAACAATGGGCTCATCTGAAACTATGGGGTACTGGGGAAAAGCGACCAAATAGGGAAAAGGGGGCTGGGATAACGGAGGAAAATGCACGAGGCCAAGCCAGGAGGGAGGGGGAGAAAAAGGCAGATTAAAACGCTGACGATGAGCAAAGAGTTCGCATCAAAAGGGGGGGAATCAGGGTCAGTCAGTGCTCCAAAAGTCGATGGGAGAGACACTTTATCTAAGGAGCAGCAAGAAGGCATGAAAAGGGAGGTCAGAAACAGAAAAAAACAGTTCAAAAGAGACGGGAACTTTAAAAAATAAGAAAAGGTCGCGATTCCCTACAAGGGAAAAGAACGCCCAAAGGGTCGGGGAGGAGGACATGGTCCTCAGGACGAAGGAAGGCGCCCGGGGACCCAATAAGTCGACTCTAAAGTAAAAGATATGAAAGTTAGCAATCTGCTCGGGGCTCTGCACACTTTGAAAAACCAACTCAAAGATCGGGACGATCAAATCTGCCCCAGTTCGCGAAAGAGATAGCACATCGCTTCGCGCTCGGAGATCAAAAAAGAGGACAAAAAACGAGGAGGGAGCGGAAGTAGAGGAGGGGGGGAGAAGACTCGCGGAAGAAATTAGAACTCCGTTGCGCCGGCTGGAAGAGATCGAAAACCCGTCTGAGCGCAAAAAAGCCAGCCGTCCAAAGATAACTCGTCAGGAAAAAAGCGCGTGGCGCAAAAACAAAGGTCAGGCTCATCTTGATGCATACGGGCTCCGGCCGCGGCGGCCCCAAAATCACATAAGCAAAAGGAAAGAAGATATCATTCACGAAACTTAGGGCCGAGCAGACTCAAGGAAACATGATCTTGATCTGGCAAGCTGATGCACGGTCGCTCGTTCGATTAAAACCAAGGGGGGGTCAAAACAGCGTCAGAACTTAGTCGAGAGAGAGAAACAAAAACCCTAATTGATTGTAAAAGAAGAGGGATACCAATGCAAAGGAGGAAGAAAAAGGGGCTGGGTATGTGGAAGGCGCGAACCTTAGAAAGCGCATAAAAAAAAAGTATGGGAAGGCAGGACGCTTTGCGATTGGGTCGTGGAAGGGAGATCTCGAGTATCCTTGCAAAGGCTCATGAGGGTTGGAAAAAACCCGCTGACGGAGACAGACGCAGGAATTTTGGGGCCTGCTACGGACGGAGAGGAGAGGACCGACATGCTGAAAAAGGGACATGGCGGGATCCGAAAACGGGCGTTCCTAAAAAGAAGGAGAAAACGGCCGTCGATAAAAGGACTTCGAGGAAGAAAACATCGACCGGCCAACATAAGAGAAGAGAACAGCAACGGATCCCAACGGCAGCAACGCGCAAAATCTGCGAAACTAGGATAACACATCATCGTCGCTAAGCGGGGAAAGACAAAGACGAAGTTGAGGAGTGCGACCAATGCTGAAGCCCCGAATCAGTTGCGAAACGAGAAAGAGCCAGTAGAACAGCGAGAGTCTCTGGGGGGGGCCAAAGGGAAAAACAGGGCATAAAAGAGGAAGGACTACAAATTGGCGCGGCCAAAAAAAGAAGTCGACGGCCTGGGAATTGGAAAGCGAAAAGAAGGCGCCGAAAGTTCAAAGCACCTCCACAAAAAAACCAAAGGGGGTAGAATCGGAACCGGTACATGAAACAGGGAAGCCAGACATCGCAGAAGGAAGCCAAAAAAAGACAGGCTTGCTATCGGACTCGCAGGCGAGGCGCCCTGAGCCTGGCGAATAGCGGCACTGCTTAAACAAGGGGAACGGTCGTTAGTTTCTGCTGAGGGACTGCAGGTGAAAATCCCTGGATAACAGGCTCCGAGCGAAAGGGAGCCGGGATCCATCGTGTCACGTCTAAAGTAAGTCTGGGAATCTTTTCTCGAAAGCGAAAGTAGTTCCGCGTAAGAGAGAAAATAAAATCGTTATTCTGTCCGAGGTCGCGCAACACTGAAGGGCAAAATCTCCGGACCTTGAACCAGGATAAAGGCTCAGGGGCAAGGGATAGGGAGACGACGCGCTTCATGTCTTGAAACGGACTAGCACCTGGCCCTGTCTCGGCTCAGGAGCATCACAGAAAACAGGGCCTAGAGTAGGATGGGGAGAAGGAGGTGTTCAGGTCTGCGGCAACGGCAGGTGGGGTAATTGTCGAGAAAATGGGGCGTTTACATAATCTGGGGAAAAAGGAAACCTTGAAAGCCGTTTCAGCCTTGTGGTCCAGAAATGATGCTAAGGAAAGAAAACGAAAAGGGAGGCAGCCCTCGACCACAAATTCGACTACGGTCAAGCTTTTCTACCAGTGTACCCTACGCAGGAGGGGGGCGGAGTGCAAGGGGAAAACCGTGGAACACTCTGACTTCAGGCCCCGTGCGCGAAGGGGGTTTAAACGTCCGGCATCTGAACAAAAAAAAAAAAAAAAAAAAAAAAAAAAAAAAAAAAAAGAGTTTTGAAAAGGGAGGATGAGTAAGCGGTTGGCACTTCAAGAAAATCGAGGTGACCAAAAGCTGGTTGTGAATAAAAAGAGGGGGGTGAAAAAGAAAAAAGGAGAGGGATAAGTTCTCGAACTCTTTGACGCAACGCGTCGTGGGTCAGAAGGGGATATGAATTGGGGGCAATCGAGGCAGCAAAGAAAGACGCTTGAAGCCAGCAGAAAAACCTCGCATAAAAGGAATTTTCGAGCGGGGAAAGGTACGGGAAAAAAATTGGTGGAAACGGGGTCAAAAAAAAAGCAGCGCGATCTGGGCGGGTTGTCATAATTCCGGGAGTGGCTGGGGTCAAATCAAAAAGGAAGCGAACGAGTTTGGGCCCGTTCCGAGACTCTGGTACCGGAGGCGACTAAATAATCAATTGAAGGGAGTAGAAGTAGAAAAAAACCAGCGGTCGAGCGAATCATAAGACTTGGAAAGGTTCGGTACGGCGCGGTCAAGGAGTTAAATCAAAATGATACAAGGCATCGAAGCCGGGAGCGGTCTGGAATCATGATCTTTGGGTTTTACCGAGGTCAGATCAAAGAAATATTTGCTGGAACGAACAACCTGACTGGCTGAGGGCACTGAAAAGTCAAGCGATCCAGGAGAGGAATATTAGGGGGAGGGGAAGGCGACCGATGCGAGGTCAGAAAAAGCCCCCTTCCGGTGGGGCAAATCGCGTTTACCGCCGCCCGTTCGCCGCAGGGTAAGGAAAAAAAAAAAGTCCTCAAAAACAACGAGATTGCATCACCGTACGGAAACTCAATGGAAAAGAAAAAACCCTGAAGGGAGGACGTCTCCTTGCCAGGCCATCGCGAGAAAAGACGGCGGGGACGAGAAAAAAGAAGCTCTCTCAAAAGAAGGAGATGAGGGGTCTGTGAGGGAAAACACCGAGCAGACAATGGGCGAAACGAATGAAATCTCGGCCAGTGCTACGTCATTTCCCTTGGAGATCAATAGGGGGGCCTCGCCTCCTGTTCTAGAGAGGCCAAGAATCGGTTGGGGGAAACCCCGTTCGGGAAAGAGCTACTGAGCGCTAGTCAAAAAAAAAAGGACAATTCTCTGACCTCAAAAAAGCGCGAAATTCGGGAAAGAAGAGGATCGCATAGCCTCTCCAGCGAAAGGGACGAAACCTGGGGGTTAAACCCAATGAACCTCAACAAACACAAGAGCGACGAAAAAATACACGCCGCACCAAAGATCATTGAGAAAAAAAGGCGGTCGAACAAGTCCGCGAGGAGACCCCGCATCACTTGCCCGCGCCGTCCAAGGACTCGAAATCCATTCAGAAGGTCAACGAGCAAAACCATAGAGGGGAGTTTCTACGTCTCGAATGGAACAGGTTCAAGTAAAAAAATCTACGGGGAACCTGGTATCCTCCATTTGGAAATATGGGAAAGCGGCTACCGGGGTTAAAAAAGCTAAATATTACATTGCAAGGATCGATCTGTGCGACGAACACCCACTGAGGGACGCCAAGGGAAAGGATTCTGGGCCCCTCATACAAAGGAGGGCGAAAATGAGCTTGGTGCGTGCGGGTGGGGGACACAAACTTGAATTTCGAAAATATATTTAATTTCAGAAAGGCTGCGAAGGAGGGGTTGACCAATAGTGACCCTCCTTCAAGGAAGTAGGAGTCACGCGCAAACAAGTTCAAAACGAAAAAAAAACAGCACCGCAGGTGGACATCTGGGGCGGGAGGGAAGAAACCGAGTATAATCAGGGGGACCAGGATGCCGGTCCTCGAGCATCACTTTTCCCGCGCCACGGAGTCCTCATATGGGCGAAATCAAACAGGAAAAACGGAACGGAAAAACTATAAAAAAGGGAGATGAAGCGTTCGTTGACGCGAATGGTGTGTGTCGGACTGCTCACGCAAGGAAAGCAGCATCACTTTACGTTCATGGAGACGAGGCAAGGCTCTAAAGGCGAACTAGGTGACAAGTCAGAGTAGAAAGGAGGGGGGTAATCAAGAAAAAATTCTCAAAAAAGTAACCAAAAAAGCCGAGAAAGAACAAAAAATCTCGGGTCAAAAAAACCCGATTCAGCAGCGTTCTTGAACGATCAACTCTAAAAGGGAAAGGCTCGTCATTCTCTCCCTGAGGAACACGAATATAAAAATCACGGGTGCAACTTTACGGGCAGGTGCTCGTTTTCAGGAGTCAAACAAAAGCATAGCACAAAAAGGGGCAGCCCAATACTTAAGAGAAAGAATGAACTTAAGGAGGTCTATCCAAGAAACGGGACCAACGGAGATAAACGTGGAAACGATGGACTTATTTAAGCCTCGAGAACAGGATTAGAAGTTTCTCGGAACAAAACAAAAAAATAAAACATGCAAATTAATCTAACTGTGAATAAAACCGTGGGAGGAAACTCGAAGAAAGGTCGACCGCGAAGTTAGTCAAATCGCGTGCGAAAAAGAATTGGGTGGGGGGAGCAAACGGCAAGAGCGAGTGGAAGCTCCTGAGATCCTCGAGAAGGCAACCGCTGCACAACGGAAAAGGAACGCCACTGTTTAGTGTCCGGTCGAACTTGTAAAACGGGAGGGCAGAAACAGGAACCTCGAATAATTGGGAAGAACAGGCCTGGGTCTTCGGAGTCAAGGGGGGGTAGATGCACAAAGGACTTTGAAATGATGGACCGATGACCCAGATCGACTAACGACAAAAGGGAAAAAAACCGGCAGGGAGCCTTGAGGTTTCTCAAGCGGACTCTATGCGAACTCCGAGGGAATCCTGAGTGTCTGGGAAAACTCGAGAGACAGAGGAAGTATGATCATCGCTTCGAGCGACCTAATCAGTAAAAAGTCAGACATGCGTTTGTGGGCGCACGAGGGAGAGCTTCCGTGTATTGTCTCCTGGGGAAGGATCAGATAATAATGAGGAAGAGCAGGACCGTCTGGAAGGGATCGTAAAGTAGATATCGTCGGGGCAACCGGTAAGCAGAAGGCACGAAGGAGAAGGGATGCAGCACGCAAGTATCGCCAGGCCCCAAAAGTGCAATTCTCTGTAGGAAGGGCTCGTCTCTTGCGGCCCATCATCAGGTTTAGGAGTCTGAGGGCAGATTAGCATCCAGTAAGAAAGAAAAACTCGGGGCCTCGCCTGAAGGAGGACTCCCTGGTCTAGGTCGCGTCGAGCTAGTCAGTTGTGAGGAGAAAACAGCTTTGGAAAAGGAGCAAAGACAGCTTAAGGGCAACGGTCTAGATCGAAAAAAATAAAAGCAAAACAACGGGGAGGAATAGAAGGGCGGTCCGGTTCACATTAGGAGAGGACAGCAAATCGGGGGAAGTGAAGGGGGGACGAACCTGAAATAAGGACTCGCATCGCGACGATTAAAAGGATGGGCAGTCAGAGGAGGAGACGTCGATGGCTATTGCAGTGAACCAGGTATCCATTGAAAAAAGCAGGATGAAAAGGGGGGTTACGCAAAGGAAGAAAAGGAATATCAAAGATGACGCAGGAAATTGGTTGGGGGTAGGGCTATCCACTTCACAAAGCTCGTAAGCTTTCTTTCCTGGGGAGGAGATAAACGGAGGGGGGTAGATACTATTATACTTCTAAGGAGAGCGATGGAAAAGGCGCGATCCCCCGCCAGCATCCGAACTATACTCTCAGTGGAGACAAAGCCGAGAAGAGACTTGTCGCGAAGAATCGTCAATCTGCGAAGCGATTATATACGAAGACATCAAAGAGAAGACGTAGAACTCACACAAGAAGACGTGGGAAAAGGCTGAAACTTGATGATCCGATCAATGTCTCCAGGGCAAGGTGCCTGGGAAATTCGGGGAGGGGAGGAGAGACGGGGGCCGACGGTCAATAGTTAATGATAAAGGGGAGGAAAGGAAGGCGATTGCCGGAAAAGAAAAAAAAACTCTTGCATGTCTACTGGGATGCATCGTCGGGAAAAGGAAAGAGGGGCTCTGGAAAGTAGTTCAGAAACCCACACTTGGTCGGACAGGTTGAGCTCACCTGGTGGGAATAGTCAGGGAAGAAGGGACGCAGGGAGGAAAAATACGAAACACTTGCCGCGACGAAGAATCGAAAACGCAGGCGAGAAAAGGCAGAGAGATTCTGGAGAAACGCCGGTCGTTATCAGTCGCTTGGGGGGAAAGATGTTTCAGAAAAACGGAGGGCAAGGAGAACAATTGCTAAACGAAGGGTGGAAAAGGGATAGACCGGGAAATCGGGCACAGCTTGAGCCCAGTCTTCAGGGGGTCGCGGATAGGATCGAGAAAGACAGGTAGGGAGAGGAATAAGGCCGGATTAAAGAGTTGCTAGAGGTAGGACGAAGGGGGAAAAGCTCAACAGCCTGAATCGCTTTACCGTACAAGAGGGAAAGGTTGCCAAAGGGGCTACGGGCGACGTCTCTGGACCATCTCATGGGGAGAGAAATGAAGCAAGGGGGGAAAAGGGAGACGAGGGGAGAAGGGAGAGGGTCAAAACGACTGCCGCGTGCGGATGAGAAGGGACTGGTACTGTAGGGGGACGAGGGAAGGGGGGCAAGGACAGTCTTCGAATGTGAGGGGGTTGGATGGATAACCAACCGGGGGAAGGGAAAGAAAGCCGAAGAAACGCGACAGTGATCGCTTGGACACGCGGACAGTTCAAGACCCGGAAAAGTGGGGGATGAAGCGAGGGAAAGACTCTGCGCATCCCTTCTAAACACCCATGTCGCAAAGAAAAAAGAGGTTCTCGTGCGGCACGAAAATAGATGGACAACAACTAGCACGCAAGCTAGTGCGCGGAGAGGAGAATTCGGAGAACCGGTCGAATTAGTCAAATGTACGGCGGGTCTCTCAAGCCCAGAAGGAAAATCAAGAGAGCCAGCGGAGGGGGGGACGGACTCTTTTATTAAAAGTGTTGGTTCAGCCCTCCGAAAGTACAGGGGGGATGAATACATCGAGAACGTGGGGGGTCCAAAAAGGAGAAAGGAGGGGAGCCCGGGGGAGGACATTTTCAAAAAACAAAAGAGGGAGATAGGAAAAGAAATTCGTGCAAAACGCATCACACGCGAGAAGACGGTGCGATGCAAAGAGGTAAAGTTTCAACAAAAATAAAAAAAGGGGGGGCGTCAGAGCACAGAGCGCCGAGGATCGTTGAAGGGTGGGCACGGGGTTCCCATCTGCGGAGTTCAATTGGGGGAAGGCAGGGAACGGAAGGTGTATCGGTGACCGGGAGGGGAAAGATGCGCTTGCATTTCGAGAAAGAAACCAAGGAGGAGACAAATGAAGGGGGACCGGCGGGATTTATTGACGGCTAGGTTCTCATCTGAGAGCAAATAGGATCGACGAAGGGCGCTTTCCGAAAGGAGAGGGGGTTGCGGGAGTTGGCCGGGCAGGACAGGAGGAAGGAAGGGGTTAGGGATGGGCTGTCGCCGAAAACCTGCAACTTAAGTGTGAGGACAGGGCGGGAAGGGCACGCTAGAGGATCTTCGGAACCGAGGGTGGGGGGTGGGTAACGGAAAGATTCGGGCCGCGAGGAGGAGAAAAGGGAAATAAATCAAGCTCTGTTGACCGGGTGCCTGCCTGGAAGAAGAAGGGAGACACGCTGTTATCAGAACGGGCAAAAGATCTTGAAGCAAAAGAGGGCCATAAACTGATTTATCATCCCGTTAAAAAAAGGGGAGGACTGAAAAACCCACCAAGAAAAAGGGACTGCGTCGGGTTTGCACCGGAGAGAGGATGCGGTGACCTCGAAAAAGACAATCAGAAAAAAAAAAAACGAAGAGGAGTAAAGAGAGAGAGGAGGGGTCGGGATCGGTGACAAAGAAGAAGACGATTAAGGAGGGCAAAGGGGACTCTAAGGGAGATCGCGCGCTTCGGGGGGAAAAGGACATGTTGTTCCGCATGTAAAAAGAAGAGAATCAAACTCATCCTGGAAGGGTGGGGACCGTGAGAAAATCTGCGAACGGCGGGACGGACCACGGGAAGAGGGGCCAAAAGGGGGATTACTCGGGAAAGAGGGAGGACAGCAATACTCTGTCCTTAGCCGCATCCTCTACTGCCCAAAAATTGCCGAAAAGTGCAAATTTTCGCCAAAGGTGGAAACATCATACAACCTCGGGATCAGAATTGAGCGGTCAAACGCCAGGGCAACAAAAGATCATGGGAGAAAGCCCAGCAAGGTTTACGATCTGCGTAAACCGCATCGGAACAACGGAAAGTAAGCCTGGTCAGGAAAACGACAAAAAGTCGAATTTCAGCTAGACCGGGCGAGGGGTCTTTACACAGGAAAAAGCCATGGAGGGTCAGTAAGGAGATCACGGACTAATCTGGACGCCGACAGGGGAAATCGCGGAAAATGGGGCCGGGACCAGCGATATAACCTTCCACTCGGGAGCAAATTCTTGCGGCCGGGAACACATCCAGGAGCCCTGAAACTTTAATATAAAAAGTCAGCACAAGAGGGGGATACGTAGCAGGAGGGTTTGGTGCAACGAGGGGCATTGACTTGTCAAATTACTCAGGGATGGGTGGCAATTGAAGAAAAGGATATCTCCATTGATTTTCGTTGAGTAGAACTTAGATGAAAAGAATTCACTTAGTGGCCTCGAAAACCAACAAGGGGAGGGGAAAAAAATACTGTCATCAACGCAGCTGAGAGAACACTGATCGAGGGAGTAGCCCACCGCCTTACATGACGTAATAGGGAAAAAAGGAGGGACGGACGAAGGGCTCGGGGAAGGTTCCAAGAGCCCTTGCCCGGTCATAGGAGGAAAGGGAATTCAGAAGAATAACGATGAGGAGGGATGGATAAAATCTAGCGAAGTGTCTACTGTGCTCGAAGAGAGAAGGTTCAAGGCGGCACGGATGCAGGGGAGCAAAGGGGCCGCAAAGGATATCAACTTCGAAGGGGAGGGGTCAAAGGAGGGAAGTCCTAGGAAAAAGGGGGGGGTTTAGAACGCAAAATTGACGTCCCCTACCACACGGAACAACGATAAAAACACCGTAACGCGGAAGGGGAGGTCCATCCGCTCCCAGGAAAAGGGAGTGTCTGGAAACGGGAAAGGGAAAGAAAGTTCTCGTATCTCAGCAGGAAAGAAGGGAAAAAGAGTACCCTCAAAGGGCACCGGGGGGGGACCGGGGGTCAAGTGAGGTAGAGGCCCTAGGCCCTCTTCCACTCGAGACAGATAGCGAACCTGATTTGTAAAGAGAAAAGAACGCAGTAACAGGACGCTCTCGGAATCCTCAAACAAAGGGAAAATACTGTCGCATAAGCAGTAGAAAAAGAAAGTGTATGCGGAAGGGAAAAACGGTCAATTTGGCGGTCTAACGAAGAAAAACGAAGGAAAGAAAAAAAAGAAAAAGGATAACTCACCTGGGGGAGGGAGAAAAAAGGACGCTGGAAAAAATGCACGACCGAAAGTGATTCGCATTCTATTTCTTAAATTGCAAGTCGCGCAGAGAGAGGTTTGTAGACTACGGGATCTCCATGCTAAGAAAAAAGGAGGCCGCTCAGCTATGCAGGAAAGGATCCCTCCCAAATTCTTGAACACGTTCGGTCTCGACCTTGATAAACAGGGAAGGAGAAATCCTAACGTCGTCGAGGAACAGCATAGGAAGGGAAAAAGAGACCCTGTAGGGAGGGTCGCTCAATGTGGAAGGCAAGTGCATGAAATGCTAAGCGTGAACACGCGAGGGAACCAACGAGAAGAGGGTGAGACCACTGCAATTGCGGGGGAGAAAAGATCAAACGTGCTCTTCATAAGAGCAGGAAACCAAAAATCCGTCAGAGGCGGTCGGGCCCCTCGCTACTGAGGAGTGGCGAACGCTTCAGGGAGCTCACAGAGAAGAGATCAGTTAGATCAAGGAGGGGGATCGTCAGAATGCTTGCGCCGGTGATGGGGGAGAGCAGAAAAGTGAGGAGAGATCTGGAGGACGGGAAGAAATAGAGTCTCGCACCGAAGGCAAGATCCTCAAGGTGAGCGGTCTGAAGGCGACGGTCAAGAGGAAAGGGAACATGGACAGGATGAGCCATGTCAACGACGCCAAAATATCAATGACGACGCGGAAGACCGCGCCCCCTTAAAAAAATCGCAACATCAAGCTGCAGGCAAGAAAAGGGAGACGGGGAGGATCGGAGAGAGAGGACTCATCAGTTTAGGGGAGCAGAAACAGCTTTGAATCCCCAATGTGGGGACAAGAGTCG
>Ga0179593_1268710_pt1 | contig 18827 bp, 14 predicted proteins | sample CZODoug2_1_08_16_FD_185931 | JGI IMG/M metagenome (GOLD analysis project Ga0179593, IMG submission 185931) | Vadose zone soil fungal communities from Angelo Coast Range Reserve, California, USA - CZODoug2_1_08_16fungal (PacBio error correction) | ecosystem: Environmental > Terrestrial > Soil >...
GCTGGACCAGAAGCTGTGTCCAGAGGTAGTGGAATCCTGCCTCTCTTCAATCGTGAAATAAATGCAGAGTGTCACAGGGTGCGAGGATGAAGGTCACCCAGTAGAAAGAGGAAAAAACTAACTTTTTGGGAGTAGCGAGCAAGCTCCCGGACCGCAAGACGAACGAAAGGGAACGACTAGACAACCCGCTTCGACTCGGGGCGTATCTCGCGGCTCAAGGGCCTGAGCGCAAGTACCTGATGACGTGCTATCGCTGCCATCAAATCCTTACTGACCATGGGGGCATCAGGAAACGAAATCGTGGGAGAGGGAAGAAAACGCTTCATCGTCCGCTAGGGCTTGTTGGAACGTGAATGAGGGGGGGACTGACTTAACAGACACCGTAATGGACGACCGGGCAGATAAGGGGGGGAGCCAGGGAAACTACTGTTCACCCAGGAAGGAAAGAAAGCATAAAAAGACCGAAGAAAGACGCGAACCACTACAAAGGAACCGATATAGCGGGGATGATCATCACTAGTACCCTGGCGGGGGGACCCAGTACCAACGGGAGACTTTCCTCTCGTTTAAAGTCCAGAGAAGGGAGAGGATTGGCAGCAGCCGAAGTAAAACAGTGGATCCGGTCTTGCCGAACTCAGAAAGGGAAAAATCATGGGGCGAAGCCTACGTTTGACGCCAATGGTAGATGGGACAATACTCCGATCGACCCTGCGCAGGCCTGAGGGCAGAGGAAGAGATCAGACCGGGGGGGTAAAGGGGGAAACTATCTAAAGCAAGGGCACGAAGAAAGCTGTACTCTTGCCTTAGCGACTTTGAAAAACGGTCAGGAAGTACGGCGAAGCGCGGTCGGAAAAAACTGCATGATAGGGGGAAAACGCTCAGGACATCCTAAGTGGAATCGACTGCCCCTAGCGGCCTTTTTCGTTGCACTACCACACAAGGTCTACAACGAAGCGACCGCGCGAAAAAGAAAGGAAGGCAGGGAGGCGTCAGGGGGAGGGAGGAGCAAAAAGCAATATCGTTAAGGGCGAGGTGACGGCTCAACCAAACGGGAAGCGGGGGGGCCGTGTGCAGTTGCAAACGCCGGGGAAAAATGTCCCTTGAAAAGGAGACGAGGCGGGGTAGGCCGTCAGCGTGAAGAAAAGGGAGAATCGATAGGGTGAAAAAAATCGAGTCCACATGGTATCACTCGAACGCCGCGCTTGGAATACCGGGCGTCAACAGAAACGTGCGGGCGGAAATTGAACAGGGTCCTTCCTCCACATCCGCGAACCAGGAAGGAAGGATAGGCGCTATAAAGTGGGGGCCAGTGAAAAAACGATGCTGTGACTATCGGAAACGTTTAAGCCGCGATCGCAAACGAGATTGAACGGGGACGATCTCAGGAAGGATATCCTCCTCCAAAAAAAGGGACTATGGAAAAAGAGAAAGAGGAGAGAGGACGAAGCGCTGACCTCGAAAATGCCATCCAACTCGTCTACTGTGGCGGAGGATCGCGGCGCGACGAAAGAAAGGTTCAGACGAGAAAGGCGTACAAACTTCTCCGGGAAATAAACCCACCGTAAGAGAAGGGAATTTAGGACCTGGGGCGCAGCTGGCTGCAGGAACCCGCCCTTCACGCGCTACGGACTGGGGGAAACCGACGGGGACCTCAACGCGCGGCAGAAACGAGGGACGAGGACCTACCTTTTAACGCGCGATCAAGGAGGGAAATACTGTTAATAGGGGGACCCGGGGAGTAAACGCAACGATCTGAAATGACCAGGTCTCAGGTGGAGGGGACACTAAAGGAAAATGCACAAGAAAAGGAAAGGCGTGGGTGATCAGGAGTAAAACCGAAGAGACCTAAACGAGGGGATGAACAGGCCGCTGCCAACCAAGTGGGAACCATTTCGGCCGGATGGGAGGTCAGGGTAGCCCAGGGTTAAATCTATACATAAAAAGATTCCCAGAGGTAAGGAAGGGGGAAAACACGCGAGATTTAGAAAAGAGCAAGCGTACAGAGTTTTGCGACGCTCTAGTCTTGCCTGCGACCCGCGCCGAAGTCCGAATCAAAGACCGCGAAAGAATCACCTTCTTTCGAGGGGGCAGAAAGAAAAAAAAAAATAAGGAAAAGGATAAGACCGAGGAGAACAGACAGCGGCCGGAAAAGATCTGCGTGGGCCACTCACCTGGGGAGAATTAACAACGGCGCGCGAGCAAATTAGGGAACCTGTCGGCGAAATCACTCCATTTCTATAAATGGAAGGTGCAAAGAAAAAGCGATGAGGTTCAAAAAGCGATGACCATTAAGAAAGTTTTGGACAGGGGCGAACTTTGGAAACGCACTTGTCACTTCTGGGGAATGAAGAGTAAAAACCGAGAGAGAGGGCGACCGGGTAGGGGTGAAAGCCAAAGGAAAGGAAGACGTAGTCCAGATCTCGGGGTAACGTAAGGGGTGGAACGGAGGTCGCCGGGGCGGCCCATATCGGCCCCCGAGCGAAAAGCCGGCTTGGGAAAAAGGTGCGCCAGAGGCAATGGAAAACGGAAAAACAAAAATCAACAAAGGCAGCAGGCGGATGCCGGCGGGGATGGAGTGGAAGATCAAAGAAGAGGGAGCGAGGAAGCCCATATCGTATCTACCTCGGAAGAGGGGAAGGCGCAAAGAGAGCGACCCACGAACGGCGGCGGGGCGAGGTCGAGACGAAAGCGAGGGGTTATCGGGAGGGACCTGGGCCGAGAGGGCGGTCAGGGTAGATTGCATACCTCCAAAGGCAGCTCCTAGCGGAAAGGCACGTCAGAACGAGGGGACGAAAAAAAAGGACAGCTCGCAAGGAGAAATATGAAAGCGCGGAGTATGCAACTACTCGACAAAAAAGAAAGCGAGTAAAAGGCGGCAACAGAAGGCCAAGGTCCGGAAAGCGAGTGAATGGGCTCATGCACGGGTGACCACGGATGGGTGGGGGGGAGGCAACTGGTGAGGGCTCAAATTCAATCAGGGTACTAGAAAAAGGGAAGCCTAGGGCGCCGACCATAAAGGCGGCCCGTTTGGGCAGACTAAAGCAACGTAGAAAAAAATGCTAGAGGACGGGACGCCAAGCGGCAGAGCAAACAGCGAGGCGGAGCGAGAAATGGGGCGAAAAGGGGGGGTAGACGGCGAACGCACGCGGCAAAGCCGCCGCGGAGTAGAAAACCGAACCGCCGAATCCGGGCACAAAATCCTGCCATGGGAGGAACAGACGGTCGGAGGCAAAAAAAAGAGCGGGCGCGAACTGGAACTCCTAACGAACCCACCCGCTCGCCAAAAGGTGCTCCGCGAAGGGAATCCTCGGTACCGAAGAACAGAGCACACGGAAAAGGAACAGAAGGAAGGAGTAGGAAAGTGTCAGCGCCCAAAGAAACGCGAATTACAACTCTGGAAAAAAAAGGATTGCTTAAGGAAAACATGATAGATCATCGCGGAGGGAATACTGGACCCTCAGAAAGCGATCGTCGTGGCCGGGGAGACGTGGACGGATTCTTAGCAAAACTCGGTAGGGAGAGGGTGGGGGGTAGAGGCGGAAGGACCAAAGTCCGCGCCCTCGCAGAAACAGACCTTGACTTGAACTAATCCCGCAGAGTGGTGGCGGGGGAGGCGACGGGACTTCTACTCACAGCTCGAGGAAAAACCGTGAAGGAAAATTAAAGAGGGAGGATCGCTGTCGCGACGCTAGCGCGGTTTCGGGGATTAGGCGAGGAGAGGGTCCTAAGGTATCCAGGAAATGGTTAATAAATTCGAAGTGGGCAAAAAAAAAACCGGCGTAGAGATCAGGATAGCGAGGTTCGAAAGTCGGGGCATGGAACGGGAACGGACAGATCTCCAGGAACCCACTCTATGGCGGTACCCCGAGGGCAGAAGAAGACCCTGCAAGAAATGGGGACTTACTTGAAAGGGCCTTAAGTTCCGGCTGACTCGCGGAGACATACGTGTGACCGCGGGAGGCTGTCAGGGGAGTCGAACGCTTTGACCCCCAATGAGATCAGGTCAGTCATCAGGAGGAACGGAAGTTGCCTAGAGCTGACACTTGGTTGGGGATTTACGACTCGGGACCAGCTCCAACAAAAACACCGGACCAGGCAGCTCGAGAAACCGCAAGAGAGCTCTCTCGGGAACGCGTGCCAGTGCACTCGCTTCGTAAAAACCGACCATTAGGAGCACTATGCGTGTGAGCATAAGGTCAAAGAGGAACAAAAGGGATAGGAAGCGCAATCGTGGGACAAGCGTCCGAAAAGGAGAGGGGAATAAGCCGCGCCGGGAATCTTCTTTTTCCTTTAGGAAATTGAGGGACGTACCTAAAAGCACGTCTTAGACGGACGGGCAGAGTACCGGAGGGGGAACCAACCATGATAAGAAGAAAGTTCAACCCTATCCAGAAGAAGCGCCCTTACCACTACAGAGGAAGGGAATAAGAACGCGACCAGGATCGTTGAGAAAGTCTTAGTCAAAAAAGTTCCCGGGGCGGGTCCAGGACCCTGGACACCGGTGCCAGGGGGGAAATCGTGGGAACCTATCGCCGTAGGAGGGGCATCGCCTCGGAAATTGAATGACGACACCGACAAGGGTCATCAGGGGGAGAAAGAGCGAAGGGAAGGCGCCAAGGTGGTCTACTTTACACACAAAGCCTTAAGTCAAAAGCGCAGATGCTCGCCGAGGAGAAACTGGTCAATTACAATCCTCCCTTAAGACTTTCCGGAAAAGGGCGGGAATCTGAGAAAGGAGGCCAGAAAGGAAGTCTCGCGACGCGGGTCTTCCCCAGCTGTTGAGACCCGAAGGGATAAGAAGGAGAAAGGTGCGAAGAGACAGGCCCCGGGGAGCTGAATTGTGGCACAACACCCTGTTTCGGTCCGCCGAGAGAGAAAGAGTATGATTAGGATGTCGACGGCGAAACGGCGCACCAGACCCCACCAGACGGTAAGGAGTAATGTAAGGCGCTACTTAACTTACCGGGCGGGGGGAGGAACCGTACGGTGGAAGGTGCATGAAAAAAGCTGTCTTTCTTTTCCAGGTAGAAAAGGGAAAGAGAAGGCATAAAAAGGAGCAGAGAGGGTCGTCATAGTCAGTTCATCTTCTAAAAAAAACTTTGAAGGAGTGAGGGGGGGAAAAAATAGGGGAAAAGTAAAGGGGGGGGTGATCTTGCCATCGGTATTGGGGTCCTGCGGCTCCTTAAGAGGGAATAGGCGCTCGTACCGGGGGGGGGCGTGATCTTAGAAATCTTCTATAAAGTAGCGAAGGAGAGCGCACCTGCGTTTCGGGGCCGAAGGGGAGGGGGGAGGAATCACGAGGATCCAATCAAAAAAAAAAAAAAGGATTATTATGAAAGAAGATATAGTGATCAGTCGCGGCATGCTCTAACCTCTTCACAGAACCAAGCGGGAGAGGAGAAGCGGCGGCGGAACAATTGAATAGACGAGGGGGTTCGGACTCCTGAGAGGTGTAGACAAAAAGGGGGGAAAAAGGGGCCGAAGATGACAGTAGGGCATTGGTTTCTCGCTGCGCTTTCTGGCAGACAAACCGAACGCTTGGGCAGGAGCAAAGGCAAGGGAAAAATGGAAGCCAACGACGTAAAAGAGAAAAGAGCAGGAGGGAACGCGGATCTCAATATTAACCGACATTACTACAATGAAACTGAGGAAGAGCATTGATATATGTCCGGGAACGCAATCAGCCTGAGGGGAAAGGGGAACCGGGAAAGCGGTTGGTCCGCAAAAACCTAAAAGGCAACTATGACAGCGGGTGAGCCTCTAACCTGGTAATCTCTCAGCTGGGGACCACACTTGAAGCGGACTAAGCTCAAAATGAGCAAGAGCAGGGCGGGAGTCGGACCAGGGTGCAGAATTTGAGAGAGAAAAAGAATCGACCCCGGTGGAAAACTGGTAAAATCAATCGGAGGGCCCAGAGGTAAGCACAACCTCAGAACAGGTGGTGCAAAAGCGCGACGAGGAGGGGAAAGGGCGACAGTTCGTCCTAACACTTCATCCTGGTCACAGAGAGTACGGAGGAGGGTTCGGGGCATGACCACCACGTCATTAGAAATACCTCTATCATATCGACAACCTTCTCCGGAAGGAGGTGGGCAATGACACCGATTGGAAGAAACGAACGCGTCAGGGGAGGCGCCAACCTGAGGGCCTTGCGTCCTCGAACCTATACAAGAGGAAGGAGGGGCCAAGCGCCCTAATGAAGGGACGGCGGACCAAAGTCAGAGGCAACCCGTTGGTCCATTGACTGGGCGCGACACTTGACGTCTTTAAGAAGATCTCAAAGGATCGGAGAATGTAGTGGGTCCTCCCATAGAGTATAAAACTAGGAGGGCGGGTCTCAGGACAATTAAGAAGGGAACTTCGGTTCGCCTAAAGGCGTTCCCCTCCAGGTAATGATCGCACTAGAAGACTGGCTTGAAGGGGAAGAAGCAATGTCTCACGAAAAACCAGACATATCAACCGCGCGATATAGGCTACGCAAGCGCAGATAAAGAATTATCGGCGGAAGGCAAAAGGGAGGGGGGGAAAGAAGGACGGATCTTAAGAGGCATCTGCAGTCATCATGGAGGTGTTGGCTCGAAGAATGAGCGTCGGGGAAGCGAGGAAGGACCAGTCGTAACCTGGGGAGAGAGAGGTTGGAAAAGAGACGTGCAGTCAAAAAGGGCAAAGGGCCCGAAACAAACAAGGGCAGCTCGGACGCTAAAGCTGCAAGGTAAGCCGAGACGGCAACGGGACAAAGAGAGAACAGGGAGGGTGCTTGCGCAAAAAAACAACGGAAAAATCAAAAGTAGACCGCGAGGAAAGGCGACACCGCCCTTTCAGAAACGTCCTGGCGGGGAGGCCCGCAGAACCGGTGAACCACGCGGGGGTTGCTGAAGGTTGGCGTCAAAAAAATACCAAAAGTTCCGAACCCCCGAGAGACAGAGAGACAAGGGCATACTGGTGAAGACTGAAACTCTTCTCCCGGATAAACCCGGAATGAAGGCAACTACTCAGCGCCATAATCAAACCGCACGAGGAGAAGAGGGACAGAGAGCACGCGACAGGAGAAGCCCACTTTTCTCCTCCGAAGGGTAAAGAAAGCCGCCGAAGGACCCCGCCACTTGCAATAAAAGGGAAGTAGGAAAATGAGGCAGAAAGGCGGCGCGACTGGGGGGGTGACCGAAGGAACGAACACACAAATATGCCACCAGAGTGATCCCGAGAAATCTTTCATCACACAACCCGAAAAGAAAAAAAAAAGGAGGAGGGACGTTTCCGCGAAAACCCGCGGATCTTCGCATCAACAACATATTGAAAGAGATAGAAAAGCGCGGGCGTGGCGACTGGGAAAAACCTGCCCTCTCCAAGCCACCTTGGCCGCTCGGACCCAACAAAAAAAAAAAGTCGGTTATTTCGAAGAAATCGGGGGAAAGAGCGGGTGTCGCAACGCAGGCACCGCGAAGGCCTCAGCAATGTTACAGGCTTTACGCATCGGCAGCAGCGTGGCGTGTCAGGCTGAGGGGGAAAAGGGACCCGAAAAGGAAAGAAAGACTCAAACGTTGCTTCGGAAGACGCAGGATGCAGCGGCGATCTCACGCAGGCTGTCGCTGAGTGAAAATCTGACGTAGCCATCGACCGGGGACTAAAAGGGGGAGGGGAAAAGGAGCAAAACACAATAGGAAATTAGAGGCGAAAGAAAAACGGGAGAAAACGGAAGTGGCATGGACGGACCAACAGACCCGCAAAAACTCATGGCAGGGGCAACGCTCCTACCACACGCGCTGGCGGCCGAAATTGGACCGGGACTTCCTGGTTGCCGCGGGACAGAAAGCTAAGTGAAGCTGGCGTGGCGAGAAAAAAGGGATCGAAAACTAGTGAACCCTCACTGGCGGCAGTGTAGGGAACTACTAATAACCCCCCCCCACGGGGGGGGAAGAAGGAGAGGGCCCTGTTGGAATGTACACGAAAACTCCCTGACAAAACGCTCAAAAAAACGTAAATCTACAAAAAGAAAGTCGCAGGCAGAATAGAGTTCCATGGCTGCGTCCCCTACACTTAACTGCACGAGACCGCGGAAATATCCGCAATACGACCCTCATGAAGAGCCAGACGACAAAGGTGAAAGAAAAGGGAACTCAAACCACGCTCAAGAAGGGACATAGCGCCGGGAGCCTGGTTTCAGAGGTACTGGTTGTGATGAAAATGGAAAACAGAGACCGGAGTAGCGAACGGGGGCCGAAGAAGGGGAGGGGACCCGCATGTGAGGCGAATCCGAAGTTTCAAAAAAAAAGAGCATAGAAACCATAACGGACTACGTTCCGCGGGGGAGGAACAAGACCTGAAAAGATAAAAGCAGAAGAAGTGCCCGGGGCGGGGAAGATCGCCCTGGAAACCCAGTCCTGTAAGCGGAGGTGAAATTATCAAAGGAGAAGGAATCAGCCAGGAAAGAAGGAAAGTAGAATGGAGGGCCGACAACTCCGACATGAATCCCGACAGGGAGGAAGAGCGCGTTAGGGACAATGTGGAGGAATGGAAACGACCCGAAGTCGACAAAACGGCTATAGCTCCGATGGGCTCAACGTCCAAATCCGCCAGCCGGCGCAGAATCATCCGACCAGGCTTACCGGAACGTATCGGAGGAGGGGAAGAAAGAACGTCAGAGACGGGCGGTCTTGCAAAAACAAAGTGAGTGACGAAAAAGCTGAGAGAATCGGGCGAGTCGAAAGTCCCGGGGAGCTGCCTGGCGTCTCGTCAGCCGCAAAAAGGGGTTAGAAAATTACCTCCGAAAGAAAGAAAGCGCATAAGATTCTGGCGAAGGCGGCAAGACTACAATGAGAGAGGGAGCTTCAAATCACACACAAGACCACAGGAAGGGGAGAGTAACCCCCCCCTCCGGGAAAAAAAAACACGGGGGGGGTGTTGTTGGGGTGGGGGGTTGGGGGGGGGGGGGGGGGGGGGGTGGGGGGGGGGGGGGGGGGGGGGGGGGGGGGGGGGGGGGGGGGGGGGGGGGGGGGGGGGGGGGGGGGGGGGGGTTGGTGGGGGAGTGTGGTTTGTTGGGTAGGGGTGGTGGTCGGTAGCAACACCAAAAAGGAAAGGAGCGGGAAATAATGGGGTGGAAAGGAAAGTAAGGGGACGGGGGAAGGAAAAAGGAGGGATAGGGAAGGATATAGAGGGGTGGCAGGAGTAATGAGGGGGGAAGTGGTATAAAAGAAGGAAGGATGAATATGAGGGAGGGGAAGGGGGGTTGAGAGGGCAGAGGATATAACCAGAATAAAGGAGGATGAGGGTGTGGAAATGTGGTGGCCCTAGACTTCTCCCCACCTCAACGGGAAGCGAAAGTGGAAAGTGGAGGGTTACAAAACTATCCGGTGACACGCCCCTAAACATGCTGGCTGGGATTCAAGGAAATCTGGGAAAGACAGGGACATTGGAGTCAAAAAAGTCTGTATGAATCATGAATCTTCCTATCCGAGGGGACGAAAATGAAGGACGGGGTGGGCCCCATTCCCCTTGCAAACTTCGGAGCTTGCCGCGGGATGCTGCCGCAAAAACCAAGGAAACGCCCCATACGATTCAGGAGGCGGATTAAGGAGTGAAACCGGACCGATAACTTGGGTAAACCTCGTCGAGGACTTCGTCAGGCGGCTCTGACAGAAAAAAAAAGGGATGGGAAGCGGTTAATAGGGCGCGAACTTCAGTACAGAAGGTATAGAGATAGTTTAGCGCCTAAACAAGGAAGCCATCCCACAGAGAGGGTGAGCTGCGCGGCGCACTGCAACGCAGTTCACACGTACGAGGGCGTACAGAAGGAAACGAAACAAATAACGCCCACTACATTACAGGATGCGCTGCGGAAGAAAAAAAGAGTCGGTAAAAAAAAAAAAAAAATCACGAGGGCCGCCAAACGGAACGAACGCGCGTACAAACGCGGATAAGGGAAGGGGAAAGGAGAACCGCTGACCCAAAGCAAATGTAGGCAAAGAGGCACCTCCAAGACAAAGCTCATGAGAAAGGGACGGTCCCCGGGAGAGGGTGGTCCATAACCCACCCGGGGAAAAAGGCACGATTCCAGGAGTAAGAGGACCTACTGCAAAAAAGGCATCTAAAAATCTGCCGCGGACCGAACGAAGGGAAGGAAAAGCTGAGGGTGAGTCAGGTCAAACGTCAAGAAGGAAGGAGAAGGACGAACATTCATATCCCCGGGACGCGGAGCACCTGAGGAAGGGAGGACAGAGCGTCTCACTCCAGATGAAAAGGGAAAGCTCGCTGTACGGCGAAAAATGAGGGGGGGGACGATCAGGCGCGACACGCGGACATAATCTTCTCTGAGTTCGGGGATGTGCGGAAGGACCACAACAGAGAAGAAAAGATGCGAAAAGAAAACATGCATTGGGAAAAGTACAATTGGCAATAACGGCCGCGCCGCCACCTTAAAGGAAACTTTTAGAATCGTGCCAGCGTATAAAAGGACGATGAACGGGCTGATGCAAAAAAGAGACAGCAGGAGCCGAAACGACAAGAGAAAGGGACATAGGAGGAAGAATCCAGGGGAAAAATCTTGAGAAGGAAAAAAATCACAAAGACTCAAAAAATTCAAGGGTAGGGGGGTCCTAAAAAAACCTAGAATGTAGTCGTGGTCCGCGATGAAGGGGACAGAATTAAAAAGCGACTCGCCGCCAAGGGAGGTCCCTCAAGTATCTCCCGGTCGCTAATCTTATTAGTCCGCAATGGACATCAAGGAAAAAAAAAGGGGGAATAAAAAAAAAGAAGCCTTCGACTCGGGATGAAGCGAGGATCAAGAGGTACGATTCAGTGCGAGGGAAAGGAGGGATTGCCGCGGCATCGGTCCCATGCCGGGAAAAGAACCTGCATCGGGCGGAAGGAAAAACGACAGGAAATCGCTTCTTTGTTATGGAGATGAAAAAACAGAGCAACGTGGGGGCGGTCGGGACTAAGAGAGTACAGAAAAAAAAAGGGCAGCTCCGATCGACCTAAAGTCACCGAGGAAGCACAGAAAAACGCGCGAGGGTTAAAAAGCGCCGGATAAGGGGGCAGGAAAAAACGCCCCAGGAGGAAAAGAGTAAAATAGCCACCATGAATGGCCTCGAAGAAAACCGCCAGCGCGGAAGGACGCTGCCCGGTGACAAAAGGGGGAGTGTGGGGGGGTCGTGGAACGGCAATAAAACATTGACATACCTCGACCGAGGGCTTCCTAAAGGGAAGGGCCGGTGGGGTGAAAAGAAAGAGCGGGCTCAGGCGATGGACGGGATGACGATCCCCAAGCAAAAAAACCTCGCAGAGTCTAACGAGCGAAACAGAGATGACGCGACGGAAAAGGGAAGAAAATAACTCGGAAGCCCGACACCCCCACCGAGGAAGATGTAGTAAAGGGGGGCATTACATAGCCTCTTCTTATACGGTTGAACAAAAACAAAAAAAGAAAAACGATTAAGCCTCGAAAAATCCCGCGGTCCTCACTACGATCCCTCAAGTGGAGGAGGAAGGGGGGGGGCAGAACCCCTCTATTATACTCATGAAAAGAGAATGGGGGAGTAGATCTCGAACGGGACTGAAAAGGAAAGTCAGAAATCGGCCGTACTGGCCTGAAAATCATTGCTTACTCGCGGATGACTTCGCGGGGAAAAAGAGGTGGGGAGAGTTTGGGTTACGAAAAAGGCGCGCATCCAGAAAAACCCTGTAAAGGAATTGAAGACATCAGACAGAATGTTCTGATTTCGGGCGTAGGGAGACTCAAGGATCAAATCTAAATGAGAAGAAAGGAGCAGCTCGAAGGGCGCGCTCACGCTAATTGTCTCTCGAGAGGTCCTGCAGGAAAAACCGAGAATACTACTGTCTAAGGAGGAACCACAACTGCAGTAGGTGCCGCCCTCGGGAGAAAGGGAGGTTCACGGGGGTTTGAAAACGACCGCAATCGCAACAATCATGCCGGGTAACCCGGGAAAGGGATACTCTCAGTCGAAGCGGGGATCCGGAACTGGCCGAGGACTAAGAATCATAATGGTCCAGCTGGGTCGTTTACCGTATCTCGCAAGTTACAACATAAAGGTCTCAAGCGGGGAGGGAAAAAAGAAAGGAGGCGCCGGTCCATCAACTTATGCAGGCCTGCGACCTAGCATCTCCCTGACCTCAGCTCCCAGAAGGTACAATACTAGAAGAACCCCCCGCTCGCGGTTTCGGAGGAAGAGCGAGGCCCTTCGGTCTCTCCAAGTGCCGCAAAAGGGAGGGAATCGGGCCTCAAACCTTAAGAAATGGGCATACGGAAAGGCTAACGTTTTACATCGGAACACGCGTCAAACGAGTCTAGGGTTGGGGGGGGTTGAGACGATGGGTAAGAGGAGGAATCCCGGAGGATACCGTGAATCACGGGGAGGGGATACATAGGAAGAAACTTTCAACCCCTTATTCACGACATCCGCATTCTCGGAGGGGAACCAAGAAGGTCACGACCGCAGTTTATATAGGACAAAAGTGCTCACAAACTGTAAAACGCAATGAGAAGGTGTGACCTAATCACATTGGCCCGGATCCTTTCTCGACCGTGGTCAGGGACAGGCAGGCAGACATACGCGCCATTCAAGGGGACTACGGAAAAAATGACAAAGCGTACTTTCTCACGAACTATGGTCGCCGAATCATACAGGGGGGGGGGAAAAGGCCAAATAAGCAAGAAGAAAAAATCCTGGAAAAGGGTCCGCGGCCTGAAACTTCGAGAGATTCATGACCGAGCGCGTTCCCACCGGAAGAAATGACCAACGGGTCATCCGCCGATTTGCTACTCGAACTACCGTTGAGAGCCTGTTCGATCAATGAAGAAAAGGGGGGGGGAAAAGAACATACGCCTCCTCGGAAGCGCATGGGTTAACGAAAGGGGAAACCGGAAATAAGGTAGTCGGGAACGGCGCACCCTCCTGGGAATTTCCAGTGTTGAGGGGAGGAAACGGAAATTGACGTTTACCAGAGATGATCGGGGGGTGCCAACTCAAAAAATAACAGGAAAGTTAGCGCGAAGGAGGAAAGAGGAAGGTCATCGAGCGATAAGGCGGGCGCCTTTACCGTGCGAAACATCCCCGGTCAGCGGAGATTGCAAAAAGGGAAGGTGGAAATGACCGAACGAAAAATTCCAGTAAAGTCACAATAGGGCGCGGCAGGAACGTTAGCGGTTGGGGGGGCTGGAAAAAAAGGGGGGAGACCGATGTTAACTCCCTCGTGGTATTTCTCTTCTTCGGGGTCGTGGGACGACTATCGCCAAGCAGGAGGTGAAGGAAGGTGAGAGACGAGTCTCACCTGTCTGCAGATCAACCGGAGTGAGGGGGATCAGGAGAAAAAAGACTAAGGGGCCAGCCAGAAAAAGGGAGTGTCTACTCGGAGCAGAAAAAAACGGGCCACCAAAGTTTCAAGAGAAACGAAAGGGAGGAAAGTCGTGAAAGTCTCCCCAGCCCCTCCTATAGGGGTGAATCGGAGGGCAAAAAAAACCTCCCTCTTTGCAAGCTCCAGACATTTACGAAAGTAACAACCCCAAGACGCGAGGCCAGGAAGAGGAATCGCAAGAGCGGGTTTAGAAACCACGCTGCACGGAGGTGACCGCGGAACTTCTTAGAGAAAAAAGGACTCCGGAAGGGTCCACGTTCCTAATGGGTGCGCACTCCCCGGGCACAAAGAGTGATGAAAAAGGTGTAAACAAAAATAACGACGGATCGAGTTGTTCGTAACTTCGGCAATCGCACGAAGCTCCGAAAATAATGACACCGTTGAGGGCAAGCTTTTCCCCAATTGTGCGGGGGGTAAACTCCAGTCAAATCAATATTCTGCTCGGGGGAAAGAAGTATGGAAGATATCTTGGAAACACCTCATGGTTCACCCTCGCTCGCGATGACGGCGACAAAGGAGGCAGAAAGGAGAGAAGAAGAGGGATGTTCTTCCATTATCTTGCTCCTGACGGTTGACCACCAAGCTGATAATAACTCGCTATCATACGAGGGTGGCTCCATTGACTATCGGTTTGCCAGTACCAATTAGAGAGGGCGCAAAATGAAGGGAGAAGGGAGGAGGTCGAACGGGATTCCAATGGTATTAACTGGAGGAAGTCCAAAAGTCTCGGAAAAGCGCGGACCATGACAGGAAAGGGGGGCAGGGGAAAAATCTGACCGCCCCGAGTCTTTAAATCTCCCCCAGAATCGCGGTCGACCGGGGAGGGGGGAAGGAAAGGGGAGGTATTCCAAGGTCGTCAACACTGCAGGGGTTGAACGTCGCGGCGGCCTGGCGGTCCGCAAGTTCTCTGAAAGTAGCTAATACGGGCTGGGTGGAAGAAAGATTTCATAGGACAAAACAACCTCTCCACGACGGAGATAGGAAAGAACGAGGGAGCCGCTGTCAAACAGGCGAGGGACGAGGACCGGAGGGGGAGAGTTCGTCTCAATCTGGTCATTCACTCAGAGGTGGGAAGGAAAAAGAAGCGGGAAACTCTTATTTCTCCGAGTCACGCGTGTTTTGGAAGAACCGCCGGAGGAGGAAGGGAGCGGAAGAGAGTACTCCCAACCAGGCCCCATGCCGTCAAAGCAGGACGTCACCGAAAGCGATAGAAGGGTAAGCTTCCAGATCGGTCAAACCAGGAGAGAAGGGCGAGAAAAGGAAAAAAGGAAAAGTGGACCGGTCAAGACGCGCCAGCGAGGCACCCAAGACACGGTTGTCACGGGGAAAGGGAAGCGTGGGAGGGAACCAGTCATTCCACTGTTCAGAGCAACTCGAGCACAGGGGAGCCGCCGAATGACGTGCACGTTGGTTGTTCCACACGCTAGGGAAAAAAACTAGGGAAGCGAAAGAGAGACATAAGAAACCGCTCTTCGCTAGATCCCGAGATCAGCAGCGGAGACGGAGAAAAACGGAAAGGGCCATCCTCCTCTTGAAGCCCAAAAAACCTCAACGAGGGGGGTCGATTTATTAAAGGGGAAATGTACTTTGGGATGAAAGAGGGAAAAGAAAAGTGTGAAAAGGAAAAAGAACCAACAACGCTCGAACACAGTCTCAAAGCACCGTCGGTAATCACGAAGACCCTTCCACCTCAGGGAGGAGGTCATGTAATCGAAACAAAGAGATAAATATAGAAAACAAAAAAAAGAATTATTAAAATAGAGTAGATCAACGGCATCTTAAAGCCCCTACCCTCGCAGGGAGTCAAAGTTGCCTTCTCGTCGAACGTGCTGTATGTAACAGAGGAGCAACGGCTTGGGCTGGTACGAAGCACCTTAAAGGAAACCAACTACACAGAAGGGAAGGTGACATTTACTAAATCTAATTCTGAGGGTCGGAGGGGCGCGTATTCACGACATCTTCGGCTGGACGGTCTGTAAAACATTATAGGGAGTAGACGGGAGGCTATAGCGCTTTTTCAAGCTATGTACCGTCCTGCCGTAGAAGACGAAGGGGAATAAGGGCTCACAAAAAGGGGCCGGTTCCAAAAAGGAGGGTGCATAGGAAGGGGGGGGGGTCGTGAATTTACCTCCAAACCCTCTCTTTCAATTCAAAAACGGGCAAGGGGACTAAAAAAAGAAAGGAGATGGCTAAACGGGATGTCCGTCCCCGACTCGGAGGGACTAAAAGGGAGGACGCTATGGAGGGTTCGAAGAGGCCTAGCACGTGTACCTCTTCAAAACTGATAGCGTGTTCGGGGAGGTACACGAAGGGAAAAACTACTGGACCGGTTAGGTACGAGAACCCTGAACAGCACAGAGAAAGGAAAGGGGAATCTCGAAACCCCAGCCTGCTACCTACTCATCTTCCTCAGCGCAGGAGTCGCGGGGCACAAACCTAATGATTGAATGGAGCTGCCGGCGGGGGGGACCTACAGGACCTACTTGGGAACCAAGGCAGAGGGCCAGGCGCTTAAAGTTTTACAAGCCGACCCCTCCTTCATATCGCACGCACTGGATCGGGCTGGTTGTAAGTGGAGGGGGGGGGAGGACGGAAAATAAGAAAAAAAGAACCGGGGTAGGAACGGGTGGATTAACAAGCGACGAAAAAGATGCCGGAGCATCTCCCGGACCACGAAATACTTGGGGGGGACAACTACACGTAGAAACGGGTAAGATCGGATCTTCAAAAAAAGAGGGTCCCCTTTTCTTGCACAGATCTCACGGAAAAAGGAATGCCTGGAAAGATCGGGGAGAAATGAAGACTCCGAAGGCTGGGGCATCAGCCATTGAATCGAACTTATAATGTCTCATTTTAAGCAGTGGCGAGAGGACGGGAGAGAAAAGGAAGGTACAACGACCCAGATCAAGTACTGGCGCAACGCTATAAGGCGCAAGAGGATGAAAAATACAGGGGGTCAGGCCGAACATCCAAAGAAGGACAGATCCTGTCCGAGCATTCGTACTATCGACTGACGAATCCTTTCTGAAGTCATAGCGAGAGAGGTCGGGAACAAAAAGGGAGGGGAAGGGAGAACCCGCTAGAAATAACTATTGCGACTACTAAAAGAAACCGGTCAGGCAAGCTCGCAAGGAAGAAAAAGGGTCAAAGACTACGAATCGCTCTAATCGTTCATGCTTGGTACTCTAAACCGTGGCGAACCAGCGAGAAGATCGGGCATTCTTGTGACAAAAAAAACCCCGATGGAATCTTTGGGGTGGTAAAAACCTATGGCGTGAACGGACAGGTAAAGTGGGAAAAAAGAAAAGGGGGGGAGAGGGGCGGCCCTCTGGGACATACACGATTGAGAAGGATACTGCTGGTACGGAATACGGGGGGAAGAAACAGGTAATAAAGGAAAGGGACGCCTCTCTTGCACGCCGAAAACACCGTGAGAGGAGCCTTGCAATAGGGTGGGAAAAGGGGGGGGGAAGAGCAGAACCAAGCCTAATGTCATAGCGCGGTTGGTCCGAAACGTCGGCTTGTAAAAAACAAGAAGGGGAGGAACAGGCGGGCCGTCGGCCGGCGACCCTCTTTGGCTGGATCTGAGTCAGCGACATAGACTAAACACGAGGGAGGAAAAAAAGAAGAATAGAGTGAGACTAGGCTCACTCTAACCGGCAGTCGCGGGAGGGTTGGACGCCTCTGGAGCGACGGCCGCTCCTCGACGAGGGCTTAGGAAAAGGTTTTTTTTTTTGGTTTACAATTAGATCCACATGACATTCGGAGGCTAGGAGGGAAGGGGAGAAGAAAACTAACAGCGTGGGGGGAGACTACGTTACTGGTTGTTCCCCAGCGGTAAAACAGAGGAAAGCGCGGCGCAGGGGGATAACGACTGTGGACTAACGAAGAAGAAACGTCTTTCACGCTGTTACTTGCTGACACGAGGAAAAAAACCAAAACCAACAAACCAATGATCACTCAACTTAGGGAACCAGGTCATGTGTCACGCACAAACAGGGCCAACGCACGAGGGAACAACGGTAGCCTCGTGGAGAGAAGGGGAAGACATGACAAGGACGAACGATCAACCTTTCCTCTGGCCGCAAAGATCGGCGAGCGTGTCCCCGCACAGGTGAGGGAAGGGAAGGGACCGAATGCGGGAACTTCGCCAAAATCGAGTCCGAGCGGGGACGAAAGAACAGCAGGGGGGGCAAGACCTCCTCGGTCTGACGTCTTTAGGGAATAATTGATATCAGGAAGACGGAAAAACGGGAAGGGACCGGAAATCTAACGAGAGGGAGGAGGGGCGTGACCACCCGGATGATATCCTAGAGGAAGAAAGACCGCGCCGAAAGAATCGGAATTTTGTCACAACCTGGGGAAAAGCTCTCTCTTCCAAAGGGGGTCAAAAAAAGCTGGGCAGACGGAGCCAGGTCGTAGAAAGGAGGAGGACAAGATCCGTCTATTAAGGTGCACCGACTCTTAAATGAAAAGACCCGTTGTAAAAAAGTGAGAAGGGGAAAAGGGCTAGGGGATGAATATCTCACGATCTCGAGGGGGCAGGAGTCCTTCAAGCCGAGTTGGTCGGGAGGGGACCAGAAGAAGTCTCTGTACCGGGTTGAAGAAAAAGGATCTTTTCGCACGCCATGAGGGTCCCCTCAATGGATAACCCGTCGCTATTCAAGAGTAACAAAAAGGAGTCAAACAAGTATCAACAAGGGAAGCGCAAGACGCTAACGGGGGAAGGGCAAGATTTACGAGAGCGCTGGCCGATAACGCTTGGCAGTAAGGAGAAAGAGATCGAGAAGGGGTGTACGAATAAAGGCGCCGGTACGAAGGGGATAGACGTCTTTCGTTAGAGCGGTAAATTTCAAGGGGAGTCGTGAGGGGCAGGAGGCGAAAAAAAGTCAGCACGCTCTTACCGAAGGGACACGCGAGGGCAAAGAAACGCCGCCGGAGGGGGACAAGCCGGGGGAAGGCAAGGGAGAGAGGGGGTAAGAGGAAAAAGTACCTGGGGGGAAGCATTGCAACGGAAGGCCCTGTGCAAGCCGGCCGAAAGCGGAGGGCTGGGGGGGGGGGGGAGAATCGGAACAGGGTTCCGGGTAATGGCTGTTTTTCGGGAAAAGGTCCATGCCAAATGTTAACGATCAAGCGAACCCGAGGCAAGAAGCACCTTCCGTCCTGTGGTGGATAATTGACGGAAGGAACAAGATGGCTACGGCGGACGAACAAAGAGCGCCGGCGAACCGACGCTCGCGAGCGCGAAACAGGAGCAGAGAACGGGAAAAGGGAGGAAAAGAAAGGCCGAGGGAATTAGACCAAACAACGCTGCTAAGATGTATAAATCAGTGCGAGTACTTCCGCGGAGCAAAATGTGGACCGGCCACAAAAACACGAGGACCAGCGAAAAGAACAAAAGATCCCGGAAGACTAGCGAGGATGATTGGCTTGGCAGCGCCACTCACCGAACTATG
>Ga0179593_1588781_pt1 | contig 18827 bp, 23 predicted proteins | sample CZODoug2_1_08_16_FD_185931 | JGI IMG/M metagenome (GOLD analysis project Ga0179593, IMG submission 185931) | Vadose zone soil fungal communities from Angelo Coast Range Reserve, California, USA - CZODoug2_1_08_16fungal (PacBio error correction) | ecosystem: Environmental > Terrestrial > Soil >...
CCGGGAGGAGGAAGAAACTAGAGAGATTGGGAATGTTTTCTTAAGGACAAAAAGCTCCTTGTGTGTGATCTAATCCTCTCAGGGAGACCTCGTCGCTCGCCTATCCAAACGTCGAAAGAAAGGGGGGAGGCCAGGATCAGCACAATATCGAAAAACCAGCCGCTCCAAAAGGAGACTTTCTGCTGCAATCCGAAAACGCGATCAGCAGATTGAAGACAGCTGAAGGATGATGGGGAGGAAAGGACATCTATGGCGGCCAAAAGAAACATCCATCCTAATCAGGCCATCCCACAGAGAAAAGGCGAGCAGAAGCATTCCTTTAAATCCGTCAGAGATGGGAGGGAACCTGGGTCTGTCGCAACGATACCATCTGACCTCTCAAAACGGAGAATGACCTGTGTAAAACAGGAGTAGCTCTCCCTCTAACAAAAAGCTATCTGACAAGGGTAGGGTGCATCTTCCCGCAGCGATCTTGCGTACCGAGCAAAACCAGAAAGAAACTTGGAAAAGGATAAATTCGCAGGAGGGTCTTGGTCTCAGCCATATATGGTTAGACGTGCAAATTCAGAGCCGGCATTTTACCGAGCAGGAAAAGGAGGGAAAACGTCGTGTCGAGGGGTTCCAGGAAGGATCGCTGAACGAAATGAACACCATTAGAAGTGGACCTTCCAGGGGAGATACGAAGAGTATCGGGAAAGAGGATAAGTGTGATGCCGGCCAGGGAAAAAGAAAGGCTTGACGGACTGACGCGCTATACGCGACATCCTCCGTTTGGGGGTGGGCGATGTGAAGGTCCGGGAAGGAAACCAAGGGAAGGTCCGCGATGAGGGCCAAAGGAGAGAAGAAGGGTCTAAAAAAGCCGGGGGCAGGTCGCACCGTCAAACGCCGACCCGTGAGAGGCAAAAAAAACAAAAGATCGGGGTCTCTGTCTTTTCGTATGGGGAAGTGAGATAAACCACCAAGGAACTTGACCGACGCTCTAACCCGAAGGTTGGCAAAAGGTACAAAAGCGTGGCGGCAAATTAACAGGCCGGACTCCTTAGACTTGCGAGGTGGCGGGAGTCCTAACATGAGGAATTGGGGGAAACATGGAAAACAAAAAGCCATTGCAACGGGGGATGCGCAAATGATAGCCCGTAAAAAACTTCAAATCTCATGTCAATAATCCCACATCCCGGGAATGTTCTGGCACGGCAACACCATTTAACGGGTCCAGGAAAAATTTGGGAAAAAGGTCAATGACGGGACACAGTTGGCTATAAACTCGTCATAGCCAACGCCAACAATTGTAAAAACCTCTGTCAATTTGCAGGAAGTAGGGGGGTTAAAAAAAAAAAAAAAACGGACGTACAAGCAAAGTTAAAGCGGCTTGAAAGCAAGCTTGAGCAATGAAGGGCAATTGACCAGAACGCTTTGAACTCCGCCATAGGGAGAATCCGGGGGGGGTCGAGGACCGGAAAGAAAAATTCTACTTTGCCCATACTTGTCAGGAGGGGAAGTCCCGCACCGGAACGTGCTTGAGCGCCGGCGTGATGCGATCTGGTGAAAGTCGGAAGGCTTTGGCATACGCTGTGGTCTCTAGTGAAACGACGGATTACGATACCCATCGGCGCCGGAGCTTGAGACCTCAATACATGCGATCTCCATGGGAACGATCGAAACTTGGTGAGGTGCTTCTAAGAAATACTTTGGACCGCCCGAGAAAAAGTCTTCCGCTGGTACGGGCTCGCTAAAAGGAAGTGTGGGACAGCAGTAGACTTGTCAGGCGGTGAGCGATTAGCCGGGGCTAGACATTATATCGTCAGAGGAAAGGGACGGCAATAAAGAATATATACTAAAGAGTAATGCGTGGGAGGACCGCCGAAAGGACGCGACTTGGGGTCAATGGGCGAACCCGAAGATCTAACGTCGGAAGATCGTAAAAAGGGGCGTGAGTCTAAGATACGATTTGCAAAAGCGCGCATCGCGCGTGTCACGGATCAAAGAAAGGAGGGGAAGGAAGAGGTATAATTAAAATCGAAGGGTCGACACAATGCCCGGCCTATGAGGCCGGCCATTGAAGCCACAGCTCTATGACAGCCTTTCTATCTTTGTTTGACGCAGTTGCGTCCGGATTCAAACTTTTCGCGGAGAAGGTTGGCGCTGGGGGCGGTATGGTTAACTGTCGAGCACTAAATTCTCGTGGAAAAGGAAAAGGACAAAAAAGACTCAAGAGCCGCGAAGGATAGGTCAGTCGGGTGGCCTTGCCGAGAAACTTATGCCATGGGAACACATAGGAGAAAAGAACCTTTAAGTCCGGGGAATTTCCCCCGCGTCGTTGAGAAATCTACGAAAGGAAAGAGTGAAAACAGACCGACGCCCTCAAAGGGGGGAAAAATACTCAGGGCGAAACCCGAGGCGTTCTCCTTCAGCTAGCGTTTACTAGGAAGGGATTAAAAAATAAAAAGGAAGGGTATCTACCGGAAAAGTCGGTCTTCAATACGAAATCTCTCTTGTCTTGCACAAAGGATTCGCTCAGCAAAAAAAAAAAAAACTGTCAAAGGGGGGCGGAGATTGAGGACTCTACTTCTAAAGAATAAAGCGGAGGAAAATCTCTCAGCTCATAAAAAAAACATATTCTCAAGACTCAATTATGTGGCAGTCCCGCCAGCTCAAGCTTTAGAGTTACGAAAAGCCATCTCTTCTACGCTCGATTTCGTCGCAGAATCTGAGCCAACCTATCACAACAAGTAATGGAGAGAGATATAGTCCTAGGCAACTAACGATCGCTTGTCTCTTGGGGGAAGGGTGACAGGCATCTAGCACTTGCCTCTTCTTCTAGTCTCCGGGAAGCAAGGGCGCCTCGAGGGGACTAGATCGCGGTCTACGAGAAGGTCGTTATTATCTACGAATGAAAATAGAAACTTTAGCCGTGGTAAGGGGGGAGACGTCTAGTTTCAGCCCTCGGAGATTATACAGGGGGGGGAGCGTAAAATAGGGGGGTTGCGAAACTGCCTCTCTTAATCTCCGGGGGAGCTTCAGTCTCCGAGAGGTTGTCTGAGTCGCAGGGTTCATGGGTGGGGAAGGGAAGAACTCGGGGAGTTTCTCTGTGGAAAAGAAAGGTCAATAGGGGCTATTTTTTAAAGGGTGAGGGGGGAAAAAACTGAATGACCAAAAATCCGTAGGGTGGTTTGGTGCATTATGATTCAATTGAAGATTATCTCTGAGGAAGGGAAACACAAATAACCAGCTAAAAGGGTTAATCAGGGGGGGGCTTGTCCGATCATAAACTCGCTCTCGAACCACAACGAACCTATAGTCCTACTTTTTGGGGGCTTCAATCATTGGGGGGAGGCCAAGATAGGGACAGGGACTGGGTGCTAAAAAGGTTGGCTGAACCTTCCTTCCTATCAGAGCTCAAGATTGGAGTTAAGGATAAAAGGAGACGCGACTGTGGCATCTCCGGTAGAGAAATCAACTCGATTGCCCAAGTGGCAGTAATTTCGGGGTCCTAGAAAAGGCGAAGCTTTACCACGTATGCTGCCCGAGAAGTCCACGCGGTAGAAGAAGGTGGAAGGAGATGGAAAGAGATATACAGGGGGCGGCATCAGACAAAGGACCAAGTTTACTGTGAGGCGCGCCCCAAGGGACATGAGGCAATTGCAAAAAAGTACCGGGAAGGGTTGAAACTTAAAGGGAGAGAGAAAAGAATAAAGCAATGTCTTCGAAGCACTTGCTTATTTGTACGAGCAGAAGGAGATCCAGAGAAAAGTAGCCTCTGGGGAAATCGACCACATAGGCTGGCCGCCAAAATTGCGCTGAAAAAAAAAAGTTGGTCCCCGCAAAAAAACCCTTTACCCAAAACCCCCCCCCAATAAAAGAAGGAGTCCCTCAAGAAAGAAAGGCTCCCAGCCGCTGTAAGTTTCAGTTCAGTACAAGAAGACGTGTCGGCCCCGATATAGAAAATCAAGAAAGAAAAAGAGAGGTAGGAGTGGGGGGACCGACCAGGAGTCTTAGAAATTCCCCGAGAGGGGCTCCAGCTGAAGTACAAGCCTCTCTCAGAGGAGACTTTTCGAAAAAAAGAAGATTGACGGAGAAGAAAAGGTGCTGACATGGGGGGGGGTTGAGATCGGCCTATCTACCCGAAGTCTCCCTAAGACAAACCAAGAAAAAAAGTTGTCGGGGAAACCGACTGGAACCTAACCGGGGGGGGGTCTTTATGAATAAGGGGAGTTTATTGGATTGCGCGCTACCGGAACAGGGAAGAGGGGGACAAAATTCAGGAAACAAATCGGGGCGCCGCCAATCAACAACTAAGAGTCTAAGGTAAAAGACCCTGGGCGGCCAAATATCTGGAAAAAATCGTTTCGTTTCCAAGAAGTGTCAGAGGGAAAAGAAAGAGCGAAAAGAGACCGATCTCAGGGAAAAGTAAAAAGAAAGGCAGGTCCGTGTCCGACTTGAAGGGAATCGGCTGAGGCCATATGCTAAAAAAAAGCAAGAGTCCAAAAAGTAAGCGAAGAAAGGGGGAAAATCTGTACAAAAACCGGGAACGGTATCGCAGCTCTTAAAGTCAAATTAAAAAAAGAAAGAAGGGGGGTGAGAAGAACCCGGGAATGAGAAGATTAACGGTAAACGCTGTCCTCGTCTGGGGAGAGCATTTTCGTAAAAAAAAATCCTGGTGGGAAAGGAGGGAGGTAAAGAAAGGGGTCAAGGTAAAGGGGGAGCGATGTTAAATGCAAAATCATTCCGTTCGGGAATTTGCACGTCGATACCAGGCGAAACCTGAATATCAGCTTCAAAAGGGGGGAGGGCGGGGCGAGTAAGAGCTTGCTTTCTAAGGGGGAGCCTCGGGCCTGGCCATCTCCAATGGTCGGAAAGGGTCCATGGAAAGAGGAAGTTTAAGGTTATGCTAAGGGGGAGCTGCTATGGAGCTCTTAGACCGACATGGAAAAGGATAGATTGCAAGCGACGGCAGCGGGTTGTGCAGGAAAGGCTGATTTTCTTAGTGGGGAAAGGAGGTCTGCATGGAATGTCGGCAAGCGCAGAAGAAAGGGGGTCAAGAGAAACGATTGAAAATTTGGCGCGGGAGGTAGCGCGCAAGGTACGAAAAGGTCGTGGGGGGCCGACTAAGAAGGGCGGCCGAGCGGAAGGGGGGGTCAGACCGCTGGGCTCTACAACAACGCAGGAGACTCTCCATCGAGAAAAACTGGGGAGCGCTTTATCGCGCATTGTTGCGGAAAAACCTCCTCTCGGAGAAAGACTTCTTCTTCCCCCAATCTCGCTGGCGTTGGGGGGGACCGCCGCGACACGCGCAAAAAGCGAGCGAGGGAAGGTCCATCAACCGAGATCAATTAACCAAAAGACCGCCGCTTCTCTGCCTACAAGAGAAGCCGACAAAAGGCCATACTACAATCAGCACTATAAGGGCAGCCACATACAAGGAGTACAAGAGGGAGGGGCCCAGACGGGGGACCTAATTAACGTGAGGCTATAACAAAAAGCCGGTCGCCAGGAGCAAGACAAAGGGGAAAAAGTCATAGGGATCTAGAATCCCCAACTAACCTAGGGGCAACGAGAGGAGAATAGAGTCTAAGCTCATAGAAGACTTAGCAGATCGTATATTCTTTCGATTCTCTAGGTTTCTCGACGACTTAAGAAAAGGGATTTGAGAGAAATCGTTGTAGAATGGTGACCACTCATCGCTCTTAAGAAGGGACCTTTAAAACATATAAGGGAGAAAAAAAAGACAAGAAGGAGGTCCAAATAATGGATACTGTCCTACCGGGTGAGGGGGCCCATAAAAGCAGGGAAGCCGGAAAACCGAAGACCGGAAATAAGGAAAGGTGTGTGGACCCTGCCTTCCACCGGGTCGATGAGACGGGCCAGCAGGTTCGAGCCTATGGGGGGGCCAAGAAAACCCTTACAGCGGAGAGAGGCAACTCAATGATAATCGGTCTGTGGTCTTGAAGATTGGAATGGTTGAGAATTAACCCAAAATAAAGAGGAAAGTTTGGGGCGTATGAACAAAGGACCCACAGCCTATGACCTTAGCTACTAGGAGTGGCGCCAAGGGGGACTGCTTCTAAAGAATCCGTGAATCGCGCCACTTTCAAGGAGCGGCCTAAAGGGAAGGGTAATTGCTGAATCAAAAAGGTCGCCGTGAGAGCATCCAACCAGGGGGAGGGAGGGGGGGGCTACTGGAAAAGACGGCCGACATAAATAAACCAACTCCAAAAAGAAACTCGCAAAGGGGGGGAGACTTTAACCGCTGGGAAGCGTCACATGGGGGGGTAGCGGGAAAGCAAGCTTTAGGAAAGGGGCCTTGAACGCGGGACGGCTTGAAGCCACTGACTGGAAGAAGGAATAAATGGCCTTCTTTATTCGAGGAAATCTTTCCTGAAAGGACTTGTTAAAGAAACCGAGGCTACTGTGCTGTAAAAAGGAGGCCGGCGGACGTGCGGGTCCTGGGAATTAGAAGGTTGGGTCAGAACAGCGAGGGGCTTGTCCGAAAGGATGGCCAAGCAATAGTGTCCAGGGATATCAAAAAAGGGGACTGGCGGCAACAAGAAATGTTAACAGGAGACCGGAAGGGCGGTCGGGGAGGAGGAGGGGAGTTTTCCGGCAAACCGACAAACCGGAGTTTTTTTCAGAGTACTGCGAAATCATTTCCGAGGGGGGAAACAGTAAGAAGGGGGGCAGACCGAGAGGATAATGTGACAAGGCTTCGACCGGGGAATCATGATTACCGAGATAAGAGTAAAGGGAGTTTTGGAGGGGAAATCAACGCCGGGGGTACCAGTAAATCGTGTAGTCGAACAAGGGGGGAAGAGAACGAAAGAGAGGCCCTCGGGGGGTTAGAGGGGTTTCAAAAAGGAGCGAAATTAGATCCTGATCCAGCACGCTCGGTCCGTTCCTAAAAAATCAGGTTTCTAAGTCAGGGGCATACGGAAATGAGGATGGTCCGCAAAACTTGGAAGTCCACAAAAATTGCTATGGAAGACCTTTAGGAGGGGTTGGTGGGGGCGGTATTTTATTATTAAAGCCCCTTTCGAGAGAAGGTGGCGCTTCGGGGAAAAGGAATGGCGATGTCGACTTCGCTGGAGGACGGAATAACAACCATTCGGATGAGATGGCAGTCTTGAAGAAGATCATCTGATGCCTGGGTAAGCTAGGGACAAAGAACTATGAGAACCTGGGAATTGCAATCGTTTCCGAGCGAACCTCGGAAATCGTCGACAAGAATCTCAGGGCGTGATAGGGCAACCTATTGGGCGCGCCTCAAAGGTCTGCGAAGAGAGGAAGTTCTTGGACTGAAGGAAGGAATCAGGGACGGGGAGTACAACTATTCTTACTCGCCTCGGTCATGGGGGTCACGGGAAAGGGGAGGGGGCTATGGCGCAAGGGTCTATGCAGTCAGAGAAAATATCGCGCGCGATCATACCCGAAAAAGAAGCAAGGTGTTAGAACAACGAAAGAGCTCGGAGGTTGTGATACAGCGCTGTGCGAAAAGATGGCGTTTCAGGAGGTCGAACATGAGGAGTCAATAAAAGAGATTCGGGAGAGTTGCTCCTTCCGAATTCTTTCTAAATAGAGGAGGTGGAGGGGGGGGTTACATGGGGAGACGGGTCACCAACTCTTTACTAGCTGGGGGGAGTGGGGGACATAGGGGATTGCGGAAACGGGTAGAGGAGAGGAGATTTCTACTAGAAAGGGTGATCTGCTCAGGATAGCGGAGGAAAAAGACTGGGGGTGTGAATGAACGCGCGCCGGAGTTGGGAAAGACTCCGGCTCTATTTCGGGGGCCGACGCGTCGTTCTAGAAAAGGAAGGTTGGGAAGCACTTGAAAGGAGCGAGGAAGTCGAGAAAAAGGGGAGCAGCGAGGGGGCGCTCTTGGCGTCGGGGGCACTGTCCACAAGGGAGAGCGCGGAAAGTAGGGGGATGAAAGGAATAGTAGTTTGAGGCGGAGTCAAGAGGGAAGGCCCGGAAGGCCATATCCGCAGCGAAGGGTTAACAGAATGTGAAAGGATGAGAAGAAGTAAGACGCCATTTAATCCGTAAAGCCGTCTCCTCGAAAAGGCATACGATCAAGAGAGAGAAAACCACCAAAAAATGGGGGGGACTAAGGTAAAGGTCACGTCATGGTTTGCGGAAAACTCCAGGTTCAGGGTTTCGACCAAGTGTTTTGAAAGGGAAGGAGATATGAAAAAAAAGGACTAGATGGGGGAGTACATGAGACGGTGGCAAAAAAAGATAAAGAAAAGAAAGGGTCCGATCCTAAAAGTTGATCATTTCGGGGGGAGGCAGGAGGAAAAGCTCAGGGGAAAGGATGCGAAAAAAAAACACCTGGCAGAAGCAAAAAACGACGATTCCGGAGAAAGATACTGAGGTATCCGTGTCACCGGAGGACCAAGTTTTATACGAGATGCTTCAAAAATTAGGGAAAGGCATGAAAAGATCGGGGGGAGGAAGTTGGATAATAGGGCAAAAAGATTAAAAATGCAACTAGGAAGATTGGTATGAAGGGTAAGGATATCCCCAAAAGCGGCCCGGCGTCACTGAAGGAAAGAAGTGGAGGGGCAGGAAACTCAGAAGGGGAACCCGATCGCCACAAGACAAGAGGCGAAATCACGTCGCGGCCGTCCAGTAAAAACGGAAGGGTCGAGAAGGACATCGCCTAGAGCGGTAGGGGAAAAAGACTTGGCGAAAAAAAGAAAACGGCGAAAGGGAAAACGGATCGGTCTCAAGCTTGAAAAAAAGCACTCGAACAATGTTGAAAGAAGGGGAGAAGGGAAACCCCAAAAAAAGGCAAAAAACCTTTTGTGTTATTGGGGAATGGACTATCGACCCGGGACCGCCTATCACCACAGGGAAGGACAGGGGGAGGAAAAAAGGTTGGGATTGGGGGGATGGGGAGGTCCTTAAGACCGAGAGGGAAGTATTGATTAAGTGTGGCGAATGGGACAATCGCGATTTGGGTCCCCGGGAAAAGGAAACAAGAGAAGGATTGAAAAAAAAAGAGAGGAAAAACGCAAATCTTCCTGGGAAGCGTTTCGGACCAAAGAGTCAAAAATCGGGAAAGGTCAAGTTAAGTCGTTGAGAAAAAAAGGCCAAGATCAAAGGGGAAAAAGGGGATCCCCGGGAACGTGTGAAAACGTGGCCTCGGCGGGGGGGAAAAACTCGAACACGAAGACGCGCATGACGACCGTCAGGGGGCGGTCTGCGACCCTGAAGGAAAAAAACCAAAAAAAGGAGAGGGGCGGGGAGAGGAGCCGTCAACAGGAGTCGCAGTGAAAAAGAACGTGTTCATTATCCATATGGACGAGACGCTTAGGGAGGGAAGGGACGAAAAAGGAGGTCGTTGGAGTGACACGGGCGAAAAACGCAACTGTGTTCTCTAATGGGGCAATGCCTTGCGGTCAAGAAGTGACGGAGGAGGTATACCCTAGAGGAAACAAAAGCCTAATAAAGAAAAGTGGTCTGGCGATTCGGAAAAGAGAGGGAGAGAAAATAGGGAGCTCTTTTGAAAAACTTAAGAGGGTCCCATGTTCGCGGGAATAATTAAAAAAAGGAAAAGTTCATGCTCCCGGGCGGCGATGGTATCGAAAGGGGGGGGGGGGGGGGGGAAAATTTCAAGAAAGAAAACCTCGTACGGGGGGAGAAAAAAAACGCTTCGGGGCGGACTCTCCGTCATCGGCTTGTTATGGAGAGAGTTTGGTCTAGTTAATCGATGTCGTGCACGGAAAGAGGGGAGAGTTGGAACTTAACGGTAAAGGGTTTGAAGGCCGCGAAAAGGGGGGATGGGGTCGTGTGAAGGGGGCCAATCTCTACGTCTTGTTTGAGAGGAGGCGGGCAGAAGGTTTCGACATCTGGGAAACGTTCTGAGAAGGGGGAATCCAAACAAAAAAGAAGAGATTAAGGGGGTTCCTTTCGGGAGAAAGAGGTTTGGGGGGGAGGTCGAAAAAAAAGTCCAGAAGCAAGCAGGCTGCCCCACGACTTCAGAAAGGAGAACATTTGGATCCGTAAAAGCTCCATCTTCCAAATGGGAGAGTCAAATCCGGTCAGCGAAAAAGATTGAAAAGAGGGGGCTCCAGTGCCGATTTGCCGACAGGGAATACCAAGAATACACTACGACCAAAAATCAAGGGGAAATCCAGGAGTCTAGAAAAAGAGCGAGAATTCTGTCAGTACGGAATAGAGAAAAGGGGGTCAGCATCTAGCCATCTCCTCTCAAGAAAGGAGCATTAACTGTGTAACGTCATTCCTGGATCTAAGGAAGCTTACAAAGAAATCTAAAACTACCCAGAGCGAGGGAAACCAGCACTCATCGGGGAAAGAAAAGGGAAAATCAGGGGAAAAATTATAGGAAAACATAGGGGGGAAAATCACTCCTTCGGACCGCAAAAAAGAAATGAGAGAAACAGAAAATTTTCGGAGACCGGAAAAGCAAGACCGGACAGGGGTTGCCGGTCCCTAAATGGGAGATCACGCTCGCGAAAAGGAGACTTCAAGAAGGGCTTGTAAGGGAATTCCTGGGGGATCCTATCTCACTGCGGAATCTGAAAAACAAAAGAACGACATCCTCCTTTTGTGTCGATGTGAATGAAAAGAAAGGGGGAGAAGGCTAGAAGGAAGCCAGTCAAATGGGGGGGGGGGGGGGAAAGGACGTTTAGAAGAAAGGGGAGGGACACCTTTACAAGAGATTCAAACCTTCAAAACATCATAATTTTTCTTGGCAGCATGATTTGTGGCCGGGGGGGCACATGACACCCTCTTGAAGTGAGACGCCAAGGGAAGGTTGGGGGACTAGAGGGAGCGGGGAGGGAACATCCGATGTCGAGGAGATACATGCGAAAGGAGAAAGGGCGCCGAACTTCGGGGGTGACCGGAATACCTGAACCCATGTGAAGGCCAATGAAGAGGAAAAAAAGCAGGAGTTAAAGATCAAATCCCGGTCGAATGCACGCACCACGGGAGGGGCGCTGAAAAGGCGGAAGCTGAAGGGGAGTGTCTGATCGCGGAAATCCCACTCCAAAAATTCAATCTCCATGGGGAGAGGAAGGGTGGGAAAAAACGGGGGGTTTAAGCTGTCTGGAAGGGATTCAATATCCGGGGCATCAGCTTTCTAGAAAAAAAAATAAGGGGGAGGGGAAGCTATGGAAATTAGAATAAGAGGGGGCCGACATTACGGAGAATGGAATGCGGCCCCTCTAAGGGAAGGATGGGAGGTTCCAGGAGGCAATGTCTTCCTCCGGAGGGAGGCCGGTACCTAATTATAAAGCCATCTTTGGGGGGAGAGGGGGATATCGAAAGGCTGAATGGTAGACGTTCATTTCTGCATTGATTCCGAGGAAAATTTTAAGAAAGAACCTCTCAAAAGACCGGAAGAGAATTGCCTCATTGGGGAGGGAAGGTTGAAAAAAAAAAAAAGTATAACCGACTATGAGGGGGAACCGGTATCAAGGGAATTATAAGTTTCGAAAGGGAAAAGGGCGGCTCAGTTTATGATCTCGGGAAGGAGGTGGGAAAGCCGTGTGAAAACAAGATAGGGTTAAGAGGCGAAAAGAAAACAGGAGCTTGAAACGCTGCTCTCACTAGCGTTTCTGAGGGACTGAGGGGGGAGGCTACAACTGGACTTATAAAAGCCCCCACCCCCAAAAAAACCAACACCCCCGGGGGGAAACGCATGTCGGTGAGAAGGCAGGTATAAAGCTAAGAACGAAAGAGGCTGATGGTAAGCAAAAAAAAATTGAGTGTCCGAAAGATCTTTCGAAGTCCCAGCACTTGACGGGGGGGTATAGGAAGATATCGGAAGAGAAGTCGGGGACGGTGGAGGGGGGGAAAGGGGTTATTATTGGGGGGAGATGGCCTTCAGTCGCGATAAGCTTCACCGTGAAAAAGAGAATCCAAAAACATGCGAGAACGGGGGGGACGGGCTCTTCCGAAGAGAAGGGGGAATGAGTTTGTCTAAAAAAACTAGCTAGACCTACACTTTTCCCCACAAAACCCGCTGGGAAAAGAGAGTAGAAACGTCGTCAAAAAAAGAGGTGTCCGATCGGAAGAAAAACCGACTGTGGTGAAGCGAAGGCTCTTTAACTCAGTGCTGCAAGGAAAAATATCGGCCCGGGAAGGGGGGGAAAAAAGGAAATAACGAGAGGGGGGGAGGAAAACTCTACGGGGGGGGGTTTCATCAAGGTCTGGGGAAACAATCCCTGCTAGGAGGCCGCGATCGTCGATCAGAATGGGAAGGGATCTCGCCAGAGTCAAGGGAGCCCGCGACAAGGGCCCATTAGAGAACGGAACCTGTCTGCCAACTCCATCGGAAATGTTAGGCTGCGAGGGGGGAATAGCTCTCTCAAAAGAGAAAAAAAGGGGGAGGCAGGGAGAAAAGATTTTCAGCGCATAAGGGAGACGCGGAGGGAATTTATGTGGGGAAGCATCGAGCACGGCGCGAAGAGAGCTGAAGTCTGTTGGGGCGAAAACAACCTTTCGCTTAGGGTCGGCGGAGAGGGCGATTCACTATGAGCGGCCTAAGAAAAACTCGGGGGGCTTGGTGGGGACTTTATTAAAGCGCGACCACCGAGGGGGGGGGGGGGGGTCCAGGGCGGAGAGGGGTTTACACTGCCGACGCCGGTCTGTACTATCATAAAGAGATTTTGGGTCAGAGCCCTTCTCGGAGGAGCGGTGAGCCACAAGGGGAGGCCCTCCAAAAGGATCGAAAATTTTCTGTAGGGAGTAAGGCGTTACGGTCGGGAGCGGTGTAAAATCGGGAAGAGGTCCTAGAGTTTGGCGGAAATTAGCGAAGGGAGTCCATAGCAGGAGACGCCGAAGGGGAGGGATTTTCATGTCGAGCGAATGTGAAAGGAAGAGAAAGTTCAAAAAAGGCCACCGGAAGGTTCTGGAAGAAAAGAACGAGAGCACCCAGAGAGCAGAAATTCCTGCCGAAGTGTGGTCGCAAGGGGAGGGGTTCAGGAAAGAGAGGGGGGGGAAAGGTAGAAGTTTTTTTACTAACCCTGTCAGCCATAGGAAAACGCTTGTCTAAGAGAAATACGTGCAATAGGAGGGGAGCCTTTTTTTGAACACTAAAAAGAGGGTCCACGGGTCGATCATGCGGGTTCAGGCCGAGAAAGAGAACCGTCTGATGCGGCCAGAAATTCCCCGCGTAGGGAGTAGTAGAGGCGGGAGATATAGGGGCAAAGGCTCATCTAGGAAAAGGGGGAGGAACATTTGAGTTAGGAGAACGTCCCCCCCTTAACCTAAGTCGAAACATACCCTGAGTCGTTTTCGTCAGCGGAAAGGTAGTAAGGGGGCTCCCGACCGGAGTTCTAAGGGAAAGTGTTTAATGAACCGAAATTTAAAGTCGATCAAGACCGGCCGTCACAAAGGGGGAGCCGGGAGTAGGAAAACAAAGCGTTCTTTAAAGCCAACAGGAAATGACGAAGGGGAACCCCCGGTAGAGAATCCTTCAGGTCTAGGTGGAAGAAGCACTTCCTTTTCTTCAAGAGATCATCTACTACAAGCAGAGGTTACCTTTCTCCAGGAATACTCATACAGCGTCGAAAAGGGGACATCTTATAGGGGGAGGGCCATCCGTAAATGAAGCAGAAAAAACTTGGAGAAGGGCAAAGGAAATGCCCTTGCGCGGTGCGGAGCCTTTGGGGGGAGGGGGTAGGGGATAGACAAGACCCTTCAGCCGGAAGGAAGGACAAACCACTCAGCCCTTTCTGAATCAATGTTTTACACAGGAGGGGGGAAAATTTGCGGATTACATACAGAGGTGATGGCAGGCTTGGAAGGATTGGCGCGCTCCCGGGAAGTTTCATATGCGGGTCCGGTCACCATAAGTTCGGCACCTCCAAGGACAAAGAAGGTATCGGAAAGGGGGAATGGCTGGGGAGGCCAAAAGTGGGAGAGAGGATCAAGGTAAATCAGGGGAAGCTCAAATGAAAAGAAAAAGAGACCTATATCGGGGGGGAAATAAGGGAAGAGGGGAAAACCTGTTTGCAAAGAAAAGTCCCGGCATTCAGCAGTTAATGGGAGGGTCAGGGTCGAACCACCACAAACCAGCGTCTTGAGGGGACGGAAAGGGTCAACGAAAACGCATGCGCATCTTCAAAGCTCCCATTTGGTCAGTGAATGCAAGAAGGGGGAGGGTCGCGAGGCGTGGGGGACGGAATGTGGGCCGAGGGGAAGAGGAGAAGAAAAGTCTACAAAGAAACGGTCAAACTAAGGAATTTGGGGAGATCTGTCCACGTATTGAAACTATCGAGAAAATAGATTAAACCATCATATAAGTCCTTATTCAAGAGAAAAGCTCGGGGGGGAGATTTAGAGATCGACAAGAAACGGGCGAGGTGCCATCACCAAAGGGCAAGTTGCCTGTTTGCGGGCGAGAGCAAGGTGTAAAATGCGGAGGATAGGGGGGGGGGGGGGAAAGACGACCGACAGTTCATATTCAAAGGGCACGTATTTGTCCTCTCTGCTGGAGGGATGGCCTCGCCTTGAAAAAGGGGGGGGGGGGGGAGGTCCCGAGGGGGGGGATAGTGGGGGATGTCTGAATGGAGAGAGGGGGCAGCGAGAGGGGATGTTGTTGGGAATCTGCGATCCTTGGAAGATTTGTAATCCTGCTAGGGCGGAGTCATCTGAGGGCGTCAAGAGAGAAGCTTAGGAGGACGGGTTTTTCGACAGGGGGGGAGGGGGGAAGACAGGCGGGCTAGGAAATCAGAGGCGCCTCAACCCAACAAAGGAGGAAAAGAGATACTTTATAGAAGGGAAATCGGACCCCGAGATCGAAAAGGACGTGCCACCACGAAAGGCTGGCGCAATTGGAAAAAGAACAGCGCAAAGCTCGCGTGGGCTTCAAATCCACGAAAAAGGGCGATCAGCATATTTGGGAAAACGGACGCGGACTGAAAGTCCATTGGTCGATGGTCGTCCTACAAATCCCAGAAAGGGGGAAATCCACGCCTATGCGAAGCAAGACAGGGGCAAGAGGGAACCGAGAAACGTGAAAAAACTTAACCTGTAGCCGAAAACACGGGAAATACTGTAAAAAGAGCGTTACTCTACACGCCCTCGAGGAAGCCCAATGAGTCACCGGTGAGGGAGAAGAATCTTGACAGAGAGTCTCTAGGACAAAAAGCGGAGGGGGGCCGTCACTCATCGAAAACAGACAGACCCGAAATCCGGATTCTGGGACGAGGGAGGGATAGCAAGGGAAGACGTGCAAAAGTCACTAGAAGGGACCGCAAATTCATAACATTCGAAAGGGAGGGGGTACTTAAACGGGGGAGAACTCGACATTGAAACCTGATTGGGGACCGGAGCCCATTCAAGAGACTACAGCGTCTCTGAGGAATTGGAATCTGGGGGGGAAGGGCCATTGGGGAAAAAGGAGATTACCAAAGAAAAAACCGACATACGGTTGGTGGTGTTTTTTCTAAAGGGAAGGGTGCGAAGGGACAATAAACCGATCGATTGCGCGAATGGTCAGGATGTCATAGAGAAAAAAAAAAATAAAAGGTGATCGGGGAAAACTCTATATGGGGGAAATCAACTAAATCTTTGTGTCTTGCTCGGAATGGTGACGGGACATGGGGAAAGGGAAGTTACCGAGGTGTTCAGGGGAAGGGAAGGCCCTTGTAACAGAAGAGGTTCCCCAGCTAATATGGGGGGGGGAAGTAACTTCTTCCTATTGAATTCAGGGGATCAACAAAAATCTGGGAGGGATCTCCAATGAAAAACACGGAGGGGGAGTCAAGAGCAAAGACCCGTCGAGACAGGCAAGCACCACCATGGAAGGAAAAAGTTAGGGTTGAAGATTCATGTGGAAAAAAGAACATTCAGCAAGGAAATCCAAATACTTCGAACAAGGAGTAAGAACTTCTGTTGCCGGCCGCCAACTTCGTACAAGGGGGGAGGAATGCTCAATCGTAAAAAAAATTAAACCGCGAAAAACTATCTCCTCCCAAGGACGGGGAACCCTGCAAGGGTTCTCCTTCTTGATATATCTTTGGAAAAGGGATTGCTCTGTAGGTACCGAACCTGGGGTTCAGGGGGTGGAAGGGTCTGTCAGGGTGATGTCTATCTTAGGCGTGCATTAAGGGGGGGGAGGGCCGAAAATCTGGGCATATTAAGGGACCATCGTGCTCTGGGATATCTCCAGACGCATTTGGAGGACGCAAAAATGGTCATTTCTTGGAAGGGGAGAATAGGCTCTAAATTTTCCTCCCTAGGCACCGATCTTGGGGTAGGGTAAGGGTCTACAGAAGGCTGGAATGGGGAAAGGGGCCTAAGAGGATAGAAAGCGGTGAAAGAAAGGACGCTAGGGGGACCAGGGAAATTTTATCCCTTACCTCCCGTGTAGGAGGAGACCCGCTGGTGGAAGAATCACTCTTGTACCCTCGGAGAGGTTAATCGAGGGGAACGTCTAAAGAAAAATTTCTCACAGGGGGACAAGGGATCTATTAGCAAAGAGGAAACAAAAAAGTACTCCGCGTCATTGGGGGAAGTCAGGCTCATAAGAGTTCGTTCCTAGGAAAGGGTTCGAAAAACACCGGGTAAGAAGAGCTGGGGAAGGGTGATGGAATCAACAAAAAGTCCACACGGGGCAACGCATTTCGATCTGGCGGTTTGGGGGTTAGAAGAGGAGTCCTTCAATCCCGGGAAAAGACGGTTTTCTCTGGGGGGGGGACTGGGGGTGATAAGCGAAAATAATCATGCTCATAAAGCACCCGAAAGAAGTATGTGCCGTCGGTTCCGAAGGTACTGGGAAGCGGTAAGCTCCAGGGAAACGGGAACGCTCTAAATAGGAACCGGGGCTTCGAGAGGACGACCAGCCGAGGTTGCTATCGCGTCTGAAAGAGGGAGGCGCCTGAAGCTAACCGAGAGAAGGGGGGTCTGAGATATAACGGAAGACCTGCGTGGAAGAGAAAATCTGTCGTCGAGGGGGAATCTGAGGTCGCAGGAGAACGTTCGAGGCCAGAACAAGTTAACTAGGGAGGAGTCGAGACGGGCCAGACTCGAAATCGAGGGGACCAGATATCGGAAAGCTCAGGTATTTACAGGGGCCAGCTCCCCATCGACGCCTAGTATCGGGAGGGCCCATGGGAGTCCCAACCGGAAACCCTCGAGGAAGGGTTCTCAATAGACTAGGAGGGGACTTAACTATCAGCAGGAAACAACACAACGGAAAAGGGGGATATATGTGACCAGGAGAGAGATTCTGGCGAAACGAGAAGTAGCCTAGGGGAACTTGGGCAGTTCATCTGGCGAGAAGCTTAGGGGTTGCTAGGGAGACATTGAGAGAAGATTTGACTGCACAAATGCCAGAAACGTTCTATGAAGAAAGAGGTTTCGACTAGAGCAGATGGAGAAAAAAGAGGATCAATCCTCCCGAGGTTTTCCTCGACCTTGGAATTCTGCTCCAGAGGGGGGGGAAAAACCTCCTCAGGCGGTCTTGCCTGACGAAGGGAAGGACATCATAGAGGAAAAACTTCCCAGTCGCAGGTGATGGAAGGGAATCCAGCGGTTGCGCGAAGGGGAAAAAGTCTAGCTTGCTAGGGGGACGGGACATTAGCTTTCGTCGGAGGTTACGCGGGGGAAATTAGGAAAAACAAAAATCGAGGTTAATGGCACGGACACAATCTTCATAGGATGCGGCCATTCAAGGACTTGGAGAGTAACAATGAAGGATTTACGGGGGGGTTAAACATCGACATTGACCTAAAAGGGGAACATAGCAACCTTCGCAAAGGGGGGGCCTGCAGAAAGAACTCCCGTGAGTTGCAGTAATTCTTAGAGGTATCAGCCGAAGGACGGTGGTCGAAGACATAGCAAAATCTGATTTTCTACGGGGTGTTTTTTCGAAACGGAGACATATTCAAAAAGAAACATGGGAGAAGGGAGGGGCTCAGCAGTTTTGGGGGAAAAAAAGCGTGATGAACGAAGGCCGAGCCGTTTCCAAGGGCATTTCGGGTTCTAAAAAGGAAAGATTCAGGCTTAGCACACTCGTGAAGTGTAGGTAAGCAGGGAGGTGAACTGTCGAAAGAGATGGTAACATCTCCGTCTCCATCTATTGGAACGACCAGTGATACTTTTGAACTGCGGGAGATCCCGGCAAAAAAGGCGACCAGACGGGAGTGGTCTCAAGGGCGGAAAAAAGATCGCCATCTTGACGCCATGCATAGATAGAACTTGCAGAACGGGCTTCGGAGGGGGGAATTAATAGTCGCACTATGGACGGCATCCTTTTCCAAGAGAACCCAAAGGGGCCCATCAATTTTCAAATAAAAGGCGTGCCACACCAACCTCCCACCCTTGCAAGGAAGGGGGAATTAAAAAAAAAGACTTGAGAACATCTCCTAAAAAAAAGGCGGTCAAAATAGATCAGGGACCAGTAAAAAGGGTGCATCGGCCGCGTCTCTTTGGCCCCGGATAATTGCTCAAGCGAATTGGTCCCATACTGGAGAGGGTCGTCGACCGTCAGAAAGGACTTGCCGATTTGGCGGGGAAAAATGGGTATTTGGATTTTACGTTAATGCCTGATCGACAAGGAGGAATCCGAAAAGTTCCTCAAATCAAAAGGGTGTGCACAGAAGAAAAGGGGAGGGTTCTTGAAGAAAAAAAGAGGAAGGTTTGGGAAGAAGGGGGGGGGTCTCTAGACAATTTGGGGGCGGGGGCCCTTATTCCTGAACTAAGGCCTAAGGAAAAAATGCTCCCTCTCCTTAGGGAAGGCGAACATCGTGCCTAAAGGGACCTCGGAAATTCGGGAGACAAGGGAAGGTTTCAAGCCACCATCAAAAGACCAAAAGAGGAGGGTGAACGGGTCAGGCTTAATGGGGAAAAAACGC
>Ga0179593_1597002_pt1 | contig 18826 bp, 27 predicted proteins | sample CZODoug2_1_08_16_FD_185931 | JGI IMG/M metagenome (GOLD analysis project Ga0179593, IMG submission 185931) | Vadose zone soil fungal communities from Angelo Coast Range Reserve, California, USA - CZODoug2_1_08_16fungal (PacBio error correction) | ecosystem: Environmental > Terrestrial > Soil >...
AAAAGAGGAAAAAAAAAGGAAAGGAGAGAACATGGGAAACGGGGAAGGGACCCCAAAAGTGGGGGGAAACCGCATCGTCGCATGGAGGCAGTGGGAACCCTGCCCGGAAAAATAAGGGAGTGTTGCCAGGAAAAAGGGATGCAAAAAAAAAGAATGACGGAAAAGGGGGGAGGGGGAAAAGGGAATTCATGGGTCCTCCAGGGTCAAGATACTTGGGGGAAAGGGGACCGGACACTCATCAACAGGAGAGGGAAAGAGGAGGAGCGGGGGAAAAAAGAAGTCTATGTCAGAAAAAAAAGGAAAAAAAAGTCTTTCTAATGGGGCAGGGGGGAAAAGAGCAGCGCCAAAAGGAATGGCGTCAGGACTGTTGAACCCTGAAGGGGAAGAACAAAAGACAAGATTAGTCGCAAAAGAGGTGTCCAGAGAAGACCGGAGGGTCCAATGGTGGAGAGGGATTCCGTCAACGGGAAAGAGGTCGGGTCCTCCACCGGTTGTTGGCATAAGGTGGGTACGGAGGGAGAAGGAAAACAAACCAAGAAATTCCACTGAAAAAAAAGCAACTAGACAGAAAAAAAGGAACGATTCGACAAAAAAACCGGTCGCCGCCTGAAGAAAAGGGTGACGCCTTGGCACCAGAAAAGCCCGGAAGGTGGGGAGGGAAGTCGCAAGGGACCATGCCGGCCAAAGCCAACGACAAAAGGCACCCGTCCGTGATTGTGGCCGATCCTACAAAACTGCGGGGGGTGAGAAAACAAAAGGGGAAAAGGTCCGGGGGGTGAGATAACGCCGGCGGCCAAGGGGGGAGGGAACGCCAGCGTGTCGACTATCAAAGCCTTATCCAAAAAAGAGTGGAAGAAAAAAAGGGGGATGAAAGTTCATAGAACGGGCGTTCAAACTGAGGAGAGAATGCAAATGTCCTAGAATCAAAAAGTAGAACAGGGGAAAGGAGTCAGATATCGACCGGGTACCTGGTCAGGAAAACCGGCGTCAAACAGAGCAGAAAAATGGGGGGAAAAAGGAAAGGGAGGGAAAAGGATACGGAACCTGTGACCAGTTGACGGGGAGGGCCGGACTACCAGTAGTTTTTAAGAGAGAGGGCTGAACGGGAAATTTGAGAAAAAAAAAAAGTCAACCAGGGTCATGGCCCGGGCCTTTAGGACGAAAGTACGGCAGGGGGACTAAAATCTAAGAAAAGGCCAAGAAAGGGTTCAGGGGGAAAGATAGCAACGTGGTTCCAGGCAACAAGGCCGGAAGGGAAAAAAGAAGTACTCATAGGAAAAAGACAGGGGGCTGAGGGGTCCATCGCGGTCTGTAAGGAACAGCCAGCGGGGCATAAGGAAGGTCAGTGCCTGAGATTTTACCTCAAGAGGGACAGAAGAAGGGAGAAGAAAAAAAAAAAAAAAAAAAATAAGAAAAAGGGACTCGAAAATAAAATAATCGTATAGAGGGGGAACAGCGTGCCCAAGGGAAGGTCAAGCAAAGCAGAGACGATGGGTACTCAGAAAAAAAAAGAAGTGCGGCAAAAGGGAAGAAAAAGTTCCCTGGAAAAAGAGGAAAAAGCCGGAATGCTTTACCAAACGGCCTCAAAGATTGAGACATTCGGGGGAACTCACCAAGCTTTTCGAAGGGGGGGAAAGCCGGACGTGGGAATCCGACGCAGGGGAGGAGGAAAAGGGAATCAGGAAAGAGGGGAAGAGGGGGGATCGTCAGAGACTTCTTAGGGCTTCCCGGGTTTGCGGAAGTTTACCGAAAGAGGAGGGGTTTGGGCAAGGGAATTGCGGGGTAGCACGGGGACAAACCCAAGGGAGAAACTCACATGAGGGAAAACGGTCCAAGGGGAGGGAAGCTCCGGCTGGCCTGAGCCAATAGACAGTCGCATGATGGGGATCAGAAGAGGGGGCCGGGAGATGTCAAAGAAAGTCTTTCCGCTCCAAAACTGTTGGGAGAGGGAAGGGGTCCCGTCGGAAAATATCCGGAAGGAAGGCGGACGATGGGTGGAGAAACAACGAGAGAAAGGAAACGAACCGAAAAAACTCTGAAGCAAAAAGCACAGGAAGAAAAACATATGGACGAAGAGAGAAAGTTGGAGGTCGGTGAATGAGAGCCCCCTCCAATTCACAAAAAAAAGTAAAAAAAGGAGAGGGGGAAGGGGACCGAAAAAAAAAACGGCTCGAAAAAAAAGAAAAAAAAAACACTTTTGCCGTGGGGGGGGGGGAAAAAAAGGTTGCAGACTGGGAACTTTTGGAAGAGATCAACAAACAACAACTAAAGAAAGAAAGAGAGAGAAAAAAGGTGGGAAAAAAAAAAAAGAAAATTGCAAAAAGGAAGAGTTGGATGTAAGGTAAGAGAAGGGGGGGGGGAGCTATGCTAAAGGTGGACCAAGGTAAAGAAATCGAAGGGGGTTGAATGAACTTAGGCATAACAAAAAAGAAACGGTAAGCGGGAAGGGACCGCGTGAAATGTCCTTTCAGCTGGGCTTGCCAGGGGTGGGGAGTGGGAAAAAAATCATTGGGGGGTCCGTAAAAAAGGCTTGAAGCCAGGAAGAGGGATGGGCACAGACGTAGAGACCGGAAGGAGATTCCGCCTGACACGGACGAAGAAACAAAAAGGAAAACGGAGGAAATGCCAAAGCCACATAACACGGGGAAAAATCCAGACAACAGCAGAAAGATCAAAACCCCGGAAGAAGTGGGGCAATATTCAACCTCGCGTGACCTCACAAAAGGAGTAGAGGGGGGGGGGCCGTCAAAAAAAAAAAAAAAAAAACTCTTAAGAGAAAGGACCAAAAGAAAAACACCCTCTTATAAAAAAAAAAGAAGGGTTCCAACCAAGGGGACCGAGATCCGAAAAAACCCAAGCCAAAAACCGATGCCCTATCACTGATGAAAAGGGAACGCTCAAATAGAAGGGTTTGATGTGGGGTTTGGGGGCAGGGGAGAAATTCCAGATTTAAAATAGGGAAATCTAGTCAGGGGCAAGCAACTCCCAAGGAGCAAAAAAAAATATTCCGACGGGGCATGCTAATAAAGTGCAAAAAGGGAGGGAATCCGGGAGCCGAAAAGGGGAAAAAAGGAGTAAGAATCATGACCTTAAAAGGGTCCGCAGATTCCCGAAAAGGACGTCCAAAGAAGAGCTTGGGGAAAGGATGGAATAAGCACGGGCAGCTAGGACCGACCTGAAAGGATGGGGAAAAAAAAAAATCCTGGAGGAAAGGAAAAATAGCGCTGTCGAGGCTAAAACGGAATGGAAAGCAAGAAACATGGATGAAAGGGGGGAGGGGGGGGGGAAAAAGACAGAAAACCCGACAAAGGAATGTGGAAGATAGATACCTCAGCATGGCCGACCGGAAGGGGGGGTGAAAGTCCCATGGAAAACCCACCCGTCAAGGCCTGTCCCTGGGGCCGGCAAATCCACGGGAAATCGAACAAATAAAGAAGGGAACTTGCATATTGAAAAGAAGAAAGTCTACGCAAGCCAAAAGGAAAAGGAACGTCTAATGAATAGCCCCTTCCGCATTACGGTTTGAAAAAGGGGAGAAAAGGGGAAGATATAAAAAGACTCAGGGAAAAGGGGATCGTAAAGAGGTTATTACGGTGGAGGGATCGTCAGTGAGAAACTGGGGTCCAGGGGAAGACACTTTAGGAAAAAAGGGGCAAAAGGCAAACTCCGAGGCCGCCATCCATGACTAGCTCGAAAAGAAAAAGTTTAAAAGAGGGATGGAAAGGCGAGGAGGGGTGACCCCGGCCGATTAAAGGGGGGGAACTTCTATTTTTAGGCATAACGGTGAAAGGTGGGCGCGTTTTAGCAGGAACCAGGGTCGATGAAAATGAAAGCATAGGATGCCCGATCACTTCAGGAAAAATTTCCCTCGGTCTACAACGGGCGACTAAAAGGGGGAAGAAGGCTAGGGGAGGGCCATAAAGAAAACCCAGAGCCCTTTTTTTAGCCGGAACTGCAACACCCGGAGGCTCGGGGTACATAAAGGGCTGGAAGGACTGTTTTTGGAGGGGTGAATCATTGGGGGAAAGAATCTGAAGAAAGAAATCAGGGGGGAATCGTTGGGAAAAAAAAAAACCACGCCGACACCTTTGAGAGTAAGGATGTTGTAAAAAAACAGGAAAGACAAGGGGAAAGAGGTCCTGGAGAGAACGCAGACGGGTTTGAAGGGGAATCTCCCCTCTCAATCCTAAAACGTCTGAACAGGGTTCGGTAAAAGAGCTACGTGAAAGGGAAAAGACTCAAAAGGAAAGAAACGCTCTGAATCTTATAGGGGAGGGAGGGGTAATTGTGGGGAGGGGAAGATAAGGTGGAAAAACCGCTAAGAAAAAAATGGATTGGGGCCAAAAACGATCAGAAAAAAAAAGATACCCCGCAAAGATAGCTAAAAAAAGCCGTCTGACCAGGAAGGGAAAAATGCGCAACCCTAAAACCGGAGCACCTCGGGGCGGGGAAGCGACAAAAACGGAGGGGTTGACAAGGGTTTGGGGGAAAGAAAAAAAGGAGTCTGACGGGGACAATAGAAAAAACCCAGCATACCGACACACGTTGGCTGTCATGGGGTCAGCCGAGGACAGGAAAAAAACCAGATTGTTCGAAAACATTCCAAAAGGGAACGTCGTCAAGGCAAAAAGCCGGAAAGGGAAAAATTGCGGTTTGGAAAAAAACAGGGAGAATACTGGCACGGGGGGGCTCATAAAACTCAGCCTTTTTCCGGCAGGGAGGGGGTTTCAGTCTGGTTGGGAGCTCGAAAAACAACAAGGGAGGAGAAAAATGAACAAAAGTAGCACAAGGTATCTAAACACGAAAGGCCTGAAACCACGGGGTGGAAAAAAAGCATCGTCGCCGGGGGGGCGGGGACAAGGTAAGAGGATGTCACCGCACAATCGGAAAAGCTGGGGGGGGAACCTAAAAAAAAAAAATGACAAGCAACAGGAAAGGATGCTTTCAAGAAAAAAATGTCATAGACTTCGAGGCAAAAGAACAATCAAGTTCAACAAATAGAAGAAGCAAAGCCGGGCAAAGGGGGAAGTTCGCAAGGGTCAGACGATCGGAGCGTTCTAATGGCCTATCTGGGGAGACAAAAATCAGACTGGGGAGCCTGTGAGGATAGAAAAACCACAATGAAAAGTTAAGGGAAAATATGGTCTGAAATAAGAGGGGAAACCTGCAGAAAGAGGGGTCATGGGAGCAAAATCAAGGGGGGTTTCCAGGGAAAAAACGTTTTCGCGCCGCGGGCGCTCCAGGGACGCAACCAGGGAAAAGGTTATCGCTATTTCCCGGGGAAAAGCCAAAAGAAAGACAACCAGGAATCGGGGGAGGGGGACACCAAAGTCTGGAGCGTGGAAAAGGCCGGAAAGAGAGGTCGGAGCGCCGCGAATCGGAAAATGCGAAAGAAAACTCAGGCGACCGGGGTGGTTACACAGGACCGCAGAGTGGGGTGGGGGTTTGAAACAAAAACTTGCACGGGAGGAAGGAAAAGACTGGATGCGGAACTCGGAAAATCTATGTTTGGCAAAAGGGGTTCTAAAAAAAAAAAAGCAACAAAAACGTAAGCTAACACGGCAAGCCAAAACGCAATTTCTGATAAGGACATACGACCCAGCCGGGTGTAAAGGAGAAGGGGGGGGAACGAAAAGAGGATTCTCAGGGGAAAAAAAAAAAAAAAAAAGACTGCAGCGCTGGGGAAAAAAAAAAGCCGGAAAAAACACAAGTCCTGGTCGCCGGAAAAGAGAAAGAAAAGGGGGAAAAAGGGAAAAAGGTGCCAAGAAGATTATGGGAAAAAAAAGGGTGAAAAAGTTGGAAGTCTAGACGGAAGGCTACCAGAGGCCAGCCATACATGAGACTAAACGGGGGGAAACTTAGAGAAAAACTTATAAAGAAAAAAAGGAAAATTGCCAGGAAAAAAGGGGGAAAAGTCCTCCAGAAAACGGAGGGGTCGCTTCCCCGCTCGGGAAGAGTAAAGACCGAAATACAATTAAAGAGGGAGATAGAAAAAAAAAAACCTTGCACAAGGGAAAAAAACTTTAAAAAAAATCACCTAAAGCCTCGCAGGGGCTTGAGATCGAGGGAAAAGGAAAAAAAGGAGAGGGAGTTCGAGAAGAAGGAGGGAAGAGGAAAGAAAAAAAACCAAAGGCGCCCAAAACCTCAACTTAGTCAGCAGCCAGGGGGTACCGGGAGAATGTCCTGGGAGAACACACAAAAAGGGGGGGCCCAGCAGTGGGAACACGCTTTGCGGTCCATAACACCACCCCCGTTAAAGGTAAAAGGGAGGGGAACGGCCCTACCAGAGGAAGCATGAAAAAGGTCAGGGAAAAAGAATGACTCCCTGAATGGTGACCGCGAAACGCGAAAAGAGGGACTGGGGGGAAGGGGAGACTCACCGTCAGGGGAGTTGCTCTTGGCACGTCCTGTGAACTCAAAGAAGGTCAAAGGTCGGGGAGGAGGCCGGGGCCCCAAAAGAAAAAAGGGGGGGGGGTCGACAGAAATAAGGGGTTCTGCAAACTGATAGAAAATTGGGCTGCCTGTGGGGGGGGGGGGGGGGGGCGGTGGAAAAGAAGAAGGCTGGGGAGGGCACCGGAGGGGTCTGGTGGTAAAAAAAAAAAGGGCCTTAGCGTGCAAAAAAAGCCAGCAAAAGGAGAATTACGCGGTCAAAAACGGGGAAGCTGAAAAAAGGCTGGAAAATCTCAGGAAAAAAAAAAGGGGACTTGGAAAAAAGGAAGGAGGTGTTCTTTGGACAACTGGAGGACCTCCGCCAAACGACCTCCAGGGATTAGGGGGAAACGCAGGAAAACTGAAAGGGGGACACTCGGGTCTGCTCATCCAGGTAACCGAACTGAATGCACCAACGGAAAAAAACATCCAAAAACAAGAGACAAAGCCAAGAACCGAGAAACTTTGGTAAAAAAAAAAAGCAAAGTTCATCCGTACAAAAACCCATTTTCAGAAGGGAGTGGAACCCTGACCGCCAGAAGCAAACGAGCAAGGAACTTAGAAAGTCAGGGAGTGGAAAAAAGGGGGGTTTTGGAAGGGCACTTTGGGAAAGGAAAAAAAAAAAATCAAACGGAACAACGAAGGAAAAAAAAAACTAAAGGAGGAGGATCCCAAGTGGAAAAAGAGGAAATTTCAAAAAAAAGAAAAGTGATTGTAATGGCCGCCAGGGAGCGAAAAGACTGGTCGTTTGCAGGGAAAGCATCCGAAGGAAAGGGGGTAAGGTCAGGAGAGAGAACCAACACCAGAAAGAACTTGGGATTCCCATCGGGGGGGGAAAGCTTCTTGATGATCTAAAAATGAAAGCTGTTTGCTGGTGAGGAAAGGTGCATCAAGAGGGTTTCGGACTGCAAAAGGAGAGTCACAAAAAATCTTCCAGGCGCAAAACAAGAGATTCCGTAGAGCCTGACCCGAAAGGGAGAAAAAAAAAGCAGTAAATCCCTACAAAATCCAAGAGGAGGGGGGGGGGGACCAAATGAAAAAAGCCTTCACCAGGGCGAAACCCGGAGTCAGGAGGGAGAGGGGTTTGGAAGAATGCGGAATCAAAGAAAAGACTCTGAGGGGCCTCTCAAGAAAGAATGAAACAACCCTCCACCAGAGATGAAAAGCAGAAAGGTCAAAAAACCCACAGAGAAAACAAACCAGCCTAGAGGAGAAAAAAAGAAGACCAGAAGAGAGATAAAGGTCAGGTTGCTTTTTTTGGGGAGGGGGACCAACGGATAGCCGAGTTGGGGTTCCTTCGAAAGACAGGAGAAGGAGCAAGACTATTTTAAAGGTGCGTCACACGGGTCGGGGGGAAAAAACAGGGGTGGTCGGAAGAAGTAACCGTCAACCGGAACGAAGAGACTCTCATGACAGGGGAAACTGAGAATTAAAGCCCTACAAAGGACGTCGCGCAAAGGGGAAAATCTGTCGTTGGGGGGTATGATGACGAAAGCAGGGGTACAACGCTGGCCGATAATAAATATCGGGGGGGGGGCAAAAATGGCAAGGAGAAAAGCCCGGGCACTGTATGCATAAAGCACGGTCAAATCTCGAAAAAAAAAGGATTCCAGACCTGGAAATGCTATAAAGAAAGGGAAAGACCAGGAAAGCCAAGTACCGCCGAAGAAAAGTTCTGACGAAGAGGGGCACTTCCGCAAGGAAGTGGTCTGTTACTACGACCCTTATTGTAAATGGAAAGTAGGAAGAAAGGGGTTGTGGGAGAAAAAAAAGGAAGGGGGGCTAATAATCTCCAATCAAAAAAGGGTGTGCACGGTCAAACTGGGGCCTTGAGAAAGGGTTAAAAGAAAAACTTACCGGAAAAGAAAGGGGAACTTATCGTTTAAGGGATAAATGCAATGGACAAGAAATAAGTCAGACCGTCGAGCTAAAGATAATGAATCGTGCGGCTGAGGGAAAGGTATGGGGGGGGACTATCAGATAGATTCCAAAATTTTTTGCAAGTCTCTCAGCATAAAGAAAAATTCAAGGGACAAAGAGGGAACCCAAGGACCGGGTCCCGGAATCGAAGTCTAAGGGGGGGAAGATTCTTTACAGGGAGGGAGACATGTGGGTCTAGGTAAAAGAAAAAAGCTCCGGGGACCGGGACGATGGTTCTCCAGCAATGAAAAAAGTTTATGAATTCCGGGAGACGGCGGGGAGGGGCCAGAAGCGAACAGGAACCGACATGGCCGACAGGAAAGAGTTTCAAAGAAAGCAGCGTCACAAGCCCAAGAAAAAATCCAAGAAAAGAGAAAAAACCACCCCAAAAGGAGGGCTCACGGGGGGGGAACTTCTGGAGGGTGTCGGGGGACTGGGAAGGGGCCATGGGAGAAAAAAGCGAAGAAAAAAAAAAGGGTGCAATGCGTTTTGGCGCCAAAAAAAACAAAAGGTGGTCCAAGCCGAAGGGGGCGACGAAGACATCAGGGGAAAGTTCTGGGGGAGGGGACCAAAGGGGAAGAGCGATAACAAAAATCCGGGTGGGTCCAGGGGGGGGGAGAAAAAGCTAATCGGAAACGCCAACCAGGCCTACTACGAGGGTACGAAAGAAAGACCAAGAAGCTGCGGACGGAAAAAATACCTCAACAAAGGTGCCGGACAGGAGAAGAGGGTTTGCGAAGTGGGGCGCAAATCCGGCAAAGCACGTAAAGAGGGGTTTCGACCCCGGAGAAAAAGCCCATGAGAACGACCCTTGGAAAAAGAAAGTCGTAGGAACAAGACGCAGGCCGCATCAGGGAGAAGGGTGGTCGGAAAGATTTTCCGAGGAGGTGTGAACCTGGAAGTGGTACAAAGAGGAAGTCCTCTGGGAACATTGGGACAAAAAACAGAAAAAGCCGTGGAAAAACGGTGCAACAGGGTTTGCCTCAAACAGGGTGGTCGGCACGAGGGCGGGGGGAAAAGGGAAAAACAGGCGACTACCCGCAGAACGTCGACGATTAGGGGGGTGAAAAAAACGTGGCCCAAAGGCCTGGGAGTAATAAGGGGCTCTACTCAAAACGGGTTTCCTTTCTTTATGGTTCTTGGTTGAGCTCAAACTCCAAACAAACGGAGGAAAAGATCAAAAAAAAGGAAAAAAAAAGAAATGGAGAAGAAAAATTATCCCGAAAAACCATCTTCGAAACAGGGGGGAAAAACAATCGACGCGCCGGTCAGAAAAAGGAAAAAGACTTAAAAGGAGTGCAAGGAAAAAGAGGGGGTGGAGGAAAATGCGCTTGCAGAGAGCAAACGAAAAAAGGGGGGGAGCTGGTCGAAATATGTCAGAAAAAGAAGGAAAAGAGGCCGTTACAACTGAAAAAAGAAAAGCCGGGGGGCTAAGTTAACCAGAATAAAAAAAAAAAGAAAATCTCGGGGGGCCCGGGGAAGGGCCCAACGGCGAAGTGTCAGAAAAAGGAAGAAGTCCAGGCGAAAGAAGGGGTCGATCGTGGGGGCGCAGAGGTTCAAAAGGGGCTCAAAGAAAAATCGGTCCGGAGGGCAACCGATGGGGGGCCGAATTAAAGCGCTCGAGGATGGGGCGTCCAGGAAAGGGAAAAAGAGAAAGGACGCCAAACGGGGGAAAACGGTTCCGGCCGAAGGGGGCGCTTCCTGACCAACCGTGAGAAAAGTATCTCTATAGAAAACGGCCCACAACGCCATTCAGGCCGAAGGGGGTCGAAACTCGCAAAAAAAAAAAGGGGGGGAAAAATTTTTCGCAGTGGAAAACAACCGCCCGGGAAGAACATGTCTTGTGACTTCAGAACAGACAAGGACGAATACCGACCCAATTCAAGGAAAAAAAAAAGCGAGGGGAAGTGTTGGCACAAAGGGGGAAAAAAGAGCCAAAAGGGGAAAGTGCGTCTGGTAAATGCGAATCCTCTCAAGAAGTGTGGACGGCTACCAAAAAAAGTCGACAAACGAAAAGGACGCGTCAGACCATACAACGGCAGTTAGCATCCAGTCAAAACCGGGCCGGCGGTCAAGAGAACAAGCATGATGGAGATCGAACATGATAAGGGGGGGAAATCGGGGGGGGAAATTCCTAGCAGGAAAAAAAAAAAAAAAAAAGACCTGGTCGAAGGGGAGAGAGCCAGAGGGACGAGGCCAAACAAAGCCTTTGCAATGGAAGCGACATGTATGATGAAATAACCCGGGACCATTGGAAAAAAAGGGACTCAAAAGGGAAAGATCGATCAGAAGAGGGCTTACATAAGAGGTTCGGTCGAAAAGATTCACAAGAAAAATGCCGGAAAGAAGGGAAAAAAACATGACAGGAAAAAAAGCCTCGAAAAAAAGTGCCCAGGACAGCAAAGGGCGGGGCATTGATTGAGATACAATGGATTCCGGCCACAAAAAGGCAGGGCATGAAAAAGGGGGGTAAGGTCAAAAAAGGGATCCCAAAGAAAAAAAAGGGAAGAAATGGGTCCAGGAAGCTGCCGGCAGCAAAATCGCATAAGCTGCAGCCTGTTAGCGGTGGGGACCGGAGCTGGAAGAAAGCAAAAAAGGAAAAGGAAAGTCAGGAAAAGGACGGGCGGCAAGAGGGGTCCCCGCGGACTCCATCATAACAAAAGCTTGACAATTGAACGGGAACTCCAAAAAATTGCAGGGCATTGTAAGGCAGGGACGAGATGACGCCGGAAGAGGTGAAAGCATAATCCGAACGGGAAAAAAAAATTCTTGGGAAACTCACCCGAGGAAAAAGGGAAACTTGCTCCTTGGGGGGGGGCGCCGGACGGTGAGAAACTCCGACTCATTCAAGGGAGAGAGAATAAGGGGGACGCAAGCCAAGCCACCTTAGAAAAGAAGAATAAAGGCTTGAGAGGGGGCCTGCCCGGGGTGACGGCGTTTTGACAGAAAACTGTTCGGTTTGTGAAGAGGGCTGGTTAGCTGGTGAAGGGGGTGCAGCAGGATGCCCAGAAAAATTCTTGCCGAAAAAGAGCCGGCATCAAAAAGGTCAAAGGGGCGGCCTGAGGCACGTGGCCCGTCGCAGGGGGAGGGGGGCGGGGGGGGGAGCTTGGAAAATACGGTACTGGGGCGTTGGAAAACCGCAAGAGGATGTTTGACTGTCGTCAGGGGTAAGGGAGGAATATCCAAAGGGAACAAAAACCATCGAGAGACGGGGGAGAGGGAGGTGCAAAAAAATCAAAAAGGCACAAACGCGAACCGAAACATGCAAAGACAAGCCCGCCCAACGACAAAGGAGGATCGCCCCGATACCAGGGATGTCGGTGGGTTGATAACGGGGGGGGCCAGTTCATAGTAGCGAAAGTTTCGATGGGGAAACCCACATAGAGAGCCCTTGAAGGGGAAAGGGGGGGGGACGTTTTGCCAAAGGGGGAAGGTGGACACTTTGGATCTAAGTCACAACAACAACGAAAAAGGGGAAAAAAAAGGGGAAATAAGGCCAAAAAAAAGCCGTGCCCAAGAACCAAAAGGGGTGCCCTCAAAAGGGGGGCTCTTATGACTGGGGGGGACATGGATTGAAAGCCATCAGGGAACTGGGGGGGTTCGGTAAAACCGTGCGGTCAACAAAAAAAAAGAAAAACCAGGTATCGGGAGAAACATCTTGGGTCGGCTATGGCTTTGAGGGGTCTGGGGTTCCGAGTCTGAGGAGGGCTTGTAAACGATCGGGGGAGGGAATCGTCAAGGGGGAGGAAACAAGGAGAAAGAGGAAAAAACGGGAACGACAACAAAAAAAACAGCCGTATCCCGGAGAGAGACCAAGTGCCAACTCAAACAGCAAGGGGGGGGAAAAAAGAAGAGAAAAGGAGCGAGAGAAAAAAAGCCCCGCCGGGAAGAAGTGGATGCCACTCTCGGGGAAACAGAATCATCCTTGGGAATGGGGGGGGAAGAATCGACGCTGCCCAACAGCAAACGCTTCGAAAAAAAACTTTTCCCAAACCAAAGACGGGTCCAAACGCAGAAAAAACCCCAAGCCCTATAAAAGAACCGAGCCAGAAAAGAGACAGAAAATAGAAAAAGGGGTGCAATCTCCTAAAATTAGCCCTGCGGGGAGGATGGTCGGCAAGGGACAAAGAAAAGGGTTTGGATGGGGGGGAACGGGTCTGCGACGAAAAAATGCGTACAGGGGGAGAGCGAAGGGACCGAGTCCAAGTGGGGGGGAAAGAGAAACTTTCCGGAAAGTGGGCCCCAGGGGAGGCTTCCTAACGTAAAGGGGGAAAACTTCGGTTTAAGAAAAAGCCGGTCACCTTGATCCTATTTGGGAAGAGAGGGAAAGGAAGATGAAAAAAAAGTCTGGTGGGAAAAAGAGACGGTCCAAGAGGAGGACAAGGCCCTGCCAGAAGGGTAAAGAATGCTGGGGGCAACCAAGACCGGCGAAAAATCACGATCCAAAAAAAAAAAAAAAGCTCACAAAGGGATGTTTCGGGGGAAGCGTGGGAAGGGGGGGTCCCGGTGAAAAGGAAAAAGTTGTTCCGGGAAGAAACGGGACTATCCGAAACCGCCAGAAAGACGGTGGAGGAGGGGCCATAGGCGAGCAGCGGACAAGCCTAGAAAGGGGGGGAAGAAAAGGGGGAAAACCGATAGAGGGACAAAAAAACGTTAAGCTGATCGAGCTAAATCTGGCAGTTCGGAGGCGTAGCCAGGTCAACGGGCAAAGGGGGGGGCAAGAAAAAAGGACGGCCTTCCGCCAAAAAAAAGGAAGCAGGCCCGACGGGCGAAACATGACAGGGATTCAACCATACCCAGGAGGCGCACCAAGGAAAAGGGCTGATAGGGCCAGAGGCCTGTCGAGTCTGTGTGAAACCGGCCCGGGTCGATGAAAAAGGGAGAAGAAAAGTTAAAAAAGGGGTATGGGGCTTCTGGAAGGCTCCGGGGGGAAAACACGAGGTCCGTACAACGACAATGATTAGACCTTGCCCGGAGTTAGGCGGAAAAAAAAAGTCAAAAGATCGGGGAAAAAAAAAAAAACACCAAAAACAAAAAACACCGCAAGAGCATTCTTTAACCGAAGGGAGTTGAGGGTGGGCTTAAAAAAACATTTTCAGAAAAACTCGCAGGGACAGCAGCGTTCGTTGAAGGAGGGGTGCTCCACTGCTGACCCCACTTTTTGGACCCAAGCAGGAGGGGGGATGGGGTAAGAATGGAACCCCTGGAAAAGGGGGGAAAAGAAAAAAAAGGGGACTATAAAAGAAAGGGTGGTCAGGTGAAAAGAGAAAAAAGCCTCCTTCAAAACCGCTAAAACTGAATACAACCCGGAACCCCCTACAGAAGACTGGAATAAATTCATCGAAAAAATGCACGACGAGAAACTCTTCAAACCCATAAGGGGTGGTCGTAAGCGAGGGGGGGGTTCGAGGGGGTTGTACGAAAAAGAAGGAAAAAGTTTTCAAAAAGGGGGAACGTCCTCCTTGGTTGGAGGGAACCGAAAAACGAGAGCCCATTAAGGAAGGAACCAAGAGGGGTAACCAAACGGCCAGAAGCATTGGCACCGAAAACCGGGATGTAGAGGGGGATACGATGGGGGGGCATTCTGGGTGAAAGGGGGGGGGGGTGTACTCGCCTCGAGGAAAAAAGAGGGCGAACAGCATCACCCCCCAGACTAAAGGGGGAATGTCCGCAGAAAAAGGGAAAAAACCTCAACAGGAAAAAAAGATGGCGGCTTTCCCAAGGTCGTACTGGAAGCCGGCGGCATATGCGGTTGCAAAAGGGCCACCAGCAAGGGGGAAGATAGCATGGGGCAAAAAAAAAAAAAGGGAAAAAAGGGAGGGATTGGTGTGCAGAGGGGATATATCTCAACAACAACAAAACAAAAAAAAAAAAAAAAAAAAAGGAAAGGAGGGGAGGAAAAGAAGAAGAAACAGAAAACCAAGGAAAGGATTAGAGACCAAGGCCAAAAAAAAGGGACGCAAAATCGGGAAAAGGGAAGTAGACCCTGAAGGAAAAAAACCAATCGTGCCGAACATCAGGGGGGGGGACCAAAACCGCCGCGGCCCATGACAAGGAGAACGGAGGGAAAGTCAATACGGAGAGAAAGGAAAAAAAACCCAGAAGCCAAATCGTCGTACAACCGGCAAAAGACGCAGGTATGTATGAGCCGGCTTATGGTAAAAAAAGGGGAGGCCTGGGGAATCTTTGCAAAAAAAGGGCGGACCAGCGGGGAACTTATTGCGGCACAAAAAAAACCACATCGGAAAAAGGGGGACGGTGAGGAAAATAGGCAAAATATTGGGGAAACCGCCGCCGGCAGTGGGGAAAAAAAACTTTTCATGGGGGAAGCTCTTCGGGGAAGAAAGGTTGGCGCCGTGAAACTCGGCGCGAGGGTCAAAGAAAGAAAAAACCAGGTCCTGTATCGCAAAAGATTGCTCCCGAACAAAAAGACACATTCTAGAGCCACCAGCTCGTCGCAGCGGGGGAAGGAGCGTGGCTCAAAAAAAGAAAAAAAGCCGATGCTGGAAAGGAGCTGCATCAAAACGACAGGCCAAAAAAAAAACCCAGAAAGGGGGGTTACACCAAAAGAAAAAAAAAGTTGTTGCAAAGGAACTCGCACAAGGGCGAGGGAGCGCTGTTATTATGCCCGAGGCAAAGTAGAAATGGCGGCTCCGAGGAAAGCAAGCCGGCAGAAGAAAGAAACGGAGACAGAGAAAAAAAGCGACCCTGAGGGAAACTTTTCAACGAAAAGGGAAAAAGACCCCCCAATGGATGCCGAAATCCGACAGACAAAATAGGGAAGGGAAAAACCCTATACAAAAAAAAAAAAGTTCCTGGTCGGGAAATGGGCGAATCCCGAAAGAAATGCGGAGGCCTAGCAGAACCAAAAGGGACAGCGACTGGGGATAGACCTTTAACCAAACCGACTCAACCTAATTTGGGGGAAAGGACTATCGGCTGAGTCGGACCGGAGATGGCCCCGCGGAGATTCAACTCCTGCCCATGGGAAGGGCGAGAAAAAAAGTGAAAAAAAAAAAAGAAATATGCCAAAAAAGTCTTTCCCCCCCCCCAAACTTGCCTGGAGGATAGCAAGACGGGGAGGCCAAAAAGGGCACAAGGCTGGCAATGACTTGGAAAAGGGAACATCGTCAAAGAATCAAGGGGAAGCTGAGAAAGGGCACTTTGAAAAACCTGCATCAGCAAAGAAAGGGAGGGTCCTGAAAAATTTTGACCGAGAAGCAACCTTCTCAGCAGCGGGGGAAAGTTCTCGAATCAGGAGGGCCCCGCGGGAAAAAGGGACGAAAAAAAAGGGAGTCATCCACAACACTCAGCGGGGAAGTGACGTAAAAGACCAGTCCAAATCCGGGGCGAGAAAATGATTAAAAAAGGCTTTGAAAAAAAAAGAAAAACCGGGAGTAAGAAAAGAGGACGTCTTCCCCGCAACAAGGGAATAGTCTTTGCTCAAGGGACGGCGTTCTACTCCGAAAAAGGCCCAAGTTCGAAGGCTGCAAAGAATATTCTTCAGAGAAAAAAGAAAAAATGCTGATAGCAAAGGGGGAGGCGGGTTGCGGCGGTTGGGGGGGGAACCTCCCTTCTGGGGGGGCCGTCTGCGTTTGAGAAAGCACGTGGGAGTTTTTTGGGAGGAAAAAAAAAAAGCTCAAGGACCCGAAAAAAGAAGGCAACTTCTCCGGCGAAGGGGAAAGGGCTCTCCGTAAGAAGGGCGTGGGAACTGGGAAAATCGGGCTTTGAAAGTGGGGGGGGAAAATTGGTGAGCCGTCAATACCGGCTTAGTATTCGGGAAAAAAACGCTGGATTAAGAAAAAAAAAAAAGGTTTGACGAGGAGAGAAGCGTCACCGAAAAGAACGATGAAAAATCGGCAAACAGCAACATCAAGGGAAAAAGCCGGAACAGCTGGACGATCACCCCGAGAGTGATGTCGGGAAAAAAAAAAAGCAAAGTGGAGAACAGTTTCGAGGAAAAAAAAAGGAAAAAAATAGCCCGCAACGGGAGGAGAACCTTGAATCATCAACGGGGCCGTTTTTGCACTTGGGAGAGGTTGGGAACTTTGGGGATCCGACAAAAAACCGAAAAGGCAACACAAAAAAAAAAAGAATAGAAGACAAAGAAAAGGCCGGGAACAAAAGGGAAAAAAAGAAGTGTATTGAGGTAGGGCAACAAAAACGCGCCCCCCGGTGGGAGGAAAGGCGGCAGGGAGAAAAAAAAAAAAAAAAAAAAAAAAAAAAAAAAAAAAAAAAGGGGAAATTGGTTAAAGGAGAAGGGCGGCGGGAGAACCCACCGACACAAGTGTATCGCGAGGGGTGCCATCTGTCGCGGGGGCGCTTGCTGTGGGAAGGGGGGGGAAAAGATGTGGAAATCGGGGGGAAGGAAAAAAACCGAATCGAAGTCAAAAATCGGTCGCGCCGCGAGGGAACGCGCCGAAAACAGACTACAAAAGCCGGAAGAAAAAAGGAACAGTGCAAAAAACGATTTTTTTTCCAAAAAAACCAAGTCCCGGAACCAAAGAAGCGAGCCCGGCTTCAGCCGAAAGGGACAGAAGGGGACCGCAAAAAAAACGGCAAAAAAAAAACGGAAAAATGCCCAAAAGAAAAAAGGGCTCAAAACCGAAAGGAAAGGGACCAAAACTCAGAAGGAGGGGGTCCAAACCGCCATGCAACAAAAACAGCAAACCATTTGCAAAAGAAAAAATATCAGGTGGCTGTTGGTTTTGTCCAGCAGGTCTAGAGCCGACCTGTCCTCGGGAGTGAAAATAAAAAAAAGCAAGACCAGGGGAGAAAAAGGAGAGCGGGGGGGAAGAGGAAAAGGCGCTTTCCACCAGATTCCCGGCGTAATCATTACTTGGGAAAAGGTGGGGATTGACCCCAAATCGCCGAAGCTGGAGTCAAGATGCGGTGATTTATGAAGCCAAAAAGGGGCCACTCTTTTCCCGGAGCAAATCCAACTAGATCAACACTCTTCGGAAAACCTCTGATGGACGTTCACAGCGAAAAGGGGAAAGAAGACCAGCGGAGGATGGCGACGCCCACCTGCATAAAAAGTACAAGCGGAAATGGAATCTCGATCGTCGAATGACGAAAAAAAACGAAAAAGGGGCCCGTTCAGGGGGGACGGCCCGGGTGCCGGTCAAGTCCTTGCAGAAAAAAGACAGAAAAAACAAGAAATACGTGGAAGGAGGGTCCTCGGCGATAGGAATCTACTCCTTAAGACGGGGTAACTGGAACTAGGGGAGGGCCATTACTGGTAGAAAAAAAAAAATGATGCATACCCGAGAATGTAAAAAAAGATAAAGGTCGTTAAGAGGAAAGAAGTCCGCCGGGTCCCCAGGGAGGGACCTCCATCAAAACACGTAGATGCAAAAACTTTGAAAAAAGCCTCGGCCGGAAGAACATCTGCCTCAGTCGAGAAGGGAGGGGGGAAGTTCGAAGATTGGGAAAGGAAAGGGAAATCATGGGCGTAGAAGGGGAAAAAAAAAAAGGCCATCATTCAGGCGCGCTGTGAAAGGGAAAGGTCGAAAAAAAAAGGAAAACAAGCATGAAGCATGGTGCGTGTAAAAAAAAGGGATGAAAGGAAGTCGTTCAGATGAAACTACCAAATGGCGGAAGAGAAAAGAAGGAGTGGAAGAAAGAAACATTTCCAAAAAAAAAGGGCTCACGCCGAACCGGAACACAAACCAAAAGAAGGTGTACAGCAAAGGGGGTCGGGGGGAGGTCCGGACATGGGGAGAAAAGCGAAGAAAAACAGCATCTGCACAGGGGCGGAGTTTTTTGACCCAAATAAGCACCTTGGGAAAAGGAGAAAAGAGTCGGGGGGATATACATGAGATGGGGGGGGGGGACCTTTCCCATTACACTATGAATAGCGAATGCAATACCTAAAAGGTTTTTCAGGGGAGCGCACCCTCGCGCAACACCAAAAAGGTGGCGGACCCAGCGACGTTTACGAAATGCAAGAAAACATGCAACTGCCCCCCGCGCGAAGCGAGGGGGGTCCTAAACAAGAAAAAAAAGGTGATTTTGGTGCAAAGAGTTGGCTCAATAAAAGAAGTAACCAAAAAAAAAAGGACGACGAAAAAGCCCTCCCAGAAGAAAAAAAAGGAGACCGCATGAAAAAAGAAGAACACTTACTGAACCAATGAAGAGGTCCAATTCTCATAAACCATAGGAAAATGGGTAAAAACACGGGGAAGACCTGAAGGAGGAAGTTGACCTGGAAAGTGGAAACGGGACGAAAGTCTCTAACCGGGCCGACATCCATATCTAAAAAGGGGGCCTGTAAAAAAAAAAAAAAAAAAAATCGCAAGGATAAAAGGGGGTCGGCAAAGAAGGGAACCCCCTTCAAAAAAAAAAAACAGTCCCGTAAGAAAGTAAAGAAGCAAATTTTGGAAGCAAAACACGTTGCGCAGACCTGGGATGGGTCGATAAGCAGGGTATCAATGAAAGTTTTTCTTCCTGGGAGGGGGGTTGCAGGTATGGGTTG
>Ga0179593_1370392_pt1 | contig 18825 bp, 29 predicted proteins | sample CZODoug2_1_08_16_FD_185931 | JGI IMG/M metagenome (GOLD analysis project Ga0179593, IMG submission 185931) | Vadose zone soil fungal communities from Angelo Coast Range Reserve, California, USA - CZODoug2_1_08_16fungal (PacBio error correction) | ecosystem: Environmental > Terrestrial > Soil >...
AGGTGCGAAGGGAGTAACCCTGTCCGTGGCTTAACTAGCAGGGTGTAGAAGTTTCTGGGTTCAAAGAGGCCAGGTGAAAAAGGGTAGTAAAGGAAACGAAGGAGAGGAAAAACTGTTGGCTCGATTTGCCTGTACTTTTTTTGCTATAACGGGGGGCGACAAACTTAGAAAACCCGGAAAGACACATAAAATATAGGAGAGATCGAGCACATACGAGTTTTTTTTCCATTAGAAATTACGGCCCTATAAGCCCTCTGCAAAGAGACAATGTCAGAAGAATTGAAAGGGTATCGGTGTCTATAAAGATAGGAAAAAAAAAAAATTAAAAAGAAGAAAAAATAAGGGTTGAACTCTCACAAGGGGGTTTTGCGCTCATGCCCAAGACCAGATCCGTGAGGGGAAGTCAAATGTTTACTGCAAAAAGGGGTGGTTGCAAACGACAACTAAGATCTTTTGAAAGAATGAGAAATACTGGACTCAACTGGAGCAGAAGCCCGGTCGGAGTAGGGAAGAAGGCTACTTGAGCAAGGGGAAAAAAGGACTCGATGGGTAAGGATGTGAGAGGAGATTCTGAAGTTCGCCTCCCGGAAAATAGAGGAGGCAAAGTTCCCGAGATTCAGCTCAAAAGGGGCATGGAGAGGGGGCTACAGGCCATCGAATCGTTGGCTCTTGTTGGGGTGGGGGACGTCAGGATTCGGGAGAAGGGGATGAGTAGGCTAGAAGCAGTTTAAAACCTTTCGTACTGTGAGGGAAAGCGGACCGCGAAGATCTTTCCGAGGAAGAAGAGGAATAGGAGTCATCCGGCCGGAAAAACAAGTCCAAAGACTTCGGAAGAGTAGTATGGGAAGTCTTAGGTAGCAAGGAACTCGATAACTGACCTTTCCCCTTCCGTTTAAAATAGAATAATAAACTCCCGGAGATTGTTGCTTGGTCTCGAATCAGGGAAGGGGTAAAGACGAAAAGGATGTGCAGGACAGAACGATAAACTATTCACTTCATCGTAGGGGGGGAAAGGCAGCCTGGAAGAATGAGAATCATCGAAAGGGAGCCCCAGTCATCGCCTTAGGAAGAGGGGACAAAGGATTACCGGGGGTAAACTTTTAAAATTTTCCATCGCAAAGGCCGCGGTCATAACCGACGGCTGGAGGGGAAGATCCCCATCTTCAAGGTAGGATGTAAAAAAGGAAAGGGGGTTGAGAACCACTCTTACGCAGGAGCGGGGAGAAAAATGAAAGCAAAGGCCCATATGCGAAATGATCTCGTCTGGACAGAGCACAAGTGGACAGAGTCGTTAAAAGAAAAGGGAGGAAAGAGACGCGATCGAAGTAGCACGGTGCGGTAGAGAGCGTAAGCCGCGAGAGGTAGGGGAGTCTCAAAATGGGGGCTGCTTCTGGAAAAGACCTATCCAGAAGCTCGTCCAAGAGAAATAAGGAAAACAGGCGCATGGGGGGGGAATTGTTCTCAAACTCAAGGGGAGCAAGATAAAGTAAAGGGGTCGTAATGATTCTAGTAAACCAGCGTCGTAACGTAATGCGGTAGCGAAACAGGAACTAAGGGCCGTTCCTGGAGGTGGAAAAATCGTGACTAACTGACTCAATCCCTCAGGCAAAAAGGGGGAGGGTTTCATATTCAGGCGGTACCAACTCACTGCATGTCAATACTCCTCGAACCACTCAGCTGAGTCCTATTCGGCAGAAACGTATTGGGAATCGTCTAGACAGCGGAAGAAGTAGGGGGCCCGGACAATAAAACCCTTTCTATGATCTATAAAGGTTGAGAACGCTGCGGTCCTCGCCAGCTTGTACCGGGAAAAGGGAAAGTGAGGTAAACATCCGATGAGCCAATACTGACCTGCCAGAAATTTGTCGGATGAAAAAATCGAGCCGCGTCTCACCCCAACCGAGTTTGACCCAATTGGACACCGCAAAGAAAAAGCCCCTAGAAAGCCTCCTGACAGCTCAGTCACCGAAAGGAGGCAAGAATACCCGTTTGTACTATCGCAACGGAGGACTCGGCATCTTTACCGCTCATAAGGAGACCAATCAGCCATCTATATAAACACATATTATGAGGAAAAGATAGAGTATGGTGAAAGACAGTTTATCTCGTGCTTGTCAGGAGTCCAAGGATGCGAGGGCCGTGGGGATGAACCCATCACTCAAGCAGAGAAGATGAGTTTAATGGACTCTTTCTTATTCGGTTTTCAGTGGAGGTACAACTGGGAGTTGTTAATACGGATCGGCTGCAAGCGGCAGTTTGAGAGTTGTATTTGGAGTATAGGATACCTATCAAGTCCGAGGGAAATCTTGATAGTTCTCATCGCATAGATAGGGAGAGTGAATTCGAAAGTTGTCGGAGAAATCCCCTGAAGCCCGAGGTAAGTAGGACGAGTCCTCGATACCTCCGAAGAGGCTCAGAGTGGGGTCGTTCAGGCCGGGGGCCGGGTGGGGGGAACAGAATTGCCATTGAAGAACTGAGGGGAAACCAATGGGGGGGGCCTGTATGGATGCAGCAATTGGACGTACCAATACTTTAACTGCCGGTACACTGAGGCAGAATTTTGGAGAGGCAGCAGTCGGTAGGACTGAAGCGAAGCAGGCATCAATGGGAATGTGTGTGGTTTCCTCATCAGGGTTTTGAGAGAACTGCGGAAAATTCGCTGGTTGGAAATTGGAGCAGGGGACGCCGACGAGGATTGGAGTGGTTACCTCAGCAGACTTTTAGAATCCGCTACAGATAGCGTCCTCCAGAAAAGACGGGATACTTCGAGAAACGGCATTGGGGTCTGATTCCCCCGCATGGTGCAGCGGGGCAATGGTAACCGAGAGATACATTCTTCAAGGTGGGATGTGAATTAACTTATAATCCCACTATGCCGAAGAAGGGTTTCCAACAAATTGGGGAAAAAGGTGAGATTGTACTTAGCTTAAACTAAACGAAAGGTTTATGACCGCGCTTGAAGGGATGTTCTCGGAAAAAAAAGTGGGTAAACGTTTAAAAGGTACTCCGGTCGTAACTGTGCAAAACGGCGAGTCGTCTTTCTCAGTAAGATGGGTCAAGGTAAAGGGTCAGATGCGACGAATAAGGTAATTTGGACCGGTGAAGTGCTAAGAATTCGGATGGCCGGAAAAAATCTGCAACAGCCAGAGTCAGCAAAAGCGGGGGGGGGATGGGCGATGAAAAGAGGGGGGTCCCGGTAAAAAAAAAAAAAAGAAAATCTAGTACCGGAAACTATTCACTAACCGAAACTGAAAATCTTAGTGAACGAAGAGGGACGAGTATCAGAAAAAACATGGAACTGCGATGCTAGACTCTACGAAACAGTCAAAAGTTGCGTTTAAAAACTGTACACGGGTGTTGGGGGGAGGGGGGGGGGGGGGGGGGGGGGGGGGGGTGGGGGGGGGGGGGGGGGGGGGGGGGGGGGGGGGGGGGGGGGGGGGGGGGGGGGGGGGGGGGGGGGGGGGGGGGGGGGGGGGGGGGGGTGCCTGGGCTAGGAATAGAAGAAAAACTAGCACCCTAAGCCCACGAGCGTTCACCGAATGCCGGTTCCTTAACCACCGAGCAATTGGAAACTTCAAGGCTCCTCTCCTCAGGTGAACTTCCTCTCCTTTTCAACTTTATTCTAAAATGGGTAGACGCCGCAAAAAGGAGGTGCAACTCGTAGGTCCTGTGGTTAAACTTTAGCGAAACATAAGAAGCATCTTCTTCACTTACAATCTAAAGTTCTTTTGAAGCATGATTTAGAAGGAGTGGCACTGTGAGTTGGCAAAAAGAGTCGTGGCGGCACACCAAGTAAGGAAGTGACTTCCATGAAGGAGTTATGTTAAGGTGATATGAGCGCAAAAAAGAGGTGAAGTTCCCAATACAGAGGGGAGGAATGTGCCGGTGGGTGGGTTTTCAAGAAGAAGGGGGAGTGTATTCAACGAAAAAAAGATAAGAGGAAAAAGTCTTGAAATTTCTCTAAAGTGGTGTTTTCATAGAACTGGGTGGACAAAACACTACAGGAAAATTAGAATTAGTCAATCATGGAAAAGGGGTGTCGTGGAGGGGTGGGGATCAATTTGGGTGAAAAAACGTTATCGGCACAAAAAGGGGGGGAACAAATCCGATGCATCAGGAAGTAAAACGCCTTCGCATCAGGGTCCTGCCCGAAAGGAGGTGGTCCGTGACCCCGCCCGCCGAACAGCACTTTGAACGGACGGAAAAAAGGGGTCTGGACTAAGCAAAGAGAGCAGAAACACACAACACTGAGGAAGGAAAGAGAGAGATTGGAGGTCGGGACGAGAACATATGCGCCGTTCCTTCCGTAGTAAAAGAAGTGGGGATCCTGGGGGAGGGTACTCGCCGTTTAAGTCGGACACGAAAACGAATGTCTCCTTAATAAGGACTTTTTAAGAGTGTGGGGGGGGGGGGTGCCAACGTTTTGTGCCGATAAAAAAACACAAAAACAAAATGCGCCCAGCAACAAGACAGAAATCTTCGAATCGAGGAAAAAGAAGGGGTTGGTCCATTGCACTAAAGGGGGGACCCTAGAAAAGGACAATGCGAGACAAAAGGGTAAGAAGGTAATCGTGTTATCTTTTTGCGAAATAAAGAAATGAACCACAGGAAAAAGAAAAAAATCTGGATGTTAACTCTAACTTCACCGCGTGGGGCGAGAGATACAAGAGTTAGCAATGAAAAAGAAAAAGAGCAAATATGGAAGTCACTTTTATCATTGGTGTTCCAGGACAAGAAAACAATTTTGCCAACTGAAAGGTGAAGGGGGGAACTAACACTATGAGCAAGCCGACAGCTGAAGGGTAAGGGGACAGGAAGAGGGATGGCTGCATTGTTTCTCTACATTAAAAAAAAAGGGCGACTAGGTTGAAATTGAACGAGTGGACAGGCGAACAATTTCGCACTAAAAGTCCCATTATTCGTCACGTTCACCGTAGAGTCTTAGAAAGGGGACCGGAAGGTTGCTAGGGAAAGGATGTCGAATTCGTTGCGCTCTTGTTGTATTAGTATTTGCGAGAGGGTTGACTTGAGTATTCGCAGTTTGAAAAGAAATCGGGAAATATTCAGAGAAGGGACAGCGCCGTCTCGGGGGGGGTTCCCTCGTAATGGACGAAATGTCCACGAAGGGTCTTCCGGGAGGACTTGAGGGGAGGAGTACACAAGGACGAGGGAAGCGTTTACAATTCCAGGAAGACGCCCTCCTCAAAAGCGCGAGTATTGGAGAGTGGTGCCGCTCGATACGAGGCAAATGCAGCAAAGCTACCATTCAACTTAGTATTAAAGACAATCTTTACTCGCGGCTTCAAATAGCATTGGATTCGCCGAAAAAGAAATCGTCCGTATGGCATAGTGAACGAAAGAGGGGGTTAAAAGGTAAATGTAGATCTAAAATAGGCAAGGAGCCGGTCAATACCGCTTTAGGGGGGAAAAAGACCCATATGTCCAACTATCTTCTGAGGACCAATTCCCGGGGGTTGTGCTGCAAGAGGTCATATTCCAGGAAGAAGGGGGGATGTCAGAATTACTGGAAGCCAAAAATTTAAAAAAATGTTATCTCGTGAAGAAAGCGACCGGGCCCCAAGAGCTTAATCAGGAACATCAGCAACACTATCTAAGTCAAAGTGGGTGCGATTGACAGGAGCGCGGATGGTAGCGGGAACTCCTGAAAGAAAGAAAGAGGGGATTCCCAAGAAAAAGAAAGATCGAGGTAACAAGCTCCGTATGAACCAATAGCATTTTTGAATAACCTTGGTTCCAAATCGCTGAGAAAACCAGAATCCTGTCAAGAGAGTAGCTTCCATCTCTACAAGGGGGGGGGTACTTCGGGCAAGCGAAACATGGCCTACGTGTAACGCCTGGCATGGATCGTGCCTAGGGGACGAAAGACATCAGAAAGGCCAAACTGGGAGAAGGTTCATGAAAAGGCGGGATGTTACCCCAAAGGAAAATTCATACACATAGACCACGAAAAAGGGCCTTCTTCTTCTCAAAACGATCGAAAAACGAAAACCGCGGCGTAGGGCCAGGTCAGCCACAGGATCTGGGGAATACATATCTTAACTGCTTGCGACAGTCCGCTTGGAAGGTGATAAAGGGAATAGGCTATCAAGTAGAGCCAGATCCCAATGCCAATACTGCCGGGGCGGGGCTGCCGCGGCTAACAACCCCCGTGTTGAACACCAGAAACGCAAAGAGTCCTTAATGACAGCGGCATGTACCAGAGCGATCAGGCTAAGGGGACAGGAAAAAAGGGTGAAGACTTTTTCAAGAAGAGACAACGTCCCCGGAATTCCCTGGTAAACAGGCGCACCGCTACACAGCGCCTAGCACCAAAAGGCGTCACAACAAAAGGGGGGTGTGAAGAGAGAGAGAGGGCTGGACTGTTAGCTTCTGTACAAACAGGATGCAACGAAGGGACGTGGGAACTGAGATGAACCCCTGGAGAACAGCCTCTGTGAGGCCCTCTTTCGTGTGTGAGCTTGCGTAGGTCGTTGGCCGGCTTTTGGCAACAGGAGGAAGAAAAAAGCTCTCATTCAGCCAATAATTGGGCGAGTGGGATTGGTAGAGAAACGGATGAAAAAACTATCAATGAAGAGTAAAGCTTGATAGAGAGTCAATAGGAAAAAGAGATCCGTAGAAAATAACAGAGAAAGGGGGGGAACGACGGCCCCCTACGCCAGGCTTCGGAGGAAAAAAGAGTATCTCCAGAAAGGCTCAAAGTGGGTGGAGGGAGGGATTAAGACCAAACGGGTGTGTACCAGAATGCCTGATATTCTAACAAGTTGGCGGATGCTTCATTTGTCACGATCCATACTACGCCGGTACACGAAATGGGTGAAAGGGGGGCAGCTGAATAAAATAGTTCGGGCGCTGGAAGCGAAGAGCGACACATGGCGGGGGTGGTTCCTCGCAGATTGGGAGAGCAAAGACCAAATGAAAAGGGAGTGTGCATCAGGGATGCGGGAGAACAGATCTGGGATTTAGGGTTAACGACAGAACAAGCGGGGAATTCCCTGCTAAAAGCTCGCGCTCCTGCAGGTCAAAGGCGAGGACTTCGATCAGGGCGAATGAATGTCAAGTTCCTCGGTTGGTAAAGGGGACTTCTCGAACGAGATCCCGTTCAGGGGGATGCAGTCAGGAGAGCCCAAAGGAAGGAAAATGGGCGCAAAAGGGGTAAAGGAGGTGATCTTTAAAAGCTTCGCTCCGGACGGTATGACCCGCCTTGCAAGATTTTCGAAAAGGGTATGTGACCGCAAACCGTTCGAGGACGTGCGGAGAGTACTCTTGGAGGCGACCGAAAGGGGCGATGAAGCGGAGTCAAAACTGACGCGAGGGAGGGGTGATCCGGAGAGGGATGGCAGGTCGGGGGAGAGTTCTCGATCGGGAGGAAGAGAGCAAACAAGACTCAATAGGTTTCTAGGGGGCGAGGAATCGTAATGATCTGCGCCTGGAAATCCCCAAGATTCCACGAACACGACTGGAGAGGGCTTCTGGACGAGAATCGGGAAGAGGCGAGATCTAGAAAGAGAAGAGGGCAGTTCAGCTTAGGAGAGGACGACAGTCCGAAGTTATTTTCACATGGACTCACAGAAGGCTCAAAAGCATCTCGCAAAAAACACCGAAGCCGAAACAATACGCAACAGGGGCAAAGCGTTAGACGCAGCAGGGGGGCCCAGGGCCAGACGAATCTCCTAAGGTGACGGGCGCACATGGGACGGAAGGCGAAATTTTGCCTACTCCGCCGACTTTAGGGGGAAACAGGCGCGTAAAAGGGGGGTCCGTAAGCAAGACTAAAGAAGCGTCTGGGAAGAACTCAAACGCAAGTGAAAAGGAGTAACACGCATTAGTGAGAAACAAAGTACGGTCACTGTGAAGTTGTAAAAAGAGTCTTGTCGAACCAATTTTGGAAGAATGAAAAAAATGAGAAAAAAAGTAGCGTGAGTGGGGGTCTGACTACTTGTATATTATCAAAAAAAAAAAGCGGTGAGGAAATACAAGATTTGCGGATTTTTCCTGTTGTGGTTGCTAATGTTCGTCATACAAAAAAGGGGGAAAATAAACAGGGTTTAAATTATGACAATGTATAGGAAGTGGTTGTATGAGGTAAGGTAAGGGCTATGGGGGAAAAAAAACAATACTTGGGAGGGGAATGAGCGGAAAGAAAAGCGCAGGGAGGTATGGTGTGGCGCTTTTGGTCTCATGTTCTGAACATTGAGGGGGGGAAAAAAAAGGTTAAATAGAAAAACACGAGCAATGGGAGCCCTCCTCTAGAGGGTACAGGGGGAAAGGGGGACTGAACTTCTATTACAAGAAAAACGGAGAAAAAGATCGGAAGTCCGGACGGGCGAAATGTCAGTAGAGCCGAAATACACATACGAGATCAACAAAAACAAGGGAGCGGAGTAAAGATATAAGGGGGAGTCCGAAGACATATTCAGCCTGTAAAAGAGTAAAGATGACGCTGGGGGTGACGGGGAAGGGGCACGACGCCTTAGTCACGTCACAAAAGACTCCAAGGAGGGATCCGTCAAATTTGAAATAGTTATTGTGACGGGGAAGTGGGGGTCCGGACGTTAGAAAAATACAAACAGGAGACAAACCGACAGCAAAAAATCCACATTCAGCAGAGAGAAGAAGGTTTGGGGAAACAGGAGAGGGGGAAAAAGAACAATGGACCTATAAAGCAGCAGATACATTTTAAGACTTTAAGAGTTTATCTTGTTTTCGAATAAGTCAAAAAAAACCAAAGTAAAATCCAAGAGTATGTGGGAACTCTCAGCTTGGAGCTCCACATGAGTACAGCTTACGACGAAAAGAAGGAGGGAAATATTTAATTCAGACCTGGGCAAAGGGGTGTCCGACACAGCTGGGGAAAATGCGTGGGGACCAAATCACAGTTGAAAAGAAATTCGAGAATAGGAACAGAAGAAAGGAAACTAAGGGGGAAGGGATGAAAGGAGGCTGACGTGCTCTCTGGAAAAAAGAAAATGTACCGGGTGACACTATTCGATGTGCGCGGAGGGAGGGAACAATTTCTCGACCTGGGCAAATTATCACCCAAAACGGACACGTTAAAACACCGTAGGAGACAGAGGCAAGTGCCAAATGGAGAAAGTCAGAGTCCAGCTCGAGTGTCGGGGAGAGATTGTTGGGCTTCGTATGGTGCTGAAGTTTTCTGGGGAGTAGGGAAAAAGAGAGAGGGGTGCAAAAGGGAAACCAAAGGGAGGGAAGGGTGCCGGGGGCGGCGGAATAAAAAAAAAAACCAAACGCCTTCGCAGTTCAGTTAGCAAGATAAAGGGTAAATCTCAAAATCTTCCGAAGGAAGGTCGTAGTAGGTAGTGGACTTCGATTCACGGTCGGAGATAAAGAAAAGGGGGAATCCCATTGAAGACTCAGCACAAAGAAGTTTGAGGGGTGGGGGACTAAAAGGTCCTGATCAGGGGGGCCATCCGATATATAAGCATCACCCACATGGATTAAAGGAAAATCCTTCTCGCATCGTACCTCTAGCTTCATCAACTGATCGCCGAAGGAATCGCCAGGGATCTGGTTTGACGAAAAGGAGTGGAACAAGGGGCTTTACAATGGTTGATGACGAGAGAAAGAAAGGAGCGGTAATAACAGGCTGTAGAAGGAACAAGAGAAATAACAACTATCTTCTGTAAAATTCAAGTTGGAGAAAACGGAGGAAGAAGAGGGGGAAAGTCAAACTCAGGAAAAAAAGTGCCATAACCCAGGGAACGAACGTATCAAGTCGGACAGCGGAACCGGGAAAATAAAATCTGGGAGAGGAAGAAAAAATCTCCCTCAGAAGTCTAATGCAGATTGAGAGAGCGAGAATGGGACGTGAAAAAGAATACACCTATGCTAGGTCCCACTAAATTAAAACTAGCCGGGCAAGGAAGCACATATGAAGGAGAAGGGTTTGAAAAGTCCTTGGTCGCACTAGATGACCCGCAAAATTCATTGTTCGGAAGGACTTCAAGATGCCCAAAGAAAAAAACGGTGAAAAGAGGGACACGGGGGGGCCTCCGGGGTAACGGGAAGGGTGAAATTTGATATGGCCTAAACGGAAGACAGGGAAATCAGAGGCGACAGGGGGTGAGCAGGGGGCAAGGGGAGGACACAACGCCGTTTAAAAAAAAAAAAGAGTCAATCCTGAAAACGAAACCCACACTTCGGCGCGCCGCGTTAATCTTCGAAAGAAGAGGGAGTAGGCTTTCCGAACCATACACTCATGATAGTACTATAGAGGGGAGAGGGCGAAGGGTCCAGCGTGTACAAAACGGATGGGAGAGTACATCCGTACGCCAATATCCCACTCGAAAAAATAAAGTTCAGGCACTGAGAGAAACCGCGAGGTTCCACAAAAGAAGCGGGAAGGCCGCAAAACGCCTGCAGCCAAGAGAAGGAAAAGAATAGGGAGCTCGTCGTGATCAAAAGGGGGTTACCTCGGAGAAAAGGGAGGCGGGGGCATCCTGGTACCGCGGCACAAGGATACGCAGCACCACGGTATAAAGAAAAGATATTATGGGGAAAGAGAAAGAGAGGGGAAAGAGGAGCTTGTAAGAAGTCTGAGTTCTTTAAGGATGACCGAGTGGGAAGGGGAGGGAACCGGATCACTCGCGGAGAAAAAAGTGAGTGGTAATTGCTATGAAGTGGAGAGGTTTTTTGTTTGTTTTTCGGTGTTGGTCAAAGGTGGAAGCCGCGGAGGACGGAAGCAAGCGTATTTAGATGGGGAGTGGAAAAACCAAATTAAGTAAAGAACTCTACATCCGACGGAAGATGAGGTCTCATGAGCAGATCGTAGGAGCAGAGACTCGGGGCAGGGGGACCCTACAAGAGGAGTCAGCGCAATCTCTGCAATCACGAAGATGCGCGAGTGGGGCTTGACTAGGAAGAACGAAGGGGGGACCATAATTACCGGAGTGGGGGGGGAACGTGCTACAACATTTGAATGAGGTTGGGGGAGATGTATTAAAAGATCCAATCTGAAAGCCGGTACAAGATTCCAGTTTTTTCGCTGGAAAAAGATTGAAGAGTCGTGGATGACATGCCTTACACATGTACGTGGAAAGGGGGTCACAAAGAAATTTAGAGGTGTGAGAAAAATTACTGGCAAATGCTCTGGTTTCATATAATAGTTTACGCGATCTTTTATGGGGGGGGGGTAAAAGCATCAGCGGTGAAAAGACTTTGAAACGACGAACAAAATCACGAGACGCTCCTGAGCACGCACCGGAGACTGCTCGGGCACAAGATTGGGGATGATTAATCCAGAGATTGGGTAACGGGAGATGGAACTAGAGACGAATGCAATTTAGGAAAGGGGGGGGAAAGTCCTGAGAATCCCATCTCTGACATGAATCAAGTGGGATAAAAAAGACTGGAAGTGTTACACCAGATAGGGGGGGAAAATGGGGAGAACATCCTCAAGGGAAAGCCCAATGAACAGCGACGGGAAGGGTTGGGGTCATCCGCAATTGTAAACGTCCACAGGTACGCCCGTTCGTAACAACTATTCCTGAACGGCTCACAGGAAAGACATCGTGGAAAGAAAGGTCAGATGAAGCGCGAGGGGAACCAGCTAGGCGACAAGAATTTAATTTGGAAGGGACGGGTTGGAGCGTTCATAGCTTCGGATGGAACGGATAGAGATGAAAAAAGAAACGAGAACCATAGGAGGGGCTTATGAGAGGGAAAGACCGTTATCGCGCAGGACTCACAAAGAAGTCCACGGACCTCACTAGGAAGAAGGAAGGAGGGGAAGAGGGGGAGAAAGTCCGCGTCGATACGGAGTGAAAGGACTCGTATATCTAAGAAGGCCGAATTGACTTTGGCAACTGGCTCGATCCGAAGAAGCAGCTCGCAAGAACGAGCCCAACAAGAGCAAAGGACCGTCAGAGCAGCCTTAAAACGCTTACAATTTAAGCGAAAGAGGAAACTAGGGGACGGTGACTTCGATGTTCCGGGAGAGAAAAAAATGGGGGCCTATCAAACATCGACTTATTGAACAACATCGCGTAATTGGGGGAAGGGAACGCACGCCTCCTCAGCTAGGCAGTCCACTACAAGACCGGGATGAGTTGAATCAAGGGACAGGTTGGCACGTGATGGGGGAAAAAAAGGGGAGTTCGAACACAAAAAGGTTGGGGGGGGGAGAAAGGGGACTTCCATATAATATGTGATGGCTAACGGATATGCTCGCAACAAAAGGGAGAGAAAAAGACCATCTGTTCGGAGGGGGAATGGGGTGGTGAAAAGGTTATTAGCCAAAAAAGAAAGATTAAAGGAGTTAAATGGGGTAGGGGGGGTATATGTACAAAGGGTAGTGAGAAGAAAACATTACGGCGAGGCTAAGAACTTCTAGATGCTGGGGAATGGGGGGGGTTTCTGCGGGTTGAATGTGGCGAACTCACGTTAAGGGGAAAAATACCGCCAAGAAGAGGGGACAAGGGGGGACTAGTCCAGAAAGAGGACAGGTCAGTGAAAAGCAGCGAAGGGACCCCCAAAAAGGGGAAAACAAAGAATCAGGGGGTTAAGGACGGAGCTGACAGGGGGGAAATGGTACTTCGTCCGACTCAACAGCTAAAACATCAACAACAACAAAACGGGGAAAGGGAAAGATATATTTAAGGGGGCAGAAAAAAGAAATATTCGCCCTGTCCGTAAAAGATGGGCAACTGGGGGGGGGAGGGAAGTTCGGGTCAGCTCCCGTGCGTAGCCACTGGAACGGAATGGAAATCCTTATTGACACGTACGTGAATATGGGTGCACGGATGGGTGGACCAAAACTTAAAGTTATCAGAAAAAGGGAGAAAAAAACCGGCAAAAGAAAAAAAAAACAAGATCTGCGCATGAACTGAATGAGACTCCGAATAGGGGGGTGGGGGTCCAGGGAGATTACACGCCAATGAGGAAAAGTCACTTCAATGAACACAGGGGAGAAAGGGATCGTTATCTTTTTGAGGGAATAACTCTCCGAAAAACCACAGGAAAAATACAAATCGGGATGTGACCGACACCGCTGTGTGGACGAAATAAAGAAAAGATGTAGTAAAAAGGCCAAAACATAAAAAACAGGTGGAAGAAGCTTTGATTAAAAAAATGGGGGGAAGACACGAAAGCTATTTTTCCAACTAACGTGCAAAAAAGACTTGCTCACTAATGAATCATACCGTAGTTGAGGGAAGGGGAAGGAGAGATGGGAGGGAGAGAACAGCAGGAAAAAAAATTGACGCGATGTGGGGGGATAAGCTGTTGAGAGGGGGAGAAAAAAATTAGACTACCCAGTCCCATGAACGGCACTTGAAACCGTAGGAGCGGAGAGTGAGTCATGGGAGTTCATTAGATGAAATGCTTTGAAGAAAAGATTGTGGGGATTCGTACCACACCCCGGTGCGAGCTGTGCGGGGAGGGGCTCGCACCTTTTAAAACGGGGAACACGTCGGAAGTGCTCTAAGACAAAAGAAGGACTGTCTGAAAGGTCGTAGAGCGCCGCAGAAGATACGCCCCTCGTCAAACAGCTAAAGACGGGAAGGAAACCGAGTAGTTAGGTGGGTGAAGGCGGAGGAGTCCGGCAGAGTAAAATACGGCAGGACGGTACGAACAAGACAACGCCTGGGAGGATTGGTGCTGAAATATCGATCGAGTGGAAAAGCCTAATATCATGCACCAAGACGATCACCGTTAAAAAGGAAATTACTTCGTCTACATATGGCAGAGGCAGTAATCGAACATTTAGGAGCAGCCTCCATAGCATCGACAACGTAGGATAGTCTAATGAGAGTAACACTGGAGTGTAATTGGTCGCGAAAAAATCGGGGAAAGGCGGGGAGAACAGCTTGACGTAAGGGTAATCTCAACGAGAAAACAGACTTCAAGGTACCAATTCCCCGGTTTTGAGGCCCAAATTATGAAGATCGTTTGGAGAACACTGCCATCCCATTGCAGGAAAAGGGGAGAAAGGGAACACACAGCTGAAAGCGAAAAAGAAGGAAAAATCAAGTCCATCAATCACGCCGATTAGAAGTAAACGATTGACAGGAAGCGATATGGTAGAGGGATTGATCAAAAGGGGGATGAGGGCAGGTGGGCCAAAGAAAATCACGAAGCGCGGCAAAAAAACCGCTACAGAGGAAAAAAGAGGGAAGTTTGCAAGTGACCTTGGTCGAAACTACTCTGAGACCCCAAAAAGGCCAAGGGGGGAGACTCTGCGCTTTCCAGAGAGAAAAAAGACTTGGCTCACGAGAAAAAAATTTACTCCTTTGAGGACCGTTAGAAGTAGACTAACTGACGCCATCAAATCATCCAACAAGGGGGAAAAGGGGGAAAAAAAAGAGGCAGGGGGTAAAAACCGGCGAGAAGTAAGAAAACTACCCACAGAGCGATCCGATCTTAAAAGCCGAGATTGCCTCGAGAATCCCTATTCTTGAGGGGGCACGGTCCCGAAAAGGGAGAAGGGGAGTATAACTATACTACTCTGTCGCTGCGCACGAGATAAAAAAACGTGAACGCTTAAAAGTTGGGAAGAAGAAGGGTAGAGAAATCCAGAGCACAATACTCTCTTGCACGCGAAGCCGAGCTGACAAACTCCAAGTGGACTGAGACATCAAGCTCCTACAGCAGCATTACAGAAATCATCTACATGAGGAGGGGATGAAGGGGTCCTCGCTCAAAGAAAAGTCTGCCATAAGGGGAAAACGAGAAAAAAGATAACCGCGCAAAGAAAATAGATAAAAAAAAAACAAGATTAAGGTATTGAAAGAAGAGAGGGGCATTGAATTTTATCGTCTTCTAGGAAATCAGGATCCTATGGGCAGTTTGTCTAGGGAAAACCGGATCTACCCGCGGAGAAGTTCTGGAATTCGCTGGGCGAGGAGTGTAAAAATAGGGGGGTGGGTCAAACTGGATGGGAGACCGATGCGGAGAGGGGAACGACAAGTAGTTTCTAATTGGGGATTGGGCAGATAAGTAATGACTCGGAGTCACGAAGGTACAAGCGGGATGCAAGGGAACCTGAAGAATCTGGCTGATCAGATACCGGGTAGAAAAACGAAACGAAAAACTGTTCTTGAGAAGAGAAATGGGAGGCTCTCCGGAATTCTCAAGGAGGGGGGGGAGGGGCTGGAGCAGAAGGGGAAGAAAATCCTTGAAACGGCAGATTGGCATGATATTTCTGAATTGGAATATCTCAATACGGAACAACGGTACAAAGGAAGGCAATGGGTCTCGAAGAATTAGGTCGAGAGGGAGCGAAAAACGACAAACACATTTAAGTTGTGCTTGTGTCCTCATATGGGAGAAACCAATGGACTTCAAAGAACGGACTAGGGTTTTCGGTAGTCTTGTCCTCTCCAGGGTATGGGATTGGGAACAAAGGAAGGTGGAGAGAGTTCTACCGACTACAAAGCTAGGAAATGGATAAGCTCGCACAGAAATCCGATCGGGCGATTGAGGGTTCCATGAGCAAGAAAGATTGGGTACAGTTGCACAGGAAGTAGAGAGAAGAGAAATGGGGGTGAAGAAGGAAGGAAATCCCAAGAGAAGAAGGGAAAAAAGTCGGCAGACCAACAAAAAAAACGGAATTTTGAGTGGGAACTGGTGAGGGCTCTCCGGAATCAGGTGTACCTTAGACAAATGAACGGTGTTAGAGAAATTGTAACCCGGTAATAAGGGATTCAAAAATCATAAGAGAGGATCTGGAGCGACCTAATGTTACGAGGTGAATACTTCAGAGTCACGCATAGGATCGAGGGTTAATTGTCAGACTGTGATCGTGCTATATAAGTTTGGAATAGAAGCGAGATTAACAGAAAAACATCCTACAGCGCGTTGTCGAAAAAAAAATTAGAGGAATATTGAAATGAGGAAGTTGAGAGAAGGGAGCCAGATATTAAAACTACCTAATCACTGACGAAGTCAAGTTAAGTTAGATACTTCCTCGTCAATATCCGAACGGTGAAAGAAACGGCACTTGAGGGGATCTCCTTCACATTCCAGAAGGGGACTTGAAAACTCTTTCTCGAGCAGAAGAAAAAACAGAGCTGTAAAAACTAAGAAACAACACTAGAGGGAAAGTAGAAAGCGCCTGAACGCGAAAAACCCCAACGAGCTCTACCGTTGAGACGTGGGTTGACTCTCATTTTCCTTTAGGAAAAGAGTGGGGGGGGGGCAAAAAGAATCATCAGACTGTGTACAAACATCGCGTCCATTTTTTCCTCAACCAAAGTAAGTGAAAACAAGAAGGGATGAAAGGACTCGGGTATGTGATTGCTATTTGCCTGTGAGGGGGTTGGTGTTGTTTTTGGGGGGGGTTTTGTTTTTGGCAAAAAGGGAGTTGAGTTCACAAAAAATGTGGAAGAAAAAGTGGACGGGGATATAAGGGAGGTTCAATCGGGATGAGGAGAAAAAAAAAAAAGGGTGAGTTGCACTCCAGAGTGCGATTTTACGGTGGTTCAGAAGTTATTCCAAAAGATAAAAGGTCTTGACAGTGTCAGACGGAGGGGGAGTTTTATGGGAACGGTGAAAAAAAAACAAAGAGGGAAGCGAGAGAAGTAAGAATATAGGGGGGGGGGGGGACTGAGTTGTGAAAGAAGGGACGCTCATGATGCGCACAAAGTACAGCACAACCCGATGGGAAATGTAAGGTAACGAAAGAAGAGTTTCCTTTGGCAGAGAAGGAGAAGTGCCAAAACGCCACTCGAACGACTCAAGAGTGAATCACATCTAAAGAAGGAAGAAAAGGAACGAAAAATCAGATCCTCAACAAAAAAAAGGATGAGGGGGGGGGAAAAGATAGGGGAGGTCGGCGAAAGTCATATCTGGACTTACTGAGGAAATGGCGGTCTCCTTTTTGCGTCAATCTCAGTGAAGTGAAACTGGGGAAAGGTACATGCGCCGGGAAAAAACTCTGGTGCTCCTAGGTTTACCTGTCCTTTGGGTGACGAAGAAAGGAAAAAACTGATGACAAACCGCCGAAACAAAAAAAAAGAAAAAGGAGATGAGAAAGTAAAGACGAAAAAAGAAGTAGAGGGGGGTCAAAAATTAGCAACTACACTGTGAAAAATATAAACCTCACTTCCCCAGTTGGTCAAAGAAACTGTAAAGGTGTGGAGGGTTTGCTATAGACTAGGAAAAAAAAACAGGAAAAAAGAAGACAAAAAGTGGAAATAGAAAGGGGGGGGGAGAGAAAAGATACAGCTAAGCCAGAAGAGACGTTATAGAAAAAACTTTTTAACGTCTTCCAAAGGGGTGTGCAAAAAAAACGAGTCTGGGGGGGGGGGGTCACAAGCAAGGACAAAGAAAGGGGGAAAACATAATGAGGAAACGATGTTATTGGGGGTAGTAAAGAAGAGAGGGAGAGGTCAGAAAATAAAAGGGACTCGATTTTGTAAATTCGATGGCGGCGGGTATTCAGAAAAATTGATCCATCCAGTAACAGGAAAAAGAGTAATGGCAAACAGGGGGAAGATGCTCTTGAACGGGAGGGAAGGTCATTTCTCTAGAATTCGTTGCGATCTGGGTGCTTGACGTCGGTGCTAGCTGGAAAAACTTTCGAGATCTATCAAGGGGGGAAAGAAGCAAAGCTTACTGTTACCGTGTAAGAAGAAAGCGGGCGCCGGGGGAAAAGTTCGTAAATGACCTGATTAAATGAGAGAAGAGTACAGATAAACTTAGTCCGATTAGGGGTGACTTCAGGGGAGGCCGGCGCGATGCTACTGCGGTTTACTCGAATAAGCCAAGCGATCTGTGATGGGGTCTTGTTGATCAAAGGGGGAAAAATCGAAAGGATAAGAAAGCGAAACCGGAGGCCACTAAAGTCTTAGCGGGGATCGCGCTTCATCTAACATTGAGTATCAGCAGAGAAGAGAAATGTAGGAAAGTAAAACGAACGAGTACATTGGGAAAAAAAGGAATGGCGAGGAAGAAAGGCTCGTTCACATACCGGCTTTCGAGGATCAAAAAGAGTAAACTATAGTTCTGGGAAAGAAGTGAAACCTGGTTGGCGCCAAATTTCAACTGCAGAAGAGGGGGTACTAAGAGCTTCCATAAAAGGGAAGGATACGTCGGACATCGCACGCTTTTCAAAAAGGGAGGGAAAAAAGAAGAGGAAAGAAGCGCCCGTCGAAGTCTAAAAGGGAACGAGGTTTCAGGAGAGAGAAAGGGGGGTAGAAGGGTCATCTACGGGAGGCTGCGTTCCCCAACTAAGCCAAGGTCTGCGGACAGCTCACAGATTACCAAGGATTGTTTGAAGTCACTTGAGGGAAGAAAAACAAAAAGACAATCAGAATGGGAGGAAGGAGTCGAGTTCCATAGGGCGATACCTAAAAAAAAGCGAAACAGGACATCATCGGGTAAGAGGAAGGTGTTCAATTATTGTGGGGTCTAATAAACTTACGCAAATAACAATCAAAGACAACTTTTAGAAGGGGAAAAGGGGGACATTCGTAGGGGAAAACCAGAATTCTCCGCACGACCCACATCGCGTGGCCTATTCGCAGAGAAAAGAGGAATACGTAAGCAAAAGAAGGGGGGAAGGGCACGAAAGTAAGAGGAGAGGACTATAGAGGTAAGGTCGGAGCCTGAGATCCAGCTTGCAAAAAAGAGAGAAGAAAGTATAGCAAAGTAAAAGAGAAAGAGTGCACTCCGTGGGCACTCGAAAACCTCTTCTTCAACAATCCAGGTTCAATCAACGCGAGATCCGCCGAAGGTAAAAAGAAAGAAGACTTCTTCTGAAAACCAGTTTTTAAAGAAGAAATCAGAACGCAAACTCAGGATAATGGGAAAACACACCACCGAGAAGACCACTAAAAAGGGACAGCA
>Ga0179593_1300701_pt1 | contig 18824 bp, 14 predicted proteins | sample CZODoug2_1_08_16_FD_185931 | JGI IMG/M metagenome (GOLD analysis project Ga0179593, IMG submission 185931) | Vadose zone soil fungal communities from Angelo Coast Range Reserve, California, USA - CZODoug2_1_08_16fungal (PacBio error correction) | ecosystem: Environmental > Terrestrial > Soil >...
TAATTAGGGATTCCGCACACCGTCGGTGCAACATGCAGGATTGCTGTTGAGAGGTAAATGGTCTCTTGAAGGAGGTTCTAGTTGAGCTGGAAGGCAAGCATGCCGGTTAGGAGGGAGACCCGGGAAGCTGGGGCTTTGATAGGGCGGGGGGGATTCAGGAGGAGGGCGTTGAATTCTTCCTTGCTCGGTGACCGTTAAACCTTCGTTTTGGCTGGGCACCTTCCTGTCAAAAAGGCCGACTCGTCAGGGGGCTTAGCACTAAGAAAACGTAACGACCCGGGGGCGAAGTATCTTCGGGTAGGATCTACCCAGTAAAGTCAAGACACAACTGTACTATCCAATGTAACGGAAGGGATAAAATAAATAGATTCAACGAGGGGGGGGACCTTGAGATAATCGCAAAAAACTCAGACTGAAGGAAAGAAAAGAGACCTCAAAGAAAGGACTAGGGGGAGGGGAAGTCCAAACGGAGAGTAGAATACGGTCTTCACCCAGTTTCTATTAACGCGAAAAAAATTTCTTGGGGTTCTGGAGCAAAGCATCCATCACACCCCTACGAGTAGGTTTTCCTTAGGTTTTTACCGTCTGACAGAGCAAGGGGGAGACGGGGCCAGGGCTCTGCTTAAATAAAATACTTCGTCGGGCGAGCATCTCGCACGTCAATCTGCGAAGGCCCGGAGGGAACCGGTATTGGAAGTGTTAAAAAAGCAAAACGTAACGCCCTCTGGTCTGTATTGCCTTTTACGCGGGGAGGGGAAACGAGAGAAATCCTAGTAAGATTGTCTCCCCCTCAACAAAAAAAAAGTCTCCCCGTGTGTAGAAACGCTTCCCGGAAATTAAGGACCAGTAAAAAAAGTCTTTTCCTCATAGAGGGAAAGGGGACCGTGCAAGTCGGTATGTGCACATCTCCCATCACAAGCCGCATTCCAAGAAATGGGCCGGAGGTTGTCGGCAAAAAAAGCTTAACCACTGTTGACGAGGCACCGACGAGAAGACCCACGCTGAACGTGGCCGCTGGAACTCCACTATTACACACCGGGAAGGGAGGCAAGTTCAAATCCGCAAAACATCTTAAGCAGCCGACCGCGTTTTCCTAGCCTCTTAAAAAGAGGGCTTACGTGAAGAATCTCTCTCAACAAACTTGATTAAAATATAGGAGCGTAAGCCGGGTTTTTCCTCGCTGAAAGAAATCCGGAGCTTGAAGCAAGAAACTCTAAAACCTGTGGAAGGGCTCGCCGGATCTGGTGGAGAGGAGAAAGTCAAAACCAGCCTTAGAATAGTGGGTATAGGTGACGAAAGTACTGGACTATCCGTGGTAAAAGGAACTTGCCGCCCATCGGAAAAAAAATTTCCTGGCACTGCATTTGGAGAGACCGAGTAAAACGATTCAAACCTGAGGTTATACAAGAATTTCAAGGACCTGAAAAGTGAATCAAGCGGCAAAAGGACTGAGGGTAAGCGAGAAACACTAAAGTGTCTGCATGCCAGGGGTGCCCGTTGCGGGGGACTAAGGAGGGAAAGACGTTGTCTAAAAGAAAAAGCCCTCCACAACGGAAAAGTGAACGAAAGAAAGACAGTTATCTTAAAACCTAACCACAACAGTCCAACCGCTGGGGACCAGCGGGAATCGAGCCATCTCCGCTGTAATTAGATCTTCCGAAAAGACCAGACTGTCAGGGGGATGTCAGAAAGCCACCATTGGAAGGAAACAGTCTCGCATAGGAACCTGTATGCGACCGAGTGGAAGGCGGAGAACTTGCGCGACCAGAAAGGGGACGTATCTACACTCACCGGGAGGGGTCAAATACCTCCCGGGGGATCTGGGAGCCGGCCTGGATAGAAATCTTGATTGGGGATGGTCCGAGAAAAGAATTAGGTCCAGCCTCTGGGGGCTGACGATCCGGGGAATATCAAGGGAAATTATCGATCGGGCTAAGGTCAGTCCGAGAAAATGGCTTCCGCAGGGCCGGTCCCAAAGCACTTGCAGGATGTTCGAGGTAAAGGACTGTCGCTCAAAAAGTTCGGGGGACCGAGTCAGTTGCAACGACAAGGATGAATCCCGGTTTAGCGGACAGGCCAAACAAAAGAGAAAGGTTGGACCAGCCTACATGGGAAAGTGACGTGAGGTAAGTCCAGCAACATTACTCTCTGAAACGGACGCAAAGAGAGTGAAAGCCGCAATCAAGATCCGGGGAGAAAACAACGGTGACAAAAAATGAAGGCCGCCATAAACGGCACAGGTCATCATGAAATATCCCACGAAATCACCAGAAGACGGTGAGGGGACAAAAGAAAACTAATCCTGGCCCGGGTCCGTGTGAAATCAAAGCAAAATCACAAGGGGGGGTCCGGACTGGGAGCGTACTTGCCCACGGTGAAGAATTGAGTGGTTCAGGGGCTGCAGGAAGGGAGAGGGGGAGTAGGGAGAACTGAAAGAGGGTAGTACCAAAAGGGGGTTGAAGGAACTTATTATCCTTCTTAAGAAAAAGTAGAGCGCTGATTGGGCGGATGACCCCAGTAACGGGGCCATTGCAGGGGGTTCGCAAAACATGGCACTTTTGGCGTGAAGTAAAGATATCCGTTATGCCCCTTTGCGATTTTTCCCCGGGGGAGACCGTTTACTCTTTCATGGCGGAACGCCACGATTAGGCAGGGGGGCTGAGAGAGAAAATGACCCTGCGGGTGGGGTTAGAAACCAGGGAAAAAGGAAAGGTAAGTCCAAGGCAAACACATTTTTCTCGATGTCAAGAATCAACAGCACGGCAGATCTCCCCAAAAGGGGGAGGAGGAAAGAGAGAGGTCTCCAACTGCTGTTTCTGTCTTAGGGGTAAACGTGTTAAACCCATCGAGCACAACAGTCCAAAGGGGGAAAGGGGGGGGACCAAGCCAAGAGTTCAGGTCAAAGGTGGATCACAAAAAGCGGCTTCACAAGGAGGGAGCCAACGGGCCCACATCGGGCCTTAGTGAGTCGACGTGACACGCCAAGGCGCAAAAAGAAAAAGAACGACTTGGCAACCGTGAATCCTTTTGCTCGAACCGCAAATGGGAAAAGGACAATGGGGAGCGGACCCTCACAGAGAGTGCGACACTCTCCGTATCTCCTAAACGGGAAACACCTGTACATAGCGGGGGAGACCCAACGACACCATCTCGTAAGGAAAAAACCAACTTACGAAAAAATAAAAGCAAACAGGGGGCATTACCACCCTAACGGCCTGCACGGGGGGGAGAGAGATAGGAAGAACCTTCGCGCGCATGAATTCGTTTCAGGGTCAAGGGACACCCGTAGCAAAAAAAGGGAGAAGGAAAAAAAGGAGTTAATCGGGTAAGGTGACCCTGAACATGCCTGGTGGAGGAACGTGTAGCTTTGACAATAAATTCAGTTCACCTGTGCAGTCCCCTGCCACTTCGCGGGAAAACATGTGGGGTGGGATCCCCTTAGGGGGGAGTCGCTTTTCGAGATAATTTGGAGCCGGGAACATCAAAGAAAGGGACTTGGGAGTTAGCTGAGTGCTAGAAGAAAGGGGCCAAAGACAATGTTCATCCGGTCTACTTGGGGGCCGGAGAGAAAAAGAGCGAAACGGGACTGGGTCGCATGGAATCGGAAAGTGAGGAAAACCCTTAACGGAAAACGTTTCCTCCGTACGGACCTCAGGGGGGGAAAGAGGTCAGAAGAGGCTTGGAAATATTATAGCTTCCAGAACAAACAGAGCCTTAGTCCAAAAAAACTAAACAAGATTAATAGGTAGAGCCACCAACGGAGAGGAAATCCCTTTCGAGTCGAACGCGGGAGAGGAAAATCCTACTGGGAAACAGACCTTTGTCCGCGCAACCAGGAAATCATCACCAGGAAGGTTGGTATTTTCCTATAGACATAGAACCTTTCCTCAGTAAGTCCTTGCCCGCTGAAGGTAAAAGAAAATACTCAAAAAAAAGATCTTGCGAGGAAAGAACGGGGGCTTTCAAAGGGAAGGATGGACAGCTACACAAGGAGCGGTGATGGGGGCACAGAATCAAAAAAAAATGGTCTAAAAAAAGGGGTGTCGCTTTCGGCCCCCCGGAGAAGCGGCCATCACAAGAGGGAAAAGTTGGGAAGGTCTCCCAAACACACGATGTGCGCCGGGTAGGTTGGAGCGGGGGATGTGGAACGGTAAAAAAGAACGTCAATTGCCTACATCTTTTAAAGGATAGGTGTCAGGGGTCCTATCCTCGAGGCGTGCACAGCTCCAGCGAGCAAAGAGCAAAACCTTGTGCCGGGGGGATTTCAATAAAAAAACGCAAGAGAAAAAAGATTCGCAGAGTTTCAAATCCTGACCAATGAAAAAAAAGGCCACAGGGCCGCTGTCCCCAACAAGGGAACGGATCCCGGCGAGCACCTGGTACGGGCAGGGGCCCAGAGACGGCCTCCTAAGCCGCTGTCCTAGAAGGGGAAAAGCTGTGATAAGCACGATCTGGAGAGTATAAAAAAGGGGGGAAACAAGATAGATAGGTCAAATTAAGCCAAGATTTTTTCCTCAAACTAGGAGAAAATGTCGGGGCCGTGGAAGGAGTCATCCCGGCGAAACGGTGCGGACTCTCTTGGGATCGGGGGGGGGGGAGGAAGAACCAAATCGAATTCCAGACGTGTTAGGTGGGGAAACTATGAAAAAAAAAAGTGTTCTATGGGCGTCGGAAAGAACCCTAATCAAAAAGGGGCGTGTCGATGCGTGTGAGGTTACAAATCGAAGACAAAGGCCTTCGATTAGAAGTAAAGGTGACTGGGGGGACCCCCTTAAAAAAAGGGGAGGGAAGACACGTTCAAATTTCAGACAAAACACCCCTACTGTCTCCAAGGGGCTTGAAAAGATCACTTCGGTCCAGCATGGTTGGCTCTCCATGGGAAAAAAAAACGACCCGTCCCTTTACTCCAGAGGAGGGGGGTAAGGTTTCGCCTTGCCAACAAAAAGAAAGTGCTCCCAGAAAAGACAGTCCGCCGTCGGTAATGCCTCACACAGATGGACTGTATGGGTGACGCCGCAGCCTTACGAGAAACAGGAAGAGGAATCTAACGACTGAAACCAAAATCGATGTGGACTGGTCTAGGGTTCCAACAAAAAGGGCGGAGCTTCTACGTAGCTTTCCCTGACGCCACGGGGTGAAGACGGAAGGGAAGAGGGCGGCGCGAAAGAGAAAGGCGTCGCAGATCATGGAACACTGGCCCTCGGGGCTGAAAAACGATCTCCACGTCCCCAGTCACCCTCGGAGATAGAAGCCGGAGAAACCAAGGGGCTACGGGAGCGTAACCGACCGAGTGGAGGGCAGACAGAAGGCTCACATTAGATAGGTCACGATCCGGGCCAAAGTAGAGCCACCCGGGAGGCGACAGGTAATCAAGATTGGCAACTTCAACGAAGTTGACACCCGACCGGGGTTAAATGTAGAGGTCACGACCGAACAAGTTACGCAATGCAAGACCAGACGCCGCTAAAAAAAAGAGAACTCCGCATCAAAAGAGACAGGGGGTAACAAAATGGAACGACAGGGGATTACAAAAAAACTAAGAAACGGTCCAGCCATTTCAGAGGATCTTCCACTGAGATAAATGCACTACATGGAGGGGCCCGAACGAAACTCTCTAATCGAAGGAATCAAACAGAGGAGCGATCCTTTTCAAAAAAAGCTTGGATTGCACTGAGAGTTTTTTTCGGGTGGTGCAACAGGGTGGAGGTCTCTGGGAGGGGTGGATACCGCGATGAAGGTGAGTGGGTCACAGTATGATACGTCGGATTAGAGAGGGAGGGTGTTCGTCTATGCCGTGAGCCATTGCAGGTTAGACAAACAGGATGCACGTGGGGGCGGACGTCTTCAAGGGTTCGCCTGGGAGGGGAATGGGTACGAGGGGCGACCTGGAGGGAAGGAAGACCGGGGATCGTTTCCGAGCGCAGAGAGGGAAGTCCGGTCGGTGTCGGAGCAAACGAGCAGCGGTCCGTAAGGAGGGGGGTGGTCTCGAGGGTTAAACGGTCCTCCCAGAAGCACGGGGGATAGGTAAAAACACCCGGAAGGAAGGAATCTCCGTGCGTTTCTTTGGAAATGGAAAACGGAGCAACAAACGCGTTGGAAAAAAGGTGCCCCCTCAAGTGAGGCTCGGGGAGGAAGCCAACACAGCGGCTTCCATAACAAAAAAGAAAGGAGCCTGTCAAAGATAGGGGACGTGTCCACTCACGGTGCTTAGGAAATTCAGAGACAAATAAAAATAACGAAGATTCCACCTGTTCACGCCAGAAGGGAGAAGGACCAATTTTACTGAACAGTTCCAGAAAATTCCCCCGAGGGCGAATTCCTACTTAAGAAGGAAAAAAGTGTCCATAGGGGGGAGGGGGGGGGGAGTACCCCAACGACCCAAAAGCATGGAGGGGCCTGGCAAACAGACGAAAAGAACCTACAATTAAAAACGGAAAAACGGCGTGACAAGGGGGGTATAAAAGGCCGCGAAAAAGTCGACGGGAAGATTCCCGTTGATGGAGACCCTCAACATTGAGGTGAAGGAAAGATTCTTGGTAGGGGGGGAAAGGGTTTGCTTCTTTAGATGAGGGTCCCGTGGGGGGGGGATGTAACAAAGGAGATTGGGGGCAAGGTCTGTTATCAGTCGGCTCTCTTTCGACGAGTTCGATTAGGGACACGAACGGGGGGGGAAAAAAAGGAAGCTGGCCACCTTAAGCTTAGTGCGAAATTGGAAGGGTAAGAGTCCGTGGGGAGGAAAACGTCTACTGGTTCAATAATCGGACCTACCTAAGAGATACAGGGGGAGGAAAATCGACAAACTGAGAACGTGCCAATGAGAAAAAAAGGAACGGGAAGAGAAGTCTTACCGCATCGATGCATCAACGAGTGGAAGACTTATATAGTGAACCCCCGGACTTCAGTAGAGTTCAGCGCGGACGCGGGAAGGAAGGGCTCGGACACCCCCGTTTGGGAAAGGTTCCAGCTGTAAGGAAAGGCCCCTTCCAATCGTCCCGTTGGAAGGCACAAGAAAATCACCTCGTCGGTTGGTAAAGAGAAGAGCAGGTCTCGTATTAAAGGGGGCCGGAGCGTCTCAAGGCTGGGAGAGAATCTAAAAGAAGAGGGAATGGCGCCGCCAGGGAGGACCGGGCACCAAGCGAAAAAAAACAGCTGGTCGTCAAGGGACGTCTGCGTCAAGGGAGCGGCCAGAAATGAAGTGAAGGGAGGGAAAACGAAAGGACTCATGTCGCCTTGTGAGAGGGAGTTAAAGTGGAAGGGGTCAGGGGAAGAAAGGGCAGTCCGGACCACGACATCTTTAGAATCTTAATGTATTTCTCTATGTCTTCCTAGCTCCCAGCCCTGAACCTAGGGGAATATGGGAGGAAAAGAAAACTATCGGAAAACGTATTGAGGCAAACTCGGTCACAACCCACGCAGGGTAAGAAGTTCCCTGGGCCCAGAGAGGAGAAGTGAGGAGAGAACAACCGGTTTTTAGGAAGTGGGGCTTCAGCCCAAAGAGGAACCAAACGAAGCCGAGTACTATCTTAGGGAAAACCAACAAGGGGAGGACTTCGCGATCTCAAAGAGGGGAGAAAAAGTAGAGGGAAGGAGCGGGCCGGGAAAGGAAGAGGGAAAAAACGGTTCGAGCCGTAGCTTCTTACATCGAACCGGGAGAAGTATCGGTCGTAGCGGCGGACCAATCTTAAGGCTGAATGCAACGGGGGTAAGAGAGGGGGCCCCCCGGGGGGAAAAGAGCTCAATCACTTGGTAAGAAAAAAGTGCAAGCACCTTAAAAATTCCTTATCAGTATGGGGAGAGGGGCATCAAGCGAAATGAAACCTATGGTCCCTATTATGAGTAAGGTGAGAAATGACGTAAAACCTGGACACCCCAAAATTGCCGAGAAACACGACGAAAAAGGAAAGGGGGGCAGTTGCGGGGGAGAACAGCACGGACGTTGAGGGACCGGACCCCTACAAACCACGTGAGAAAAAGGGCTGTTTCGAAATTTTACCCCAGCACTAAAAGCATGGCCCGGGCAAGAATCAGGCCGCCGTATCGTAGTCCTCGAACAGAAAATGAAAAGGAGGATGGGAAAAGCGCCGCCCATACTTAAGAAGACAAAGAATCCTAGTACCGGCGAAACCGAGAGATAAGCCGATGCAGAGACAGTAGAGGGGGGAAGGCCTGCAGGGAACCGATAAATGCGAAGGAGCGCCAGGGGTGAGGAGGAAAAATCGGTCCTGGCGCGACGAGGAAAAACATATTATTGCGGAGGGCAAAGAATTAAGTTGGGGGACATCAGGGCTTAAGCTAAGGGGGACTAACGCAGATCTCGCGGAGTCGAAATAAAGGCGGTGACGGGAGGAACGGGTTCTCCGGCAGGCGATAACTTACCGGAGTTGTCGTAGGGCGGCAAGAGAAAATCGCGAGGAGCCTTGGCCCAAGGAACCGATTTACGAAAAAAACTTTGCGGCCTGGTCCCCGGTGGAATCAACGTTAATCGGCAACGACAGGGGGGACCTTTTCGTTAGGACCTACCCAGAACAGGGGACGAGGGAAAGACAAAGAACAAACCAGCTCAAATCCGCATCAAAACTCCGAAAATACACAAAGGTGAAAAGGAGGGCCTCCCAGCTACACGAAGAAAGGCAGATTTCAATATAGCCCACGAAGAACCACGACATGTGTGTACGGAATGTTGCACAACTAACCCGCGGGAGACGTCGAAATGGAGGCATCTGGGCTAGAAAAAGGGGGGTCACAAAGGGGGGCGGCCGGGTACTTGCACGGGGGATATTAGGTTCGGGCGTGGGGCAGGGAAGAGGGGAAGGTCGATGGGGGGGGGGGGGTGTTTTTGACGAACCTCATAGCGTGGGGAAGAAACGTAGGAGAACGAGGGTAGAATCTGAGGGGAAATTTGGTCGGCGGAAATTAAACAAGGGAAGGGGGTAGATGATCACAGTGTTGTTCTGGACGTAACGAATCTTACTTTCTGGGGAGACTGGGGGCAGGGAATAAGCCGGGTTTCTCTGAAGACGCCGATAGGGCCCCCGGGCGCCGGCGAATTTAAGCGGGTGGGAAGGCAGAAGGAAACGGGGTCAATGTTCAATCGGCACGAATTTTTTTAATAGAAGGACCGAACAGAAGAGAATGCTAAAAAAACAACGGGGAGGAGAAGAGACTCCGTGCTGTTCTGGACGTTTCCCCCCAACACGAGCGCGCCCGGGAGATGAGGCAGGTACTTCTCGGGGGTCCAGCCGACCCCTCGGGAGGGGAGCCCCATGGCAACGTCACGCCCTGCCCGCAACGGGTGGGCGAGAAGAGGCCAAGTATATACTGGACAACACTCATCCTTTGTGGAGAAAGACCCGCAATGCGGGAAGGAAACACAAGTAAAGAAGATTCATCTCCGACGTCCCTCCATAGGACAATCAAGGTTCATGTCCCCAACGACCACGCGAGAAATTTCCGCCACAACCGAAAAAGACAGCGCAAAACGGGAAAAGGAACCCCCGCAGAACCGGAACCACCGGGGGGATAGAGACACTCTATCACCTACGACGGAGATTAGGTAGGGAGGGACTACACCCGTCAGGACAAAGGGGTCGTGATGGGGTTGAGAGGCGTGGATACTTAAGGCTGACAGGAATGACGTATATTTCGGGTCCAGAAGGACCTGGTGTTAAAACCTTTTTCAAATAAGGTACAAACTTGAGAGGGTGATGGAGGTCCGGGGTATCTTTTATCTCGTAGTGCTTCTCTGAGCTACTGTGGACTTCTACTTACCGGAAGTACAACCGGGGGAATGTACGAAGGAAGGTGGCTCAGCGGATCAGTTAAGACCGGTGCGGGTCGCAAACCTACTGGGTGGAAATTACATCTGAAAACCAAAGGGGGTTCCGAAGGAATCTAAGTGCCGGTGTTCGGCCAACACACTTAGTGGTAGAAAAGAACGGGGAAGAAATTCCTAAGGGAGTTAACCGGGGGGGCCCTATTCTCTTCAAGGGGAGGGAGGAATAGGAAAGTGAGATAGGACCCAAGGGGGGGGAACTGCAGGGAGTATGCGAGACCTCCTCAAGATCGCGCGCCATCCCGGATCGACAGAAAAGTGGGGTCGCGTGCTCATTAAAAGACTGTGGTGAAACTTTAAACCGGCCAGAAGTAAAATTGTCAAGGGAAAAGGGCAATCACCCTAGATGAGGAGGTCTGTAGGTGTTCCCCTAGTTCAGGTTAAATGGAAGGGCCCAACCAAAAACATCATCCTTCTTAAGAAGGAGTAGGTATAATCAACGCTGTGGGGCGGGCATCTGGGGGTCCGCGGAGGGGGGACCGGGGGAAAGCTAAAGCACGCCCGCCATGGGAGTCAAGCTCTGTAGTCCAGAACTTAAACTAAAATGGAGAAAACCCAAAGGGAACCACAAGCAGGGCGCCCAGAGGGGAGGGTAAAATGGTGACGGTAGGGAGGGAAAGGGCAGTCCGGAAAGTCCTCATAATCGGAAGGGGTGATGATTCCTAGGAGGGCAAGTCACACGGCAAACATCCCATTCCAGCAAAGGAAGGGCCAAATGGGGGGGGGAGAGGGAAACCCCACACGTAACACTTGCGGCAGATTTGCTCGTAACTGGGACGTCATTAAGGGGGCCGACATCCTCAAAACTCCGGCGAGTCCAGGGACGAAGGAAGGAAACACGCAGAAGCTACTCCGAGCCAAATGCCTCTTTCCTAGAAATTGCGAAAAAACCAATGACTTCCTGAGAGGACTCAAAAAAACAAATTATTAAAAAAGCTTCGCAAGGATCACCAGGGAAGGGACGAAGGAAACGAGGCTTGGCGTAGCCAAGGGCTGCATCCGTCGCGTGTGCGTTAGGGTGCGTAATCTGGGAGGACAAAGCGGAACCCCTGCTATTCAAGGGGGGGGGGACCTCAGTTGAATCGGCAAACTAATGACAAGCAGGGGTAGAGGGCTTAATTTCGCACCATCAGGACCCACTGTCAAGTAGGAGTGGCACGACAAGGAAAAACGAACGGAACCTTCGTGGTACAAGATGTACGGGGGGGTGTCCCATGCCCGAAGCACAACGTAAAAGGGCGAGACTACCGCGAACCTAACGGTCAACAAAAATGCTGTGTGCAGGGGCGGGGGAGACGTCAGGGGAAAGCCTTAAGGCGTCCTCCTTAACTAAAGGAACCGAAGGAAAGAGGTCGAAGAAGGGGGACTTGGGACCACAAGCATCCCCGGCTGCCCCCCATGAGAAAAACTCGGTAGATCTGGGCAAAGGGGTAGGATGTCCGAAGAGGCAAAAACTGGTGACTATACCCCAGTCGAGAAGACTAGAACTAACCGCTATCTAGAAAAAAAGGGGCGAAAAAGATTGCTAGAACAGGAAGATGGGGCGCAGGTCTTACCTCAGACCCTTGGCACTGCAGATTTGGAGGTTCGAGACGGGCTGCAAAGGAGCTTTTCCTTCGAGCATGGACATTATGAATCAGGGTAGAAGAGAAGTAATCAAAAGGGGTTCCCCAAGATCAAAGCGATATCTCGCTGCCTTAGTCCATTGTTCTACGTAGGGCTTCAAAGCAGGAACAGGGAGGGAGAAAAACTGCATCGTCGCTCACGTACCGCGGATGCGTATACGGGGGAAGTCTACCATTTAAGAAAGGGTCTTATACCTTTAAGGACTTGGAGAAATTCCAGAGGGGCAAAGCCGTACAGGTGTCCAGTTTCGTGGAAGGGGGGCCCCACCTGGGGGAAACCAAGAACACATACGTCTCTGGACAAACGCGACAAAACCATACTCTCGCCAAACACCAAAGAACCCTGAAGCACTCATAAAGGGGGTAAAAAGCAACAAAGGGACCTGGAATGCAGGGCCTAAAAGATTCTGTCAGAACTGTCAATTATTTCAAAAAAATATCAGAAAGACAGGTGGTGGAAAACTTTTAAATTAAAAGACTCAAAGGCTTCGGGACATCAGGAGGCCATCACCCCCGTGGTCCAGCCGGGGGTTTGTACAACTGTGAAACTGTGGGTTCATGATTGTTGTACCGCGTGGGGGGTCAGCGGGGGGGGGGGGAGTTTGTAGAAACCGGGGGAGATTTAACGAGGGGGGCCAAGGAAATAGACCGGGGTAAAGGGAAGAGGCTGGACGTGTGGTTGAGCGAGAAACATGTGACTTATCGGGAGTCGCCAACAGGCTGACATTCCCGGAGCTGGTATTTCTGACTCCCAGTTTGAGGAATGAGAAAAAAAAAGTGTTCGTGCAAGCACAAAGGATCGTGCCCGGAGGCTGAGATGTGAAGACATGGGGTTGCTGGAGACGAAGAGAAGTAAACACGGTTGGCAGGTCCACTCTCGGATCGATGGTAATCCCTCCCCAGAACAAAGATCTAATCCAAACACGAAAAAGTAATCTCCGTGCTGTTTCTGGGAGGAGTTTTTTAACCCATCGAGGAAAAGCAGGGGCGCCTTATTTCCCCTGGGACCGTCAAGGGGGGACGCTAAAAAACACCACAGAGGCTGCACAGGAGCGCCATCCCCTTTAAAAGGGAAACAGGGAGAACACAAAACTTAGAGAAAGGTCTAAACGAGATGTCACCCAGCCCCCATTTTCAAACCCGAGACCACGAACGGCACAAAGGGGGGGGAAACAAATTCCCGCTCTCTAAGGAAGAGCTAAAAGAGGGACAATCAAAGGGACAAAAAAATCGCGTCGTGCCCAAACGACCAAAAAAGACTCGAAACTTCACAAAGCCGAAAACTCCCTCTCAAAAACTGGCCACTTACCCCCCGACCGGCTACCACGGAGCAAGCATCTTTCGCGGGGAATCACCTTCCGGCAAATCAGGAGTCGTTCTGAGCAAAACCCAACACTGGCATGATAGGCTGTTAGCGTACCACGGGGTAAAATTGAGGAAAAGTGAGTTTAGGAAAACGGCAACAGTACGGTCACCTTGGGCGTCAAATGAACGCGTGGATGCGGGTGTGGATCTTGAGGTCACGAGGGGTGCAGGTCGGCAACTGAGCTGGGTCAGGGGAACATCACGGAAATGCAACCCTGTTTGAAAGTGCCACCTTGTCAGGAAGTTGCTAAAGAAGGGAAGCAAGTTCCGAACCGGTAAGGGCAATAAGTCCGACTTGACCCGGATAGAATTCGGAATACTAAAACGACGAATGTGGCCCGCATCGACAACGGGCATTAGAACCTGGGAACAAGTAGTGAATCTGGGAGGAAGGTACAATATAGAAAGATCGTGGGACTGTTAAGATAGCGGGAGCCCCCCTATGAAGACGGCAATGATAACCCACATGAATAAATAAGTTCATTCGGGGACCCGGCTCTAAATCACCGGGAGGAAAAAGTCGGTGAGAGGTAGAAACTCAAAATGCTCCATAAGAGTCCTGGGTCGCGGCCAAAAACGACAATCACAAGAAGGAAATCGAGGGGGTCGTAGGTCAAGATAAAAGTCTCGTACATGCGGCGCGGGAGGAACATCCTAAGGAGGCAAGGGGCAGGCGTGCACGAGGAATATCTAGAGGTTGAAGCGCCGCCGGGGCACAGACGGGATCGGTGAGGGGTGAAGCGAAGCCCGATGGTCTTAAGGACGTGTTGATCTGGTCGTCCCCTCTGGAAAAAAAGGTAAATAAAAAACAAACGGGCAACACCCATGGGACACGTGAGGTTCGACTGGATAGCGGGGTGACGGTCGGGATGCAACCAGGGCAGGAACGAAAAGATGTTAAGAGCTAATATAGAGTTCCGGGTACGTTTCCTATCTTCGGGGGCACCTCCCATAATGCACGCATGACCCATGGGGGTGCGGTGGTGGTCGAAATGACTCCCCTCTTCCCACGGAGGGGCGGAAGGGGTTCGTTCGAGAAAAGAAGACCCACAAGGGAAGGGCAGGGGCTCTGCCCCTCCGATAAAACACAGATCAAAGGCGAGCAAAAGGACACCTGTGTGGCGAAAAAAAAGAGAAATCAAGACTGGAATCAAGGAAGTTTGGCCTAGCCTTGGGGTGAAAAATGGCTTTACTGCCGAGGAAGACGAATATAGAAGAGATAAGGAGGTGGTTCCGCAGGATTAGTAAACGATCGTTCTATTCAGGGGGTGGGCATTGCTAGTGTCTAGAAAGGCGAAACCGTTGGCTCGAACGTCGGGTGGGCGTAATAACACCCACCTTGCTACTGAGAGGGGTTCTTCGGGGAAGAGACGCTCTTCAAATGAAAAAACGGAGGGGGGGGGCGTCTTGCGACATAAAAGGACGGGAGGCTTCAAGGATTCAGACCTCGAGGAACGACCGAAAAAAGGATAGGGGGATTACAATATTCGGGGAAAAAAGGGAAGGAAACGAAAACTGCAGTACTAAAGCGACCTAACGGGGCGAACAGAGTTGCCCGTTTGCTTTGGCATTCAGGAGGTTCAGAGGCGGACTTCCGGGGAAGCCCAAGCGAAAAAGATTCAGACCAGAGAACTTAGGGGAAAAACAGCAGAGAACTGGGCCCTGCTTCACAGAATTCACCGCCGGGGGTCTCCTCGCACGCATCGAAGTATGTTGTCAAAAACAAAACATACTTACGGAAGTCTACTATTTAACAGAAACCTGGTCGGGGGGATGCGGGACGATTCCGAAATGGCTCGACTGCTATAGAAAAATGCCCTGAGCCCGCCAGGTGGGGTAGAAGAAGGGATGCAGAGGAGGAATTTAGGTGCGCAGAATCAGGCAGTCTGCCCTCGTGGGCAGACGAAGTCCGCGAAAACTAAAAGGATAGAGGATCGATGTCAGAGGCAGGCCTTATAATCTGAAGTTCAACTCAGGGCCCTTTCGCGTGGTGACGATCTACCACTTAAGGAAGGCTCCATTAAGAAAAAAAGATATCAGTGAAAGACGAAGGAGTGAAGGGGATGGAGTAAGGGGAAGCAACTCAGCTAGGTGAACCACATTGTAAAAAAAGTTCGGGGGTCAAAAAAAAGAAAAAAGCGAATGCAACGGAAAGAACCGAAGAGAGCCATCGAAAAACCGCAATAAAGCTCTCTAAAAAAACGCCAACGGTGACCGGCCATAGGTCCTGCTCCACGAAGAAAACATTCCTTTCCAGTTTAACGGGCCACGAAGATCAAGGGAAAGGAAAAAGGGGAAGGTGGTTTGACGACGTGGAAAAAAAAGACCCTCAGCTGCAGGTCTCGAGGTGAGACAGCGCTATAAAAACCCCGGTGGTCAGCCGGGGAGGTAGTGAAGTTTCCTGAAAAAGGGAGTGGAAGGATCTTTCATTAAAAGGTGGGTGTTACCGACCGCGAAAAGGGAGGGGGCCGATATACTTATAAAAGCGATGGGGTGGCGGCCGATTCCCCAGGTTGAAAAGGCCAATTTCTTAATTCAGAACGAAGTGCTGTTAAAAAAGATTCATTGGCGCTTGGCGGGGCACTTCCCTCGAAAGGTGGAATGCTTAGAGGGGGCCCGGGACGCGGCGAGGGAGAGATCAGGGGATTTTTTGCGTGAAAAAACACAGCCAGGCAGGTTACGGAAAACAGGGCAGAAGGTGTTGTCTCGTGGGGAAAAACGTCCGAAAAAACCGCCTTAGAAAGCAGTCTCAACAAAAAAACTGAGGAGATAATTTTCTCCGTGCTGTTCGGGTACGGTTACCACGAAACAAAAACGTGCCCGGAGTTCCCTTGGGAAAGGTACTTCGTCAAGTTGGCCTCGCAACAACGCGGCTTAAAAAATCGCTCTCAGGGAGAGGTCAAAGGAACGAAGAATGGACAGGCGGACGTGGAACCCATCGCCGGAGAAGGAATCCTATTCAAAAGGTACCGCCACACAAAAACTTTGCAAAGGGGGCGACTACCAAGCAGGTGAGAAGAGACGAACCACAAGTCAACAGGCGGTAAAGTCTCCTAGCTCCTAAAAAAGACCACAAGCACCTGAAATAGGGGAAGAAACAACGACCACAGCGACATGAACTGAATCCACAAACGAAAAAAAAAACATCTAACCGGCAAGTCCCAAGCCACGGATGGGGGGAGACATGTAGTCGATTGATCAGTTAAAGCAGCAAGACTGGGGCAACCGTCGTCAACAAAAGGGGCGGGGAGGATATCAGGGGTTGTGTAATGTTAGGTATTACAGGCGTGAATTGTAGTTTACTGTGTTCTGGAAATAATGCCGGTCACAAGTGAAGGAAGGGACGAGGTGATGCGGCTTGGTGCTGGCTCAAATGGGGTCCCTGGGGGAGGGTCAGAGTAGGGGGTTGAGGTTGCTGGGCGGGAACCTCAACGAAGACAAAACATGGACGGAATAGGGGAAGAAGTTTGCTCACGCGGGGTGGGTCCGCACCGGGACTTCATCCGATAAAGAAAAAAAATATCGGCGGACCCACCGAAGGCAGGATAGTATCGAAGGCCTTAAGCTCACCCTAGAACGGGCAGTGAAGCTTGAAATAATTAGAAAGGGCAAGACTTCCTTACTAAAAGGGGGATAGAGACTCGTGGACTTGAAGGGGGGGAATACCGAGCTTCAAACCCCCGAGGGAAAGAATTTAATAAAGACTAAAGATTCTCGTCTCCCTAAAATCGAGAACACCCCTTTGCTTCTAACAAAGGAAGGTAAAAAAAAGACACTTCCAGAGGGCAGGGGAGGGGGGGGGCACGCGTGCAGCAATCCAGTGGACCGGGTGGAGTAAGTGGGACCTAGAGGGGGAATCGTACGTATGGAGGGCGAGGAGGAAACAGACTCCCTATAAGAAAGAGGGAAGAGAGATCTAATCTAAATGGACCTGGGCGAGCGCCGCCGTAAAAAAGGGTATCGTGCTTTTGGACCATCAAGGAAACAGTCAAAAAAGAGGGGCTGGAAATGACGGGGCCCGGGGGGCGGACGGAGCTCAGAAAAAAAGGGACGAAGTGGAATTTCTAAAAAAAAGGACCGCATGTTGGGAAAAAGTTAGGTTTCAGCATGTTGTAACTCGGAACTTGGAAAGGGATGCCCGGGCAGGGGCAGGGTAAACAAATGTAAAAATCTGGGGTTAGAAGGGGAGTTGAAGAGATCGGGAAAAGAATCTCCCATCCTTCTCATGAATACAGTTGTTTTAATTATTGGGACCGGAAAGACGACCCGCTAAACGTATTGAGAGTGTGTAGGACCTAAAAAACAACACATCAGGGGGGGGGCGGGGGGGGACCCTGAATAACTCCAGAAAGAGAACCGGTTTTTCAACTCGGCAGCCTCAGCATCTCTGAAGTCACGAAACGGTATCCAGGGAAGGAGAGATTACTCGGCCGAACATCTCAAAAAAAAAGTGGGGTATTCTTAATGAGGGGAAGGTAAAAAGCGGGTTTTCCGCAACTTTCCCGTAGGCCGGAGATCGCATCCTTCTACCTGGTAAGAAAAAGGGTGTCGGGGAGGGACCAAGACCCAAGAGAAAGGCAGCGTTTGTGAACTCAGGGGCGGCGAATAGAGAATGGGGGGACGTTTGCAAAAGCCTTACAAAAGAAGCATGCATTGGGAAGATGTTGCACTACCTCAAACCGACACCTCTAGTGGAGGGGGGGGGTCACGGACTTAAAAAAGAAGGTCCCAGTGCCGAGTACTAAAAAGAACTTGGCGCAAGGGGCCCGTTGAGTAAGAAATGATGTCCAGCCGTGATGGCAAAAAACGGGCTCCAAACCTCCGAAAGCCAGAGGCTTGTCAGGTCGGTGGGGTGACCACCCAGCACCGATCCAGGGAATCAATCTTCGACGGGAAAAAAGGCGCAGTGCATCTCTAAAAGAAAAGAAACTAAGCCTGATGGAAATCCAGAGAACCGAAGAAAACTTCTAGACAACCTGCATCGAAACGAATAAATCGGGGGTAATGCTGCCGCCGGAGCCAAAAAAAGATGCCCTTGGAAAAGGGGAAAAACAACCTAAAAAAAAAACGGAGCGCCACGGGGTGAGTCGAGGAAGGGGCTGGGGACGGAAAAGGAAAAGCTATGAAGGATCTAATGGGAAGAACAAGGACCCCTCGGGGGGCTGGAAGGCATAAACAGATCTCAATTCAGAAAACGTCGGATATGAGTCAGGCTTAACTTCCTTAGGCCATGGGGGAGCCGGAGGGAGCCACGATTCCGGTGGGGTGCTAGAACACCACTTCAAAGAGGTACGCTTCCTTCGGTCGAGGTCGCCTATATCTTCAATTGAAAGGGATCCTTGGAAAGAAAAACCATGAATCCGCCTTGCCAAAAGAAGCGAAAGGTTCCAAAAGGGTGTCCCTGTTCGTGATTTCACGGAGCACATACGAATTAAAGGAACAAACGCTACCACTAAAACACAAGAAAAGAGACCTTTCAGAACCTAAAGGAATGCAGTGCCTCCATATACACGGTATGGCAACTTTCACTATCGACAAAAGATCAAAAAAGGATCACCAGGAAAGAAACATAAACGAAGAGAGCGAGAAAAAGGGGATCTCGGGCGCGAACAAATTGGGTGCTGAGTGCACGGTTGCGATTAAAGTGGGGTGGTCGGCTTTTGTATAAAAAGGATGGGCGCGGGGGTAAGGTTGGTGGGGAAAAGGAAAGTGCGTTGGGGGTACCGAAGGGAGACCGGCGGGGAGAGGTAGAAGGAGTGGTTTAGGCGATTAAGTGGGCGGTAGTCCGAGCAACAGACACGTTTTTCGGGGATACGGAATCTGGGTCTGAAAAGTTGGGGGGAGGGTCACGGCGACGACCGGGGGGAGGGCAGGATAGCCCGAAGGTGGTCGGGACGCTTATTCGGGGTGTTTGCGGAGCAAAGGAATTGAGTCCGGGTCCAAGGGGGCAACGAAAGCGGGTGTGGTGCCTGATATTGTGTAAAATCAAAAAGAAAAACAAA